>Ga0209390_10006884_pt1 | contig 14887 bp, 12 predicted proteins | sample BON01_FD_187212 | JGI IMG/M metagenome (GOLD analysis project Ga0209390, IMG submission 187212) | Freshwater microbial communities from Lake Bonney liftoff mats and glacier meltwater in Antarctica - BON-01 (SPAdes) (version 2) | ecosystem: Environmental > Aquatic > Freshwater > Ice > Glacier... | reverse complement strand
TAGGCTACTGGGCGGGGAGACCGCCCAGAGCGTCCAGTGGGCTTAAATCCCCTGCCTAAAAACTTCGCTGTCAACTGTCAACTGTCAACTGTTACTAAGTAACAATGGTCTAGAGCTGACAGCCTGCATGTGCGCTCATTGTCGAGCGGGGGTTTGAATCCCTGTCTCAAAAGCTGCGCGGCTCCGCCGCGCAGCAACGAACTTATTACTTATTCAAAGCTAGTTGAAGTTAGTTAGCTCTCTGGCTGGAATTCCCACTGAGTCAGAAGTCGATCGAATATTCACAGGTGATAAACGAACTAGCTTAGACATTCCCGATATTGATGGAGATCCTAAAATCAAACCACCCAGATTACTGCTTTGATTGACTATCGTCCAAGACTGTTTTGGAGCAACGGTGAGGATGGCTATATAGTTGCTCTTACGCGTAACGAGCGCAGTATTGAAGTTCTTCTGTCCGCGTCTGGCAATTAGCGAGCTAGTAGTAGATTGCATTGGTTTAGCCGACAACCACCGCTCGCCAGGAATATCAAATTTCGGTACGGTGGTGTATGCTTGGGCGGTAGCTAATTGTAGACTAGACGCACTAACCGATGTCGGTACAACTGCGGGAGATACTAATTGCTTGAGAGCTAGTACTGCACGGGGTTCGATCCTAATTACTTTGGCTACTAGATCGCTAGCAACTCTCGGCTGACTGTTGAGGTTATTGCCCAATAACCGTTGTAGTCCTGAAGGAATAGCTGCAATCGGATCGAGGGAGTGGGTTGCCGCAACTTTTTGACTAATTCCCGTGAATTTCACAGCTTGAAGTCGTCTGGAAGGAATTTCAGTAAGCGGGTTGATAGCGGACGATCCGGTCTTAGTTACTGGAGCACTAGCTGTTACCCCGCGCTCTAGTTTCTGCATCAATTCTGGACGTACTACCGGAAAAGGATCGATCGACGCTTTGGCAGCCATCATTGCTGACAAAGGTGTCGGTGCGCCGATCTCTGTCGCAGATGCGATCGATTGGCGGGTTGGTTTGACAGTAGGTACAAACCGTTTGGCTGTATGAACGCCAGAATTACCAATAAACAACCCTGGTACTGGTACCGGATTTTGAGGGTTAATTGCGCGAGCTAATGCGGCGGCAACGGAATTTTTGAGCGGCGGCTGTTGACTGAGCGATTTCACTCTCGCTGAGGATTGGGCAAATTTTGCAGAGGGTAAGACAAAGCTATTTAGAGTATTGCGATTACTCGGACGCGTTTTGGCAACAGGAATAGCCGAGCGCATTGCCGATGTGGTCATCGCCGCGATCGCCAGTCGGCGGACTGCTAGATCTGGTGTAGAGGCAATTCCACTCAATGACTGGTTGTCAAGCATTGTACCAGTAGATCTGGCGATGCTCCATTGAGACTGCGTTGGTATTTTCCTGATACTATACGCTACAGGCTTGATTGTGGCATGAGCATAGAGGGGATGAGATAATGCTAACGCTGCTCCAAACATGCCCAGACAAGGTTGCCACCACATAAGCCAAATTTTTAGCATCTTTGAATTAACTCTTAATTAATAGTGGAAAATTTTAGTTGCTAACACTTACTTTGTAACTGCTGACTATCTTTGATTTTAGCTAATCGTCATCCAAGGATATATCGGTTACTGGCAAGTGAAGGTTTGAGTGAAATTGTGTTTTGTGTCCGATCGCTCGGCATCCAGAACAACGGTAGTGGAGCGATTTCCAAGTTACCGATGACCCAAATTTGGTTCGATGGAGTGAATATCTTCACCCTTGGGGTTCCAAGTGACACTGGTTAGGCTGAAGATATTCTGACAACCATAACATGTCTCTTCTATTACATCATCAGTATTTATACGGGTATTTCCCACCAGCCGATCTCTCCGGTGTGACTCCCTGTGGCTAAATACAGGCGATCGGGATGCCAACTCAGACTAGTAAATTTACTGACGCTCTGGGTCAGGATTTGTTCGATCTCGCCCTTTGCCGACCAGATACAGGTGTAACCATCTGCCCCCGCAGATGCCAAAATAGGTAACTGAGGATGAGCGATCGCTACTGTGACAATATCTTGATGACCTTCTAAAAGCTGACCTTCCCACATGGTCGCGGCGGAAGTCAAGTTCCATAGCACGATCGTGGTGCCACTGGCTACTGCCAGAATAGGCGTAGTCGTTCCCACCAGCCAAGTTAGTTGCCGGATTTTGCCAGGACAACCTTGCAATGTCCAGACATCTTCAGGATGATCCCAATCCACGATCGTCAGGGTACGATCGAGATTGCCAGCCGCTAGATAGCGACCATCACTAGTCCAAGCAAGATTGAGACTAGCCGTGTCTACATTTAGGCTATAGGTTTTGGTCCGATCTTGGGGCGACCAAATTTCGACACCTTTGTATCCAGCTACCGCCAGATATTCCCCCGCAGGATGCCATGCTAGATCGAAGACTGATGATTTGGCAAATTTCCAGGTGACGATCTCAGTAGACTTTGGAACATCCCAGATTTGCACTTGCGAACCATAACTTACGGCTAGGTATGGCTTAGTTGGATGCCAAGCTAGCTGCTCGATCCACCGATCGACATCCACTGGAGCGACTAATTGGGGCGGGATGTTCGCAGCCTGACAATTCCAGATCGATAACCGTCCAGCTTGCCCACCAGCAGCTAGCCAATCACCATCGGCACTAAAGGCAATCCGATCGATCGACTGCCCATTTGCCTCCTGTAGTACCACGATCTCACTCTGTTCGGCAATCCAGACGACCTCTCCCGCCGCAGAACTGGCTGCTAACTCGCAACTGCCGGGTGCAAATACCAATCCAGTGACAAAATCTTGCAGTTGCCCTTGCCAAGCTAATTGTAGTTCCGATCGAGGGTTGTCTATCAATATTAACTGGAGTGAGGAGGGGACCGATCGACTGTGCGATTGCTCGGCGATCGTTAATTTCGCGATCGCCTGAGCTAATTAAGCTAAATGTCAGTAAATTATTAGTAGGAATGTCTAAGCTGACTGCTTCAGCTTAGACTAATTACCGATCGAAATATGGCTCGACCCAGACTTGAACTGGGGACCGAAGGCTTATGAGTCCTTAGCTCTACCAACTGAGCTATCGAGCCGCTTTATTTAACGTATTCTATCCTAGCATAATTAATGCAGTTCGACTAGACTATTTTCAAGTATCTTCGCTCGTGGCGGTTTTATGACAAGGATACTAGTCAATCATCCGTGAGATCGGTACCCACTAAGTATTGGCTGGCAAATGCGCGATCGGATTGACAGCAACTCCACCACTAGGACGGATCTCGAAGTGTAGGTGAGAACCAGTACTATGTCCGGTGCTACCCATTTGAGCGACTTGCTGACCCTGCCGGACAACTTGACCGACACTCACTGATAACCGACTATTGTGCCCGTAGCGGGTGGTGGTACCGTCGCTATGTCTGATTTCAACTAAATTGCCATAGCCACCTGAATTCCAACCTGCGGCAATGACAATCCCATCGGCGGCAGCATCGATCGGTGTGCCGATCGGACCGGCAATATCGATACCGTTGTGCATTCTACCCCACCGACGACCGAATTTAGAGGTAAGTGTGCCGGCGGCTGGCCAAGCGTAGACAAGCGTGGTGACACCAGTTTTGTTGGGGAGATGCTCTTCAGGGTTGGCAAACTCACCATCAGATCCAGTGTGATTGGGAGTGTAATATGGCTGTGCAGTAGCAGCAAACTTAAAAGTTTTAGTTTTTGGTGCGCCTACTTCGATCGGTACAGAGGCTTCACTACTAGACTGTTGTAAAGTATTGGCATCATTGCGATTGGCAATCGACGATGGATCGGAATGCGGTGCGGATTGAGCGATCTGGAAGGGTTGTGGTTTCTGCTGTGTCTGCATGATGGACACATCAGTCCGTAACTGGTCTACATCTCGATCGGTACTGTAAAACTGTGCAATGTTATCTTCGGCTCGAAGTGTTGGCGCGGTATGCTGAGGTACTGATGCGGCTACGGCGAAAGGCTCTGCATGATTTGCAGAAGTAATAGTTCCGATCGATACTACTAATCCCAACATCGCTGCCAAGATGCGGCGGCGATGATTACCAAACAGAGAGAAAATCTTGACCGAACCCGCTCGTTGCTCGGTCTTTATGGCGGACAATCGTCTCGTCTGCACATTTCGATCGGTAATTAGGGAATGAACTAATTTGACCTTCTGCATGATTTCGGATTTCAATGAAAATAACCTCCTAAACTTGAGTACAACCGCAGTCTCCCAAGATGAGTTTTGCTGAAATTAACTCACCTCTAACTGACATCTAACTCCGATCGCGCTATAGATAATATCAATCCAACGGTAGCTGAGTCCAAACGGATATTTTACGTTTGTTTTGTACCACGATCGTCCGATCGAGCCAATCAAAAACGCTGAATTACTGTGTATGCAGGGAGCGATCCCTATCGCTAAGGCTACTTTAAGTGAAGATACAATAATTTGCAAGTTTTTTTACAGTCGATCGATTGTGTAACCCGATCCACGCCGATGGGTAATTTTACTCATAAACCTTGCAAACGTGAGCTTCCAGACCGCTTCGATCGACGGTTATATTTGTGTTTGTAGTACCGATCGCCAATTCAAATCACAGATTACTCAATCGACAATCGTATATTTGCGTAAGGGTATTTCTATTTTTAACATTGTCAATTGCCAGAATATCGGAGATTTTTAATTTAGCGATCCTCGCAGACAATTGTCTAGAAAATTTTCACTCGAATCAATAAGTAATTACTAATGTATTCTGAGTAACTCTCGCAGATCGACGATATAAATTTCTTATCTAAAATTGGTGAGATCTCCTCGCTACTGACTCGATCGCAATCAATAGCCCGATCTACTAGTGTAGATCGGGCACTGTGCTCTATATCCTGTCTGGAATCTACACCACTAGAGCGGACTCTATTCCATATTCAATTGACGACGAGCCTCAAATAGTCCAATCGCGGCACTCACAGAGAGATTGAGGCTTCTAACGCCTGGTTCGCTCATCGGGATATATACTGTCGCAGCACAATGTTCCAGGATTTGGTCGGGTAGTCCATTAGTTTCGCTCCCAAATAACAACCAGTCATCGGCGTGAAACTGAAATTTAAATTGACTGCAAGCACCCCTAACGCTATACCCGACCGAACGTCCAGGGTGTTGGAGCCGAAATTCAATAAATGCGTCGATCGATGGATGAATTTTGAGACTAACATAAGGCCAGTAGTCTAGTCCAGCTCGTTTGAGATAACGATCGGTGATTTCAAACCCTAATGGCCCGACTAAGTGCAATTGAGTCCGAGTAGCGGCACAAGTCCGCGCGATATTTCCGGTATTGGGCGGAATTTGAGGATTGACTAAAACTAACTGGGGCATAATTTGCAAATTGGCTGTCAAGAAATTGGGAAGCTAGTCAATCTAATGGGTGAAAGGTACCTTAAATCGATGTTTTATCAAGGTTAGAGGGGTTCATTCGAGAATTTGCAATCTTTCGTACCATATAGATTTTCTTTATATTTGGGCAGACGGATCGATCGATTGGAATTTCAAATCAGTTGGGGGGGAGAGGGCGTGAGCTTCATCGATCTCCAGATCGACAACTCGCTCCATGCGCCCTCCCTCGTTTCTAAGCGACAGGTTGACAAAGATATCGATCTAATTCTATTTCCTGCTGTTCGACTTGCGCGATCGATTGGATGATTACCGCGCGAGCATCAGGTTCGCGATCGAACATTCGCAGCCATTGTTGAGCGGTATTACCCTCGCGGAGAATCTTCTTGACAGGCGACAGGAAGCAAGCAAAGCCACGTTGCTTGGCAAATCCATATACTTCACCATAAAGTTCCTCGACCCAGTCATGAGCGGTAATCGATCGACCATCTTGCCAATGGCGTAAAGTAGCATCCAAACTAGACTTAGCCACCAACATTTCATTCTCGTCGGCGAGTTCGACTAATTCTTGTGCCGACAAACTACTCATTACCAACGGATCGAGATGTGGATCGGCGATCGATTGCCACAATCGCGCCTCAATCAGGCTAGTAACGGCGAGTAAGGCAAGCGGATCGATAATTAGGTCACAAATTCTCAATTCGAGTCGATTGAGATTGTAGGGGCGGCGATCGCCGTTAGGGCGGACTGAAGACCAGAGATGACGGACATTCTGCATCGTTTTTCGATCTAACTGTTCGTTTACCCATTTAATATGATGGGCATGGCTCTCAAATAACGGAACGTGCGTTGGTGTCTTGGGAAATAGTCCCCAGCGGGTGGAGTGGTACCCGGTAGGTGCCCCATCCAGGAATGGCGAAGCTGCACTCAAGGCTAGATATAGCGGAGCTTCAACTCGCACCAGCCGACAGGCGCGCATCAGCAATTCTGGATCGCTAATCCCAATATTGATATGGACACTCGCAGTTACGACTTTGGTACCGTAAGTCTGTTCGATATAGGTATGATAGGGATTATTGAGATCGGAACGATAAAAGGTATCCGTACCGCCTAGAGATAGGGTGCTACCTGGAATCAGCGTATAGTCACCAATCCGCTGAAGATAAGCGCGTAACTGGCGACGCGGCAAGACTAAAGCGCACAGTAACCGCTCGTATGAAGTAAATGGTGCAGTGGTATATTCAACATTGCGACTATCAGGCTCGATGATAAACCCATCTAAATCCGCCACAATTCGATCGGATAAACCGACAATCTCTCCTTGGGGAGTACCCGTGTAGACTTCAATTTCAAATCCTTTAGAAAGTAGCATGGGATTAGGTTTTAGGTTTTAGGCTTTGGACTTGAGACTTTGATTAAGCTTGACGGTTATAAGTAATCATAGCGGTTTTACTTTGGCAATCTTCGATTGAACCCTCGATCTCTGTCTATTGACTCGGAGCAAACCAGTACAGCAACCTATTCCCTCCAGCCTATTCCCTAATGTCCAGCGATCGCCGATAATTAGTAACTAACTGTAAAAACTCACAGCGCAAGTAGCACGACGTAAAATAATGGGAGTGATTTGGGAAATTGATTTTTACTCGCGCCCTCTGGTTGATGAGCGACAGAAAAAAGTTTGGGAACTATTGATCTGTGAAAGTCCATCAACTACCGAGCAACCAGCGAGCGAACTATTTCGCTACGCTCAATATTGTCCTAGCGATACAGTCAACTCGCTCTGGTTGGGATCGGCTTTGCAAGCAGCCATGCTCAAAGCAGAACAGTCCCCTCAGCGGATTCGCTTCTTTCGGCGACAGATGAACAATATGATCACTAAAGCTTGCAAGGATATTGGGGTTCCGGCTGCGGCTAGTCGGCGATCGATCGCGCTGCGACAATGGTTGGATGAGCGGATGCAGAAATTTTATCCCAGCCAGCCTAACTATCAATCTGTCAATAGCGCATCCGTTCAGATGTTCTCCGATCCGCCCCAGCCACTACCTGAAGCCCTGATCGGCGAAAAGTGGGCATTTGTAAGTTTAGCAGCCAGTCAGTTTGCTGATATGAGCGATTGGCAAATTGGGTTTGGAGAAGCTTTCCCACTGGAAATGGTCGGAGTCGCCCCAGAAGTGCAAATTCCTGGCTTGATTCTCTACTCTCCACGTTCGACCCCACTAGCCGCTTGGATGTCAGGATTGGAGATTGTCGCAGTGCGATATCAACCCGCCCCAAAGTCCACTTTATTATTAGAGACAGGAGCTAGCGAAAGCTGGATCTTAGCTCGTCTGGAAGGTACCACCCAACAAGAAGCTGCTCGGTTTGAAATCAGCAAACAACAGGCAAATGGAGTGCACTTTATCGCCATTCAAGCCAATCCAGATGTTGAAGAATTTGCCGGATTCTGGCTATTGTATGAGTCAGTTGATAGTTGATAGCGATTCGCTCTGGCAGTGGGGTTCCCCACTGGCCTTTGTGCCCCGCCCAGTTAAGGGTTGAGCGGACAGTGCATTTGGTCGGCTAGCCGACCGGTCGGTCTTGGGGTCTCCCCAAGTGGCCTTTGTCACCCACCCAGTACAGTTGAAAGTTGAAAGCTGCGACGAGTGTGCTAAAAGTGTCCTTGCATATAGATAGACAATAGTTTACTCTTGCCAACCCCCATCTCCCATCTCCCCCCTCCTATCTCCCCAATGGACATCGCCGAACAACTTTTAGATCTAGCTGCCAAAGCGGGTGCCGAAGCAGCAGAAGTTTATCAAGCTAAATCCCTATCCCGTCCAGTTTTCTTTGAAGCAAATCGGCTCAAGCAGTTGGAATCGGCGCAGAGTGAAGGAATTGCGTTACGGTTGTGGAAAGATGGCAAGCCAGGATTAGCAGTTGCTTATGGTGCGGTCGATCCAAAGATCTTAGTCGCCAAAAGTATCGAACTATCCCAACTCAATGAGCCAGAAACGCCCGAATTAAATGGAGCCGATCGCAATATCTATCCCGATTTAGGTCATACAATCCCGATGGAGGAGTTGGTGACAATGGGGAAAATGGCGATCGAATTAGTGAGGTCGGATTTCCCTGACGCGATCTGTAACAGTCAATGGGATTGCGATATCGAAACTACCAAACTAGTCAATAGTCTGGGGCTTAATTGTAGCTATACGGATACCACATTGAGCGGCTATCTAGCAGTAGAGTGGATTCGAGGTGATGATTTTTTGAGCGTGGGTGATGGTCAAACTCAAAGAGGTAGTCTAGATCCTGCCAAAATTGCTCAGAGTGTCATCAAACGACTTGAGTGGGGAAAAACTAATGTCAACCCGCCGACAGGCAAGGTACCAGTCCTATTTACTGCCAAAGCAGCAGATATGCTCTGGGAAACCGTTCAGGCGGCAATGAATGGTAAGCAGGTGCTAGAAGGATCTTCACCGTGGAACGACAGATTGGGTCAAAAAGTGCTTTCGCCCCTACTGACACTCAGTCAAGAACCAGATCGGGGGCCTTTTAGTTGCCCTTTTGATGATGAAGGTTCACCGACGCGGAGTTTGACGCTAATTCACGAAGGTAGACTGCAATTATTTTATGCCGATCGGACGATCGGTCGTCAGCTTGGGTCTGGCTCGACCGGAAATGGCTTTCGCTCTGGGTTGGGAAGTTATCCCACCCCCCAATTGGTCAATCTGACGATCGCACCTGGGACGATGAGCTTTCCCGAACTAGTCAAACATCTCGATTCAGGCATCATCATCGACCAAATTCTCGGCAATGAAGCTGGAATGTCTGGTGATTTTTCGATCAATGTCGAGTTAGGTTATCGTGTTCAAAATGGTCGGATTAGTGGGCGGATTAAGGACACAATGGTGAGTGGCAATGTATATACAGCCCTAAAAAAAGTCGTCGCACTCGGTGCCGATATCGATTGGAATGGCCCCTGTCAGACACCATCGCTAATTGTTGAAGGATTGTCTGTGACGGGTAGGGGCTAGGTTTTAGGCAGGCTTAACAACGTTTGCGTTCGCTTTAGCTTTACTCCCTCACCCCTAATACCTAAAGCCTGAAGCCTAATTAAAAGAGAGTTGTTCTCAATAAGACTCGCTTCTTGCAAATAGATCCCAAGTTAGATATGATGGTAACTACAGATAATAATTGGGTGATGAGAATGTCATTCTACACAGCAGACTCCCTCAAAGCTGAATTACACGAACGCGGCTGGCGACTCACGCCCCAACGACAGATCATTCTCGACATTTTTCAAAACTTAGATGCTGGTAAACATCTCAGCGCAGAAGATCTTTACGACCTGCTCCAAACTGAGGGACATGATATTAGTCTATCTACTATTTATCGTACAGTCAAACTCATGGCGCGGATGGGGATATTGCGCGAACTTGAGCTAGCTGAGGATCACAAACACTACGAAATAAATCAGCCATACCATCATCATCACCATCTGATTTGTGTCCGGTGCAATCAAACCATCGAATTCAAGAATGAATCTGTCTTGAAAATTGGTGATAAAACTTCTAAAAAAGAGGGGTACCATCTGCTTGATTGTCAGTTGACAATTCATGCTGTCTGCCCTAGTTGTCAGCGATCGATCTTACCAGTGTAGTGAATATAGTTACCGATCGAAAGCAGCTCATCCCAGTCAGGTGGGCACTGCTGGGGTGATAGGTCTTAGGGGGTGGTGAGGTCGGGTTAGTAACCCGCTGCCCCGCATGGCGGCTCGCTCGGTTCAGCCGAGGCGGGATCGCCCGCCACGCCCCCACAACGTCGCCTCGATTGGGCGATGCTAATCGCTCAAATACATTTACCTTTATTTACTGAGAGCGGCGTTTAGGAACAGGACGATCGCTAGCACTACTAGATATATTAAAGGCACTATTGTAGATTGCCTCATTAGCTTTGGCAGACTTAAATAAATCTACTACAGGCTGTGGATAATCGACCCCAAGATTCATTCCAAATCGCTCCTGCTCCACAGGTAAAAGTTTCCAAGGTTCGTGAACCTTAGCCGCAGGAATTTGAGCGAGTTCAGGCAACCAATGTTTAACATATTTACCCTCTCGATCGTAATCTAGAGACTGTTTGGTAATGTTAAAAAAGCGGAAACCGCGCGCATCATTACCGACACCTGCTGTATAATTCCAATTTCCCCAATTGCTACAGGCATCATAATCAATCAATACAGATTCAAACCATTCTGCACCCATCCGCCAATCGATGCCCAGATTCTTGGTTAAGAAACTGGCAACATTTTGGCGGCCGCGATTGGACATAAATCCAGTAGCTGCCAACTCCCGCATATTGGCATCTACCAAGGGGAATCCGGTTTTACCCTCACGCCACAAATCGAACCGCTCCCAGTCTTGTTTCCAACTGAGATCGATACCTTGGAGTCCCGATCGTTTGAACATACTAACCCCATGCTTAGCACAAATAAACCGAAAATAATCCCGCCATAATAGCTCAAAAATCAACCAATAAGTAGAGTCATTTTCGATCCGCTCATCTTCATATCTTCGGACTTCTCCATCGATATATCGCGGCGATAGACAGCCTAAAGCTAACCAAGCTGAAAATTTAGAAGAGTAATCAGCACCTAACATCCCATTGCGAGTTTCTTTGTATACCCGTAACCGATCTTGCTGCCAAAAATAATCATTTAATCGCTCGATTCCGGCAGTTTCTCCACCGTGGTATGGCAAAACTCCCCGCGAGTCAACTTCAGGTGCTGCTGCACCCAAATCGGCAAGGCTAGGGATACCCATAGAGGCTACACCAACAGCATCTGCCGGTAGTGGTGGTAAAGTAGCTGGCGTGGGTAAAGGCTTTTGGATCTGGGAATCTCGTTCTACATCCTTGCGAAATTTTGTAAATAGTTCGGGCAGATTGGGTAGAGTGAAGGGTAAATCCTGAAGCCGATAGAGAGTATGACCCCAGAAAGATTTACAATTGACATTAATCGCCTTTAACGAGCGTTCTAGGGTCGAACTTACAGCAATTTCTTCGGGGGTAACTTCCTGATGATAATATACATCTGTGATGCCCAATTGCTCGACTAGTTCAGGAATAACTACTTCTGGCAAGCCCCGCCGCAGCAGGAGATCGCTACCGCGAGATTGCCAGGACTGCTGTAAATCAGCGACGCTTTCAAGTAAAAATTGCGATCGAAATCCACCTGTCTTGGGAAACCCAAACCTCGTCTGACCAAACTGGCGATCGTCAAAGCAATATAATGGAATTACACTCATACCGTCTTTGAGAGCCTGAGTCAGCGGCTCATGGTCGTGCAAGCGCAGATCGTTACGATACCAGAGCAGAATCCGTTTGGTAGCCATTATTAAACCAGTTGACAGTTGACAGTCGAGGGTTAGTACAGTCATTAAAGCTAACACATCTGACCAGTAAAAAAGCAGGTACAGCACCTGCTTTACACTGTGATTGTTGAGATCGAAGATCGAGTAATAGGATCGGAATTTTGGCTAATTCTTAACTACCGAGCGATAATGCTTGACTCTCTAAGGACGAGCTACCAGCGGCAGGGGTAGAATGGGAGTTGGAGTATTGCTCCCAGAAATATGCCAGCTCCCTAGCTTTAGTCGTCCACTCAGGGTCAATTTGATACATCCGGCGCGGACGACCGCGACCTTCAACTTTTTTCCAGTAGCCCACGATGGTACCGGAACCTTCCAGGAACTTAATGGCACTGTACAAAACAGTATCTGAGAGCCGATAGGTTGAAGATTCATGCTCCAATCTGGCAATCAATTCAGTACCATAAGAATCACCCTGAAGTAGAATATCGAGAATATAACAAACCGCCAACTCCTGGTTTAGATAGAGTGGTGGTGGTTTACGGAAAAAGCAATAAATATCTTCAAAGTTCATAGCTGTTACCACCTTATAATATTGGTATTCGTTCGTTTTCATCCTCACCTAGCCTGAAAGCTGGAGGCACTGATGGCGTGAGTGCTGACTTTAAGCAGGTCGGAATAAATCTGTAGAAATAAGACAGGAAAACAATCTCTATGGGTAACGGGGTGAGCGGATTGTTCGAGCGGAATATAAATGCCCAGTTTTTAGCTTAACTCATTCAATTTACGCCAAGGGATAATTATCGTATATTCTTATTAATTTCTTAACTAATATCTATGTCAAATTTAGAAATTAACAGTAACACTCCACAAACTGTCCGAAAAATCGCCGCACAGCTCCGACGAGTCGGCTGGCTGGGCTTTTGGCTGCAACTTGTTTTAGCCGTAGTTTCTAGCTTGATTTTTATATTCGCGCTACCCTTCGCCAGTACGGGCGCGAGCAGCCCTGGTACGGGGGGAAGTCTACTCTTTGCTGTGGGTGGCTTGCTGATCCTGTACGGCAGCACTTACTGGTCATTTCGCTATGTGATCACCTCCCGCAAGCTCAAAAATCCCGATCTCCGTCCCAAAAAAGCTGAGACAATTAAAATCGTCCGGTGGGGTTTATTGTCTTCCGTGTTGGGGATGGGATCGAGTGTACTAGGCGCAGAATCGATCGCCGGAACGCTGTTGGGTAAATCCCTATCTTCCGTGACATCTTTTGCACTGTTTAGCCCTGATGCTTTAAGTAAGATTATTCAGCCTTTGGACATTTTTATTGTGCTGGCTAATACACATACGATTACCGCTCATTTTATCGGTATTGTTGGTTCGCTGTGGTTATTAGAGCAAATTAATAAACAGTAAGTAAAAGGTGCGTTACTATCTGGGATAACACACCCTACACATATATCTTTAATCGGGTATTAATTAGCAAATTGGGGTAGCACCTGATTTAATTTACCGCTGCGATATCCTTCTAAATCTAGTGTGACATAGACAAATCCAAACGATCGAAAGGTTTGGGTTAAGGCGACTAGATCTACATTAGCCATAAACTGTTGAATGCGCTCCGCAGGTAATTCAATCCTGGCGGTGTCGTCGATCGATCTAACCCGGACATTTTCATATCCCAATCGACGTAGATAAATCTCGGCTCGCCCCACGCGATTTAATTTGGGAATTGTAATCTCTTCGCCATAGGGAAACCGTGAACTTAGACATGGTTGGGCGGGTTTATTCCAGCTGGACAAACCGAGCGAACGAGCGATCTCTCGAACTTCCATTTTAGTAATTCCTAGCTCGGCTAAGGGCGATCTAGCACCCCGTTCTTTCGCGGCTTGGATACCTGGGCGATAGTCTTGCAAATCGTCAGCATTCACACCATCGATCGCATAGTGGTATCCAAGTTCTAGGGCTAATGGTTTGAGTGTATCGTGAAGTTCACTTTTGCAAAAATAGCACCGATTGATTGGATTAGATGAATAATTAGGATTATCCATCTCATGAGTTTCGACAATCTGATGGGCAATACCGATCGATTGTGCTTGTGCGATCGCGTCTTCTAATTCTTCCGGTAACAAAGATGGAGATTTAGCAGTTACCGCCAATGCTCGATCGCCCAAAACATCGTAGGCAATTTTAGCAACTAAAGTACTATCAATCCCGCCTGAATAAGCAATCAGGGCTTGCCCCATTTCTACAAATAGATGGCGAAGTCTTTCTAGTTTTAGTTCTAACATTCGGTCGAATTAATTTTACCTAGTGATGATAGCTACCATTTCTGATTATATCAAATCTGATGGGTTGTCCATTTTAGGTGATTGGTGGGGAACCCGACCAGACAAATTGAGCCAGATAAGACAGGATACAACACAATCGTTGGCGATCGATTGCGGTAAACTAGAAGACCGAACTCGGTGCTATTGGGGAGCAGCCAGTAGCGGCTCGCTCCGGTCGGGTTCCCCGACCATGAAAGCGAGACAAGACAGAGGTAATGGGGATTTGGTGCAAAGCCAACGCTGCCTGGGCAAATATAAATGGATTCAAAGTCTGAATCGATCGGTCATGATCCCCGCCGAGTTGCAATATTCCCATCTATGCGAGGCACACAGTTTAAAATTAACATGGCAAAAAAAATTCCTGTCACCGTCATTACTGGATTCTTGGGTAGTGGCAAAACTACGCTAATTCGACATTTACTCACCCATAATCAAGGGCGACGCATTGCCGTAATTGTCAATGAATTTGGCGAATTGGGCATTGATGGTGAGCTGTTGCGATCCTGTCAAGTCTGCCCCGATGATGGGATTGAAGCACCTAGTAATATTGTCGAGCTAACTAATGGTTGCTTGTGCTGTACGGTACAGGAAGAATTTCTCCCCACGATGCAGGCTTTGATCGCGCGGCGGGATGATATTGACTGCATTTTGATCGAAACTTCCGGTCTGGCACTACCCAAGCCGTTAATTACTGCCTTCAGATGGCCAGAAATTCGCACTGCTGCGACCGTAGATGCGGTAATTACGGTGGTTGATTGCGATGCGGTAGCGGATGGGAGGTTTGCT
>Ga0209390_10006883_pt1 | contig 14888 bp, 13 predicted proteins | sample BON01_FD_187212 | JGI IMG/M metagenome (GOLD analysis project Ga0209390, IMG submission 187212) | Freshwater microbial communities from Lake Bonney liftoff mats and glacier meltwater in Antarctica - BON-01 (SPAdes) (version 2) | ecosystem: Environmental > Aquatic > Freshwater > Ice > Glacier... | reverse complement strand
ATGAGACGATTTAAGGCAGGGCTGTAGGGTAGGGCTAATCGAGCAAGGGAATCGCTCACAGTCGCTCACAGGAAGCGCAATCGGCATCCAGAAAGGCGGAGTCCCGTTATTCTGGGAAGGGGGGGGTAGAACCCGCTGAGAAGGGAGTAAAGGGGTGTGCTGTGTGTGTGGAGACACCTCTCAGGAACAAACAAGTTTAGATTGCCTGTTGTGAAAAATTTTTACATATTTTTTTGGAATGTAGATGGCTAACCCTAATCCTAAAGTCCCCTCTCAGCTTGGCAAGGCTTCTAATGCAAAAGGAACGCCTTGGGCTAGTGCTTTAAAGAAAGCGGCATTTCAGTACAAGTGTGATGGTCCTGGTCATGCTAATGCTTTGAGGCGGATAGCGGATAATGTGGTGGAGTGTGCGCTTGACAAGGAGAGTCCTCATTTTGAGTTTGCGATAAAAGAGCTTGGAGCAAGATTGGATGGAACAGCAAAAATTGAAGGAGGAGTCAATCCTACCGAGTTCCTACACTCAATATCCGATGCTTTTACAGCACTTGTCCACTTTAAGTCCCAAAGTGAAGCTCTCCACGGAGAGGTTATTGTGCAGGATAGACCTGTACTTTCTTCTGAGGTATGCGTTGAAGCGGGAGGATATGGAGAGGGAGTGGATATTCAGGATGTGTCGGGAGGTGCAGGCGAACCCTAACGGGTACATTGATATTTGGTCACGTGAACATTATAAATCCAGTCTGATTACTTTTGGCAAGACGATACAAGATATTTTAGCCTCCCACGGGGAAGAACCTTTACCTGAGTGGAATGGGCGCGAAGTCACTGTTGGTATATTCTCGTTTAACCGGCCGGCAGCTAAAGACTTTCTTCGTCAGATTAAGATTGAGTTCGAGAACAATGCCGAGCTAAAGCAGTTATTCCCTGACATTCTTTACGACAATCCCAAAAGGGATGCGCAGAAGTGGTCAGAGGATGATGGGCTTATTGTTAAGCGAAAGTCCAACCCACGCGAGGCTACCATTGAGGCTTCCGGCCTTGTTGATGGACAGCCTACGGGTAAGCACTATGTTCTAAGGGTGTATGATGACGTTGTAACCCTTGAGTCAGCCCGATCTATTGAGATGATTAAGAAGACGACCCAAGCGTGGGGGTTATCGTTATCCCTTGGCTCCGAGGGAGGTATAACCCGCTATGTGGGCACGTTCTACACTGACGGGGATACCTACGCGGAGATTATCTCTCGTGGTGCGGCTATACCACGGATAGTCCCTGCGACTGAGGATGGGACAGCCTCTGGCAAACCGGTGTTGTTTTCTCAGGCGTATTTGGATGAGAAGAAGTTTGCGGGCATATACGACTTTTCCTGTCAGTATTTGTGTGATCCAATCCCTGACGCTAACGCTTACTTCTCGATCGACGATTTCCGCTGGTACGATGAATGTCCGGAGCATTTGCGGGTTTATGGCGCGAGTGACTGTGCGTTGTCTGAGGGTAAGGGTGACTTTACTGAGTTGGCAGTGGGCGGGGTTGATGAGAATCAGGACTTGTATCTTTTGGATTGGTGGACGGGTCAGGAGACGATGGATGTGTGGATTGAGGCGCAGCTTAATTTGGTGAGTCGTTATAAGCCCGTGAAGTGGGTGTCGGAGTCTGGGCAGATCCGGCGGGCTTCAGAACCTTATTTGAATAAGAGGATGCAGGAGCGAAGTGAATATTTTGTGCTTGAGTGGATGCCCTCTATTTCCGACAAGCCTACTAATTGCCGCTCCTTTCAGGCCCGTGCTAAGCAGGGAAAGATTTACCTCCCCAAGGGCAAGGGTTGGGCGCAAGACCTTGTGGCGCAGCTTGTGCGCTTTCCTAAAGGCAAGTTCGACGATAAGGCTGACGTATGCGGGCTATTTGGGCGTATAATTGACAGTATGTATGGTAAATTTGGCCCCTCTACGCCTGCGTTATATCTGGTTGAGTCAGATTATGGTATTGATGACAATGAATGCGATGACTGGAAAATAGTATGATGAGTCCCAAGCAGCAGGTGGAGCAGTTCCTAGAATACACCGAGGACGCTCGCAGACTTTCGCAAAGATGTCGGGATTACTACGACTCTAAGCAGTGGTCTGCGCGTGAGGCGGCTATTCTTGAGAACCGCAAGCAAGCCCCTATCGTCGTGAACCGCATCCGCCCAAAGGTTGAGGGGCTTATTGGCCTGTTAGATTTGCGAAAGACCGACCCGAAAGCGTTTCCGCGCACACAGAAGCATGAAAAAGCCTCCCAAGTAGTCACTGATGCGTTACGTTTCGTGGCAGATAACAATAAATTCAGTATGACCCGCCTTGATGTGGGTGAGGACTTCTTTGTTGAGGGTTATGGCGGCGCGCTAATTGATGTTAGGCGCAAGGGTGATGAGATTGAGATACAAATCAATCAAATCCCTTGGGACCGAATCTATTTCGACCCGCATTCCCGACGAAAGGACTTTAAAGACGCCAAGTTCATGGGAATGTGGATATGGATGAGCCGCGATGAGGCCAAAGACACGTTTAAGATCAGCAAAGCCAAGATGGACCAGCTAAGCTCGGAAACCGATAGCGAAGAAACCAACGAGGACCGCCCGCGCTGGAAGAATAACATGGGCGACAGAGTTCGTATCGCCATGCACTACCATTTAGATAAGGGTACGTGGAAGCTTACCGTATTCTCTGGCGATGTAGAGATTAAAAAAACGCAGGACTCGCCATTTCTGGACGAGGACAAGCTTCCAATGAACCCTATGGAGCTTGTATCAGCCAATATCAGTCGTGATAATAATAGATACGGGGAGGTGGCAGGCTTTCTGTCACAGCAGGACGAGATTAACCACCGCAGAAGTAAATTCCTGCACTGGAACTCTACGCGGCAGACTTACGGAAATGAGACTTCGGTTAAAGACATTCCTAGCCTCAAAAGAGAGCTTTCCAAGCCTGATGGTCACATTGAATTGCAAGCCGGTGCTGAGTTTGGCAAAGACTTCGGCATTATGCAGAATCAGGACTTATCCTCGGCTCAGTTTAACCTTTATCTTGACGCAAAGCAGGAATTAGATGCGGTATCTGCTAATGCGCAGATGGCCGGTGATCGTCAAGGCGATTTATCAGGCAAGGCGATAGGAAAACTACAGCAAGCCGGAACGATTGAGCTAAATCGCCAGTATTCGCAGTTAGCCTCATGGGAAAACCGAGTGCATACCCAGGTATGGGCAAGAATAAAGCAGTTCTGGAACGATGAAAAGTTTATCCGCGTAACCGATGACCAGGACGCTCTTCGATGGGTTGGTCTTAACTCTAAGGTAACGGCTGAGACTTTGCTAATGGAGTCCTCTGAGGATGCCTCTCTACCCCCCGATGTTCGTCAACAGTACGCGCAGACCCTTCAAATACTGCGTCAAACACAGAATCCAAGGCTTAATGAGATTGTCGAAACCCGAAATCCAACATCCGAGCTAGATGTGGACATTATTATTGAACAATCCTTCGACGTAATTAACGCTGAGCAGGAACAGTTTGAGATGATGGCGCAATTCGCCAACGGAACGGATATTGACATTCTTGACCTGATTGAATTGTCGCAAATTCGTGGTAAGGATGAACTGATTAAGAAGATCGAGCGAAAGCGCGGGGAGCGCGCACAGGCTCAATCACAATCCGCACAGGCCGAGCAGCAGTTAGTTCAGGCCGAGCGAATGGCTAAGATCAAGCAGGGAGAGGCTAAGGCTGAGAATATTGGCGCAGACACTCTTACTAAGCATATTAAGGCCATTACAGGCCAGCTTGAGAATGCAAATTTACAACGCAACCCTGATAGCGAAGTTCAGGTATCCGTATGATTACAGCAGTAACCGCACCACTGGCAGCCGCAGAACGGGCTTAATAAGTACCGCCGAACTTTAATTGGGCGTTAGGAGATGGAAATGACTGATGATTTTGATCGCAATGTGTTCGCTGATGATTTGGACGATAAAGTAGCTGTAGTAGATCCAGCACCCGAAGCTGAAAAGGTCGAGATAGTGGAGGCGACGACTGCCCCCGAGGACAAAGACAAAATCATAGAAGGTCTACACAAGGCAAGAGATGCAGAAAGACACAAGCGGCAAGAGTTAGAGAGGAAGTACGCGCAGCCAAAGGCTCCAGAAGTGGTGCCTGACCCTGTGACCGACCCCGATGAATATACGAGTTATCTTCTAGGGAAAGGTGATGCAAAAATACTAAGGTTGAAGATAGAGCAATCTCAAGAAATGATGCGAGAATCGGCAGAAGACTATGAAGACAAGGAAAAGGTCTTTCTGTCACTGATCGCGGATGAGAACGGCAATGTCACTGACCAGAAGTTGCTTGCAGAGTTTAACAAATCTCTAAATCCCGCGAAATTTGCTTATAACCACGCCAAGAAGCACCTGGATTATGTCGATAAGACTAGCGACGATTACGAAGCTAAGATTAGAGCCAGAATCGCAGCGGAGCTTTTAGCGGATTACAAGGCAAAAGGTCTTGGTGCATTAGACTTGCCCAACTTAACTAACGCAGCAGCCGCAGCGTCGAACACAGAAAAGCTTGCCGACTATAAGGACGACAGCTACCTGTGGGGCGACTAAAGGCTAGTAGGAACTTAACATGGCACAAAGCACAGTAAGCGCAGCAAATGAAGTAACCCACTTTCAAAAGAAAGTAAACCGCGAGTACGTTCGTGGCGGTAAGTTTAAGGCTTACATCGGAGCGGATGAGAATTCCGTTATTCAAACCAACTCTGACCTTAAAAAGCACTCTATCCCCTTGATTGCAAAATTATCGGGTGCTGGTGTTACTGCCGGTAGTACGCTCAGTGGCAACGAAGAATCGCTTAGCAATTACGAGATGTCGTTTACGCCAAGCTATGACCGCAATGCGGTTAAAGTGAATGATGAAGAAAATGAGAAATCAGAATTTTCATTGTTTACCGAAGCCAATCCTGCTCTGAAAAACTGGAGCATGGAGCTTAAGCGCAACAAGATCATCCAGGCTATGGGCGCAATCACAGTGAACGCTGCTGGTGACGCTCTGAACTACGGTGGTACTGTTGGCGCCAAAGGCTCTGCTGCCGCAACCGCTGGCAATATGGATACATGGAACACCAATAACGGTGATCGAATTCTTTACGGTAAGCTCAAATCTAACCGTACCGCAGGCGATCACACTACGTCCTTGGCAACCATCGACACCACCAATGACAAGATGACCGCAGGCATGGTTACTCTCCTAAAGAGAATGGCTGGCCTTGCGAATCCTCTGATTCGTCCTCTGTACGTTCGTGATGATGAGCCGTGGTACGTACTGTTTCTTGGCTCTTTCGCTTTCCGCGATTTGAACGAAGATACCGTGATTACCGCCGCTAACCGTGAGGCACGTGCGCGTGGCGTGAACACCGGCAACCCAGTCTTTGAGGGCGGCGATTTGCTGTACAACGGCGTAATCATCCGCGAAATCCCTGAGATTGATTCACTGTTTATCGACGGTGACGGTCTTGGCGGCCCATTTGATGGCGTGTGGGGTGCTAACGCGGCCTCTGGTGATGGTCTTGATAACGGTGGCGCTACTGCCTCGCGTGTCGGTATTGGCTTCCTGTGTGGCGCGCAAGCGGTATGCTTTGGGCGTGGCCGTGATGCGATGATGACCCGTGACAAGAATGATGACTACGGCTTTAACAAAGGCGTGGGTATTGCTCTTAAGCATGACTTTAAGAAATTCCACTTCAATCTAAAGCAGCACGGAATGGTTACATCGTTCCACAGCGCTGCTGCTGATGCGTAAGGGGTAACTTATGGCCACGATTTTATCAAATCAGTACGCTGGCGTAATCCCGGGAGAGGGTTCTGGTGGAAGCTTGAAGGTTCTGTTCGGGTCTCATACTTTCGCTGTAGCCCCTGGCGCTGCCGATGTTGTCAAAATGTTTGTTATTCCAGCGGGCTTTACGCCTTTGTTTGGATGGCTACAGGGCGCCGACATTGACAGCGGTACTGAGGCATTGGAACTGGACGTAGGGGTGACTGGTGATACTACCAAGTACCTTAACTCCGGTGTAATCACTGGCGACACAATCGCTAATGAGAAGATCACTGTCGGCATTAAAATTCCTTTGCAAGAGGATTTAATGACGGTAAAGCCAACACAAGTCACTGCGAACACTGACTGTATCGTTACAGTTACAGCGGCAGCAGCAGCGGGCGGCACAGGCGTTATCACAGTAGTTTTGTGTGGTGTTTACAATGATCCTCGGGTTGTTGCTTAATTAAGTCGGGGGCTGCTTCGGTGGCCCCTTTCTTTTTGGAGAAGAGTATGAAGTTTCAATACATTACTGATGGTGATGAATGCCCTGAAAGCATAGTATTTATGGGTAAAATAAAGTTTACTCTTAATGGCGATAGTGTTGAAGTCACTGATGAGTTCATGATTAAAAAGCTACTTGGAAATTCCAGCTTCAAGGTGATGAAAGAAGAATCTAAAACCTTAAAGCTAAAGACCCACAGGCACTAGGATCACACATGGCAACCTTGGCAGATGTACGCAACATAAGCGCTGGACTGCTTGGCCGTAGAAGGCTAGGCCAGGCAATCAATGACGCCATTAAAACTCGCTTAGACCAGTCTTATAGCTATGTCTATGCCGACCTTAAAGACCAAAGAATCGCGGTGTGGTCATCTACTAGCGGCACGACTATTCCTGATGCTGTAGCCCCTCATGTGGCCGCTATGATGGCATTTGAGGCAACCTCTGACGTAGGGGTAGATCAAGCGCACATGCAAAGGATACTAATGAAGAAGGCCGAAGCCTTGCCTGCTATTAAGCGATTCGCAAAAGCCGATTATGAGTCTATGGATGAGCCGGAGGACTTCTAATGCGCGCACAAGTTATATTGGCAGGCGGCTCGCACAAACACACCGACCTAAGCCTGACCGCTCAGCGCACTATCAATTTCTTTCCGCAGCGCCAAGAGGCGGGAAACGAGAAGTCTCCCTATATTCTTGAGTCATTCTATGGACTAAAGCCCTTTGCCACTAGCAGTGGCCTTAACAGGGGTATTTATGCACACTTAGAGATACTGTACGTCTTGCTAGGCACCACTCTTTCCTCTGTCAGTTCTGCGGGTGTTTTGACCACCCTTGGCACTATACCGGGCGATGGAAGGGCTGTATTTGAGGGTATAGGCACCTCAATCGTAATCGTGGCCGATGGTGTAGCTTACTCATGGGATGGGACTACGTTTTCTACCGCCTCCGACCCTGACTTTGAAACCCCCAATGCCGTTACGGTAATCAACAACCAAGCTCTTTACGATGGCGATAATGGACGCTTTGCTGTGTCTGACGTTGGCCAACCATTAGTCATCAACGCCTTGAACTTCGGCACTGCTGAATCCCGCGCCGACTCGCTATTAAGGCCGTACCGAAACAACACCGTTATCTATATGTTTGGCAGCAAGACTATCGAGACGTGGTGGAATGATGGGCAAGGAAACCCGCCGTTCACCCGTATTGAGGATGGTACTATTGAAATAGGGCTTGAGGCGATACACTCCATTGCCTCTGATGACCAGCTTATCTATTTCCTTGGCGACGATCATCAAGTGTACGCATTAAGCGGCACTGTGCCCGTTCCGCTGCTTCCTTTGACTATTGTTAGAGATATACGCAAATTCGCTATTAGATCAGATGCCGTTGCGTGGACGATGCAAATCGACTCCCAATGGTTCTACGTTATCAAGTTTCCGTCCGCCGATCGCACCTTTGTGTATCCAAGGCCCCCAAAGAGTTTGGCAGATCGTGGCGTGAAAGGTGACTGGTTTGAGCTGTCCTCGGGCGTTAATGGTGCTCGATACAGTGGTGATGGGTATGCGTTTGTGTACGGCAAGCACCTGGTTCCTGACGAGGGCGGTAATATCCTCGAATTGGACGAAGAAACCTACACTGAGAACACCGCTGTTATCAAGCGCACAAGAGTTATGGCCCCTGTTCATGCTGGACTGTACGGGCAGCCGGGGAAGAAGCTCTACATAGCCTTCCTGCGCCTCTTGGGAGCCACTGGTAAGGGACTTCTGGCAGGTCAGGGCACTAACCCTCAAGTTATGCTGCGATACTCTCAGGACGGCGAGAACTTTAGCAATGAGATACGCGGGGATGTTGGCAAGCTAGGCACACAGACGGAGGTTATCTTTGAATTAGGGGAGACCTTTGAGACTTGGGTTTTTGAGATTACCTCCACTGACCCTGTGTACTCTAACTGGCACTCGGCCAGTATCGAGGTAGAGGTCGCCATAGAGTGAGCCATTTAAACCCGCCCCCCACTCGAATACCGATTTCGATGTTTACCGCGCCTGATGTTAAGGCGTATTTGAACAAGCAAAAGGAATCGTTACGGCTCTTATATAACGCATTAGATGGACCAATGACATCCGTGAGGGTCTATTCGGTCAAGACCGCTAGTTATGCGATTATCTACACTGACTACCTGATTCACTATACGACCGGCAGCTTTACTGCCACATTGCCAGATTGTGCCGCTATTGAGGCTGGTAGTGAGTTCGTGATTAAAAATAGCGGAACGGGCACAATAACAGCGGCTTGCTTCGGTTCGCAGACAATCGACGGGTCCACCACCAAAACTTTAGCGCAGCACAAGTTTATAAAAGTCATGAACACTGCGTCCGAATGGATAATAGTAGGGCAGAATTAGAGGATTATAAGCTATGCCAGTAACAGTCACGCCAGATATGGGCGGCGGTACTAACCCGCTTGTTGCCTTACTGCCCCCTCCATACCGGATATTCTATGAATTCCTAAAAATTGGTGGGTTTTTTAAAGGCGGCGGCATGAAAGAGGGCCGCCCCATGACCCCTCAAGAGCAGATTGAGCAGGCGCTTAGTCAGTTTCAGCAGCCCGTGGCCGAAGGTGGCACAGAGGGTCAAGGCGAGATATATAACGAGATTGTGCGAAAAGTTGCACAATTAGGAGATCAATCCCTTATTGACACGGTTCTTAACGCAGCGCCGGATCAAAACGCTAGGGATAATGCTCAGGTTCTTATTGCTCAGCAGCCGGTGGGAGAGGGCGTGGTAACTACGCCCAATGGCGATGGTAGCGTTACTGGCGGTGGAAATGTAACGCTCAATAATCTGCCGCAACCAAACGCTAGTGGAGAGTACACGGCTGCGCAAATTGGAGAGGTCAAAGCGGCGATAGATTCTGGTAATGTCAGCCTTGCTGATGTGGCCGAGAAATATGGAACAACCGTTGCAAATGTAAGCGGTATAATTGCTGCAGCCTCTAACCAAAATCCCTCGACCGATGAGGCAAACAGCGGCAATCAAACTGATACGGGAACCGATACAGAAACCGTAAATAATGCAAGAATAGGCGCAGAGATTCGGGAGGCAATGGATAACCCCAATCTGTCCGATACAGGAAAGAAAGCGGCGATCGACAAGATTTCAACTGATAACGGCGTGAGTAAAGAAGTTATAGCTGGAATTGTTGGCGCGAGCGCTGCGGCGGTTATAGCGGGCTACGGCGGTGGCGGCTCAGGAAACTCTAATGCAAATAGCGGTGGCGGAGAAACTAACATAAGCAACTTAACGACACCTCAAATAATTGCCGGTGCTGGGTCTCTTATCGGCGCATGGCTTGGCTACAAAGGCGCTGGTGATGCTGCGGACGCCCAAAGCAAAGCGGCGGCTGCGGCGCTGGCTGTATTTGAAAAGAATGCTGCCGCCTCGGTTGTAAGGCTCCAAGATACAGCTAATACGGCTATTAAAACCATACAAGGCGGGGCAGAAACTTCCCGAAACGACATAATTACAGGCAATGAGACTGCGCGCAGCGACATTATTGCTGGCGGCAATGTGGCCCGTGGCGATGTAATATCTGCTCGGGACAAAGCCACCCAAACGCTTCTTGACTCTTTTGGCTTGCAAAAATCAGAGATTACCAATACCGCCCTTGCTGCTAGTGGATTGATTAGCGCGGCAAGGGAGAAAGCTGCCGGAGCGATCACGGCGGGATTTAGTGCCGGAATAGCGCAGATTGGAACCTCTCGGGACATCGCCAACAAGATACTACAGGACTCGCTCACGAGCGCCGAAGAAAAGATGGACGTAGGTAGGGCCGGAGCGATTGCGGCGCAGGACAGGGGTGTATCGGCGGTCAGGAGCGACTTCCAGCCGTACCTAGATGCAGGCAGGCTAACGGTTGAGAATATAAGCAATCTGGTCAATAACCCGCAGGCCCAAAGAGACTTTATCCTAAGCAACCCTTTCTTCGACGCGCTTGCTAAAAAATCAGAGGATGCGCTGTTAAAGGCTAAGGCATCGGTTGGGAAGGTAGGCACTGGCGGTACTCAGATCGAGCTACAAAATGAAATGCTTGCTATTGGCAATCAATTGTTGGACGCGGCGATTAACCGCAGTCTCCCCTTGATTCAAGGCGGGCAGAATGCTGCAGCACAAGTAGCGGCGGCGGAAAGGGCAAGAGCCTCGGCTGTATCGCAGATAGAACTGTCTGTAGGGCAGTCCCTTGCCCAATTGGTGCAGTCAACAGGCGTTAATCGTGCCAATGTTGAGCAAAATGCAGGCAACGCCATAGCTGATCTTAATGTTGGTCAAGGAAGAGAGCTTGCGGGGATTGAAACTCGGGCTGGCGAAAATTTAGCCTCAATCGAGTCCACTCGCGGCACTCAGATGGCGAACGCGATTTCTAACAACGCTACACAGAGGGCAGGCGTTGAAATCGACGCGGGCAATAACCTTGCCAACCTTGCGACAAGCGAAGGCACAGCCTTGGCTAATTCGGCCAACACCGCCGGATCAAACCTTGCTAACATTAACACGGCATCAACTGACGCACAGGCTAGGTTGCAATCCAATCTTGGCGTTAACGAGGCTAACATTCTGACGGGCAATGCGGCCAACACCGCAGACACGCTCCTAGGCGCTGGCAACGCAACGGCGGCAGGGATTGTCGGGCAGACTAACGCCCTGACTAACGGTCTTTTGAATCTTGGCACCATTGCGTTAAATCCTACGCAGTTTAATAACCCAAAACGAAACACTAACGCCGGAGCAGTCCCATAATGCCATTAGACCCCCGCATACCTCTACAAGTAGAGAACAGGAACTTTGCACAGCCCTTGCTCGACTTGGCTGAAAAGCAGCGCGTGGACTCATTGACGCAAAGCAAGTTGGCAGGAGATGCTCAGGCTCGCACTATTGGCGACCAGACCATTGCCTCTAACAACATGGTCAACGAGCAGGCTAAACGCGAGCTAAACGCCAATGAGATGAAAGCCATCGTCATGCAAATGGAATCCTCTCGGCGCCTTCTTGAGCAAGGTAACGTGAAAAACTCGCTTGCCGAAATGATGAACATACGAGGCAAGCTAGAGGCGGCAGGGCAGGACACTTCTGGAATTGAGAAAATAACAACTCTTATTCAGTCAAGCCCGGAGGACGGGACTCGGTATTTGGGAGAAGCTGTAGAGGCAATGAAGCCTGTAGTTGAGCAGTTATTTGCAGCCACGGGGAAGATGCCTGCGCCTACAGAAACATTCACAACAGAGGTTATAAACGGCGTTCCTGTACAGCGTAGCTCTACGACAGGAAAGGAGTCGGAATCCCCAAGGCTTACTGCTGCTTCAAATGTAGAAATGTTTGAGCCTGTTCTAAACGGCAACGGACAGCCCGTAGCTCAGAGAAACATGACCACGGGTAGAATAGTATCTGACCCAAGGGCCGAATCAGGGCAGGATTCAGAGACTTTCACGACCATGCTTGGTGAGAACGGGGAAGTAATAGGGCAAATCAATGATATAACCGGCAGGGTAGTAAGCGACCCAAGGGCTGCTAATGGGTCTACCGCAAGTGCAACCTATACAACACTTAAAGACGAAAATGGTAATATCATAGCGCAACAAAACGATATTACAGGCCAGGTTAGCGCAGACCCGCGTGCTAAAAAGGAATTTGCACCATCAGACAGGCCAAATTCTGTTCAGGAATTTGAGTTTTTCGGAAGCCTTGCTGAAGAAGACAAAAGCACATTTCTGGCATTAAAGCGATCTAATCCGTCAATTGATTTAGGTGATAGAGTCGCAATACTTAACCAAGCAAATCCTGGGGGAAACCCGTTAGCGGAGCTTGCAAAACAACTTGCTCCAACAGATCAGCCTGAGAATATATCAGCAGCAGCCGCAGCAAGAAATGGCGGCGTAAATCTTACCCCGGCGCAAAAGTCCGTAGATGAGGCGTTTGGTAAAGATTATGCCGAATTTGTTGCTGGCGGCGGCTCTGCAGACTCACGAAAGCAATTGTCTCAAATTGAGGAGGTGGGAACGGCCCTTGCTTCGGGCGATAATTTAACAGGCCCGGTGTTAGGTCTTGTTCCTGACTTTATTACGGCATTCACTAACCCCGAGTCTGTTGACGTAAGGGAAAGGTTTCAAGAGGTTGTGCAGCGCAATCTTAGGCTTGTTCTTGGCGCTCAGTTTACGGAAAAAGAGGGCGAAAGACTTATTTCTCGGGCCTACAACCCAAGGCTAAGCGAAGAGCTAAACGGCCAGCGGGTTACAAGACTGCTGACTCAAATGGGCCAAGCTGCCGCTGCCAAGAGCCGTGCGGCGGCTTACTTTGAAGAGAACGGCACTTTGCAGGGGTATCAAGGAAAGCTTCCAAGCATTAACGATTTTAACATTGAAGATGATGATAATTCCGCAAACACCCCTAGTGTACCAGGCACGACACGAGTGGGCAGATTTACGGTGGAGGAGGCCAACTAATGCCCGATTACAACATTACCGGACCTAGCGGGAAGAAGTTTAAGATAACGGGCGATTCACCCCCCACCGAGGACGAGCTTGAGTCTATATTCTCATCAATGACACCAGTTGCGCAAAGCGCTCAGTCCCGCCCCGTTGATAGCGGTATGGGTGCTGATAACTCTATCGCCCGCGCACAAGCAACAAAGGATGCCGGTGTTGTTGATTTCGGAACCTTCCTTCTCAGCACACCCGCAGGTAAGTTTATCGAGGGGGCTGCTGACTTGCCGTTAGGGGCCGCACAGTTTATTTCAGAATCTTTAGGCTCCACGAAAGTTACTGAATTCTTGAGAGAAAGGAAGCAAAGGCAAGATCGCGGTCAGGCTGCGGTAGACTCGGTGGCGCCCAAAGGTGGCGTGGCTGGCGGGGCAGAGAAGTTCCTCGATGTCATTGCGAACCCCGCTGGCAACATACTATTGGGCGGGGCAGCAACCAAAGGGATTGCCCTTGCCCCTACGATACCCGGCAAGGTGGCGCAAGGCGCAGGTCTTGGCGCGTTGTTTGGTGCGGCAACCCCGGCAACCTCCGATGACATAGCCTCTGAAAAGTCTCAGCAAATAGCCGTAGGCTCATTAGTAGGCGGCGCTGTCCCTGCGGCACTTGCTGGCATCAAAAGTGCTTTTGGAGTGGGCAAGAATCTGCTTAGTACCATTATGCCGGGCGGGTCCACAAGAAGGGTGAAAGAGCTTGTATCAAAATCGGTGGACGGTAAAACTGCCCCTGTAGTTGAGCAGCTTCGGGCTGGCGGGACTACTGAGCAGTCCCTTGGAAGAACTGGGGAGCCAAGGCTTGCCGCCATAGCGCAAAAGGTGCAGGGCAGAGAATCCACTGCCGTGGCTCGCTCTATTGCCGAACAGAATTCATCGCGCATTGCTACGGTTAGAGAGGCGGGAGGCGGAAGTGCTGATAAGCCGTTATCTGAAACGATAGATAAGGCAATAGGGGCAAGGAAGGCCGCCACTAGCCAGCTATTTGAAGATGCAGGCAATGACACTGCCGAAATTGGAATCCCAAGAACACTAAAGATTGTTAACTCTTTCCTAGAGAAAAGCCCCAAAGAAACAAAGCTAACGTCTATTCTTAATGGCGTAAAAGAATCATTTGAGGTAGCCGGACCTACTGGAAGGGTTGCCGATAAAACTTCACGCGGGCTAATTAGCGCTTCTAAAAATATCAGAAACCTAATAGACGAAAGAGGCCCAACAGGGCAGAGAGTAAATCAAGGAATAGTCAGAGAATTGACTATTATAAAAAAGTCTTTGGATGCTGAAATAGGTAAAGTCAACACTGGCTATGCAAAAGCAAACTCTTTGTTTAGGGATATGTCCAAGCCTGTTAATAAGGCTCAAATTGCACAAAAGCTAGAGGAAAAACTCACCTCTAGTTTGGCGGGCGATGCTGACAGTGTAATCCAGCAAAGAGGCGCGGCATTTAACACTGCGCTGGATAACGAAAGAAAACTGATAGCAGAGGCCACTGGATTTAAAAGAGGCAGCGGGCTGGAGCAGTATTTTGACAAACAAACGCTAACTAAGCTTGGCGGCATATCCGACAGACTTTCTAACGATGCCGAGTTTTTACGATTAGCAACGCTTGGAAGGCAGGGCGCGTCAAGGCTTGTGGGCGATATGCGCCCGCCTCAACCCCCCGGAATTCTTGATAGGGCTATGTTTATAATCAGGAGTATTTTAACTAAGGCGGGGGCCGCAACAGAGGATGCCACGTTAAACAAGGCTGCCGAGATATTCCGCGACCCAAAAGCCCTTGCTGATCTTATGTCAAAAACAGACGCCAGGAGTGTTTCGGCGCTTAAAAAAGTGATTAACGCTATCCCTGCTGACAAAATAGCAAGAACGGCTCCGGCAATTACAGCGACAAAGGAAAACTAAGATGGCATTCGCACCGATCAGCTTAATCACAATCCAGTATCAAAACCCCGCTGACAACACGCCTTATTCTGGCGCTGTCCTAAAGGCTTATGCTGCAGGTACTAGCACCAATATACCAATGGCCACT
>Ga0209390_10006882_pt1 | contig 14889 bp, 13 predicted proteins | sample BON01_FD_187212 | JGI IMG/M metagenome (GOLD analysis project Ga0209390, IMG submission 187212) | Freshwater microbial communities from Lake Bonney liftoff mats and glacier meltwater in Antarctica - BON-01 (SPAdes) (version 2) | ecosystem: Environmental > Aquatic > Freshwater > Ice > Glacier... | reverse complement strand
AATGTTCATACATTAAATTTAAGTAATTGTCAAAACATAACAGATATTAGTTTATTAAATAATGTTCATACATTAAATTTAAGTAATTGTCAAAACATAACAGATATTAGTTCATTAAATAATGTTCATACATTAAATTTAAGTAATTGTCAAAACATAACAGATATTAGTATGTTAGGTAATGCACATACTTTAGATTTAAGTAATACTAAAATAATAGATGTTTCTTTTTTAAAAAATGTTAATACTTTAAATTTAAGTGAATGTGAAAATATAGTTGATGTAAATATATTATGTAATGTTTATGATTTAAATTTAAGTAGATGTATGAAAATAGTAGATTTTCGTGCATTATCTAATGTTTGTATTCTTAATTTAAGTTATTGTAATATGGTAGTATATTGAAAAAGAATCTATAAAATATTATAATAACTTTTTTTAATAATGTTGATATATCAAAATTATAATATTATGAAATGGTTGGTGGTTGTATATAAACCTGTAATAAATTTTTTGTATCCTGTAATAAAGATATTATTTTATTTAAATCATCTATTGTATATGATATATTAATAGTATTTTGTTGTAATATAGTTATTATATTTTTTAATACATCTGTTTCGCGTTGTATTATCTCTATTGATGATAGAATTGGATTTGTTTTTATTATATTTATATTATATAGAATATAAAACACACTTTTTAATACTGCGCAAGTATTTTGTTGTGTTGTTAATATATTTTGTGTTATATTATCATTATTTTCAGTACTTTGTTTTGTATTTATTTCATTTAACAAATCTGTGGCTTTTTCAAATGGTATCAGTATATTTCGTGGTATAGTCGGTGCGAATACTGGGATCAATGCGACTGTCATGGTTGGTAGAATAGTATTTTGTAATATTTCTACTGTGTTATTTAATATTAATGATATTGTGTTCAGTATATAATTTTGTGATATATCATTAGGATTTTGTTTTATTATATTGTTTAATACAACAATTTCACGTTGTATTATATTTATTAATGATTGAACATTAATCTTTTTTAGTATTTTGCTATCCATTATATATAGTACAATTTCTAATACCATATACATATTTTGTTGTAATATTAATGTATTTTGTGATTTATTTATTTCATTTAATATTTCAACAACAGCTTTTAATTTATATATTACAAGGGGTGATATTTCTATAATATCAACTGGTACAATTGCAGTTGTATTTGGTGTGATTTGATTTTGCATAGCAATTGTTATATCTTGTAATATTAATATTGTTATGTTTAGTATATCATTTTGTTGTATATTATTAGTATTTTGTTGTATTATATTTTTTAATATATCAATCTGTTTATGTATTATATTTATCGATGGTGTGATTGATTGTGAATCTTTTAATAGATTACTAGTTAGTAAATATTGTACAAACATTAATACTTGAAATACGTTTTCTTGTTGTAATAACGTATCATTTGACATATTTTTAAATTTATTTAAATAGTTTAATACCGTAGTAACTATAGGTAATCTAACTTGTTTTTGTAGTATTACAACATTTGTTGATGGTTTGCTTCCGCTTCCTCTTCTTTTTTTATACGTTAATTTTTCATAAGTGGGTTTTTCTATTTTATATAAGGATGATTTAGTCTGTAAAAAAATATTATAAATAATAATTTCGGCAATAATGACTAATGTATATACTACATATCCACCTAATAATTTTTTATTTTCTTTGAAGTTTGAATATAACTTGTAAAATACTACAAAAAATACAATTATATTAACTACTAATAAGATCGCTCTTGTATAAATAAATATATCTTTTCTTTTTTGTTTTTCATTTATATATTTATTACGTAATTTTTTATTTTTCTTAATTTTTTCACGATTATTCATTTTTTCTTAATTATATATATTATATTATATAATAAATTATGTATATTAATTAAGAAAAAATGAAATTAATTTAACATACTAATATATTATAATATAATTAATGACTAATATCAATATTGAACAATTAACAAGAAATGAATCAATTAAATATTATAATAATTTATATTATAGATTTTTTATATTAAAAAAAATTAAGAAATTAAATAAACAACTGTCAATTAATTTATATAATTATAAAAATAATATTGATATAAGTATATTTAAAGATGTATATATTTTAAATTTAAGTAATACAAAAATACAAGATGTAAGTGTTTTAGGAAATGTTCATACTTTAAATTTAAGTAATTGTTGTAATATCACAGATATAAGTTATCTAGGTAATGTTCATACTTTAAATTTGAGTAATTGTCGTAATATAACAAATGTGAGTTATCTATGTAATGTTCATACTTTAAATTTAAGTAATTGTTGTAATATTACAGACATAAGTGATTTGGGTAATGTTCATACTTTAAATTTAAGTAATTGTTGTAATATCACAGACATAAGTTATCTAGGTAATGTTCATACTTTAAATTTGAGTAATTGTTGTAATATAAGAGATGTAAGTGATTTAGGAAACGTCCATAAATTATATTTAAATTATTGTCTAAATATAACAGATGTAAGTTCTTTAAAAAAAGTTAATTATTTATATTTGAATGATTGTCCAAATATTATAAATACTAATAAATTAGGTATGAATAATACATTATATTTAAAATATTGTGATGACATAACAGATACAAGTAATTTTAGTAATATTCATACTTTAAATTTAACTGGTTGTGTAAATATAAAAGATGTATCGAACCTAAATAATGTACATACATTAAATTTAAGTGGGTGTACGAATATAACAGATATAAGTACTTTAGGAAGAGTACACACATTAAATTTAAGTAATTGTTATGATATTATCGATATAAGTAAATTAGGTAATGTAAATAAATTAAATTTAAGTAATTGTGATAATATAACAGATATTAGTATGTTAAGTAATCTTCATACTTTATTTTTACATAATTGTTATGGTATTACAGACGTAAGTAAATTGGGTAATATTCATACTTTAAATTTAAGTAAGTGTGATAATATAACAGATACAAGTAATTTGGGTAATGTTCATAATTTAAACTTGAGTCATTGTAAGAAAATAACAGATACAAGTAATTTGGGTAATGTTCATAATTTAAACTTGAGTCATTGTAAGAAAATAACAGATACAAGTAATTTGGGTAATGTTCATACATTAAACTTGAGTCATTGTAAAAAAATAACAGACACAAGTAATTTGGGTAATGTTCATACATTAAACTTGAGTCATTGTAAAAAAATAACAGACACAAGTAATTTGGGTAATGTTCATAATTTAAACTTGATTTATTGTAAGAAAATAATATGGTGAAATAATATTACATTTATTTTTTCTTTTTAATAAACGGTGTTAATTCTGTATTAGACGAATATGTATTATTTTTAATTATTACAGGAAAAACATCATTTCTAATCCATTTTACAAATTTTTTTCCAACAATTGCATTTTTAAGAGGGGATAATATTAAAATAGAATATAATCCATTTTCATTCATAAAAATTGTATCTGATGGTAGCGACATTTCAAAATTAATTTTTATTTTTTTTAATAAAAGTTTATCTTCATTATCTATATAATCTGCTATTTTTTTTGTGGTGTCTTTATAATTTAAAGCTACACATAATTGTTTTGCATTAAACCATATTTTATCATCATTATCAATAATAATGATAATTTTATTTTTATCAAATGTAACTGTATTATATGAAGGCATATATAATATAAAATAAAATAATTTTATATATAAACCATGTGTAAATAAAATATTCCTAAAGAATTTAAAAGTTTTTTTATTTTTTGTCAGAATATTGTAGAGTTGTTTATTTAAAAAAATTGAAAATATGAAACAATGATTACTGTATATGATTAACATAATATGTTTTCATTAATCCAAAAATTATACAAGAAGAAACAACGCATTATTACATCAGGTCTTGTTACATCAGATCCTCAGTATCTATCTGGTAAACAGATAATGTATCTTTACAAGAACAATAGGCAATTTCGCCAAGAGTTCAAGCTAGCGAACAATGATTGTGAATTATTGAAGTGTGAAACCAAGACGGATGGTTCAATTTGCATTTACGTTGTTCTATTCAAAGGATCACAACGATGGAACGTGGGACGTCTTCCATGTGTTTATTTATTACAACCATTTTGTTGATGATTTTGCAGACGTGTCAATATGCATTTACATTGTCTTATTCAAAGGTTTATTAACGATGAATGTCTGGTATTTGTTTTATTTAAAAATTGAAATTGTAAATCTATAATGCTTCCATATAATTTAAGTCTTTTGGCGGGTGGTGGACCCGTGGTGTTGTAGTACGACAACATCCCTCGCAAGACAGCCCTGTTTTGAGAGAAGGTCTGGCGATGTTTTGAGAGAAATATTGTTGGGCAAACCCGCACAAGTAGTGAATGTCATTTTCTTGAAGATGGATGTTTATACTTGTGCATATATTATGTAGGGGGGGCTGGCGAGCCAACTAGAAAAGGAGTTAAATCCTTTGGAGTACGGTTCCCATTGGTGTGGGGATTAAAGAAGGCTACGGCGCCGTTTTTGGTATTATCAAATGTTGCAGTACACTGTGATAACGATTAATACAAATCAATACTCTTTTCCCCCCTAGTGTCACATGTATTGTGACACCCCATTAGTTGTTGCTTAGCCAAAAAGTGATAACTACAATTCGAACCGACGAATAAAAAAAAAATAATTTATTATTTTTGTTTTATTATGTTTGTTTTATGTGTTCATTTAATATTTTTTTGTATTTTTTAATATAGATATTTATAATTTTTAATATATTTAATTGTAATACTATATCATTTGTAAAAAAGCGAATGTATGTGTTATAAATTGTTTTTATAATTTGTTTTTATAATTTGTTTTATTATTGATTTGTTATAATTTGTTTTTATAATTACTTTTAATAACAAGTAATTGATTACTTTTATTATTGATTTATTTATTTTTATAATTTGTTTTATAATTACTTGTAATTGATTACATTTTGCAAGATCATTATGTTTATTAATTCGTAATAATGTTAAATAAAAAAATTGAAATAATAAGTACATAGTGGTTCATAATATTTCAAGTATTTGAGGTCCCCCTTGAACGTACACAAGAATTCCCACCCCATCATATTTTTGTCAGGTTTTAGCTAAACCTGTCACGCTTTCGGACCCCCATATCCGACCACCCCTTTCAGGAACTTTACCTGACACAAGCAGACTTCAAAATCTGCACCAGCTTTCGGACCCCCATATCCGACCACCCCTTTCAGGAACTTTACCTGACGCAAGCAGACTTCAAAATCTGCACCAGCTTTCGGACCCCCATATCCGACCCCCCCTTTCAGGAACTTTACCTGACGCAAGCAGACTTCAAAATCTGCACCCAGCAAGCAGACTACCAAATCTGTTTCCAACAAGATGTCCGACATGATGAAAGGTAATTCGTTGGAATGCTATTTGGAGTGTTTTCGTGAGAAACCGAGCGACAAGAAACCGATCAGCGAGAAACTGAGCGACAAGAAGCCGAGCGAAGCCAAGCAGTGCGTGGATGTGTTGAGCGACAAGAAGCCGATCGAAGCCGTGCAGCACTATTATGTGTTGAGCGAAGAGAAGCAGGCGAAGTTGGATGAGGATATGAGGCGTATGAGGCGTCTTAACAAGTATTTCGACGATAACACAGAACGGGAACTTGTTGCTGTGTATGAATATCGTGCGAAGTGTGAGGAGCAGAAGCGGCTTGAGGAGCAGAAGCATCTTGATGAGCAGAAGCGGCTTGAGGAGCAGAAGCGGTTTGAGGAGCAGAAGCAGCTTGATGAGCAGCTGGTGCGCGAACACAAGGAACCGCTTGAGTAGCAGCTTGAGAAGCAGCTTGATGAGATTGAGGAGAGGCGGTTTGTTGATAAGATGCTGAAGGAGGCGATCCTTGGTGATCAGAAGGAGTACAAGAAGCCGATCGGTGAGAAGCTGAGCGAAGCCGAGCTGCGCGAGGAGAAGGGTTTCAAATTTCTTGTTCAGACGCTGATGGATGAGGAAAAGAAGAAGATGAAGAGAGAACTTGTTCAGATGGATAAAGAGGATGACAAGAGGAAGGTTCGCGAGGAAGAGGAAGAGGAAAAGGAAGATGAGGACGATGAGATGTTCGATCACATGGATGCAGAGTGTGCGAGTGCGTTCAAGTGTCTTGTAGAGTTGGTTCTTTGATTCATGTGGCGAGATGTGAAAGAGGATAGTGGTGTGGTGATACTGCTTTTTCAAGTGTTCTTAAAAACACAAATAATTTATTATTTGTATTTTTTATTGATTCTTTTTGTTTAATTTTTATTGTTTTATTTTTATTGTGTTTGTTGAAATAGTAAATTAATGGTTGTTGATTGCCGTTCATCGAGTATTTTTCCATCCACCCCCTGCGTTCCCCCCGAAAAACAACTAATTATTTATTTATTTATTTATTTCTTTTTAAAAGTTGTTTGATGTATCTTCATGATTGTGTTGATATTTAAAAAAGTTGAAATAATAAACCGACGGATAAAAAAAAATAATTTATTATTTTTGTTTTGTTTATATTAAATTTTTTTTGTTTATTATTCCATATTCTAGTGGTATTGTTGATGGTATTTGTTTTATTAAAAAATTGAAATTGTAAATCTATAATAGTTCCATATAATTAAAGTCTTTTGGCGGGTGGTGGACCCGTGGTGTTGTAGTACGACAACATCCCTCGCAAGACAGCCCTGTTTTGAGAGAAGGTCTGGCGATGTTTTGAGAGAAATATCGTTGGACAAACCCGCACAAGTAGTGAATGTCATCTTCTTGAAGATGAGTGTTTATGCGTGTGCGTATCTTATGTAGGGGGAACTAGTTAGCCAACTAGAAAAGGACTTAAATCCTTTAGAGTACGGTTCCCATTGGTGTGGGGATTAAAGAAGGCTACGGCACCGTTTTTGGTATTATCAACTGTTGCAGTACACTGTGATAACGATTAATACAAATCAATACTCTTACACCCCCTTAGTTGTTGCTTAGCCAAAAAGTGATAACTACAATTCGAACCGACGGATAAAAAAAAAATAATTTATTATTTTTGTTTTATTTGTTTGTTTTATTATTTTGTTTTATTATGTTTGTTTTGTTTTGTTTATATTATATTATATTATAATTGATCTTATATTTGTAAAAAAGTTTGATAATGTATTACCACCAGTTTATTTATTTATATTATTTTATTTAATATACGTGTTCTATAAAATAATTAATAACAAGTCGTTTGCTTGTTGGTCATGTCCGTTCAGTAAGTGTATAACCAGCCGCAGTCGTTTTGCATATAGTCCGTCAGTCTGTGATCAAAAACATGCAATGATGTTTTTGTATTAATGAATGCTACGGTGCTAGTCTTATTTTATCAAGTTTAAATTTATAACATAAATTAAATATTTTGTATTATTATGTTTTTTTTATGAAAAAATAGAAATAATAATGTTAAAAACGTTCCATAAAATAATAGATTGTAGGTCGCAGTCGTGCGCATGTGTTATCACTAGATAACCCATCCTTATTAATCTTTGATTAGTAGGAAGGTTTGATGATGTATGTATTCCGTAAGGTTATGTATTACCGCATGTCAGCGGATCATTGAACACGAAAGTCGCAGTCGTGCGCATGTGTTATCACTAGATAACCCATCCTTATTAATCTTTGATTAATAAGGATGTGTTATCACTAAATAACCCATCCTTATTAATCTTTGATTAGTAGGAAGGTTTGATGATGTATGTATTCCGTAAGGTTATGTATTACCGCATGTCAGCGGATCATTGAGCTTAGTCGCATTATCGTATGCGCCACTTGTTGAACGGCAAATCAGCAAGTGTAATCCCAAACCATTTTCTCCCTCTCCCAAAACCCAACTAATTTATTATTTGTTTTTTGATGTTTGTTTATTTATTTATTTATTTATATCGTGATTATGTTAATTTATGTATTTTTTATATTTTTAAAAAATTGAAATAATAAGTTTATTGTAATTCCATATATATTAACCTATGTGTACCCCTTGCCCCTAAAAGTAGTTAGTATAATTACTAAAGGAGCAAGTGTTGCGTTCAGATTTTTTTGAGCAACCACATTTTTATCAGTTTTTAGCTAAAACTGTTTTTCGTTTTTAGAACGTTTGTTGTCGAGATGGATAACAATGCACTAGATGCGATAACCAACCACGATCGTGATACGCTTGGATGTGGTGCAGCGGTGTGTGTGTCTTCCACGTGCATGTACTTTTGTAGCCGCAGCTGCAAGCGTGCTGCAGTAGAGCGAGGGATCATCATCGATTCTCGTGACATTGATCACGATGAAAGTGCTTTAAAGCTGACAGACGAGTTTCATGTAGCGATTTACGCACGGGTGTAATATGTGTTTGTAGTGCGTCATTTTGCAATACCGATTTATTCTTATTCAAGAACCCAAATAATTTATTATTTGTTTTTTTGATGTTTATTTTTTTAAAAGTGATGTTATTATATTTTGTAAAAGTTTAAATAATATAAAAAATTGAAATATAAATATTGTTGTTGTTCATAGTGTATTAATTATAGTAGATTTACCCTGTTCCAACATATTTGAACATTCTTTTGTGTAAATAACAGTTATCGAAGTTTTAAAGCGATGTTGATAATAATTTTTTTAAAGTTATTTATTCATTGTTTGATGATTACCACCAATTTGTTGAGGTTAATTTTGAGATTATTTTTGTGTGTGATAATAATTATTTATTTGAAGAGAATGAGGTCCGATTACAAATGCGTAGATAATTTGTTGTATAAGGAAGCTGATTTTTTGTATGCATATGATCATAAATTAGTTGAATTTGATTATCCGCGTGATTATGTATCTTGTTTGATGTATCTTCATGATTGTGTTGATATTTAAAAAAGTTGAAATAATAAGTGTGTAGTGGTTCCTAATATTTCAAGTAAAGTAGGAGGTCCCCTCGAACAATTCGAGGAAACCCAAACACATCACATTTTTGTCAGTTTTTAGCTAAAACTGACCCCTGCTTTCAGACTTCCATATCTGACCCCATCACATTTTTGTCAGTTTTTAGCTAAGACTGTCGCAGCTTTCGGACTTCCGTATCGAGACCTGCAAGCAGACCCAGATTCTGCCCCCATCACATTTTTGTCAGTTTTTAGCTAAGACTGTCGCAGCTTTCGGACTTCCGTATCGAGACCTGCAAGCAGACCCAGATTCTGCCCCCATCACATTTTTGTCAGTTTTTAGCTAAGACTGTCGCAGCTTTCGGACTTCCGTATCTGTACCCAACAAGATGCCTAGTATGAATGGGGTTTCGTATTCATGGGTCGAGTTTTTGGAACGTATGCACGATGTTCCGTTCGCAAGTAAGGAGGTTTGTGATGCGAGGATGAAGGGAAAGAAGGAAGTTGATGAGCAGCGTAAGAGGTGGGAGATTGAGCAGCTTGTGAAGCAGATCAATCTGGGCAATGCGAATCTTGATGATTGGGAAGCCTTTAAAATTTCCCGTTCAGAAGGTGTTCAGATGGAGAATGAGAGGATGAAGACACAGAAGAAGCTTGATGATCAGCTTAAGAGGCAGCAGGTTGAGCAGCTTGAGGAGCAGCTTGATGATTTGAAGCCTTTCAATTTTCCCGTTCATACGCAGAAGGATGAGAATGCTCAGACGGGAGAACTTGATCAGATGGCGGACGAGGACAAGGATGAGAACGACGAGTACGGCGGTCATTATGGTTACATGAGTGTAGCATTTGCGAGTGAGTGTGATCATGAACTCGCTCGTGTGCCATTTCTGGCTCCCCTCAAACAGACTTCAGAATCTGTTCCCAAGAATGTCGATGATATTAGTGATTTGGTCGAGGACGATGACGAGGACGTGAGTGTGCCATTGGGACGTGATTTTATCGAGGACGAGGACGAGTATGATGAGTATGAGGCGATGCTTGATTTTCGTGATCTTCTGGATGCGTGTGAGTCCATGTGTCTCCTTGTGCATACAGAGAATCTTGTAGTGTTGGTTCTTTGATTCATGTGGCGAGATGCGAAAGAGGATAGTGGTGTGGTGATACTGCTTTTTCAAGTGTTCTTAAAAACACAAATAATTTATTATTTGTATTTTTTATTGATTCTTTTTGTTTAATTTTTATTGTTTTATTTTTATTGTGTTTGTTGAAATAGTAAATTAATGGTTGTTGATTGCCGATCATCGAGTATTTTTCCATCCACCCCTGCGTTCCCCCCGGAAAACAACTAATTATTTATTAATTTATTTTTAAAAGTAGTTTGATGTATCTTCATGATTGTGTTGATATTTAAAAAAGTTGAAATAATAAGTGTGTAGTGGTTCCTAATATTTCAAGTAAAGTAGGAGGTCCCCTCGAACAATTCGAGGAAACCCAAACACATCACATTTTTGTCAGTTTTTAGCTAAAACTGACCCCTGCTTTCAGACTTCCATATCTGACCCCCGCAAGCAGACTACCAAATCTGCCCCCCCTGCTTTCAGACTTCCATATCTGACCCCCGCAAGCAGACTACCAAATCTGCCCCCCCTGCTTTAAGCCTCAAAAATGTCATCAATTCCAGATAGTCGTCTGTGTTTGGAGACGTATGCGACTGATCCCGCTTTTCGAGAGATGTTTTTGTTTCTGAACCAAGGAATGGAGATGATTGCGTGTAAGAACCTTTCTGGTGGACGTGTGCGTGCATACGTGTATCTGAACGGGCAACTTCAGCGTGCAGTGTTGCCTCCCGGTTTTTTTTGATTTCATATTTTTCGTCTTGACGATGATGATGTTGTTAAACAAAACAAATAATTTATTATTTGTTTTGTTAAATAATTTGTTTTAATGTTACTTTTAATATTGCTTAAATTCTTTGTTTTAATAATTACTTTAATTCTTTGTTTTATAATTTGTTTTATAATTTGTTTTATAATTTGTTAAATTCTTTGTTTTTATTATTACTTTTATTCTTTGTTTTATTCTTACTTTTATAATTACTTTAATTCTTTGTTTTAATCTTACTTTTATTATTACTTTTATAAATTGTTAAATTCTTTGTTTAATTCTTTGTTTAAATCTTACTTTTATTATTACTTTTATAAATTGTTAAATAATTTGTTTTATTCTTTGTTTTTATAATTACTTTAATTCTTTGTTAAATTCTTTGTTAAATTCTTTGTTTTATTATTTGTTTTATTCTTTGTTTTATTCTTTGTTTTATAATTTGTTTTATAATTTGTTTTATTCTTACTTTTATTATTACTTTTATAAATTGTTAAATTCTTTGTTTTATTCTTTGTTTTTATAATTTGTTTTATTCTTACTTTTATAATTTGTTTGTTTTAATATTACTCATAATAATTCTAATAATAAAAGTGATATAATAGTGATAAATAATGATAATCTAAATGATGTTATGAATAATATAATGCTGTATAATAGAATTCTTTGTTTTATACTTTTCTAATTTGTTTTATTATAATTTATTAAATATTTTGTTTAATATTTTCTATTCTTTGTTTTAATTGTAGATTAATAATTTGTTTTATTCATTGTTTTTAATCTTATTTTTATAATTTGTTTTATTCTTTGTTTTATTCATTGTTTTTATAATTTGTTTAATTAATTTGTTTAAATCTTACTTTTAATCTTACTTTTATAATTTGTTTTATTCCTTGTTTTTAATCTTACTTTAATAATTTGTTTTATTCTTTGTTTTATTCATTGTTTTTATAATTTGTTTAATTCATTTGTTTAAATCTTACTTTTAATCTTACTTTTATAATTCATTTGTTTAAATCTTACTTTTATTATAACTTTTATAAATTGTTAAATAATTTGTTAAATTGTTTGTTTAAATAATTATTTTTATTCTTTGTTTTATTCTTACTTTTATAATTTGTTAAATAATTTGTTAAATTGTTTGTTTAAATATTACTCATAATAATTCAAATAATAAAAGTGATATAATAGTGATAAATAATGATAATATAATGCATTTGAGATTCCTGAACAATTCTTTAAAAAAGAATTAGTGATTGATACATTTGATGATTTTGTAGGATATATTGTAATTTTTGACTATTGGATGCTTGATGTATATCCTAATGATTTATATGATTGGATATTTAAAAATAAAGATAAAATAAACATGGATTTATTGAAAGAACAATTTCCAATGAATCCATTAATTAATGAAATTAATGAAATTATTAAAACACCAAATGATAAAATATGTGAGTATTTTTCTTCAGTTGGAAATTTGTCATTATTAAAATATTGTAATGAAAATGGTTGTGATTTGGGTATATTGACGTGTAATTATGCCGCATCTTCAGGACATTTAGAATGTTTAAAATATGCTCATGAAAATGGTTGTGCGTTGAATTGGTTTGTATGTATTTATGCGACAAAAAATGGACATTTAAAATGTTTGAAATATGCACATGATAATGGATGTCCGTGGGATAGTTGGATGTGTAAAAAAACAGCTGAATATGGACAATTAGAATGTTTAAAATATGCTCATGAAAATGGTTGTCCATGGAATAATTGGACATGTGATAGTGCTGCAGGCAATGCCCATTTAGAATGTTTAAAATATGCTCATGAAAATGGTTGTTCGTGGGATAAACAAACATGTTGGAATGCAGCTAAAAACGGAAATTTAGAATGTTTAAAATATGCTCATGAAAATGGTTGTGAATGGAGTATTTGTACATGTAATATAGCTGCTAAATACGGAAATTTAGAATGTTTAAAATATATTCGTGAAAATGGTTGTGAGTGGAATAATTGGACATGTTGGTATGCAGCTGCCAATGGACATTTTAAATGTTTAAAATATGCTCATGAAAATGGTTGTGACTGGACAGGAGTTGATATATGTACTAGTGCGGCGTCATCAGGACATTTAGAATGTTTAAAATATGCTCATGAAAATGGATGTGAATGGAATGGAATTAATACATGTGAAAGTGCAGCAGCCAATGGACAGTTAGAATGTTTAAAATATGCTCATGAAAATGGTTGGATTTGGAATTGGAAAACATGTTTGAAAGCAACTGTAAATGGACATTTAGAATGTTTAAAATATGCTCATGAAAATGGATGCGAGTGGCATGGGGTTGATACATCTCATATTGTTGCAGATAATTATTGGGAATGTGATAAAATATATAATGATGATACAAAGACAAGACAGTTAGAATGTTTACAATATGCTAGTGAAAACGGATGTGATTGTAATGAATATGTGATTGTAATGAATATGTGATTGTATAGAAATAATGGTTTTAATGGTTTTAATGGTTTTAATGGTTTTAATGGTTTTAATGGTTTTAATGGTTTTAATGGTTTTAATGGTTTTAATGGTTTTAATGGTTTTAATGGTTTTAATGGTTTTAATGGTTTTAATGGTTTTAATGGTTTTAATGGTTTTAATGGTTTTAATAATGGTTGTTTTAATAGTTATTTTAATATAAAGATTATTCTTTTATAAATAACAATGAAGCTATTAAATACACATGTATATAAATTAAGATTTTCTCTAGATAACGATGCACCAAAAGAATATATTAAAAGATGGGATGAGTTTAAATATAATTGTGAAAATAGTGAAAATGAATATATTGTGGAACAAATAAAAAGTTACAGTAAATTAAATAAAAAATTACCATATTTAAATAGATCAGAGGGTGGTATGGGTGGTGATAATAATTTAGTTAATAAACAAATAAGATTTGGATTTTATTGGGGTCCTAATGATTACAGATGTAGAGATAATGATATTATGTTTGACGAAATAATTAATACAAAAAAAGAAAAATGGACTGTTAAAGAATTAGATGATTTAATTTATGCTTTTATTAAAACTGCTAACTTTAATGTTAAATCAAACTGTGTAACAGGACATATTGAAATGTTTAATAGGAATATATTATGTGATTCTTATCTGGACGAGTAATATGATTTTATTTTAGCAACCATTTTAGTAATTGTTTGACATTTATTGAATTTAATAAATTTAAATTAAATTATTTTATATATTCAAAAACTAAAAGTATTATTCCAAATTGAACAATTAATTTAATAATACATTCCTTGAAGTTTCTTGAAGTTTTAATTAAAGTTTTAATGACATTTGTTGTTGTTGTTGTTGTTGTTGTTGTTGTTGTTGTTGTTGTTGTTGTTGTTGTTGTTGTTGTTGTTGTTGTTGTTGTTGTTGTTGTTGTTGTTGTTGTTGTTGTTGTAAAAGAATTATACTATTGTTTTTTCTTTTACACCTTTTAACATATCAATTATTCAATAAAACCTATCCATTCATCAATAATATCTTTTGAATAACCTCTTTCTTCCAACTCTTTTTTAACAAGTTCTTTATGGAATTCATTTGTCATTATTAAAATATTGTCATGAAAATGGGTGTAAGTTGAATAATTGGTTGTGTCAAATTGCATCTGAAAACGGACATTTCCAATGTTTAAAATATGCTCATTAAAATGGTTGTCCTTTATATGAATGGGTTTGTCGTAATGCTGCATCCAACTGGTATTTAAACTGTTTAAAATATGCACATAAAAACGGTTGTAATTGGACTAATATAACTAGTCGGGTAGCAGCACAAAATGGACATTTAGAATGTTTAAAATATGCTCATGAAAATGGATGTGATTGGAATTGGAATTGGAATTGGAATTGGAATTGGAATTGGAATTGGAATTGGAATTGGAATTGGAATTGGAATTGGAATTGGAATTGGAATTGGAATTGGAATTGGAATTGGAATTGGAATTGGA
>Ga0209390_10006881_pt1 | contig 14890 bp, 13 predicted proteins | sample BON01_FD_187212 | JGI IMG/M metagenome (GOLD analysis project Ga0209390, IMG submission 187212) | Freshwater microbial communities from Lake Bonney liftoff mats and glacier meltwater in Antarctica - BON-01 (SPAdes) (version 2) | ecosystem: Environmental > Aquatic > Freshwater > Ice > Glacier... | reverse complement strand
GAGGGCTTAGCCAATAAAGTGGATGTAAATTTGGTTAAAGATTCATTTAAAGCATGTCCAGAAAATAGTGTTACACTTCAAAGTGCTCATTGTGGCACAGCCGTTACCTACCAATGGCAACAAGAAACAAGCCCGAGTGTATGGAGTAATTTACAAACCAACACCAACCAAACAGCCAACACAAAAGGAAAATATAGGGTGGTAGCAAGCCAAATTGCCTGCGGAACAAAAGATACTGCTTATGCTTGGATAGAAAATTTCAACTCTCCCACCCCCAATTTAGGCACAGATAGAAACCATAATGTAAATGATAGTTTAACGCTAAACGCAGGCACTTATTCTAGTTATGTATGGAACAACACTACTACCAATGCCACTAGTAAATTTCCTAGAGGTTTAAAACCTACTTTGGCAACAGATACCACCATTTGGGTTACTGTTACCGATAACAATGGCTGCAAGGCATCAGACACTATCAAACTGACTATATTTGGCAACTTAAACATCAATATACTAACACAACTAAATATTCAGGTTTATCCTAATCCAAGCAGTGATTATTTGAATATTACAGAAACGCAACATATCTTTTTTATTAGAATGTTAGATAATCAAGGGCGATTGCTATTTGATCAAATAGAAAATTTTGAGCAAGTAAATCTATCACAACTGCCCAAAGGCGCATATATTATGCATATTTTTACCACCAAAGGAAAAGACATCGCTATAAAAATTATAAAGGAATAGGGTTAATGATGAATGGTTAATGATGAACTAAACCCAGAATACGCAATATTGATCTAATTATTTAAAATTGGGCTAAAATAGCTCAGCATTTGGTGATATAAATTTGTTATCTTTTAAAAGCAGGATGCCAAATACTATTATTGATTGTTGCACCGGTTTGTAACTGTATTGCACCAAAAATAAATTCGTTAGTGCTTTGGTTGCTTAGCGCAACTACGTTTTCAAACGAAATCAATGCAATGTCAAATATGGAAGTTAAATCTATTTTCCAATCTTTACCCTCTTTAAAAAAATCATAATATATTGATGTACCCATGCCATTTACTGCGTGCTGTCCTTTGGCAAAATTACTGTCTAAATCTACTTTTGCTATGTTATTTTGTTTTAAATTCTCTTTACCAACCAATCCAGCATCTACGGCAAAAACAAAAAGTGATGGACCTGTTAGGGTATTCAAGTCTTTATAAGAGATTAAATGGCGCACCATTAATAATAATGTTTTATCCAATATATTTGAGGAGTCAACTTGTGCAGAATCACTAAATTTTATCATTTCAGCCATTTTTTGATAATAAAATCTGGTGTTTGTATCTAAGTGTTTTGCAGCTGCCAATCCATTGTTTAATAAAATAGCTTCTTTATATCTTGAAAAACAAAGTCTCACTTGTTGTTTTTCTGATTCTTGGCCACTTATTGTATTTGATAACAATGCCAATATAAAATAAAATATTTTTTTCATTCTTAAATTTGAATCTGTTGTGTAAATGCTTTTTTGCAAAAGCTTTAGCACATCACAAATATACGATTATATCATAAAAAAAACGGAATAAAAAATTTAGCCTAAAACCATTATTTGATTTGTTGTATAATTTCATCAAGATTAAAAGCAACACTTGTATCAATTACAAAATCAGCTTCTTTTTCATAATTTAAAACGTATTGATGATAAGCAGGCAAAAAATGATTCTGCCATTGGTATTCTATCATTTTTACACTAATATTTCTTTCCTCAATATCTCTTTTCATTCTTCTTTTAAACATCAAATCCTCTGTTGTTTTTAGAAAAATAATATAATCTAAATTAGAAAAAAGTTTTAAATTATTACTTAAAAAGATACCTTCAACAAACAATAAAGATTTAGGGTATATTATCTTTTTTTCTTTCACTGCCAATGGATTATTAAATTGATATTTATTAATCACAACAGTTTTGCCAGCCATTAACAGGTCAAAATGCTGGTGAAAAAGTTCCCAATTTAAAGCACTTGGTAAGTCAAAATTGGTGTGTCCGTTTTCATCTTTCAGTTGTTGGCCTAATGGGTTATAATAATCGTCTAAGGATAGCACACTTATTTGATTATTAAAATATTGTTGCATGGCGATGGTTAGAGTTGTTTTGCCCGAGCCACTTCCGCCAACAATACCGATTTTTTTTTCAACCATCTTTTAGCCCAATGCCGAAATGATATCAAATTTAGTGATAATATGATAATTTCCACCCATATCTTGCATCACCACAGCCTGATTGTCTTTATTAATCAATTTTGCAACATCGGTAATTTTAGTTTGGTAAGAAACAATCGGGAATGGAGGTTTATAATGATTTTCTACTTTTTCATCCAATACATTAGCATCAAGCAATGCAAGATTATAAACATCTGTGTCTGTAAGACTTGCCACTATAGCATTGGCATTGTCTACCACAGGAATTTGCGAAATACCGTATTTTCTAAATTTTTGAATAACCTGTTGTAAGGTCTCGTTTATTTTGGCTGTAACCAAAGGTAAATTGCTATGATTACTGACTAAATCTAGGGCTATAGCAGCTTTTTTATCTTTAATAAAGCCCCTATCCCTCATCCAATCTTCATTAAACATTTTGCCAAGATAGCGGGTTCCGTGATCATGAAATATTACCACTACTACATCGCCTTTTTTAAACCTATTTTTCATTTGCGCAATACCCGCTATGGCAGACCCCGCACTATTGCCAGCAAAAATTCCTTCTTTTCTTGGTATCTCTCTTGTATAGATTGCGGCATCCTTGTCTGTTACTTTTTCAAAATGGTCTATTAATGAAAAATCAACATTTTTTGGCAAAAAATCTTCGCCAATACCCTCAGTAATGTAAGGATAAATCTCTGCTTTATCAAAAATTCCTGTTTCTTTATATTTTTTAAAAACAGAGCCATAAGTATCAATGCCTAAAATCTGAATATGAGGATTTTTTTCTTTCAAAAATTTTGCAGTGCCGCTTATTGTTCCGCCTGTACCAACACCCACAACTAAATGGGTAATTTTACCATCAGTTTGATCCCAAATTTCTGGCCCTGTGCTTTCATAATGTGCTTGGCTATTGCTTAAATTATTATACTGATCTGGTTTCCATGCATTTGGAATCTCATTTACTAATCTGCTAGAGACTGAATAATAAGACCTTGGGTCTTCTGGCTCCACATCTGTTGGGCATACGATTACTTCTGCCCCAAAAGCCTTTAGGGCATCTACTTTTTCCTTACTTTGTTTATCAGTAGTGGTAAAAATACATTTATATCCTTTTAAAACTGCTGCAATTGCTAAACCCATACCCGTATTACCGCTTGTGCCCTCTATAATTGTGCCACCTGGTTTTAACAATCCAGCCTTTTCAGCATCTTCAATCATTTTTACAGCCATTCTGTCTTTGATGCTATTGCCCGGATTAGTAGTTTCCACTTTTGCTAGTACCATAGCCTCTATTCCCATTTCTTCTATTATTTTATTGAGTTTAACAAGAGGTGTATTGCCAATTGTTTCTAATATATTATTGTAAATTTTCATGAAATTTTTACCTTTTTATTGTAGAACAAAGGTAAATCATTTTTATACTTTATTAAGTTAATAAAAATATTAAACTGTGCAAATAACCAGATTAATGAGAAATATTAATCACAGAATTTTTTTAAATAAAAAGTGTTTTCAATAACAAAACAGTTTCAAAATTTTTACTTAATCTGATTTTCAAGTACAATAAAAGGTATTTTTTCTTCAATCCAAAGTTGTTCAATACCAATTTTTGGTTTCACTTCCATAATTAAGCTTCCTAGAACTAAATCTATATCACCATCACTATCATAGTCTGCGGCATCCATGCATATCCATCGCCCTTTAGAAGCAATAGAATGGGTGCTAGTTTCAAAAATAAAGTTCCCTTTGTTCTGATAATACACAAAATTTTGAAAAGGTTTAATGAGCCAATCAGGAAAAAAGCAAATTGTAGCCATATCTAAATCGCCATCATTATCAAAATCATGAACTACAACTTTATAAACACCATTTAATGGATAAAAAAATTCTTTTACAAATTTGTTATTTCCATCATTTATAAGAAAATAAATTCCATGATATGGCCTCAAAATCATCTCAAAATCAGCATTATCTCCAGCAGTGTAAACAATATCATCATCACCATCATTGTCTAAATCTACTAAACTAATTGATGTAGATCCAAAACTTGGGCGAAAATTCACTACAATTTCTTCTTTAAAATAATCATTACCTAAATTATAAAATATTGATATTCGCTCTTTGGCTTGGGCAAATAAGGCAACAATATCAGGTAATCCATCTTTATTCATATCCTTTATTTCAATGGCAGTGGCTCCTGGATTTGGCGACAATATCTTTTTTATAAAAACGCCATTTTTTTGCGCCAAGTATAAGCTCAAGCTCCCTTCAAATTTGCCAAATTCGCACACTACAAAATCTCCTAATCCATCTCCATTCATATCATAATATTGGGTATTTACTGGTCTTTTTAAATGATCAATAACTATTTTTGCTCCTGTACTCCCTTTTTTGGGCAATTGAACAATGCTGCCAGAAGCTGCATCTGTGGGCGAAAAACTCCCCATACTTGTAACGTAGTTATAATTGTTAGTAAAAGTAAGATATACAGGTGCTTCATCTAACTCTGCTGCTGTATTTATTGAAAAATTATGATTAAGTTCAAGAAACTGTTTAGTATTGGCATCTCCTATAAATAAGCCTCCTTGTGAATTAAATTTTACCATTGTTGTAGAAGGTATATTAAACTTATTGGGAGGTATAATTGCCTTGAACAATTGATCATTTACGGATATATTTTGAGGTGTGATTTTTAATGATTCTGGAGCATTGTTTATATAATAATTTTGAATTGCTTGCCAATTTTCAATACTTATTATCTCATGGTTTGGAAAAACATTTTCACTAATTAAATATTTTCCATTTTTATCACGCTCAATTAGTTGCTCCCGCTCTATTTTGCTTGAATAAAAACCCATAAAATTCCCCATTTTTGGCAAAACATGATTTTTCCATAAAACTTTATTCAAGTCTGATGGCAATGGCAATTGATGACAATTTGTGCAGTATTGTGCAGCTAGTGCCTTGCCATTTATTTCATTTTTTGGCAAACCATCATTACATTGACTAAAAAAAAGGGTGAATAATGATAAAATAAAAAACAATGATTTATAAGCAATTTGCATGATTTTAAAGACACACAAATTTAGCTGAGGCAATATTAATATGATGTTATTTAAATTTAACCAAGATTAAGTTTTCGTTAATTTTTATTATTTTCTCTTGATGTTTTACTAAGTATGGATTACTAGTATCTGATAGCTCAGTGCTAATTAAATACTTTGCACCCCGCAGAATTGCTTCCTCCAAATAGATTTGCCCTTTTCCTTGCCTTTTTTCAAACAATTCATTCTTTTTATAATAGGGAAACCCTTTAACATCAAGCATATAAAATAATTGACACCCAGTTTGGTCAATGCCGCAAATTACAGCAGTTTTTTTGGGAATTATTGCCTTTAAAAGCAATCGCTCTTGTTGGTAAAAATTTACTTTTTCTTTTAAAAAATTTGGAGGAATAATGCGCAAAACAGCCCATATAGGCATGCACAATATGCAGAAATAAACATATTTATTGATAGGAAATATTTTTGCAATTAATAACAAAGGTAAAAACAAGAGTGGCAAAAAATAGTAATCATGCTGAGCTAGGTTGTGCGATGCTGCAACAATGTATGCTAAAACTAAAATTATTGTAATCATCCAAAACAATTTATTTTTGATTGCAGGTTTATTTTTAAAGCTGACAAAAATGATGTAAATAAATATTGCAAATAAAGGAAACCCGAAAAATAATTCAGGCACAATGGTTAAAAATACAGTTTTTAATGACGGGTAAATCAGGCTTTTTGGTATTAATCTAGGATATGCGATAAACTCTACCAAACCATTAGAAATTGCTGTAAGGTATTGCGCATATTGATACCAACATATTGCCATAAAAAAACCAATACAATAAGGAAATAATTGGTAAAGACGTTCTTTAAAATTTAAATTTGGGGTTAAAAAAAATAGCAGCAAACCATATAAAACATACACATATTTTATCATCATGGCTCCGCTAGCCAGCAATACAATTATGAAAAATTTAGTTTTAAATTCTCTCGAACTTAGGCTAATAGCAATTGCACTAAACATCATAGCAATGGAAAGAATATCTGGAAGTGCACTAAATCCATAGTAAAAGATTAAGGGATTAAATAAAAAGGCTATAGCAATTATCCTTGCCTTTATATCACCAAATTTAATAAAACATTGATAGACAGAAAAAAATGCAATACAAGTAATTAAAAAACTAAACCACCTGTGCACTGCATGTGAAAATCCAAAAACTTTATACAATAGGGCTAAAATCCATTCATAAAGCGGGAAATGCATTCCAGTAACACCGCTAAATTCCCATCTTTTATCTACTCGTGGCAGCCATATTGCCAATGTTTCTGTATAAAAATTTTTAGCTACAGCAAGCGTATTTATTTGTCTCCAAACATGCATGCCACAAGGTGGATAATTGATAAAAGGCAAATGGCATATGAAAAAAAGGATTATAAAAAAGGTAAAAAAAGTTTGATAATTCCAGTCCAAAAATGGAGCAGAAACCAATTTGTTAAACTTAGAATTGGCTAATAGGTGTGATCGATGATTATTTTCCAATTTTCTTGGTCAATTTTCCTAAAAACAAGAGAAAACATACCTGTATCTTGTATATTTTGATTCTTTAATATTTTATTTACCCTAAATTTTCCTATAATATTGGCAATGGTTTGTTCTTGGTTTATAAATGTTTTTTCATAGATTTCAAAAACTAGAACACCCATTTTTTCTTTGCTATCAAAGCCCTTATTGTACATATTGTTTACATTATTCCATCCCTTTACTACACCTCTTTTGGTTACAAACCTAAGCGAATCACTTTTCCAATACCCTTTCATATATCCACTTATTTTTCCACTATTCCATTCTACCACTTGCATATTCAGTATTGAATCTATGGATTGCATTTCATTAATAGCGGATTTTTCTATTGCTACTTTTTCGTTGCTGCTGCTGCTGCATGCATTTAAAAACAAAACCATGCAAAAAGCGCTTAATATTTTTAGTTTAAAATTCATTTATTGTTGTGTAATTTGATAAGTTAGGCCAGCCGAAATAATGTTATTGTAGACACCGTTTCTTATAAAGGTAGAGAATTGCGGTTTTTGCTTATCAATAATATTGAGTATTGAGTATTGATAATGCATATAAAAATATATTTGATTACTCAATTTTATATTTGCACCCAATATACTTGACAAGTCAAACTTTTTTAAATTATTTTGTTTTTGATACCCAAACCCTAAATCAGCTCTGCCATTAACAAGATATGCTGGAGCCAAACCTAATTTAATATTGAAACCCTTAATGGCCTTTTGATAATAAATGGGTACTTCTGCATAAGCATAATTATACCGCACAATCACCAGTGGAGGATTATCGGGATTGTTTGCAGTTCTGCTTCCTTTAATTGTATAGGTTATTTCCATGCCCAATTGATCTTTCTTGTTTAAACTAACAAAAGCACCTACGCCAAACCTATACCCCAATTTGTTGTAGCCCGCCATTTGATCGCCATCTATTTGACAAAAATTTGAACCCGCAATTATACTATAATTTATATTTTGTGCTAAAATACCCTTATTTACGAAAAACGATAATAAGACTATTAATAAAAGACTACTGCTATTTTTTAAACATTTATTATAGATTTTAAGCATGATAATTTTATTGATTAGCTAAATTTTTAAAAACACAAAACTACATTTAATTGTTGAAATATAAAGCAGCCTAAATATAAAAACTTTATTGGTTAAAAAAAATCCGAAATAAGTTTTAAATAGCTGCAATTCAAAAACAAATTACATATTATTGCAATAATTTCTATCAAAAAATGAATCACAAAGAGGTTATAACAAAAAACATATCTAAAATTTTAGAAGAACTCAAAAATGACTGCAAACTTATTGTGGTATCAAAATACCGCGATATTGAGGATATAAAAATCGCATACAATTTTGGGATAAGAGACTTTGCAGAAAACAGAGTACAATCTCTTTTAGAGCGAAAGAGTCTATTGCCAATTGATATAAAATGGCATTTAATTGGCTCACTTCAATCGAATAAAGTAAAACAAATTATAGATTTTATAAGCTTAATACATGCCGTTGACAGTGAAAAAATATTGACAGAAATCAATAAGCAAGCTAGTAAAATTGGCAGAAAAGTAAATATTTTATTTCAATTGCACTTAGCAGAAGAAGACACAAAACATGGATTTGAAATAAATGAATTTTGGGATTTTTTGGCAAGCCAACCATGGAAAACCTATGCATTTATTAATTTTTGTGGCATTATGGCAATGGCGACCAATACGAGTGATATGCAAAAAATTGCTAAGGAGTTTAGCACTGCACAACAAATATTAGAAAAAGCAAAAAAACTTTACTCACCATACTTGCTAGAATTTAAAGAATTAAGCATTGGCATGAGCAGCGATTATTTAAAAGCCCAAGATTATGGCAGCACTATGGTGAGGATTGGAAGTGCGGTATTTGAGTAAAAATACTAGCTAAAAAGTTGATCTTCTATCCTACTTGTAATAATTTCTTGGTTTATTGGTTTGTCAAAAATGTAATAATCAATCCATCTTTTTACCACTGCGTCTAAATGATTTAGTATTATTAATCGCATTCTATTTTCATCAATTTCGTCAAGACAAACTTTTGATGCTATTTCCATTTTCACCATTTTTTGAAAAAGACCGTTCTCAAATTTTAATATCAATAAACTCTCCTTTAACAACTCATTATTTTCATACACTCCTCCATAAACATGCAATGGAGTTTTATCTATTTTTCTAAAATATATTTTTAAGTTATAGTAATCAAATAGCTGAATCATACGCTAAACTTTTTCTAAAAAATTAAAAAATAAATTTATCATAACAAAACCTAATTAAAAATACTGCAACATACTAGATTGCTGCTTATAGTAATTTATAACTGCAATTGCGGGATTTGCCAATCTACTGTTTAATGATTTGCTTGCATCTATCAAGTTGCTTGCTACTTGCTTATTCATATAGTTTATGGATTTTAGGGCATTAAATGCATTGATTCTTGTTCTAAATTCAAAAGCGGAACTGCTCAGGTAAATTAATTTAGCAACATATTTTTCATCGCCTTGCATTTGATATTGAAAAGCGTTCCATTTACTTGCAATGCTGTGATTCATTCCATCAACCACAGAAAGTTGAGGAACATCAATAGACTTGCTGCGTAGCATCAAATTGTCTAAAGCAGATTCTACTACTTGATAGCTGCTATCTAAAAGCAAATTACGCAAAATCTCTTCATTAGTTGTTTGGGTAGCTAGGGTTTGTCTAACGCGTGCATTGGCATCCGTTGAAGCTAATTTCTGCAGCACATTAGCCGTTGAAAAAATGCCTGTTTGCTTTATCATTTCTTGTCTAACAAAATAGCTTTTTTCTTTTGCATACCAATTTGAAAATAATTTTATTTTTTGAGTAGAATCTAGCTTATTTAAGGCAACTATAGCATCAAATCTATCTATCGCATAAATCGCAAATTCTGCTTGTTGCAACAGCATTTGATTGGGTTTTATAAAACTAACTTGTTTTAGCACTTCATTATTTTCATCAAACAATACATAGTTAATATTTTTACCTTTAGTTTCAAAATTTACAATATGCGATTTCTGTGAAATCCATACTTTTTGTTTATCTTCTGTGCCATCAGTATAATAAACAGCAAATACTATTGGCATTTTAAACAATCCATCTGCTTGTGAACCTTTTTGGGTTTGCAAAACACTAAATTGAGCCCTATTTCCAAACTGTTCAAAATTTATTAGATAGTGAGGCTCATTACCTTTCCAAATCCATTGATCAAAAAACCAATCCATATTCATTCCTAATTTATCTTTAAATGCTTTCTGAAAATCATCAGTATTTACATTTGCAAAAGCGTGTTTTGTTAAAAAATGTTTGATACCCCTTTTAAACTCTTCATCACCAATCACATAGCGCAGCATACTTATAACTGCAGAGCCTTTTTGGTAAATTCTTGCAGTACCACTAGCGGTGTGTCTTATGGGCAATAAATCTTTGGTGCTCGCATTGATTGCAGATTCACACTCTTTTCTAAAATTAAATTTAACCTCATTATCATCTGCTATTTTGGCATCAAAAATTTTGGCATAATAGGTGGCAAAACTTTCTTGCAGCCAGGCATCTCCCGGTCCTCTTGCTGTAATTAAATCCCCAAACCATTGATGGGTCAATTCATGACAATTTACCCCAATATAATTTCTGTCTAAAAAAGCCCTTGCATCTACAAAAAAGAAATCTCCAAAAATAGTAGCAGAGGTGTTCTCCATAGCGCCATACAAAAAATCTTGCACCATTACTTGACTATAACTTCCCCAAGGGTATGCCACGCCTGTTTCATCTTCCAAAAACTCTATCATTGCCTCGGTGTAAATACTGCTAGGCTCTAAACGCTCTTTATACTCTGGGTAATACCAAAAGTTTACAGGGGTTCCACGTTTGGTTTTTGTAGATTTTACTGCATATTTGCCTATTGCCAGCATAAGTAAATAACCTGCGTGTGGCTTTTCCATTTTATAATGCCAGGTAACATTTCCTTTTTTATCTCCTTTTTTTTCTAACAATTTTCCATTACTTAATACCTGAAAATTTTCGTCAAATGTAATAATTGTTTCAGTTGTAAATTTATCGCCCATATCATCATACATTGGTATCCAATGCCTATTGTCTATGCCTTGACCTTGAGTCCATATTTGCTGCCTCGTATTCCATACATTGTTATTGGCTAGGTTAGGTTCGTTCCAACCAATAAAATATAAACCTCGCTTTGGTGTTGCTTCATACACAAAAGTAACGGTGTGTTTTTCATCAAAACCCCATTTATTAGATATTTTTAAAACTATACCTTCGGGTGTATTCAAAATAGAACCTGCCACGTTGTCAATAGTAGCGCCTTTCACATTGATTCCTGGAGCATCAAAAAATAGGGTATCTATATTTTTTTGAAGTGTTGTAAATTCATGTGTTACACTGCCTATTACTTTTCCTGTTTTTACATCAAAACTTACATCCACTTTCATGTGTGTGATATCTATTGGATGGTTTCTTTCTTGTGCTGACGCATCTTGATGATAACAATTAAAATCATGTTGAGCAGTTAAGGAACTTATAAAAAAGAAACAAATAAAAAGGCTTGGCAATGATAGTTTTTTCATAATTGTAAATAAGTTGCAATAATATTGAAAATATTGAGTTTTTTTTTACACTTTAGCAAAATAAAACTACAATAATTACAACCCAAATCCAAGCAACTATTTATCCCATAAATGCAAAAGCAACTACAAATTCAAAAAAACTTAAACCAATGAAAATGCTTATCAATTAAAAAAATTGGCTTTTAAAATCATCGGTATGGCCTCTAACATTTGTTAAAATTTTATAAATAAGCAATACTTTTCATGATGAAAAAACTAAATATAATTTTCGTTTAGCTAAGATAATTCCAAATTAATTTGCCCGAGTTTTAGTGCTGACCACCCTGCTTGATTAACGATAATTTGATTATTCAATGAATTTTTTAATTGCATTGGGGCATCCAAAAAACTGTGGGTATGCCCTCCAATAATTACATCAATATTGGCTGATTTTTTTGCTAAAATAGTATCACATACTTTATCGTTTTTATAAGATAAACCTAAATGAGATATACAAATTACTACATCGCACTTCTCTTTGTCTTTTAGTTTTTTCGCGAGTTCATTGGCTGTTTGCACTGGATCTTTATAAGTAATTCCCTTACAATTATCTAAATTAATTAAACCCTCTGGATTAATACCTAAACCAATTAAACCGATAGTTATACCGTTGATAATTAATATTTTGTGAGTAATAACATCCTTGCTCAAAGGAGAGTTTTCAATATCATAATTGCTACAAATTATTTCAAAATTGCGGTGTTTTTTCACATTTTGCAAACCCACTATTCCATTATCAAAATCATGATTGCCTAAAGTTGTTGCCGTATAGCCCATTTTACTCATTAATTCATACTCTATCTTTCCTTTAAAAAAATTAAAATAAGGTGTGCCTTGAAAAACATCTCCACAATCCAACAAAATAGAATTTTCTACCTTTTCTTTCTCTAATGTATATAATTTTGCTAATGCTATCAATCCACCTTGATTTGGATATTTTGCGTCATTTTCTAAAAAAGGTACAATCCTAGAATGAATGTCATTGGTATGAAAAATAGTAAATTTTTTCTTTTTAGCCTTAAATGGTTTCGCTCCAAGATATGAAGTAACAAAAAAACCTGTTCCTAAGCCAATGCTTTGTTTTATAAAAGATTTACGGTTTAACATAAATATAACGCTCGTTTAAATTCACATTCAATAATTGTTGCTTTTTTGCATATAAAATAAAAATCTCTCGCAGAGTAATATTAAAATTAATTCTTTCAATTGGGTTAGAAAAAAAAGTCATATTGTCTCCCCCATTGGCAAGATAATCGCTTGTAATAACCCAAACAGGTTTATCAAAATTATAAATTTTATCACTAATTTTTACAGCATAAGCGCCATCAGCTATATTTTGATGCCTTAACATCATACCTGCTATTGGTTCACCACGTTTATTAATAATATAGCCTATTAAATCGCGCATTTTTTCAGGACTTAATTTGATAGCGCAGAGCTTATTTTCAAAAGGCATTAGTTCATAAAAATGATGTAATTTTATGGTATCATTGGGCAAAGAACCTCGCAAGCCCCCATTATTTAACAATCCACAAATGGGCAATTTTTCGCTATCTGCTGGCATTAATGCTATTCCTTGAGCCAAAGCAGCGTCAGCGCACCAATGAGTAAGGATACTCTGCGGCCTGGCTGCCAACCAACTTGTATCTGTATTTGCAATAATTTGATTTAATAATTGGTTTAAGCTATCTGTATATTTATTTGTGTAGCTAAGCAATACACTATCACATTCCAAAGCCAAGTTATCTTGATTGATTGAATATACAAATTGGATTTTAGTTTGCCGACATGATGAAAATACAGACAGCAAAATCAATAAAATTTTTATACGCAATAAATAATACAAGCTGCAAAAATAAGATATTAACTTACAAAGTTATTACTCAGTTTATAGAAAATTAACATAATTTATTTCAAAATGAAAATTTTAGGATTAATGATTTTTTTAATACAGCATTATCTTAGCATGGCTAATTTGTCCATCAATAGTAACGTTTATAAAATATATACCCGGATTATTGCTTGCCAAATTAATCTCTGTAAGGTTTGTATCTACGTTTATTTTTTTAATTAATACTCCTGTTGAGTTAAACACTTCAACCTTTGCAAGCTTATTGTTGCTGTTTATTTCTAAATTAAACAACCCATAAGTGGGATTTGGATATAGCATTACTTTTATTCCTTTAAAAGGGTCAGAAATACCAGAAATTTTAAAAAAAGTATCACAAATTGGCATTGTACTTATCTTAGACGCAAAAAAGGCTGCTAAATTATTTTCTCTTAGGCTAGGATTGTCATAAGCATGGCAAGGCTTATTTATTTGATCTGCACAGCTACCTGCTCCAATGAGAAAATTGTAAGGAAAACTGGTAGTAGTGAATTCATCTTGAATGGTATATCCATAACTTTTAATTGTATTCCATTGGCTAATAGCCCTGCTTCCATAAATTTTTGGTGTATTTGCTATTCCTAAACAATTATAGCCATTGCTCAAGCACCACGATAACGATTCATAAACCCTGCCGCTGTCAATAGGCACTACCAAATCGCAGGGTTGATGAAAAGAATAAATGGCTGGTTTGTGTGTATTTACCTTACCATGTTTAAAATAATCAAAAAGCATTGCTCCATACATATTTCCTACAGCTTTTATCTGATAATTAATGGCTGAAGGTTCAATATTACCATCTATGCTTCCCAAATCTGGGCGCAGCACAGTTGAGGCAAATGTTTTATTCGAATTATAAACACAGCTAGCCGTTTGACTATGTGGTTTGGCTGCAGCCATTATGCTATCTGTCAATGCAGATTTTTCTATAGCAGTATCAATAAAAGCCATTCCTAAGGCCACAAAAGCTCCTGCACTTTCGCCCGCCAAAAAAACATTGTTGGTATCTATTCTATATAGTTGATGCCTATTTATAAGATAGCGCAAAGCTCCTTTACCGTCTTGCATTGCCCTATAGCTTGCACGAACCCACTCTGCAGTATCTGCTGCAAAAACGCAGCTATAATTGGGAAAATTGCATGTCCTCGACAAATCATCAGAAATGAAACCTAAGCGATAGCTAATACTTGCTGTTACATACCCCCTCTTTGCAAATTGTTTGCATAAATTTTTAATACTAGCATCATCTTTGCTCCCTGCCAAAAAAGCACCACCATGTATCCACATCAAAAGAGGTCTTTTAGAAAGCCCCAAACTATCGCCACATTTTGGCATATAAATATCCAATTTTAAGGTATCAACTCCGCCATTAAAGTTAGTTGCTGTGCCATAAATGATGTTTAAGGTGCTGTCATAAGAGTATTTTTTATTTTGCCACTGCTGCCCAAATGTTAAACCACTGATTAAGCAAAAAGCAATTGTCGATATTTTTTTCATTTTGGTTTTTTAATAAAT
>Ga0209390_10006878_pt1 | contig 14896 bp, 16 predicted proteins | sample BON01_FD_187212 | JGI IMG/M metagenome (GOLD analysis project Ga0209390, IMG submission 187212) | Freshwater microbial communities from Lake Bonney liftoff mats and glacier meltwater in Antarctica - BON-01 (SPAdes) (version 2) | ecosystem: Environmental > Aquatic > Freshwater > Ice > Glacier... | reverse complement strand
CACGTGGCTTTTTCTATTTTTACCTTCGGCTGCATTAAGTTGAAGCTGGCCAGCCGGCCATGGAGGCTATATAAAATTAAGTCTTTTTTATTTATCTAGAGTGTTGCGCTTCGCAGTTGAATGGGCCATACTTAATAAACCAATAACTCTTATATTTTTCATAACAATTTCCTCATTCAAAATCACATTATTTTTTATATTTATTTTTTCTCATTCAAAAAATCTTCAAGAGTCCTCAGAGTATGGGGGCCATCTCCATAGTAAAAAACCCAAATTATACGTTCCAGAGAACATGCTGCATGATAATTCCCTGCATTTAAAGCAAGTTCATGCAAACTTTTACTCGTGACAGGATCTATTTTTTTCAAAGTATTAATACCAAAATTTGAAAAATAAAATTGAACCTTATCTTCACCACCTTCAATCGATTCAATTAAACTTTCCTGAGGAGTATAACCATGCTCTATAGAAGGATATTCAATAATTTTTCTTATTTTATATTTTCTTTTCTGAGCTACGGTTTCTTGCGATGCACTTATTTGCAAAAATACCATACTCATTAAAAATAAACTTATTTTTTCACTTTTGTCCTTGTAAGTAAACAATCCAAACAAACAATATAAAAAAAAATGGCCTATTCAAGGCCATTTTTTAAAATTATTTATTTCTTGAAGATCCTGTAATTGCATTGAAAAACAATTTTATTTCTACGATTGTAGCATAGAATCAAACATTTTTTAATTAAATATATTTCAACTTAACCAATTAAATCTTACATACTTATAATCGCACATTAATTTCAATGTGTCAACTTATTAGTTTTTATTATTTTTAATGTTTTCTAAAACATAAACCATTAACTAAATAATCTACTTTGGTTTTCGTTCTATTTTCTTCACATAATTATGACTGACCCATGGTTTAGAGTTTATGTATCATTGATACACCTCAAATACATCAATTGATGAATCATCTTTAAATTCATCAGGCATAACTCGTACAAAGCTTGTAACATTTTTATATATTTCAAGATCATATCCTGTTTTTTCTATAAAAATATCTTGAGCACTTTTCAATGTATATGAACAACCATGAACTTTACCATATCTATAAAAATACTCCTCACACAAAGCAATTCCATGCGTAATCAACCAAGCTAAATTCTCATAATTTGCTCCACTCCATACCGTAGATGGATGATTACGGTAGACTCCTGTTTCAGTTTTATATGAAGATCCATTGGCCTTAGGAATTGATCCCAAATTATAATACCAACGGCTATAAATGACCAAAATCATCTGACATGACTCAAGGGACATTTTAACTACATGTTTATCTGGAAGCATTTGAGCCGATTTAATAGGACAAGCATCTACAATAAAAACATTCACGACATCTCCCCTATCAACAAATTCATAAAATTATAATTAGATACGAAAACTCCCTTGGTTTATAAAAATCAAGGGAGTTCATACTTCATAAAAATAAAAGTATCAAAAATACTTTACCAAATTAATGCAAAATTTATAGAGAATGAACTATAAAAGAAGCTATTACACAAGTTGCCATTAAGGTTGTTGTCATTGCTAATAACGTAGTTGTACCTGGATTAAAACGAGACCAAACAGTATATTGAAATGGTGCTCCTTGACGCATTAATTCATTATAAATTTCTTCAGAATAACAATAACTAAGAATAGTTTTTTCTAAATAATCTTGAGCTGTAATCATTAAATTTTATGATTGTTGCATAAGTCTCATCTGATCAATAGTGTCTTGCATAAAATCTTCATTTAATTTTGCTGCTTTTCGATGAATATTAACATCTTCATCAGTACATGATGCTTGTCGTGTTACCACAGTTTTATAAGTATTAATGGCATAACCATTGCTCATTTGCATAACACCATTAAACTCCTGCTTATGGAAATAACATCTATTCCATAAAGGATCGACCTCTGTTTTCATCACACTAATCTCTGACTCTTTTGCAATAACAAAATTCATTAATGGAGTTCTGCCAAACTCATCAACAACTTGACCAGTAGATTGTATAAAACATGAACTCATCAAAAACAATAAACTAAAAATTTTACCACTCATAGAATAAACCTTACTTATTTAAACAATTAATACAAAAAAAAGAGCAATGAATTGATATAAATATCAATATTATTACTCTTTATATTTTTAAATAAAACATTACTTCATTTCGAATATGAGATTTTAATTCAATAACTCATGATCATAGAAATTATATTTTTTAGATTCTCTACTATAGTCCTGGTGGATAATAGAAAGATGAAACAGAAAGTCCTGGTGGATAATAGAAAGATGATGCAGAAACATGTTGTGCATCTAACTTTAATGACGTAGAACAAAGCATTACCACAAAAACAAAACTTGCAGATTTCGGCAAAACCAGTAAATTAGAGATAAGCGACCTGACATTCATAAAATTAACTCCAAAGACAAGATTTATTTAAATAATAACAACTAATACTTACAATAAGTATAGTATTCATCTTATATAATATCAAGACATTATGACCAATATTACAAGCTTTTTTCAAAAAATTGCAGCGGTACTTTCAAACGATGTTATTTTTTTACTATCAGAAATAATTGTTTTTATATCTGCAATGACGGTGGGCATATTGCTTACCGTAAATTACGCCAAGCATGATGAATTCCCTAAAAGATACATTCATTCTTTTTATTTTTTAATTCTTATTATTCTTGGTACGGTTACAGAGAATATTGCCTGGATGCTCAAAATATCATCTATGCTCGAAATCATATCTATTAATCTAAAAAACATTCAACTAGCTTCTACTATTGCATGGATATTTGCACTTATTAGATATCAATCGCTCGGTCTTTTCATAGAAAATCTTATAGAAAACAAATTTACATTTCGTTTAAATCAAAAAATATTTTTAACAATTAATATTTTATTCACAATTGTTTTCACCTATAGTTCTATATCTCATATATATTTTGTACCAATTTATCCATCAGTTCATACTTTATATCGTATAGCTCCATTTTATTATATATTGAGCATTATTCCATCGATTATCATTGTACTGACAAAATTACGTAATAAAAAAATTCCTATTATTTTAAAGAAACAGCTTAAAATATTTCTTAATTATATTATATTCCCACACCTTATATTCGACTTTTTACAATGCCTACCTTTTTTCACATCACAAGGAGCTCTTGCTGACACTGCTGGTATTATAGCAACGCTTTCGACACTGTTCATGGCATTTGCAATTATTTTCTGCACCTTAAACCTCGTTCGATTTAGATTTTTCAACTTTTCAAATAAAGTCCAAGATACAACAGATACATCCTTAACAGGTAGCTTTAAAGATACGATTGAACAAATAAGTTTAGCCACGAAACCAGTTGAATTAAATTACATTACGCAAAACTTTTTCAAAGAAAACTTTCAAATTTCGAATGAAAATATTTGTTTAAACTTTCGATACAAACAGGAAGTCTGTACATCTGAGAATAATAGTTGTGATATCACGAGCAACATTATTGAATCATTCATTAACAAAGAAGATCAATCGACTGAACTGTTGCAACAACACAAGATTTTAGTTGCTGACGAAATTTCATTTGATGCTTACTACTCATCAAATGCAGATCTTGTTATGTTGTCTCAATTTTTAAACAACATCTCAAGCGAGATTTTTTTACCAATGTATGACAAAAATAATATTATTGCATACTTAACTGTTAAGCGAACGAATAAACACAAATTTTATAGCCATGCAGAACAGAATAAAATTGTAATTTTTGGCACCTATCTAGCAAGTGCAATTAATATCATGCATAACAGTAATATGACAACACTTATACAAGAAAACAAAAAAGCTAAAGAAGAACTTTACCTTAAACACCAAGAAGTCAATCAGTACAAAGAAAGCATCAAAAATCTTTTAAAGCAAAAATCAAACTCACAGGTTGGTATTTTATTTTTCAAAGATAATAAATTCACACTTGGGAATGAAATAGCTCAAAAATTATTGACCATCAATTTAAATCAACAAAAAAAGCACCCAACAACCATTACAATTACGAAGCTTGCAGAACAGGTACTATCGTTTAGAACGATGCAATCACTGTTTTTGTATGACAATAATAACAAGCAATTAATGGTAAGCTGTCTACCCCACCTTGATTACAATGGTGGAGTTATTTTAACAATTCATTATCCAGATACATCTGACATCATAAAGACTCAAATCGACATGCTCAAAGATCCATCTCAAATCGATTATTTATTATATTTAGAAACCACAAAATCTGGTAAATTGATTAATCAAATGATACCAGGGAACAATGAATCACTTCTTAATTTTAAGATTAAATTATTAGAAATTGCTCTTCATAAAAAAGCTACCTTGCTTCAAAGCCATAGTGATGACCTGATATCCATCGTAGAAATCATTCATCATGTTAGTTTGCGAAGTACCTTACACATTATCGATTTAAAGCCAACCGCGGTTCATCACAATCTTGGCACTAAAATATTTGGACTTAATCCAATACTCATGCAAGAACCTGAAGAGCCTTTACTTACAAAGCTTGATCAAAAAGGAACATTGTTTATTAAAAATGTTGAATTACTTGATTTAGAAACACAAAACAAACTTGCTCACTTTATTCGTTATGGTCTGTTTACAATCATGAAAAGTGAACAAAGATTATCAAGCGATGTTCGAATTATCTGTTCAACAAGCCAAAACCCTACTGTTTTAGTTGATCAAAATAAATTATCAATTGCTCTATACAATGAACTTTCGCAAACAACTATTGCAATGCCTTCACTTTTAACCATGGATGAAAGCGAACTCCATGATTTAATTGACGGATTAGCTCATCAAGCTGTGAAAGAAAGTAATTTTACTAACTTATTACAAATTACAAAAAAAGATAAAAATGAGCTCGTAGATCGTAGACCTGCAAGTTTACATGAATTTAAATCAAAAATAGAAATGCTACTGACACAAAAATCAAAAGAGCACCACATCTTCCACGAGACGCATTTTGACCCTGAATTCAATGTCACTAATCCGAAACTATTAAAAGCTGCAAATTTGGGTAAACATTCGTTGAAAGACAGCGAAATAATGTCAATGCTCTGGTCGCAATTTCAATGTCAAAACAAAATAGCACAATTTCTAGGTGTTAACAGATCTTCAGTTAACAGAAGATGCAAAGAGTACAATCTTTTATAGTAAAATTTGATAAAAACTTTTAGAATATATTTTCTATAGCAAACAGATCTGCAGCAGGGTCAATGAATGAAACTGACAACAAAGCTTTAGAAACCTAAACTAAAAGAGGAATTATGAAATACGTACAAGCATTAGAAAAAAAAGAAGATTTTTTAGTTTATGTGCAAGTTGAAAGAAATTTAACGATCAACACATACAAATCATACTCAAGTGATCTTCGTCAATTCTTCTCATTTTGGGAAAAAAACAATCTTGATACCGATACTGAACTTTCTATAAAATCTGCTTTAGATCGTTTTTTCATACACTTATTTCATAAAAAAATTCAAAAATCATCTCTTGCTCGTAAAATATCATGTTTCACCTCATTTGAACGTTTTCTAAAAGCATGTGGTATTAATATCAACTTACAGTTAACACGTCCACATATTGATAAAAAGCTTCCCACTTATTTAACCGTTCAGGAAATTTTCCACCTTCTCGATGAAGTTAAAGATGAAGATTTGCCTACAAAACGTCCAATTCGAGATAAAGCTATTTTCGAAACATTTTATGCAACAGGGATTCGTTGTTCCGAATTAACAAAAATAAAACTGGAAGATATTAATTTTGCTGAAAAAACAATATTAATCACCGGAAAAGGAAGAAAACAACGATATGTTTTATTTGGTGAAAAAGCAAAAACAAAGCTTTTAGAGTATATTCAAGAAGAACGCTCAATGAATGATCGTGGGGATGATTCTACACTATTTTTAAACAATGTTGGAGAAGGAATTTCGAATAGGACTATTCAAAAAATTTTTACGATGTTTAGTAAGTTTTTAACAGTTAAAAAACATTTGTCACCTCATAAAATCAGACACTCATTTGCAACACATCTTTTAAATGCGGGGCTTGATTTACGATCATTACAAGAGTTACTTGGACATCAATCACTTTCTAGCACAGAAAAATATACACACGTTACAACCAAAGATTTACAAAACATGTATGATACAATTCATCCAATGAATTCGATGATGGCAATGTTGAAATAATGCGATATACTAATCGAGTTTCGGGCAAGCACCTGATCTTTATTGCAACCTGCAGTCTTTTTTGTTTCATAGCAATATTTACACGATTGCTCTTTTTACAAGTTTATCATCATCAACGCCTTAATGGTCTTGGACAAAGAAACTTTACTCGAATCAAACAGATAGAACCTTTAAGAGGTAATATTCTTGATTGCAATGGAATCTTACTTGCAACCAATCGATCGATCATTAATATTGATTGGATCGGCTCTGGATCATCTAAATTAACGATAGATCAAAAAGCTATTATTCAACGCATAGAAAATGTTTTACAAAAATATAATCACCCTACTTTTATACAAATTTCAAAAATAAATCGTGCTGAAAAATTTGGGACTACGATTCGATTAGCATCAGATATTTCGATCGAAGCTTTAAGTGAAATATCTGAGCAATGTGCAGATAGTGTCAACATATCAACATCAAAAAGCTTTGAACGATATTATCCTCATAAAAACCTTGCCTGTCACATTCTTGGATACTTGGGAGACCTTGACCAGCAAACACAAACTGGTGGGAAAATGGGACTAGAACTTATTTTCGAAAAGTCATTAAAAGGTAAATCTGGTTCAATGAGCCATGTAATCAACTCTTTTGGTAAAAAACTACAAAAACATGCTCTTGCAAATTCTCAATCAGGTGAAAACTTAATCATCACAATCGATAAAAAATTTCAAGAAATAGCAGAATCTATTATGCCCGATGAGTATGCTGGTGCATTTATTCTTCTTAACCCGAAAACTGGGGCCCTCAAATCTTTGGTATCTAAGCCTGGATTCGATCCATCAATATTTTTAAAATCAATATCAACCCACGACTGGAAAGAGCTCCAAACTAATCGTCCATTTATTAATCGTGCTTTCAATGCTTCATATCCACCAGCATCAATTTTTAAACTTGTAACGATTGCTGCGGCACTTGAAAATGGAATTATCACACCCGAATCAACATTCAACTGCAAGGGTTACATAAAATTCAAGGACAGAAAATATTACTGTAATAGAAAATGGGGGCATGGAGTTCTTGATATCAAAGCAAATCTTGCGCACTCATGCAATATTGCATGCTATGAAATTGCTAAAAAAATATCAATCGATACGATTGCGGACTATGCATTTCGATTTGGGCTTGGTCAAAAAACGAATGTTATATTTCCAGAAACTTCTGGAATAGTTCCTTCAAATGAATGGAAACGAGCTGTTAAAGGTGAGTCATGGTGGAAGGGAGAAACTCTATCTGCTTCGATAGGACAAAGTTTTTTGCTTGTATCACCTATCCAGATTGCATGCATGATTGGATCAATATTTCAGGGATATTTAGTACAACCAAGAATTCTTGAAACAAGTGATATTGAACAAGTTCCTTTAGATATTAAGGCATCGACGCTTGAGTTCTTACAAGACAGCATGAAATCAGCTATATCTATTGGTACTGGCCGAAAAATGAACAAACTTAAAAATATTGATATCTATGCAAAAACCGGTACTGCTCAAATAAGAACAAGAAAAACTTCAAACAAAGAAAAACAAACCGACTGCCATGCCTGGTGTGTTATTTATTTTACCTACCAAAATCATGATCCCTTGGTTTTAACGATTTTCATTGAACATTCTGGTGGATCTTCTCTTGCTATAGCAGTAGCAAAAAAATTCTTATCAAGTTATATCAAGCTTGCTCAATAAGCATTACTACATGCTGCTTTAGATTAAAAAACAACTCTTTCAAGATCAACTTAATTTTGCTTATCATGAAGCCGCTCATGCTTTAGTTGCTATATAATTTGATACGACTAATATATTATACAGTGATTCTATTGAAGTATATGACCATAGATCAGCTGGAAGAATCATAATTATTCCACTAACTCCTGCTAATACTACTCCAAATGAAAAAGATCAGAATCAACAATATATTCTCATATTATTAGCTGGTTGAATTGGTGAACAAGAATTTAATGTTCCTGTAATTAGAGCAACTTTCATAAACGTATTTAATATGAATTTCATTATAAACAAAAAATATAAAGACTATGATTATGCTTATATATCATTAAAAATAGATTGTAAGAACACAGGCAAAATAGATGACCAATGTAACCCTAAAGACATAGAAAAACTGTTATTATTAAAAGAGTTTTACAAATAAACAAGAAAATTAATTGCTAAAAATAAAGATAAAGTTAAAAAATTATCATTACGTTTAGTTGAAAAAGAAACTATTTATTCTGAAGAAGTATATGAAATCTGTGATAAAAAACATCCATTATTTCATTTTGAGAAAAAGTAAATTTTCTATTAATAATAATGAATTTTAAAGAGATAATATAAGTTATCTCTTTTTTCACGTCAGCAAAAACCCTTACTCACAATGACAAAACCGCCTTAAAAGTAAAGTTAAATATGAGCTTAACGACAATATTTTCATCTCTATTAACCAGATATTTCACGCAACTATTTAATAGAGATAAAAATATTGAACAAAAAAAAGTAGGTATACATTTTACTGTATACCTACTTAAATTTTTTACTGAACAAACCGTTTATGCAACAGCTTTTTCTGCAATAGCCTTGTTTAATTTTTTAGCTAAACGAGAAATCTTGCGAGCAGCTGCATTACGATGCAATAAATTTTTGCCTTTTGCTCGTGCAATTTTAGCTTGAGCGTCATTGAATAATGTTGCAATAACTTCATTCGTTGATGTTTCAACTGCTGCTAAAACTTTTTTAGTTGCTGTTTTAATTGAAGATCGACGTGCACAATTGTTCAAACGACGTTTTTCGTTTTGAAGTACTCGTTTTTTTGCTGATTTACTATTAGCCATGAAAACCCTACTTTAAATTACTTTTGTTATTTTTCCAGCTTTTACACATTTTGTGCAAACAGCACCACGCTCAACAATAACCTTTGGACTTGATTTACGAATGAAACGCATTTTGTGTACATTCGGATAGATCCAACGTTTAGTTTTGTTATTTGCGTGACTTACATTATTACCTACGTGAGGTCGTTTATCGCAAACAGAACAAATTCTTGCCATTAGTTAACCTTATTATCAATATAAATTCTACTTCTTTAAGTTTACTACAATGAAAATTAATTACAAACTTTGCAATCAATAATCGTTAAAATTTGCTGGTACAACCAATCATGACCCGCAAAAAAGGTACCAAAACCTTTTTTTGTAACTGATTTATCATATCGACAAACCAAGCCTTGCACTTCTGAAATAAGCAGCATTCCTGCAGCTACATCCCACCATGCAATACTATCAAAGCGTATATAATCAATAGATCCAGTAGCCATATAGCAGGCATCAATTCCTGCAGAACCAAAGTATCTATTTGATACGCTGACATTTTGCAATGCCTCTTGAATACTTTTCTTTGAAAGTACACATTGCAAATAACTATCATCTACAACAACAATAGCTGATTTTTTCACAAATAACAAATCGCGCAGCTTTAACCTTATTGAACCATTAAGCCAAGCACCCTGACCTTTTTGAGCATAATAAAGATCTTGCGTGATCGGTTGATATATAGCACTCACAATTGGCTCATTTTTAAATGTAAGCGCAACCATAATGCAAAAATGAGGAATCCCATGGATGAAATTTTTAGTTCCATCTAAAGGATCTATAACCCAAACAAAATCAGATTGCTCCGAATCGAATCCAGATTCTTCAGCAATAAAACCTGCCTCTGGGCAAATCATTGCTAACTCTTTTTTCAAAAAATTCTCATTTTCTATATCAACATTTGTGACGAACGAGCCATCTTGTTTACGAAAAATTTCAATATCTTTTCTAAAAGAAGACATAACTAATTGTCCAGATCTAATCATAACATCTTGAATCTGATCAAAATAGTTCATTTGTCTACTCAATTAAAAACTAAATTAATTTAACTACTTCAGGAGATGTCATACCTAATGCTGTATAAATTTCATCTGCTTCTACCATTTCTTTTTCTAATAATAATCCTGCAATAATATCTAATTTATCACGATTATCAATTAACATTTGCATTGCACGTTGATATTGCTCTTCTAGAACTTTTGCCACTTCAACATCTATCTTCGTCTTAGTTTCATCTGATAAATACGATGAACCATAAACAGCCTTACCTAAGGCATCGCTCATTCCTAATCGAGCTACCATACGATAAGCAACATCTGTTGCATGACTAAAATCACTACTTGCACCAGCTGTCATAACATCACAAACCAACATTTCTGCTGCACGACCACCCATAGAAATAGAAATATCAGCCAAAAATTCTTCTTTATTTGGTAAATATCTTTCTCTATCTGGTAATGAACAAGTAACACCTAAAGATCCACCACTTCGAGGAGTGATTGTAACTTTATGTAATGGAGAACTTAAATCGCCTGTTAATATGTTAATTAATGCATGACCACCTTCATGATATGCAGTAATCTTCTTTTCAGCATCGGTCATAATAATAGTTTTAGCTTCTTTACCCAAGATACTTGAATAAAGGGCTTCATCAAACTGAACCATTGTGATTTTATCTAAACCAGCTTTCGTTGCAAGAATAGCAGCGATATTAATAAAGTTAGCTAAATCAGCACCTGTATAACCAGTTGTTGCACGAGCTAATTTATTTACATCAATATCAGAAACTACTTTAACTTTTTTAAGATGTACCTTCAAAATTTCTTGACGAGAAATTAAATCTGGAACCGGAACATTAACAATTCGATCAAAACGACCTGGACGAAGCAAAGCTTTGTCGAGAACATCCGCACGATTTGTTGCGGCCATAACAATAACAGGATTTTCTGAAGTTTCAAAACCATCCATTTCTGTTAGCAACTGATTTAATGTTTGCTCACGCTCATCACTACCACCATTACCAGCACCACTACGTTGACGACCAACTGCATCTATTTCATCAATAAAAACGATACACGGAGCGTTACGTCGAGCCTGAGCAAATAGATCACGAACTCTTGATGCACCAACACCAACAAAAACTTCTACGAAATCTGATCCACTCACACTAATAAATGGACATTGAGCTTCACCTGCAACTGCACGAGCTAGCAATGTTTTACCAGTACCTGGTTGACCTTGTAAAAGAACACCTCGAGTAATTTGAGCTCCAATTTTACGATATTTTGCTGGATTTTTAATAAAATCGATAATATCAGCTAACTCTTCTTTAGCTTCATGCGCACCGGCAACTGAAGAAAATTTCTCTTTAATAGCATTTGGCATAAAAATCTTAGCTCGACTTTTACCCATATTAAAAATGCCACCACCTTGACCACCACTACTCTTACCTTGTTTGTTAACATACCAAGCTGAAGCAAGCGCTAAAACAAGTAAAATAGCAAAAAGAAATAATATGTACCAAATGTTACTAGCTAAACCTGGAGTTGCTATTGAATAATCAATGTTATGTTGCTCAAACAAATCAAAGTCAACATCTCGTTGAGCTATAGTTGCCTGGAATTTTTGATCATCCTTATAAAGACCTTCAACTTGTTGGCCGTTCAAAACGATAGACTTAACTTCGTCAGATCTAACTTTATCTAAAAATTCTTTATAAGTTAAATCACCCACATTGCGAGCATAGTCAGTTAATTGAGTTAATGCATACAGTAACCCTACCATTATAACAATTGCAACTAAAAGAACTTTTGGACCACCAGAGAACGATGGTTTTTTGAACGGTTTTTTTGCCATAGTCTTTTTTGCCTTTTCGACTAAATTTTAATGTACCAATTAATGTAAATGTTTTGTATAGAGTAAGACAATTCATATATTATAACAAATATATTTTGTTTAGATTGCCTTACGATTTAACAATTATAATAAAATTTCAATTGTCTGTCGATAAACTTTATCAAAAAACAAATTTAAAAGTTTGTATATTCAGATATAAAACAGACCTAGACCTTTGTTTTTCATAATTAAATTGCCTCTCATCATTTCATTATAAAAAGAACCTGAAATCAGCTTGCATTGCAAAGAAATAAAAGCTATTTTGATCAGGATAAAATCATAATTCTAACTTTGTTTCTTTGAAGGATATTTTATGAACATATACAGATTTGTATTCGCCGCGACAATCTATTTATCAATGCATACTCAATTTATTTTATCTGAACAATATAATAATACTGATCAAGCAAAAGTGATTGAGACTTTAAATCAAACCGAACTCAATAAACTTTTATTTCAACATTTAATCAAACGCGATTATTCCTCTGCAACTGAGGCAATCAGTAAGGGAGCTGATGTTAATAATAGTGATCAATTTGGCATACCTTTACTTCATATTGCTATCGATACTCATGCTTTAGAAGCTGTAGACTTTTTAATTCAAGCTGGTGCAAATGTTAACATTCAAAACCAGTTAGGCAACACCTGTTTACATCATGCTTTAAGATATAATGCATTTAACATCATTCAAACTTTCATTGATGCCGGAGCAGATCTTAACATTAAAAATGAATACGGAGACACAGTTTTACACGATGCTGCGGCTGAAGGATTTTTCGACATAGCTGAAATATTTATTCTGGCACATGCTGATGTTAATATTCAAAATAATTATGGTGAAACAGCTTTTTTCATAGCTGCTAATGAAAACAGTTTAGAATTTATTAAACTCTTAATTGAAAATGGTGCAGATATTAACATTGCAGATAATTATGGTGATACTCCATTACATGTAGCCGCAATTGAAAACAATATTGAATTAGCAAGTCTCTTAATTCAATCTGGTGCTCATATTAATGCTCAAAACATCGATGGAGAAACTCCATTACATTATGCTTCAGAAGAAGATGCTGATCAAGATTTAATAAATCTACTCCTTAAACATGGTGCCGATTCTACAATTTCAGATAATGAAGGAATTTTAGCAAAACCTTACAAAAATCAATAAAATACAATTAAGAGCATCATCTATTATCATGATCAATAAAATCGTATTTATTGATCATGATAATAAGTTAAATATTTACTTAATAACAAAAAACTCTCATAAAAAAATTGCTGGATTTAATTAAAAAGATTAAACTTAGAATATCTTTTTAATAATTAAACCCAGGAAATATAAAGATATGTGTAGATATAATTTCATATTGATATCAATAATTTACTTATCAAGTAGCAACTCATTGATTCAATCTTCTCAAGATGAAGAAAAAAATGAATTTGGTAAACGCACTTACTCTTCAATCTCTCAAAATTCAGATCCATACTGCTTAAGCGTTGATGATCCTGAAAATTTACATAAACGTTTATTAGTTGCTTCTGAAGATGACAATTATGACGAAGTCGAAAAATTACTTCGCAATGGGGCAGACATTACTTACAAAGATGAATTTGATGAAACAGCTCTTCACAAAGCATTTTACACAGAAGAATATAGTACATTAGAGCTTTTGTTAGAGTCAGGTGCTCCAATTAATGCTAAAAACATTTATGGTGAAACGCCTTTATTAGAATTCCTAAAATATACAAGTTCCGATCATAATTTAACGAATCTAAATATCACAAGACTACTCCTTAAACATGGATCTGAACCTAAAGCAAGAGATATTTCCAGCACAACTCCTTTACACGCAACTGCAGCTCAGGATAACATTCTTTTAGCTCTAGAGCTCATTAAAACAGTTACTCCAATTAATATTAATGGGCGTCAAGAGTTTCTTGCTTTCATTAATGCTCAAGATCGTGATGGAGATACTCCTTTACATCTTACTAATGAAAACAGATTGATAGCATTTCTTTCAGACCTTGGTGCTGATGTTGATATTGAAAATTATAAAGGACAAACTGCTTTGCTCTCTGCAAGCTCAGAGAATAAAACATCCAAAGCTTTGCTTTTGATTGAACTTGGAGCTGACCTTAACATTCAAGACAAATGTGGAAATACAGCACTTCACAATGCTATATTTAAGAACAACTTCAATTTAGTAAAGGCTCTAGTAGAAGGTGGAGCTTTAATTGATATTGAAAATAAAGATAACATAACTGTACGAAATTATGTTACTTCAGAAGCTGTAAGTTAAAAAAATCTAATCCATAATATAAGTAAGTATCCTCAGGCCCAAAATCCTGGGGATACTTACTCATAAAAATAAAATCAAACATTTGCAAAAAAACAGTCAAATAGTATAATTAAAGACCGTTGTTGTAAATTAAAAAAAATTCCATAAGAATCATTGCTTTATGAAAAATTTTACGTTCATAGTTAAAATGGCCATATGTTTATTCATAAACATTCAATGGATGCAAGCTTTTGACAATTCAAAAGAAAGCTTTCCAAAAGAAAAAAATACAGGACTTCCTCAAATTAATTGAAATCGAATGAAAGATTCGATCTAGACGTTCTTTCTAAAAAAGTATAGGCTTCTTTTTTTGTGATCAAACTTAAAAAGGAGCCTATAAGTGTTTGCAAACATATCTTCAAATTACGTAAAAACTTTAGTTTTGTCTACTTCTCATAAAAATTTTACTGCAATGGGACGTTTTAATAATCGCAGTGCTGATACAATTCAACGACAATTATCTCCCGC
>Ga0209390_10006877_pt1 | contig 14897 bp, 11 predicted proteins | sample BON01_FD_187212 | JGI IMG/M metagenome (GOLD analysis project Ga0209390, IMG submission 187212) | Freshwater microbial communities from Lake Bonney liftoff mats and glacier meltwater in Antarctica - BON-01 (SPAdes) (version 2) | ecosystem: Environmental > Aquatic > Freshwater > Ice > Glacier... | reverse complement strand
CCACGCCAAGCCAGGAGAATAGCATGGCAATGCGCCCAGCACCACAGGCCCTGGACCACAGCCATAGCCACCAGCAACCACTGGTCGAGCACCAGCTCGGGTGTGTCGGGTGTGTTGGAGGAGCGCGTGGAGAGGGCACTTAAAGCAGTCACCACAGCAGGCAGGCAAGTCAGGGCTATGCCCAAGAAATCGATGCGCAGCATGAGCATGAGCTGTGCGCCAACCAAGCTGACATGTGCGGCAGCTTCAAGGCACAGACCTTGGTACAATGCACCTTCTTCAGCCTCCTTGCCTGCATGACATGCACGCAAATCCACACCATTCCGTAGCGCCACCCACAGTCTGTCGTGCCGAGCACACGCAGGAGCACGGCAGATGGTGTGTAGATGCCCTTGCGAGCGCTCGACGTCTCCCGCAACTCGCGCTACCCACATCACCATCAGCGACACTGGTAGTGCCAGCGCAGGCCACACAACGAGCATGCACGAAATAGAGACGAGGAGGCATGTGAGATGGGCCAACACGGCACCGACTGCCTGCCGGCCTGTCGACGCCTGCGCCACATCCAAGGCTCCTGGCACTCCATCGACGTCGCCCTCAGTCTCCACAAGACGCAGCGCACACTTGATCTTGTCGAGCATGCCGGGCTTGAGCAGTGCAGCGCACGCTGCTCCTGTAGCACGCAGGAGAAGACGGGAGATGACATCATCCTCATCAACGGACCAAGTGTCAGCCGAAGAGGCAGCAGACCACCGCGACCTACTAGAGCCTCTCCAAGAGCTACGCCGAAAGAATGGCAAGGCCGAGGTGGAGGGCAAGGCTGTCGAGGCCAGGCCGCTCACAGCACCTACAAAGGCCACCAGAGCTGCAGACGCAAGCATAGCCAGATAGACCGCCACAAAGATGCCGCTTTCGCCAGCCGCGCTGCGTGCTGATACAGCCTCCCACTGCTCTGCTACTCGTACGCTGCAATTGCTCCAACACGGCGTCCAGGCCGGACACGTCAGCGCGCCGTCGGGTGTGGTATTGCTACTCCATTGCATCCTTTTGATCCATCCTTTGGTGCCAACCTGAGAGGTGAAGCTAATGTCGGCATGTGCAGTGGGTGCGGGCGAATACCTCGAGGTGCCTCCGTACAGCAGAGCCAGTACGTATGGCGCGCACACGCATAAGGCAGCACCCAGGCCATGCAGCAAGACAAGGCACGCTGGCGACCAGCTAGCAGCCACCCACTCATTCTTTGTTTTGTGGTGCCCATGCAGCAGCTGCAACAGCACACGGCCCACGTGTGCTTGCTGACTTACACCGCGAGCGCATGGCACAAGGTGGTCCAACAAGTGAGGGTGTGCTGTTGCATCTTGGTGTGGTGTTGCATGTTGGTGTGCTGTTGGCTTTGCCTCCTCTAGATGAGCCGACGTCCAAGAACAAGGGCAGACAGAAGAAGAGGCGTGAGGGCGCGTATCCAACATCTGCCACTGCCCCCACACGCCGCCATTCCCTGCTCCGTCGCCCTCTGCACCGCCCACACTCTCACCAGGCCGTGCAGTGCGTGCGCGAAGAGAGGAGGAGGAGGTGGAAGGCGAGTTGCTGGAAGACGGTGTACGCGAGGTGTCGTGGCTCCCGTCCATGTGTTGCTCCAGGCTTTCGTCCAGCAACATGTAGCTATCATCTTGTCCATCCTGCCCTTGAGGATTCCAAATCGTTGGGCCTGGAGCATGATGGCTGTCGGTGGCAGGCGTGATAGCTGATGGGTTGCGCGTGTCTGAAGTACTTGAGGGTCCTACAAACCCGCCACCGGCATCAAGCCGCATTGCTGGCGGCGCCACGACGATGGCACGCGAGGCGCGGAGGAGCAAGACCCTGTCGACACCTTGCGATATGGTGGTATCACGGCATGTCAAGATGATAGCGGCGTTTGTTAAGAGTCTTGACCGCAGTATACGCTGCACCTCCTGCCCTCGTGCCTCTGCTGGCCGCACGCAGCAAAGAGGCTCGTCAAGGAGCAAGACACATCGCTTGCCCTCCGAGACCGCTTGACACGCCAATGCTGCAGCATAGATGGCGCGTGCGAGTCCAACGCGCTGCCTCAGCTCCTCTGGCCAGGCCAGGCCCGAGCACCTCCGGTCCAGATGCCGTTTGCTGGGCAGATTAGAGGGCAAGTCTGTCACTGACCATGATGCACCCTCTGGCCGAAGACCACAGAGCTCTAGTGTTTGACAAAGTATCTGTGCATCTCTGCGCTCCCAGCTGATTACATTCACCTGAACAGACAGGCATTCGTCGACCCAAGGCCGCGCTGTCGCCATCACCATAGGACGGCACACCACTGAGGTAGCTGGTGTTGCGTGAGGTAGCAACGAGTCGCCCGGCAAGATGCAGGCCTCGCCCAAGAGGCCCATGAGCAGAGAAGTCTTTCCGGACCCGGCACCACCTACAACACCCACACGATCGCCAGCCCGAACACGCAGCGTCACATTTTGCAGAACACGCCAGACCTTTGGGAGCCTCTCGCCCAACGTGACACCAGCGCCTGGACCAGCGTCAGGCGACACCTGCCAGCCGACCGTGACATTATCGAGACGAACCATGACGTTGCGTTGCTCTTGGCTACCCGTCTCTTGCCTACCCGTCTCTCCTTCTGACATACTACCACCTGCCACACTACCTGCCGCGTTTGTCTGCGGCAGCTGTGCAGGGGAGGGAGGCAAGATAGAAAGACGTGAGAGGCCTGGATGTGAGGCGTGTCGTGGCATTAAAGCACGATCCAGACGATCGAGCGCATGCCACGCTCGTTGCATGGCCCAAACATATCGAGGCACTGTCCGAATGCGCCACCACATGAGTGTCACAATACCAAGACCGCTGAAAAAGGAAGCAGGTGATGGTGGTGATATAGTCTGCGGCCATGAAAATATTGTCTTGGGCAGGAGGCTCAACGATAAGAGACCTGCCGCCACCAAACCCCCACCATCACACACTGCCCGTGAAATAGAATCAAGGCTGAGGAGTGAGGACAGGGCTCGTCGCTCGCGCCTCCGCAGCACCACCACCCGTTGCGCCATAGCATGCTCCCAGCCCAAGTATTTGAGTGCCAGAATACCATTCAAGAGTTCTTCCGACGCTGCCACCCGCTGCGCATGACATGCACGCAGTTGCAGCCAGCGCCGAGGACGGAGCGCCGGAGCCAGCACTAGACCCACTCCAACTGCCGTGCCACACAGAAGTATTACACCTGCCGCCGCACCCCACAGCGGAATGGCAAGATGTAGCGCAAGGCAGCCGCCCAAAAGCTCTACAGCCGCTTCGACCAGCGCGCCAGCAGCCGCCAGGCTTCGGCAGGCTGTGTCGATGTGCAGGGCGCCACCATAACGCTGCGCACATGGCGCGGGTGCATGGACCGGGTGCATCACAGCAGTGCGATAGAGGACAGCCCACAGGAGGTTGCGCATCTTGGTCTGCTCCACTGCCACATACAGAAGTCCCTGCACGCCAAACAGCGCTGACAAGACAAGACAGGCCACCAAGGCACCAACCACCTTCTGTTCTTTCCACCCATCTGTCGGTACAGTGACTTGATGCAGCATGTCTTGACGCACTGCATGTGGTGTGTCCGCAAGGGTGCGCTCGCTGGGTATGAGAAGCTGCGCAACCATCAGTAGCCCAGCCAGCCGCAACGCGAGCGATAGCAAGCGCAGAGCCAGGGCCATGCCAAAAGACTCTCCGTGTATTTTCCAGAGAATCCAACCGAGACGGTGCAAGCCACTAGTAGTACATGTTAATGCCGTGCTCAAGGCGTGCCTGGTGTCCCACGAACGGCGTGCCCACAGCAAAAAAAACGCATCGACGGACAGTGCAGGATGAGTCTCGGCAGGCGCTTTGGATATGTCTCCATGGAATAGCGCCCGCACACGTGCTGCCGATAGCATGCGACCGGGCCACGTCATGAACAGCTGGGCCAGCCAGCCGCTATGCTCCATTGCATTGCCCAGCACTGGCAACAGCCCTTCGTCGCCCCACACCACAGCGCCGTGTCTCGCCGTGTCTTCGTCGTTGGCCGCCGAGCAAGATCTGTCGTCGTCGCCAACGTCCATTTGGTCGTCTGCTGCCTGACTGTCGACTGCCTCAAATCGGGGGACGAGCAGCAGCAAAATGAGGACAAGACGGGTTGCGAGGGACAGGAGCACACAGATGGCGCCGGCGCTGCGCCATAGCACACCCTTCGCCCCGATACCACCGCAGGCCGCATCGGCGATGCTGAGTGCCCCCCCAAACGTGTCGGACAGCGCCCACAGCACGATGGCGCTGCTACAGTCAAGAGCGTGCTCCACGCTAAACTGCATGAGAAGCAGGGCGCATGCAGCGCTCCAAGCGGCTGCGCCTGACACGGCCGACACCTGCCCTGTGAGCGTGATCATTCCGGGAACAATGTTTGACAGAAGCGGTAGCGCCGCAGCAGTCCCGTCGAGGAGCACGCAGAAAGACAGCAGCACCTGCTGCACACTGCTCCGATCGACCACGGCCGGCGCGACAAAGCGCGTCGCCACGCACACGAGGAGTAAAGGAGCGGCAGCATGCACGCTGGTGGCCACTATTGCAGACTCGCATGCCGTTAAATAGTCGCATATTTCCCCCAGCCGCCTCCTGTGACATCACCGTCGCTTGGTTCCCTCAGCCTTGCTGAATCATTTGAACTGCATTGCCATTGGCATCCATTGATTGCACGAACCTGCGCCCGTCAACAGAGCGAACCCTCAAGGGTTCGTGAGGATCTTTTTTGAGGAATTTACACCGACCACACTTCTACAATTCCTGTTCGTAGAAAAATGGCGATGTCCGGAAGCGCTGAAGCGCGGTTGCTTGCAATCATGGGAGGCTCAGCCACCCTGGTCGGCATGTACGGTGTGATTTATTTCACTGGTCAGCGAATTGCGGCTGTACAGATGGCCGAAATTGCCAAGCAAGAGCAGGCACAGGTAAATTGCATTGTTTTGTCCCCTTCGCAAGCTCCGGGTTCCATCCCGATGCCGCTTGCCAGCAGCGCAGTGAGCACCATGCGAATGCGGGTCTTTGCGGGGCATACAATGAAGTGCGGGAGTGCACGTGTGGAAGCATTGTCGTGCTAATACCCGCAGGGAGTCAAGGACGAGACAACGTGGTTTGCGCGCACGCGCTTGTGATGAACGTCTGCAAAATGCAATCACCTTCCCGGCCCTCCTCTCGCCATGCTCTTGACCCTCTCTCCGATTGGGCCTGATTGTCTGCTTGAAAATGCCCTGTCGGAGTGGGGGCGCGTGGCGGCGTCGGAGCCCGATGCCGCCGCGCCCACTTGAATCGGACCATTGCCTTGTGTTCAACGAGAAAGTGTAGTGTCATCAAATGAATCTCTATATCTCTACAGATGGTAATGTAATCTATGATTTATCACACACTTTCTTGAATGTGTGCAATGAATGCGTGTGTGCAGACTGTCAGCTCACGTGTACACATGGACGTGCATGTTTGTATGCAGGTTTACATGCAAGGCATATCCAGATATGCAGAAATACATGTTGATATTTGCATCCATATGGACACCTGCCTCCACCCGAAGTTCCGAAACTTCGGGTGGCGCGCGGCAGCTTCGCCGCCGCGCTCAGGTGGAGCAGTGGGTGAAAGTGGTTTGCGTACTGATTGTGGGTGGGCAGGGCTACAAGAGGACAGATTCTGTTAAAAATCTGGACAATATAGAGCTGACGCCATGGGTGAACATCCCGCTGAAGACGCCTTTGATGCTGCTCTCTTCTTTTGTCGGTGCCGCAACAGCTAAATGCATGACCCACCCCAACTCGATGCCCATCAGCCAACTTCTGTCCACGAAACCCCAGGTGTTCATGTCAAAAAATCACCTCCCTCCCTTTCTTTCGAGGCTTGCATCGCACTGATTTAATGGGAAAAGTTCAGCCACTTGGGTTGAGCAAGAGTTGCTGGGAGTGTTTGCGTTGCTGGGAATGTTTGCGTTGCTGGGAATGTTTGTGTTGCTGGGAATGTTTGCGTTACTCGCCTACCGTCCCACTCCCCTCTTTTTTTGGCTCCTGTCTTTTGCTCTGCTTGGACTCGGTGTGTGCCCCTGCGTGTGGTATGTTGGGCAAGACAGGCTGGAGTACGCATGGTCCCAGACTGGCGCTACAAAGGCACAAGCGCTGTCTTGCTCCTGTGCAGCATGGTGTTTTCAAGGCGCGCACGGTGTGTGCGACAGGAGCGCCAGTCGCAGACAGTATTTGATGTGGGTGTGAAATGGAGCAGGTGGTGTATGGCGCGGGCATGTTGCTGTTCGGCGCTTCGGCCTACTTTTACCGGATGGGCGTCAAGTACATGGTCAAGATCGGGACGCCCGTACCCAACGGCTACCAAGTCAAGACTCTCTGCACCCATGGTCCCTTCCAGTACTTTCAGCATCCCATCTACGCCGCGCTCTTGGGCTGCTCACTCGCCACACCGCTTGTCCTCGATTCAGCATGTATTCAGTCCCCTCCACACCATTCCTTTGTGTCGTTCTCGTGTCCCACACACTCGTCCACCCACATCGTCTGCCCTCTACCTTGTTCCTCCACTCACTCTCTGCTGCTGTCTCTGTCTTCGCTGCTGCTGCTGCGATTGCCTGCGGCACTGCTCGTTTGGGTGCGGGGGGCTCTGGACAGTGAAGGTGTGAAGCAGTGAGGCAGTCTAGTCCACGTCAAGCAGTCAAGGTGTGAAGCAGTCAAGGTGTGAAGAAGGAGCGAGGCAGTCAAGGAGTCTAGTGTAGCGTGTGGCACTTGTCTTGCCCTCTTGTTGTAATGAGCTTGTTGCAATGACTTGTTGCAATGAGCTTGTTGGAATGCGTAGAGTCGTGAATGAGTAGTAAGGCGCCGCATGTCAGTGAAGCGGGCAGAGGTGTGGGAGGGAGGTTTGTTGTGATATGGAGAGTCATGTGACAGGGAGCTTTCTGTCGCCGCTAACCTTTTGGGCATACGTCAACTTCTTGGTGGTGCCGCGTGAGAACCGGTATATGAGGGATAAGTTCGGCTTCGAATACGATCTCTTTTGCACAAAGTAAGTCGCAAGTCTTGCCCTCTCTTCCCTTGTCTTGCCTTGCCTTGCCTTGCCTTGCCTTGCCTTGCCCTTGTTGTTGCTGCTTGCCGCCAGGGACAAGTCTGCTACGTCTCTTGCTGCGCCTCTGCTGCGCCTCTTGCTGGCGGCACGTCTGCTCTTGAAGCACCTTGCGCTGGACTCAAGATATGATGCATGCAGATGCAAGATATCTTGCATGCAAGACCCTTGATGCAAGAGAAGATATGACGCCTGGATGCAAGACACGCCGTCATCTGACGCCTTGATGCCACTTGCCGCCTCTCAGCCTCCTCCACTCGGCAGGTGACGAGGGCAAGGACATGTTGTCTGCCCTTGCCCCTGCTGCCTCTCGAGTGAGGTGGGTGTTGGTCTTGACTAGCCTAGATCCTTTCACTCATAGATACTTTTACTGCCAATCACGAGATGGGTGCCCTGGAGGGTCACTCATAGACACCCGTCTATTGTTTGGAATAGACACCCGTCTATTGCTGCCACAAACTGTTTGGTGTGCACCTGTCTTGCCTACTGTGCTCTCCCGCGCACGGTGTGACAAAAAGTGGTTCTTGTTCCCTCCCACCCACGGTGTGACTGGCGTGGTACAATGCTGACGGCTGCACTTGAATGACAGCATGCACACACTTACAATCCATTGCCGCTTCATTAGCACCTGACACGAATGAACGTGCTCACGACGCACACGACGCACAGGTTCACTTTCAATCCGCTTCTATTCCAGTGAAGGTCACGCTGGCACGCTCGACAAGGCCTGGCTATACCCTCATTCAAGACTCCCTTTCTCAAGACAGCCTGACTCAAGACAAGTCCTCTCTACACCCTCACTGAAGGGACCCGGCGACCTGACACAGTGGACAGGCGATACAGTCGACAGGTCCGGAGCGGTGCGGCGGCGACAGGCACTCGACACGTGTGCAGCAAGTGCTACTTGCGAGTGGGTTGGAGTGTGTAGAGAGGTTGGAGCATGCGCTATGTCGTGAGCCACGCCACATCTAGAAACCCAAATATCTTTTCACCAGTCTCCCGCCACTAGGCGAAAAAGAAGACAGTGGAGGAGAATGAAGTGAAAAAGAAAATTTGGTGAATGCAAGACCCGACACATAACTCATGAAACGCAAAGACTTGCGGTATGTGTGACAGTAGATAGTTTGAAACTAGAGAGTGATTATGCATCATCGACGCCTTTATGCATCATCGACGCCTATCGACATGGAGCTTCCACAGTAGATAGTTTGAAACTAGAGTGTCGTTGCCTCAAAGAGCATGGTCTCCACGCGTGTCACATGTGTGTGGTTGCCTGAAAGAGGGCGGTCTTGATGCGTGTCACATGTGTGTGTGCGTAATGCATCTTGACGCCTGCCGCATCTGCAGCGTCTCAGGAGTGTGTTGTGCGACACGTGGGACAAGTGGTGTGCCGTTTGATTGACATTGGCGCAAGACACGAGAGTTGCGAAGACACGAGAGTTGCCAGTGCGCCACAAGACTTGAGACAGTTATGATCCATCTCACACTCACACTTAACAAGTCATGAGTATCAGTGGTGCACTCTTTGTAGTGTGGTATGTCACTCAAATGCTTCTGGGCCCAGCCACTCGTTTAAGGGATCGATGCGTGATTTGTTAGAGGGGCGTTGTTGTTTGAGATCGGAGAAGTGTACCGAAGGGGGGGGGCTTGACAATACTCGAGATGATTAAACATCTTTGCGCCTCGCTTTTTCTGCGTGTATGCGCCCTGAGATTCCACGAGTCCTAAACAAACATGCAAATGTGAAATGTGCCAATGACAAACAAAGCGTGGGTGGTTGAGGCCGTCACTGTCAAAAAGGGAGAAAATAGCCTGAGTTTGAAAACTCGTAACATGAAATTGGACGCGTAAAAAGCTTGCGTCTCGTGCCGTCGTGTGCCGTCTTGTACCCTACACTCAGCCGTCATGGTGTGCCAGTGGCATGTCATGCATATTGAGAAGTCACGTGACACATGTGAAGGCATCATATCGCGTGACACATGTGAAGGCATCATATCGCGTGACACATGTGAAGGCATCATATCGCGCACCACAAGGAGTCACTGGCATGTCGCATACATGAATGAGTCATCATCATGTCAAACACGTCAAGGAATGAGGTGACAGGTAGCGTGACAAAGTGAGCCTCTTGGTACCAACGTCTTCCTCCACCACTGCCCCTCACAAACACACTCAAGACGCTACGAAACTTTGGACCAGTACATGTCCGAACACTCGTGAGCACCCTTGAGGAGCTTCGTACAAACAACAAGATGCCTGTGAGTCAAATAATACTGGGTGGGGGTGGTGGGTTGACAATCATGTGCGCGCACATTCACACAATGTGGATGCCTTCGGTTCGTGAGGGGCGGTGGAAGAACAAGACGTTGGTACCTTTCAAAGTGCTGGAGTGGACTGTAAGTAGTTTCGGTCCGTCAGTGCGTCATGTGTCACCGAGTCCGCTGTGCCGAGGCTTTATCACTTTAAAGACTCGGAAGGCAGTCTTGTACATTCAGCAACGTTTGTCACATATACATGTATAGCCCTGTGTCCATTCGCACGTTCTCGTGAAGATCGTTATTTTCCCATCACATATATTAAACAAGTATATTTAAATGTAGATACAGATACACATACATATTCAAAGTTTTGTACATATATGTATATCTTTGTCAATCACATTATGAATATAAATGTACATATCTGTCGATCTATAAGTGAATCTAAAGATCTATACAGTAGTATCTGTATGTACAAATATGTATATATATATTTATATAGACAATGTCACGGTGTAGGGCGTTGCTCGCTACTTTGTCCTTGCCCTTGCATTTCGAGCATCACTACTTTACCAGCCTCGGGGCTCTTGTAACCTCGAGCCCTTGTTCCAAGAACCGTGTGTCAACAAGGTTGAGGCCTTGTGTCAACCACCGTGTGTCAACAACCTTGAGCCCGTGTGTCAAGAACCCTGAGGCAAGGATTCCATGACTTTGTTGTCATCAAGTGATGTGGGCCTTTTGTGCACTAGCCGTCAATCTGGGGGGGGACTCGCAATACACCAATACGCCACTATCGGAATACACCAATACGCCGCTATCGGAATACACCAATACGCCGCTATTCCAAGACGAGGGCCCGGGCGACAACGTGGGTGGGGGCACTGCGGCAACATTGGCAGGGGCACCGCGGCAACATTGGTGGGGGCACTGGCACCTCCTTAAGTCACCGCACTGCTCCGTGCTGTCCCTCGCAGAATTGCCGGCTTTTATCTGAGATTGTTTGAGAGTAGAGTTTTTATTGAAAACTCCTCTGTCTTTTTCTATGTTTTTGTGAGGGTGTGTACGTGTGTAGGCATGCATGTGTGCGTCTGCAAAGGTGGTCAAAGGTGATGAATAGCGATCATCGCATCTCAAGCGATATTCTCATTCACAATTTTTACACAATGTTCCCCAGCTTCTTTTCCCTGTACACAAAGCTCTGGTTGCAAAGAAGGAGAGCGTACATGGCCATGCGGAGGGGAGGGAGGGTGAACTTGAAGGGGGGCGTGGAAAATATGTGGGTTCAGTAGAAGGAGAGACAGGTCATGGTGGGAATGGTGTGGTTAGTGGAAGGGGCAAGCAGGAGATGATGATGGCTAATGGGTGGGCAATTGCTCCCGAAGCAAGGGTGCGCAGAGCAACTTGGCAGGCGTACAAGGTGATGCAACAGGAATGGGGGAAGGTGTGGGAGAGGGGGGCAAAGGGAAGGAGGTGGAAGTTTGGAGGGGGATGGGTAGGGAAGAAGGGAGAGGGAAGGAGAGGGGAAGGGGACTCTGAGGATGACACGCCTAGAACACGATTGCGCAACATGATGGACCGGGCCCGTGCTGCCTTGGCTGAGCCTGTTTAGTAGATTCATCCTACGTATACATGTATATGCATGTGCATCACATGTGCATCACATGTATTTTGTGTGTTTGTATACATTTGCGTCACTCAGGCTTTCCCTCCTTCCCTCCCTTTCCGCCCCACATAGACGCCTACACACACACGCTCATACTAGGGCACTCGATTTTGGATGTTGAGTGTGTGTCTTCATGGATCATGGGATGAATGTTAACGCCTAGATGAAAGGTTAGGAAATAGGTAAGATGCATCCTACTTATACACATGCACACATAACATGTATATACATGCACATATGCATATACATAGATATAAGTGTAAATAAATGCATGCATGTGTGACATTGTGCGTATGCGTACCTAGCAAAAATATTGGAGAAGAGTCGCAGAGAAGAGAGTTACTGGTTGAAAGAGGCAGAGGTTGCTGCTATGTGATGCTGAGGCTATGTGATGCTGAGGGTATGTGTGTGTGTTGCTGCTATCTCATGCCACCATTCCTCTCACGTGTCTTGTGTTTTTGTCCACCACTACCTACCTGGTGCATTTTTGTGGTCTCGGATTGCGGGTGTCAAGTCCCAGGCTTGGGTAACTTGTTCCTTGGTTATCTTGTTTGCGGTGGCGCTCTGTGTCAGTTGCCTGAGAAATTCTTGCTCTGTCTATCGAATTGCCCTTTGCCTCAGCAATGCTTTAGTGGGGATACCTTTCGGGAATGAGGGGCCTGGGATACCAACCAATGTGTGTTCCTCCATCAACACAGCAAGGTGTCTTGCTCCATCAAGAGACCAATGTGTCTCCCTTCGTCAACACACCAATACCATGCATCTTAACCTCTTGATGCTTCCATCATCCTCCTACAGCATGCTTGGTATTACACTCTAGTAGGTATTACACTCTAATAGAGCTAGGCCGCATCATCATGTAGATGGTGCAGAGACAAGCACAAAAGACAACGCCACAAGATGCTCAAGAAAGAGAGGGCATCAACATTCGTGAAATACGTGCTGCGTCAACATTCGTGAAATACGTCCTGTGCCTTCACCTAGCCGTCCTGTGCCGTCACATTGGCGTGCTGCGTGTGCGGCGTATGTGTGCATGTCTCGCTGCAATTGCATGCTACTTGCACTGCGCCTCGCCATGCATCTGCCTTGCATCTGCTGTGCCCAAAGGCATTCATGTGAGGTGAGGCGCCTAGACGTGTGTTGGCACAACAAGGCCTCAGGAACTAGTGTCTTGTTTTGGTTTATAGCAGATGGAAATGTGTATATGAATGAGTGTAATGCAGATGGAGGCTGCATCATGTTGGATGGCATGGAGCTCCATTTGCATGTGCTCCATTTGCATGAGCTCCATTTGCATGTGCATGCGCTGCCGTGTGCCGCCATGTGTGCCACAAACCTCAAGCCCCCTTGCAATAGATAACCACCACACATGTCGCAGCCTCCCGCATTCCAGTGCCATGCCTTCAATATGCAGCAGGCCCGGGGGCCAGACGCAGAGCAATAACACAAAGACTCGGATGACAGATCTAGTGCGACGCAGTGGCAGGATGCCAAGACGCATTGCTGCCACCACGCCAGCACAAGGCACAAGGCACGAGGCATTGCCGCAAAATGGGTGGCCTCGCGTGCTTAGAGTGCGGCCTTGCTGCCCGACCAGGCTGCAGGTGCTGCAGCGACGCCGGGTCGAGCGAGTTGTGTGGGAGGTAGTGATGGTCGGGGTTGCTCTCTTGCGGGCTGCACAACGGGCTATGAGGGTGGCGATGAAGCAGGTAGCACAGCAGCAGGTACTGCAGCAGCTGCAACACAAGACCCAGCACCCACTTCATCACTTCGCCGGTGTGCCACTAACCTTTGCTCTAGCTCCTCAAGTTGCTTGTCGTGATCTTCCATGAGCTTTCGCAGTTTTTCTCGGCCGTCCGTGTACCACGCAGGGGCCTCGCTGTTTGTGTTGGGTGGGGCAGGTGCAGTAGCGGCAGATGGAGTAGCGGCAGGTACTTGTGCAGCTATTTGACTAGACGCATCGTGGGGTGTTTGGTTGACATGCTCCGGTGTTTGGTTGACATGCTCCACTGATGCTGTGCCTCCCTGCGCTTGCAGCTTGGCCTCTGTAGTATACACTCCTCTAGTATCCACTCCTGTAGTATGCACTCCCGCTGCCACTTCTGTCTTGATACTCGCAGCCGCCACAGAGGCTGGGTTGCTCGACGCGCTACTGTGCAAACTCTGCCTCTTTCCATCGCTGCTGCCTGCACCACTGCTCGCAGCTTTGGCGGCCCATGAATGGACGCCAGGGGGGGGCGATAGTGGAGGAGCCTCTGTGCTGTGCGGCACACCCACAGCCTGTGCCACAACCTGCGCCGTAACGTGTGCTGAAGCCTGTGCCGCAGCATGTGCCGCAGCCTGTACCGCAAGCTGTGCCGCGGGCTGTGCCGCAGGGTGTGCCAAGGCGCCGTTGCCAAGCGCTGGCTGCTCCGTTGCTGCAGTGACAGACACAGCTGGTCGAGGCAAGGCTGCAGTGGGCACAAACACTTGCGCCGTTTGCACTGGTATGGCAGCACCTGCCACCCCGCCTGATGGCAGCGCTCCAGGAGGTTGAGCTTTAGGTGGTGCTGGTGCAGTACTTGCCGCGCGCTGCACAGACACACGATTCACGATTCATTATTCACTATTCATATTCACTCTTGCGTCTTTTTCACGTCTGTCTACCTCACAAATGACAAGAAGCAAGAAGCAAGAAGCAAGAAGCAAGAAGCAAGAAGCAAGAAGCAAGATGCAACAAGATAGAAGCAAGAGAGGAAAGAATTCAAGCAAAGGTGGGTGCTACAGGGCAATGGCAGTGTGCCACCAAGATGGAGGGCGCACAAAGACAAGTTGCTTCTCACCAGCAGCGATAATGGAACAATAGGAAGGCCTCCCTCAGAAGTCGTGCCAGCTGCCACCTTAGAAACTGTGGCTGAAGGTGCCGGAAGAGGAGGTACGGGAGGCGTGGGTAGAATCTGTGGTAGAGAAGCGCCTGCTGAAAGGGGAGCCTGTGTGGCGGGGGGTACCACGTCTCGCTCCACACTCACAGCTGACGCATCTGCACCAGGCACGGCAGGAGAAGGGGCAGGGGCAGGGTGCTCGGGCGGTGGTGACACATGTGCTACACTTATTGGCTGCGATAACTGCACGGTAGAGGTGTGACCCGACGAAGGAGCCAATGGATTAGCCGATAACTTGTCCACTGTGTTGAGTTGTGTTGCGTTGTGTTGCGTTGAGAGAAACCACGTTAGTAAACATCCTTGAGAGAACCCACGTTAGTAAACCACCTGACTATCTATCTGGGTCTTGAGAGCTGCACGCACCGCTCTTACCAGAGAGCGCACTTAGGAGAGAGACAAGGAGATGTGCAACAGAAACAACGTGCGGCACATAGAAAGGGTCACAGCAGCGCGGCAGCTGAGGGTCAACAAACACACACCTGCGTCTTCAATGGACGAAGTGAAGAGTTTCTTGACATCACTCACGAAAACCTCTCGTTCCTCGGAGGTTTTGGGCAAGAGAGCGGAGGCCTGGTTCTCCATCAATTCTTCTACGAGGTCGGCAGCGACCTCATCCGCCGAGTCTTCCTGGGTGTTGAAATCAAACTGAATCTTCTTTTGCTTGCCTGCCACACCCTCCCCATGATGTCAGTTCGAGGGGCAAGGCAAGGGCGCAGTGCCCACGCCATGCAACTAAACATATAGATACAAATAGATACAAGCGGTAAGAGAGGCGAGGGCACAGGGCGGCAAAACTTGGACAGCACAGAGGCAAGGGATCAGGCTCATACCGTCGATCTGCGCATTTATGATCACACTCAAGTCTGATTCTCCTCCCCCCTGCTGCTTCTGCATGCTCGTGTCAATGATGGAGATTTTTGGAGAGTGGAC
>Ga0209390_10006876_pt1 | contig 14900 bp, 3 predicted proteins | sample BON01_FD_187212 | JGI IMG/M metagenome (GOLD analysis project Ga0209390, IMG submission 187212) | Freshwater microbial communities from Lake Bonney liftoff mats and glacier meltwater in Antarctica - BON-01 (SPAdes) (version 2) | ecosystem: Environmental > Aquatic > Freshwater > Ice > Glacier... | reverse complement strand
CCCCCATGTCGCTGTTTTTGACTCTTTCGCCCCTCGCCGGGAAGCTTGCACTCGCCCATCGGTTTTTCCTTCCTATCCCTCGCCCCGCCCGCGTGCCCGGCCAGGCCACCGTCCTCCCGAGCTCACGCTCTGCGCGGGGGGCCAACACGCCTGTCTGAACAAAGAGAAAGAGAGAAAGAGCAAAGCGCCGTCGAGCGCGTCAATTTTTGCTTTGCGAGCGCACGAGCGTGAGCGTCCGCCCCCTTTTTGTGACGCGAAAAGCTTTGATCCGGTTGCCTTTTTTTCTCCTCCGAGCGCTGAATCCCGGCCCCAAAACCTTTGCGCTGCCAGCTGTCGACAGGAACAGACCAAACCCCTCCGCACGCTCGCGCGGTCTCTTACGATCACGATCTCCTTCTTCCTGTAAAATGACGCGGACATGTGTTCCTTTCGCTCGATAGATCATGTATCGAAATGTCGCAAGTCGTGCGCGAGGCGTTCTCGAGTTGTCCGGCGTCTCTACTTTCCAACGGCGACAGGCGAAGGCCGCTGCTGCCCCTTGTTCCTCCCCTCTTGACTCGGCGCCAGTCTCTGTCTCTCCGCTCTGACACAAACAACTCAACCTCGTACGGACTGGCCGGGCGCTTTCATCCCGCGATCGATCGTGCATCATCTTGGAGCAAAAAAGAGAAGACGAAAGTTCAAACAACCGACAGACACAAACGAACAAACATGCGATGAGACCCGTCCAAAGCGCCGCGCGGCGCCGCCTGATCATGTTTCGGCGGCTGCTGGTGGTCGCGCTCCTGGCTGCGGCCGCGCAGGGCGCCAGCAGCGCCGACGCAGGGGTCCCGTGGGCGGCGGCGGCGGCGGCGACGGCGGCGGCGAAGGGGGCGTCGCCGGCGGCGGCGGCGGCGCGACCATCAACCCTCCTCGCTGGCCTCGTCGCTGCCGCCGCCGCCGCCTCCACCTCGCCATCATCGTCGCCCGCCTGCGCCGACGACTGGGACTGTCCGTCCGGGTGGCAGCACTGCCCGCGCGCGTCCCTGACGTGCGTCCCCTGCTGGCGCTGCTGCCTGCGTGACGCGGCCGCCCTGCGCGCCGCCGAGGAGGACGAGGCGCGGCAGGGCGCGCCGGCGCCCCCCGTCGCGCCGCGGCCGCCGCCGCCGTCGCCGCCCGCCGCCTCGTGCCCGGCCTCGTGCGCTTGCTCGCCCGGCGCGCCCTGCGGCGAGGGCGGCCTGCCCCCTTGCGGCCAGGGCCTGTTCTGCGCCGGCGCGCGCGACGCCGGCGCCGCCCCGTCGTGCCGCTCGTGCGCCGAGTGCCTGTCGGACGCCGACGCCGCGTCCGGGGCCTGCGCGCCGGCCTGCCCCTCGGGCGCGCTCGCCGGCGGCGGCGGCGGCAAGGCCATCGGCGGCGGCGCGCTGACGGAGCGCCGCGCGGCGGCGGGCACGGCGCTGGCTTTCGAAGCGCGCGACCTCTTTGGCGACTACGACGCCGGGGGGGCGGGGTGGACGCGCGAGCAGTTTGGGCGGTGGTTGCGCCAGCAGCAGGGAGGACGAGCGGAGGAGCAGGGAGAGGGATCGAGCGAGCCGGGGGACGAGGCCGCCAGCGCCGCCGCCGCCGCCGCCGCCGCCGCCGCCGCCGCCGCCTTTTCCGCCGTCGACGCCGACGGCGACGCGCGGGTCTCGCGGGACGAGTGGGTCTCGGCCGGTCTGGCGTGGCCGCGCGAGCGCTGGGCGTGCCAGGCGGCGCCCGGCGCCCCGGGAGAGCCGACGTTCCCGGGCTGCCCCTGCAGCCTCCTCCCCCTTGTGCCTGCCCTTGCGGGCCTCGGGGCGGCGGCGGCGGCGGCGGCGGCAACGCCAGGCGGCGAGGGGCGGCGGCCGCCGCCGCCGCCGTTCGTTCCAGGCGACAGCGGCGGCAGCCGCGGCAGCCCGGCGGCTCCGCGCCTCTGCCCCGCCGGTCACGCCTGCCTGCCGCTGGCCGCCGCCGGGGACGGGGCCGACCTGGCGGGCGCGTGCGTGCCGTGCGCAGAGGGCCACCTCTGCCCGCTTGGGACGGTCGGCGGCGGCGGCCCCGGGGGCGCCCCCCCGCCCGCGGCGGCGGCGGCGGCGCTCAGTTCCCTTCCGCCGCAGCAGGTCCTGCGCCCCTGGCGCGCCTCGGCGCTCGAGTGCCCCGCGGGCGCCTACTGCCCCTCGCCCGCGCGCGCGGTGCCCTGCCCCGCCGGCAGCTTCTGCCCCCGCGGCTCGTCGGCGCCGGTCGAGTGCCCTCCCGCGCCGGCCTCCGCCGCCGGCGACGGCGGCGGCAGCGGCGGCGGGAAGGGAGGGAGCCTGGCTGCCGCGCGCGGCGGCAGGAACGCCACCGACGACGACGCCGCGCTCCTGCTGCTCACGCGCTACGCGTCCCTGCTCGCGCCGGGCGGCGGCGGGAGCGGCGACGGCGGCGGCAGCGACGGCGCCAGCGGCGTCGCCGCCGGAGCGCCCCCTCCTCCGCTCGCTCCCGCCTCTTTTCCCGGGGGGCCGCCGGCCTTGCGCGCCTACGCCCTGGAGGGCGCCCCCTACTGCCCGGCCAACGCGTCCGCCCCGATGCGCGGCGGCTGCCCCGTGGGGTGGTACTGCGCCACGCCCGCCGAGCGCGCGCGGTGCCCGCGCGGCTCCTCCTGCCCGCCCGGGGCGGCGGCGCCGCGCCCGTGCCGCCCGCTGGCGCGCTGCCCCGAGGGGACCGGGAAGCCGCGCGGCTCGCTCATGGCGCTGGTGGTGGCCGCGGGCGCCCTGGCGCTCGGGGCGGCCTGGTGGCGGGCGCTGCTCGCGTGGGAGTCGCGGGCGCTGGCGCGGGCGCTCGCCGCGTCGGCGGCGTCGGCGGCGCTGCCCGGCGGCGGCGGCGTCGGGGCCGGCGGCGCGGGCGGAGGCACAGAGGGGGGCGGCCTGGTGCGCCTGGGCCTCGCCGGCTCCGCCGGCGGCGGCCGCGGGAGCGGCGCGGGCGGCGGCTTTTTGTTCTTGAGGGCGGGAGGGGGGGGCACGCTCGGCGGCCTCGGCCGGGGCACGCTCGGCGGCCTCGGCCGGGGCCACGCGGGGGCCGCGGCGGCGGCCAAGACGACGACGGGCGGCGGCGGCCTCCTTCTGGTCGGGCCGCACGACGGCGGCGGCGGCGGCGGCGCGCGAGACGCCTCGGCCCTCGCGGACGCCGCCGCGGTGATGGAGGTGAGGCGGTGGCTGCGCGCCTGCCGGGACGCTGCCGAGCTCGGCGGCGGCGGCGGGCGCGGGGCCGCCGGCGGCAGCGGCAGCGGGAGCGACGAGGACGAGGACGAGGGCGAGGAAGAGGGATGGCTGTGGGACGGAGGGGGCAGCAGCAGCAGCAGCGGTGGCAGCGACCTGGGCGCCGGGAGCAGCGGCGGCAGCAGCGGGGCCGGCGGCGAGGACGGCGATGTTCCTGCCGGCCGCCGACCGGCGGCTGTGCGCTCCTCCTCTGGCGCGGCCGCGGCCGCGGGCGCCGACTTTGCCGGGCGCGTCTGCGTCGTCGTGACGGCCGCGGCGGGCCCCGTCGCCGAGGGCGTCGAGGAGGACGACGAGGGGTCTGTCGAGCGGCTCCTCGAGCTCGAGGCCGCGTGCCTGGCGACGGGGCAGCGCGAGCGCGCCGCCGACGCGCGGCGCAGGATCGACGGCGCGCTCGCGCTCGGGGCGGCCGCCGCCGCACCCGCATCCGCAGCCGCCGCCGCCTCGGCGCCGCCGTCGCCCCCGCCGACGCGCGCCGAGGCCACCCTGCGATCGCCGCCGCCGCCGCCGCCGCCGCCGCCGCCCCTCGCCGCGTCCCCGCGCGCGCCCCCGTCCCCCGGCTCGCGCCGCTCTCCCTCTCCTGCCTTTGGGGCCGCCCTGCGCGCCGACCTCGGCGCCCTGCAGCGCGCGGCCAGCGCCGCCCCTAGCAACCCCTGGGCCGCGGGGCCCGGCGCCGGCGCCGGCGCCGGCGGCGGCGGCGGCGACGGCGACGGCCCCGCTTTTGGCGGCGCGAGCGGGCGCCCGCTTTCGCCGAGGCCGCGCCGACCGTCCGGCATGCCCCTCTTGTCCCACCAGTGCAGTGAGAGGCGGCCCCGCTCCGCGGCTAGGACGCGCGGGGCGGGGCCTGCTCTGCCGCTTCTGCCGCCTCTGCCGTCGCCGCCGCCGACGCCGCCAGAGGCCGGGGGCGGTGGCGGCGCCGCCGAGACAGAAGCCTGGGCGGTGGGGGCCGCGGCGGCCGTGCCTCTGGCGGGCCCGCGCTCGAGGTGGACGGCCGCCCCTCCCATCGCCGTCGCCTTTGACATCCACTACCTGTGCCGCGGGGGTGGTGGCGGTGCCGGCTGCGGCGGCGGCGGGAAGAAAACGCCGCCCGCGGGCGACGATGATGCCGCCCCCGCCGCCGCCCCCGCCGGCCGCCGGCCGCCCGAGTCTCCCCCGCCCGGATCGCAGCTGGTGCTGGGCGTCATGCGCGGCGTGCTCCCCCCGGGCACGACCACCGCCGTCCTGGGGCCCAGCGGCTGCGGCAAGAGCACGTTTCTCGACGTCCTGCGCGGGCAGAGGCCGCTGCGCGCGCCGGCGCAGGCGGCGGCGCCCCGCGGGCCGCCAAACAAAAGGGCGGCGGCGCCGCCGTCATCGGGCGGGTGGCGCGGCGTCGGGCGCGTCGAGTACGGCGGCGTGCCGCTGGGCCCGGGGCTGCCCATGCACCTGCTCGTCGGCTTCGTGCCGCAGGACGACACCGTGCACCCGGACCTGACCGTGCGCGAGAACCTCTTGTACGCCGCCGCGCTGACAGGGCCCGGCGCCGTCGTCGGCGGCGGCGGCGTCGGCGGGGACGCGCCGCCGGCGAGCGGCGGAACCGGCGGCGGCGGCAGAAACGGCGGCGCCTCGCGGCAACGGCGCAGCTCTGTGGCGTTTGCGCCGACGCAGCACAAGAGCCCAGGTTCGCCCGTCAAGCGCCTTGCGCGCCTGGTGCTGTTGGGAGGCGGCGGCGAGCGGGACCAAGCCCAGCGGCAAAAGCAGCAGCAGCAGCAGGAGCGGGAGCGGGAGCAGGAGCGGGAGCAGGAGCAGAGGAGGCAGCGGCAGCAGCACCGGCGCCGGCAGCGGCAGCAGCGGCAGACCCAGGCCCAGCGCCAGCGCCGCCGCCTCGAGCGCCAGGTCGACGACGCCCTCTCCCTGCTCGCCCTCTCGTCCCCGGCCGTCCAGCACAGCGCCGTCGGCTGCGCCGAGCGCCGCGGCGTCTCCGGCGGCGAGCGCCGACGCGCCTCGATCGGCGTCGCGCTCGTCGCGCGCCCCTCGTGCCTGCTGCTCGACGAGCCCACGTCGGGTTTGGACGCCGCCGCGGCCATGGCCGTCGCCTCGGCCCTGCGCGCCATCGCCGCGCGCGGCGTCGCCGTGGCGGCCGTGCTGCACCAGCCGCGCTTCGCCCTGTTTGCCGGGTTCGGACAGGCGCTGCTGCTGGACCCGGACCCGCGGCCGGGGGGCAAGGGGCTCGCCTTTGCGGGGCCGCCGGCGCTGGCGGCGCCGTATTTCGAGGCGGCGCTCGGCTTCCGGCGGCTGCCGGGCGACAACCCGGCCGACTGGCTGCTGGACGCGCTGGGGGGCGCCGCCCTGAGGGAGGAGGAGGACGGGGAGGGCGCGGCGGCGGGGGGCGGGGGGCACTTTGGGGTCGCGTTTGCGCCGTCGGCCGCGTCGGCGGCGATGGGCGGGGCCGGCGGCGGCGGCGACGGCAGCGGCGCTGGCGGCAGCGGCGGCGGCGGCAACGACCGGGCGATGCCGCCGCCGCTGGCGCTCGCCTGGCGGCAGGGCCCGGATCCCGGCGGCGGCGGTGGCGAGGCGTGGGTCGCCGCCGCCGCGCGCCTCAACCGCGCGGGCATGGGCGCCGCCGCGCGCCGCGACGCCGCCCGCCTCGCGCCCGGCGCGCTGCGGTGGCTGCAGCGGCGCGTGCCGCGGGCGATGCCCGACGCGCAACGGCCGCTCGAGTTTGGCGCGGCGGTCGGCGCGCTGTCGTCCGCGGGCGCCTGGGGCGGCGGCGCGGTCGACGGGGACGGCGGGGAGGGCGGCACCGCGTCCCCCGCCGTGGCGGCCGCGCGCCTGGGCTGCGTCAGCGCGTGCGGCCTGTCGCGGGAGGAGGTGGCGCGCGTGCTGTCGGCGCTGCTGGCGCTGGCGCCGGCGCAGGCGGCGGCCGCCGAGGCGCGCGCGGCGCTGTCGTCGGACGAAAAGGGCGGGAGGGGGCACGGCGGCGGCCTTGGCCGGGACGGCAAGGTCGGCGAGGACGAGGAGGAGGAGGAGGACCCGTGCCCTCTGCTGCCGCGGCTCACGGCGCGCATGGTCGAGCTGAGCCTGGCGGGGGCCGCGGGCCTCTTTGCCGCCGAGACGGCCGACGCGGCGACGGACGGAGGGGGAGGAGGGGGCGGCGCGTTGGTGCTGCCGCCTTGGCGGGGCGCCGGCGACGCCGGCGCCGACAAGGGCGACGTCCCCTCTGCGGCGGGCCGCGACGACGACGACGACGGCTCCGAGTCCGCCGCCGCGCGCCGCCGCCGCCGCCGCCGGCGCGCCGAGCGCGTGCGCCTCGCCGTGCTCGAGCGCGTCGGATTCACCACGGGAGGAGGAGGCGGAGGGGCGGCAGCAGGGGCGGCGGCGGCAGCAGCAGCCACGGCAAGCAGAGGCGGGGCAGGGCGGCCCGGCGCCGTCGCCGCTCTCGACAGCGACGACCGCGGCCCCTCGCTCTGCCCCCCACCCCCGACCCCGTCTCCGGGCCCCTTATTGGCCCGCCTCTCCCTCCCCTTTGCCCGCCTCTCTTTCCTCTTCGCCCGCCTGTCCGCCGCCGCCCGCGCCGCCTCCTCCCGCGCGTCCTGGCTGCTGTCGCGCGCCGTGCTGCGGCGCCGCCGCCAGTGGACCTCGGCCGGCGGCGCGCTGCCCGCCCCGCTCGCCGACCTCTGCCTCTTGCTGGCCGCGGGCCTCGCGTGCGGCGCCGTGCACGCCGGGCGGTGGGACGCGGGGGGCACGGCCCAGCGCGCGGCCGCCGCCATGACGGCGCTCGGCGTCATGACCTGCGCCGTGCACCTGAGGACCCTCTGCTCCGGGCGCGCGGTTCTGGCGCGCGAGGCGCGCGCGGGCGTGGCGCCCGCCGCCGCCTTTTTCGCGGCGGCCGCCGCCGAGTCCGGCGCCGTGCTGCTGGGCCCCGCGGCCTTCGTGGCCGCCTACTGGTGGACCGCGCTGCCCGAGGCCCCCTTCGCGGCGTGGTACGCCGCGGGCCTGGGCGCGGCCTGGTGGGCGAGCGGCCTGGCCCACCTGGTCGCCGCGGCGACGCCGCAGCGCAGCGCGCTGGTGGCGGCCGTGTTCCTCGCGCTGATCTTCGGCGCCTTTCTGAACGGGGCCGTCAGCCCGACGGTCGCCACCTCGCGGCGCGTGGTCCCCGCGGGGCTCGAGGCGGCTAGTGCCGTGGCGCGCGAGGTCGTGGACCGGCGGCTGGCGCAGCAGCGGCGCGAGCGGGGCGGACGGGGTGGGGGCGCGGCGGCGGCGGCCGAGGAGCAGCAGCAGCAGCAGGAGCGCGAGGCGGCGGCGCGCCTCGCGGTCCTCCTGCCGCCGCCGTCGGCGGTGGCGCGGGATCCTGCCGCACCTGCCCCCGGCGCCTTTCCCCCTGCCCCCGCCGACGCCCGGCCCCCGCGCGTCTCCTTCCTGCCGCTCAGCGCCGTGTTTGCCGTCTCCTACAACCGCTGGGCGACAGAGGCCGCCGGCCTGGCCGAGCTCGGCGCGATGGGCCGCGCGCCGGGGCGCCGCGCCGCCGCGCTCGGGGCCATGCGCGCCTGGGGCGCCTGCGCCATGGACCTGGCCCTGCCCGCGCCCCCGCCCGACAGCGGCGGCGGCGGCGGCGGCGGCGGCGGAGGCGAGGCGGCGGCCGGCGCGGGCGCCAATGCCGTCGCCGACGCCGACGCCGACGCGCTGGCGCGCGCGATGCCGCGCCTGCGGGCGTTATACGCGGACGACGGCGACTTCTGCCGGCCGTGGCGCGCGCGCGCGCTGGGCGTGCTGGCGGCGGGCGGCGCGTTCCTGCGGCTGGCGGCGGCGCTGGTGCTGACGGCGACGTGGCGCGCGGCTTGGTGGAGCGGGAGCTGAGGCGATTTGGGGTGCGATTGAGCGAGCGAGGTGGGTGGTGACTCGGCGTTTGGCGAAAGCGCGACAGCTCTCTCGACTTTCGACGACGACGGCGACGGCGGCGACCCTCAGCTCTCGCCCGGTGCTGCATTCAAAAGGCTCCCTGCATTCGGGTCCCAGCGATCGGCACACTATCTCGGGGCCCAATAACACACAGCACTCGTCTTGACCTTAGCATAGAACTAGAGAGCGCGGCGAATCAATCACGACATCCCTCGGATCACTCGATGACTCCTCCGCGCACCCGACGCTTCAGGAATGCCGAGGCGGCGGCGGCATTGGTCGCCGATGAGGGCTCGGTGGGCACGGCGGGCATGGCGCCCATCGACATTGACACAGTGGACGCCGCGACGATCACCGCGGACGAGTTTTGGAAGACCTTTGTCTCCAAACGCCGCCCTGCCCTCATTCGCGGCCTGCTGCGCGCCGACCCGTCGTTCCGACAACTGGAGCGCTGGAAGGACGACGCGCATCTGGTCGCGTGCGCGGGCGACGAGCAGGTCGAGGTCGAGAAGGGGGCGATGCGAGAGGTGGCAGCAGCGGCGGGCCCGTCGGTGGCGTCGTCCGCAGCGCCGACGCGGGCCAACGGCCGCCACCCCAATGCCGCCGCCGCCGCCGCCGCCCAGCCTCCCCCCGGACAGCAGCGCGTCCTCTTTGGCCTGGGCGACCGCACGCGCATGACGCTGCGCGACTTCCTCGAGCGCAGGGCCCGCGGCGAGCCCCTGTACCTCAGCACGCAGGCCCACCCGCGCGCGCCCGAGGACGGCGCGCCCGACCTGCACGCCGCGCCGCTGCGCGGAACCGCGCTCTGCGGCGAGGCGCCGCTCGTCCCCCCGCTGCTGGCGCCGCTGGTGCCCCAGGCGATCAACGTGTGGATCGGCCCGGCCGCCGCGTCCGCCGCCGCGCCCGCGCCCGGCGGCTCCACCAGCGGCCTGCACCACGACTATCACGACAACCTCTACCTGCTGCTGCGCGGCGCCAAGCGCTTCCGCCTGTGGCCGCCGTCGGCGCTAGAGGGGCTGTACCCGCACGGCGGCCGGCCCGCGGCCGTGCACGCGAGCGGGCGCATCGTCTACGGCGGCGGAAGTGCTGGTGCTGGTGGCGGCGGCAAGTTGGGCGGCCCGCCAGTCCCCTGCTCGGTGCTGCCGGACGGCACCGACGCGGCCGAGGCGGCGCGGTGGACGCGGCGGTGGGGCGCCGAGCGCGCGGTGGCCGAGGCCGAGGGAAGCGCGCGGCGGCGCGAGCCGGGCGCGAGGCGAGCGCTGCGGGCGGCCGGGGCGGCGCTCGAGGCGGCGCTCGAGGCCGACCTGGACGAGCAATTGGGGAGGCGGCGGAGGCGGGGGGGCGGCGGCAGCGGCGGCAAGGAGGGCGGTGGCGGCGGCAGCGAGGAGGACGAGGAGGAGGAGGAAAGCGAGTTCGACGGCGGAGAGGGCGGCCTGGACCTCTTGGAGGGCATGCGCGACGACTACGACGAGATGTGCGGCGGTGACGACGACGACGGTGGCGACGGCGGGGGCGGCAATGGCCATGGCGGCCCAGACGACGAGGACGAGGACGAGGGCGACGGCGACGGCGGCATTGGCCCCTCCCCGCCCCCGCCCAGCTTCTCGCGCGTCGACCTGTCCCCTTACCCGGCCGACGCCGACGCCTCGCCCGAGGCCGTGCGGCGCGCCGACGCCGAGATCCGCGCGAGCTTCCCGCTGTTCCCGGGCCTCTCGTCGGCGCTGTCGGCGCGCGTCGGCGAGGGCGACGCGCTGTTTCTGCCGGCGGGGTGGTTCCACGAGGTGACCACGCGCGGCGGCTGTGGCGGCGTCGGCGGCGGCGGGCAGGGCGGGGTCGGCTCGCTCGCGCTCAACTACTGGTTCTACCCGCCGGACGCGCTGGACGAGGAGGCGCCGCCTCTTTCGGAGGAGGAGGGCGGCGCGGCGGGCGCGTCGCCGGCGCCGGCGCCGTCGCCGTCGCCTTCCTCACCGGCGCCGCCGCCGGCGTCGCACCTCCGGCTGCGGCCGCTGTGGCCGTACCGCGCGAGCGGCGGGTTCCTGGCCGAGGTGTGGCGGCGGCGGCTCGAATGGCTGGGGCCGCGGCACGCCGCCATGCGCGCGTTGGCGGCGGCGGTCGCGAGGAGGGAGGCGGCCGGCGGCGGTGGCGGCGGCTCGGCCGACAGGGCCGCGGAGAGGCGGCGCGAGCGGCTCCGGGAGCGTGCAGCGGCGGCGGCGGCCAAGACGCCCCCCGGCGGCGGCCGCAGCCCGCTGCTGCAGTTTCACGCCGGCGTCTCGGCGCCCGAAAATCGCTACCGCACGTCGACGACGCGGCCCGGGTCGGCGAGCGGGGCGCCTTCCGCGCCGCCCAAGCTCTCGGCGGAGCGCCGCGAGCGGCTGGGGCTGCAGCCGCCGCCGCCGCCGTTGCTGCCCGACGAGGAGGACGACGAGGACGAGGAGGACGAGGACGACGGCGACGGGGCGGGGACGGCGGGAGGCGGGGGCGACGACGGCGCGAAGCGCGGCGAGGCGGGCGGGCAGGCGGCCTTCCGCGCCATGCTGAGGGCCAACCCGGACCTCGCGCGGCAGCTGCTGGCGCGCCTGGCCATGCAGCAGCAGCAGCAGCAGGGAGGGCGGGGAGGAGGGGGGCCGGCCGCGGGCGGCGCCGCGGCCCTCGGCCGCGCGCGCCGCCCGACGCGCGCCGAGCGCGCCTGGATGGGGCGGCGCGAGCTGTGGCTGGCGCACGGGCGGCGGCACCACCTGGTGGCGGGGCGGTGGCGCGGGCGCGACTGGGGGTGGGGAGGGCGGAGAACGGCCGGGTGCGAGACGCGCGGGGAGGTCGAGCCGTCGGCGGCGCGAAAGAGGAAGCGATCCGAGCCGGCGCCGCCGTCGCCGCCTCAGTAACGGTTGGCGGATGGGAGCTGACGTCGTTGCGTGACGTCGTTGCGGGCGGCGTGGCGAACGCGCGAACAGCTCGCTAGCTGTTACGTAGCTACTCTTTGGAAGAGTAGCTACGTAACTCTTCCCCTGTTTGTCTTTTGCCGATCACACGCACAACCGTCGCAATCATCACACGCCTCTTCAAGCTCACACGACAGTCTCCCTGGAAGCAAACACACACACGACAAACAACAAAAAAAAGAAAAGCAAAAGCGCGAAAAATGATGACGCTCGCGAGCTCCCGCGCCGCTAGCGCCTGCCCGCGCTCGTCTTCGTCCGCGCGCCCCTCGCGCCCCCTCGCGCGGCCCCTGCGCTTCAAGAAGGAAGAGCGCGAGCAACAGGAGCGGCAGGACAAGGAGCTAGAGGAGGCGCGCGCCAAGCGCGACGCGGCCAAGGAGGAGCTCGCCAAAGCCCTCAGCAATGCAAAGGGCGCGGTCGAGCAGGCGGCGGCCTCGACCACGACCAAGTCCCCCTCGACCAAGCTGCCGCCCATCCCCGAGACCGCCCTGGTCAAGTCGATCCCTTTCTTCGTCCCCGCCTACACCCGCTTTAAGGAGGTGGCCGTGGGCCGCGTCTCCATGCTCGCTATGGCGGCGACGGCGGCGCTCGAGATCGCCCGCCCCGACCACCCGGGCCCGCTCGGCCAAACTTCCCAAAACCTCGGCCTGCCCTTCCCCACCGTCGAGATGCTTCTGGGCGCCTTCGTGCTGCACGGCCTGCTGGGCCTGTGGCCCACGTCGGCCACCTACTCGAACGCTAACGCACGTGACTTCCTGCGCCGCCGCCCAGGGCCGCCCTCGGCGCCGGCAAACCCGCTGACCCAGCCGGCGAGGTTCCTCGGCGTCGCCCCCTTCCAGTGGGGCTTCCTCAAGCGCAACGAGCTGCGGCACGGGCGCGTCGCGGCCCTGGCCTTCCTGGCGAGCGCCGCCCTGGAGGTCAAGACGGGCGGGCTGGGCCCGGTCGGGCAGCTGGCGCTCTGGCTCGGCAAGGCCGGCGTCGACGTGGGCGGCGCGGTGGCCGGCGGCCTGGCGCCGGCGCTGCCCGCGGACGGGTGGTACGACGGGGCCGGGAAGGCGCTGGTCGCGTGGGCGGCCTTTTGCCTGGCGGTGGCGTGGGCGCGCGGGCGCATGGGCGAGGTGGAGGGCGGGGACGACGTGTACTGAAGGCGGGCTTTTGAGTTTGTCGTCGAGGGCGGCGGCAGCGACGGGGAGGGGAACGAGAAAGCGAGAAAAATAAAAAAGGGGAGCGCACCGAGACGATCGTTTGATTGGACCGACTCGGTCGAGGGGAAAAACGAAAGAGGGAGCCAAAGCACGCAGTCACCTAGCTTCTAGCGCACACTGGACGTTCAGGCGTTGTGACGAGCGCACGACCCACTCGAGCACCAACCGAGGTGTGGCTGACGCACGGGCGGCGGCACCACCTGGTGGCGGGGCGGTGGCGCGGGCGCGACTGGGGGTGGGGAGGGCGGAGAACGGCCGGGTGCGAGACGCGCGGGGAGGTCGAGCCGTCGGCGGCGCGAAAGAGGAAGCGATCCGAGCCGGCGCCGCCGTCGCCGCCTCAGTAACGGTTGGCGGATGGGAGCTGACGTCGTTGCGTGACGTCGTTGCGGGCGGCGTGGCGAACGCGCGAACAGCTCGCTAGCTGTTACGTAGCTACTCTTTGGAAGAGTAGCTACGTAACTCTTCCCCTGTTTGTCTTTTGCCGATCACACGCACAACCGTCGCAATCATCACACGCCTCTTCAAGCTCACACGACAGTCTCCCTGGAAGCAAACACACACACGACAAACAACAAAAAAAAGAAAAGCAAAAGCGCGAAAAATGATGACGCTCGCGAGCTCCCGCGCCGCTAGCGCCTGCCCGCGCTCGTCTTCGTCCGCGCGCCCCTCGCGCCCCCTCGCGCGGCCCCTGCGCTTCAAGAAGGAAGAGCGCGAGCAACAGGAGCGGCAGGACAAGGAGCTAGAGGAGGCGCGCGCCAAGCGCGACGCGGCCAAGGAGGAGCTCGCCAAAGCCCTCAGCAATGCAAAGGGCGCGGTCGAGCAGGCGGCGGCCTCGACCACGACCAAGTCCCCCTCGACCAAGCTGCCGCCCATCCCCGAGACCGCCCTGGTCAAGTCGATCCCTTTCTTCGTCCCCGCCTACACCCGCTTTAAGGAGGTGGCCGTGGGCCGCGTCTCCATGCTCGCTATGGCGGCGACGGCGGCGCTCGAGATCGCCCGCCCCGACCACCCGGGCCCGCTCGGCCAAACTTCCCAAAACCTCGGCCTGCCCTTCCCCACCGTCGAGATGCTTCTGGGCGCCTTCGTGCTGCACGGCCTGCTGGGCCTGTGGCCCACGTCGGCCACCTACTCGAACGCTAACGCACGTGACTTCCTGCGCCGCCGCCCAGGGCCGCCCTCGGCGCCGGCAAACCCGCTGACCCAGCCGGCGAGGTTCCTCGGCGTCGCCCCCTTCCAGTGGGGCTTCCTCAAGCGCAACGAGCTGCGGCACGGGCGCGTCGCGGCCCTGGCCTTCCTGGCGAGCGCCGCCCTGGAGGTCAAGACGGGCGGGCTGGGCCCGGTCGGGCAGCTGGCGCTCTGGCTCGGCAAGGCCGGCGTCGACGTGGGCGGCGCGGTGGCCGGCGGCCTGGCGCCGGCGCTGCCCGCGGACGGGTGGTACGACGGGGCCGGGAAGGCGCTGGTCGCGTGGGCGGCCTTTTGCCTGGCGGTGGCGTGGGCGCGCGGGCGCATGGGCGAGGTGGAGGGCGGGGACGACGTGTACTGAAGGCGAGTTTGTCGTCGAGGGCGGCGACGGCGAGAAAGCGAGAAAGAAAAAAAGAGCGCACTGATACGATCGTTTGATCGGACCGAGGAGAGGACCGAGAGAGGGAGAAAGCACGCATGTCACCTAGCCTCTACCTCACACAGAACGGACAGGCCTTGTAAAGAGCGCACAACCCACTCGAGCGACCCACCCTGGTTGCGAGGGCGCCGGCCTCCGCGGCTTCTGCTTGCCGCTCGCTCGCAAGCGGATGTCGACGGCGGCGGCGGCGGCGGCGGCGCAATCGCGCACCAGTCCGCAGCGCAAGCCGCACGCGCTCCTTCTCACGACGCGCGCGGAGCCATTGCCCCCTCACCCGCTCCCTAGGCACCTACATACACAACATTTCTTACTGCTACCAATCGAATCCTACACGCGCGCGCGTTCAGCAAGGGACTCACCCTTCAAGAATTCCTGCTCGCCATCCTCTCCCTACACCACAAGCGCAGCGTCAGCAATGCTCGCGACGCGCGCCACGCCCGTCCTGGGAGCGCGCCCCAGCGCGTGAGTCAGTCGATCGGTCGGTGCAGGCGCCTGTCCCTCGGATGATTATCAGCGCAATCGGCGTCTTCAAACTCACAAACTCCCTCTCTCACCACAAACCCCAAAAAACAGGAGCGGCAAGGTTGCGGCCCCGCGCCCGGCCAATGGCGCCGCCACGCGCGCGCCCACCATTCAGGTGCGTTTTCGAACCGCGTGTTTTGGTGCTGCGCCATCGAACGGGCGCAGAGGCGCCCCCCCTGATCTCCTCAATTGGTCTTTTTGATTGAATCATTGAAGTAGGAAGGACACTGCCTTTGCCGCCGCAAGTCGCCGCCGCCGCCCGCTCAACGCCCCCGCTCCCCCCCAACGCCCCCACCAAAACCCACCACCAAACAGGTCAACGCCAAGGGCAAGGGCAAGCGCATGTTCCGCGGTCCCGGGTCGCCCATGCAGGGCCCTGGCGGCGCCCAGATGGTGCGTCGCTCTCCTGTCGCTTTTGCTCCCTCCCCTCTCTCGCCCCCCCCCCCCCCCCCCCCCCCCCCCCCCCCCCCCCCCCCCCCCCCCCCCCCCCCCCCCC
>Ga0209390_10006875_pt1 | contig 14904 bp, 11 predicted proteins | sample BON01_FD_187212 | JGI IMG/M metagenome (GOLD analysis project Ga0209390, IMG submission 187212) | Freshwater microbial communities from Lake Bonney liftoff mats and glacier meltwater in Antarctica - BON-01 (SPAdes) (version 2) | ecosystem: Environmental > Aquatic > Freshwater > Ice > Glacier... | reverse complement strand
AACCAAATCAGCCACGGCCTCGGGATCAACCTTGGCCAGGGCAATGAGTTCTTCTCGGGTGGGACGCTGCACGGGGATTCCTACGGAGACCGGATACTTAAACTTTCTTAAGGACCTGAATAGTTACGAAAAAACAGCACTTGATGCAAACTTTCCTGGAATGCGAACAATTGCGAAATCGGTTCTTACGAATGTTGCTGAGGAAGATATGGTTTGGCTTTTGAAGGGCATCGATCGTGGAAATCAAATCTATCTCCCTTCTCTTGGAACACTACTCAATCCCGACAAACCATTGGTCGGTCCATCAAGAATGGTCGTGGATTGCGTTTACGCAAACGGAGGTTCGGTTTTAACCGCAATCCAAACCGTGAGGGCGCAAGGCTGGTGTTGTAATTCACTGCAGATTATTGGTTCGCGCGTCGAGATCAAATTCTCCTTCGAAGCAAACCCGCCAGTCCCAGCAGAAGCTGAGCGTGCGGTCGCTACCTTGAATCTGACACCGAGACAGCGAATGTTGCGCGATACTCGCATAGAGCCTGGTCCGTGTGTCCTGGCGCTCGACTATCTCAAGCCCGTGTCCATCTCTACGGATGGCAATAAAGTTCTTGTCACAATAACCAAACTACTTCAACCCATCACATGAACCTCGGCATTTATGATCCTGACACTGCAAACCGACGCCCTTGGAGTGAGTTCATTGGGAATGGTCACGATTTCTATGACCTTGAGGGCCTTTATCTGGGCGAGCGGCAGGCTGACTTGATATTTGCGCACGGAAGCTATTTGCAGCAAGAGCTATTCAACACCTTCAGAGAAACATCACCAGAAGTTCCGTTGGTCGTTATTTCTAGCGGGCTTCCCCATGATTGGTGGAAGGACGATGACTACTCGTATTGGCGGAAAGCAGGCGTCGACAAGCCGGGCCTGCACTTCTCCAACTGCTGCAGGACGTTTCTACGGCGGTTGAGCCAAGACGTAGTGTTGGAATTTGGGTTGCTTGAGCCGTCTGGTGAAGTCGAATTGGCCTTCCACCTGCTGTGCGAAGCGAAGCAAGCGTGTGGCGGTGAGGCAAAGAGAGAGGATTACAATGGAACAGGCATCACGATTCATGCGCCTCAGAGCATATGGAAGTGGCTCAAACCTTTCGACATCCCCGAGCCACAGGACGAGCCCACGAAAGCGGATGCTCAAACGATCGAGAAGGTCGCCGCGATGATGGGCAGCGATTTCAAGGACAAGGCGCAAGCGGTGTTGCAGGCGGTCAACGACGAGAAGGATCCGTCATCAGCAATTCGCGCTTTTCTAGGTGAACCAGAGTCGGCCCCGACAAATCCCTGACCCCCATTTCCGTTATGCCTGCCACCTCACCCGCAATAGCGCTCAACCAGATCCTGCACGGTCCTGCGAAGACCGCGAACCCGGACATCGTCGTCCTCGACTACCGGCATGAGGCGACCTTCCGCGCCCTCTGGCTCGACGGTTTCAAGTCGGGTACGGTGACCAACGGCGGTAGAGAGAAGGAAATCGATCTCACCGATCCCTCAAGGCAGTTTCTCATCATCGGCAACGACCCGCCGGACGGTATCTTCGACACCAAGATGCCCGCCTTGTCCGGCATCAACTTCCGCAGCCACTTCACCGCCACCTCCTGGCTTGCGACCTGGAAGGTAAGATTTGGGGAGAAAAAAAAGTTTACCACAGTCGAAGGACAACCACCGAGCGCTGGTACGAGCGAAGCAAGACAGCCTGTGTCGAATTTGATTGAACTACACAACATCACAATCCACTCCCCCATGAATCTTGGCGATTGGTTAAAGCCATTTGGTGAGACCGGGACGGATGAGAATGCCATCGAAAGGGTTTCGGGCCTGATTGCCAGCGAACCATTGAAAAATAAGGTCAAGGCTGTCTTCGGTGCGGCATCCGATGACGTGAACATGCCTGGCGCGATTTCTAACTTCGAAAAAGCGCTCAGCGAGGACAATAAACGCTGATCCCATGCTGGAAGAATTAAAAGACGAGATCCCGGACTTCGATGCATTCCAATCGAAGCTTCGGGGATGGATCGGTAATCTGGAAATGGATCTCACATCCATCCGTGACAAGATCTTTGATCACATCATGGGCGCGATGGGTTTGCTCGACGAGGAGGGAATGGACTCGGAGGATGCGGACTCGGAGGATTTCAGGTCAGCTACTGTAACGGCTTATTGTGCCTTTGACCTGGTTCTTGACGAGCTTCCGGTCGATAGACCCAATGCGGACAGGCTTATCGACTTCTTGAACCAAGGCGAGAACCACTATGATGGTTTTCGCGTGCTGCTGACCAATTTCAGAAATATTCTCACCGATGAGGAGTATGAAGGCTGGTTGAGCCTTGCGAGCAATAACCTTCGATCCCGAATTAACCAGAAATTGGTAATGACCGCAGCAACATCCAACCCCTTGCCACTCGCTCTGGATCAGATCCTTCATGGGTCGGACAAGTCCACCAATCCGAATGTCATTCTCCTCGACTACCATGATCTTGAGACCTTCTCCGACCTCTGGCTCTGCGATCTTGAATCTCCCGAAGTTACCATTGGCAAGCAACCGAAGAGGCAGCGGAGAATCGACCTCATCGATTCGACCAAGCAGTATCTCCTCATCGGCAGCGACCCGCCTGATGGTATCTTTGAAAACGACATCCCAAGCCTCAGAGGCATCAACTTCCGCAGCCACTTCACAGCCACTTCCTGGCTGGCGGCTTGGAAGGTGAGGTTCTCGCCGACTGATGAAGAGAAGAAGAATGGTGCGAAAGAGTCGCTGACGCGGATTGCCGTGATTGATCCACGCTCCGCCGGGATGGCGCAAGGAGCCGCTCGCGCCCTGCAAACCATCTTCTCCGCCCGCGATGCCGCCGGCCACTCTCTCGTCCCCGGAGCCACCGTCCTCAACGCCCCGAGCCTGACCGCCATTTGCCAGTGGCTCAAGCCCACCAAAGCCGACACCCGCACCGTCGCCAATGACACCCCCCACCTTCGCAATCTCCTCAAATCCACGATCTGGAACGAGCTCATCTCGAACCGCGAAGAGCACCACGCTCTGAGTAATGTTCTGGGTGCTTTTCTTCTCTCCAATCAGGTGAGCAAGGGTGAGAGTCACGATGGCGACCCTTGGGTGCAGGATTACATGCTCTCGCTGATACAGGCACTCGGCGTTAATGCTAATCTGGAGCAGATGAAACTCAAGGAGCACACAGGGTTTCAGCGCTGGATCACTACACGTCAGCAGAAGGAAATCGAGGGTGTCGTCTTAATCGACGATATGGCGGACCTTTGGTCGTTCTTTCTCCGGGGCGCGACGGGTTTCATTGCGAATGAGATGTTCGATCCCAACTCCAAACGCACATATCGTGAAAGCTTTGATTGTTTTGGTGGTGCCCACTTTCGCGAAGAGATCGTGCGACTTCCGGAAAGGCTTGGTAAATTTTTAGAATCGGACAAAAGGAGACTGCGGGCTGCGGATCTGCTGGGAGGCCCGTCCAAGAGCGGCGAGAATTTCGTTCTATTTCTCGATTTACGCCTTTTTGCCACAACGGATGTAGCGTTGGCGAGTGACTATGATGAGGAACTGAGGAGCTTGGGAAAGCAGATACTCGTTGCTTCGCGTCTGTCGCGACCGTGGTTGGACGCCGGAACCTTTTCTAGTCTGGAGGAAGAACTCGATGGTGTGGGCGGGCACCCCAGGGAAACACTGCTGCCTCGTCTCATCAGCCTTCTGGACCCCACTCTGCCCATCGTGATTTTTTCCTCATCGCATCGCACCGAGTTGATCAGTCCATTTCGCAACTACGGCAACATCATCGTCGATTTCAGGAAGCCCGTATTGACCGGAATGAGCGATTGGTCCGCCGTGGTGAGGGAGACCTACTCCGATTTTCACAGTGCCATGACGGCGGCGACCGGAATCCTTACGACCCGCCGATTTCTCGCAAAACTCGAACCCGTGGAAACTATCGCCGTATGAAACGAATTGAGATCTATCTCGACGAGTCCGGGGAAATCCAGGAAGTAGGCCGCCCGATGAATGTCACTGGCATCGTCACCGTTGCTCCCAACGATGGAGCCTCGGATCAGTTCCACAGGTGGCTCTACTCAAAAGTATCAAATGCCGATCTTTTGGCGGGTTTCTGTGACGGCGGATCAATCAAGATCACCCGCACCGCTACACCACACCTCCACTTGCCAAAACGCCCTCAGAATGGAGAGTTGGCCGAGCATAAGGCGAATATTCTCAAATTTATTGGGCACGCCAATGACACAGCAAAAGAAACCGGCGTGGAACTTGGCGCGTTTTCTCTAGTCTTCCCCTGCAATGCGAAGAAGCCATGGCATTCTCCAGCTGGATGGGTGGATCAGCTTTTGGATCGTTCCTACTTAGAACGTGTTAAAGATGCGCTCGAGCTGTTGTTCTTCGAATGTCCTTGGCTTCTCGCACACCTTCACAGCGAGTGCGAGGTGGCTCTTGATCTGCCGACCCGGTCAGTGAGTTCCGTTTTTCCTGATGAATACGATTTGAATAGCTCCAAAAAAATTCTCTGGGATTACTGGGGCATAAAGAGTGATGCCGGTGGCCCGAGGAAGTTGCGGGTTTGCTCGCTTGCCCCTGCTGATGGTTCTGAAATTCTGACATCGGTTCTTAGCCGTCGCCACCGTTCGATGCCGGATACGGTGAAAATCTTGGGTGCTCGTTGCGTGCGCCTGATGGATTGGGAGTCCTGGGATCGAGACTGCGGAAATGCAGGTGCCCGGAACAACTGGAAACAGAAGTACCTCGCTCCCAAGCAGGTTCATTATCTCGCCGATCTGTTGGCCAACTCAGTCTATCGTAATAACCCCGGCTCAGAAGTTCACAAAGACAGTAGCGTTAAAGATTGGTTTACTAGAGGCTATTTCCTTAATGCAGGAAAAGTGGACCCATGGATAAGTGCGAGCAGGATGTTCGCAAACGGAGATCGGCTTGGAGCGCTCCGGATGCTATTTAAAAGAAACGCGGCAATAAATTGCGGGCAACTAGCAGACTTTTTCCGCGCAAGGAGTAAAGCATGGTTTCTTCAGCTTGGGGGCGGAGACCTCCGAAGCCTATTTTTGGAGGGGCACCCCATAATGCGATCAAATACTCCTTCCAACTCTTGCCCACCTGTATCGGAACCAGTCACTGCCAAGGAATTGAAGACGAAATCGATTCAGGCAAACTCCAAACCCGAAATTTTGAACCTTCTGCCCAGACCGATGGCTCCGTCACCGTCCATTCAGTCGGTAATAGTTCGCTGGAGAGTTCTGCTGGAACTTCCATCCTCTTGGACTAGTCAATCACTGATGGAGGCTATCCAAGAGGCTAAGCATCAGCCGGAACCACTCTGCATCCGCCGATTCCTTAAAGATGACTCAATTGAATTTCTTCTGGATGTCCGGTCCAGTGAGGATGTTAGATCTTGGGTGGATTCGCCCGTCGTCATAAGTGGCGTAACGGTTACTGCAAAGGACTCCACCTTGCCTGAAAATCAACGCGTTATTTATTCGAAATTAGATTAAAATCGTGAATGAAGAGTTCCTGTTAATCATCTCCTTCTACCTAGGCACTGGCACTGGCACTGACCACATGGGGCGGAGGCTGGAGGACGCACACGACTACATCCATTGGCTGTTCCGGCTCTATGTCCGCAGCCGTTTCAACGATCATGTGCCCCTGCTGACGGGCGAAGTGCGTGAGGCTTTCATTGACAAGGTCGAATTCTGGAATAAAGCAGTCGAAACGGTTCCCTTAACCGACAATCAATTTGGGTAAATTATGTCCGTTGTTTATCAGGCGCTGAATCAGATTACCGGCGGGTTGCTCTTCGATCAGCTCTCGGATTACCATGATTCAAATCACTTCGATCTCCTCTGGGAAAGCACTTGGAGCGCGGCCTTTCCGCCGGACATTCCAATAGACACCACGGATTTTTTTGTGGTGGTCAACGGTGCGATTCCGGATGGGAAGCATCCCCAGGATCCGGTCCTGCTGAGCGTCAATTTTGCGGCGCACTTCGGGGCGTTGTCTTGGGCGGCCTCCCATTTGATCGCCTTGTCGAGACTGCCGGGCGAACGGCGATGCGGCATAGTCATCGTCGATCCGTCATCCCCGACGGGCGGGCCGGCCACGTTGCTGCAGCGTATGTTTCGCGGGGGCGCGGACGATGGCGGCGGAGTCATCCCTAACGTGATTCATTTGATCGATCCTGGCTTGGAGGAAATCCTCACCGCGACCAACACTCTGAAGGAGTGTCCGCCAGCGGTCGACCCAGGGCAGGTCAAACTGCTTTCAGCACTTCTCCACTCCGCGATCGTAGCCGAGCGTGCGGATCACCATGCGATCGGAAATGTCTTGGGATCCTACATCCTCAAAAACGAGGCCGGGGAATCCTTTGGAATAGACGGAGATGGCAAGCGCAATGTCCAAGACGAGTCGATGCCCCTGCAATACCAGGTCACCGCTCTCTGCAAGTGTATCTGGGAACACAGTGTAAGTCCTTGGAGAACGAAGACCAAAGAGGATCCATTTGGAAGCGAGAAGATCGTTGGCAATGTTTTACTGATCGACGATTTGGCGGACCTCTGGAAACCCGTCTTGGAGCAAGCGCTGCCGTTGGCGGTGGTTTCCACCATATTGCGGGATGAATTCCTGGTTTTCCTTGAGAAGCTGCCGGCCCGCTTGGAAAGTATTTGGGAAACAGGCGAGAAGGTTACCCCTCGTAAGCTTACCGACTTTGCGGGTGATTCCGATTCAACGGACTTCGTTCTGTTCCTGGATCTCAGACTGCTTCCGGAGACGGATCCTCGACGGGCAGGTTTTTACAAGAATCTGGCGAAACTGGCCATGACTTTGGATAAGCACATGGAAACTCTGCCGTGGCTGGGTGGCCGCGACGAGAGATCTGGCTGGGCCAGTTGGCTGAAGGACATCGTTAGCGGTAAGGAGAGCCACCCCGAGCCTCTGCTCGCCCAGATCATCAGCCTGATCGATCCGACCCTGCCCATCATCGTTTTTTCATCAAGTCATGCGAGCGATTTCACCGATCCGTTGGCACCCTTCGGCAATCTTTCCACGGGGTTCCGCAAGCCAACCCCGGCGATCATGCCCGAGTTGCGGATGCCCATTCTCAAGAAGGAGTTCGCCCAGACTTGCGAGCGCGCGGCGCGCGTGAAACACATCAGGCATTTGCTCACCGAAGGCTTCGTCGAGGATCCCAATTTTCTTCCCGCCACGTGCGAGCATTGTGAGATCTTCATTGATGAAGGGGGATCTTATGTGGATGACAGGATGAATATCTCCGGCATCGCTGTCTGTGGGGGAGCGGATTCGGTCCAAGCGTTTCACGAGGATCTCCACAGCCGCTTTCTCGCTGCGAGATCCCCTGGCGTCACCTGCTTTCACCAGGCAGTAGCCGGATCCTCCTCGGCGAATCGACCGGGCAGTTTCTTCCCAAAACGTCCTGAGACAAAGGAAGAATGGGCAGATCACTGGAAAAATGTTCAGAACCTTGCAAAAGAAGCTCAGGACTGTGCGGTGGCAGCGAATGTGAATCTTCTGGCATTCACCTCGGAGTTCCCCACCGATGGGGACGGGGCGGTCGAGTGGATGCGACTTGGCGACCTGGATCAGGAACGCCAAATATTGGACGTCGGATATACGGCTAGAATGGTTGAGGTCCTGGGGATTTTGACTTTCGACGTGCTCATGGCAAGTCACCGGTGTTCGGGGCCTCCTGTTACCGTTGGAATAGACTTAGGAACACGGGACGCGGTTGCCAATTCGAAGGGGCTGGTAGGCAATCCGGCCGGGTTGAAGGAACTGCGCAATCGATTGAAATTTCGGTGGGGAGTCCGCACTGAAGGCGACGCAATTAGACTACAGTCAAAGCGAAAGTCCATTGATGACCGCACGCCTTTGCGCCTTTTCGAATTGGCACTTACTGGCGCGTTCGGCAGTCGCGTCAATAGCGCTAAGGTTGAAGTCGTGCACGCTCGAGGATGTTTTTTGACCAATTGGAAAACTGACAATCACATAACTGCTTGGGACGACGGCGAATTGATGCCCAAACCGCTCCACTACCTCGCCGATTTTCTCGCGAACGCCATTAATAGGCGTGATCACAAGGAGGCACGATCATTCTTGGAAGGGCAGGAATTGCAGGGGTGGTTCGATCATGGCTTCAAATTGCTTGAATCGGATGATTCTCTGGATTGGGTAGAGATCCTGTCAGACTGGGACTCTGGCCAGCGGGTGCTTGCAATTCAGAAAGTCATTACCGCCGGAGAAGAGCAACGCAACAACGCTCCCGCATTCGTGAGAGCCAAGATACACTCCTGGAACACGAATACTTTATCCGATCAGGATTTGCGATCCCTGTTCGCCACGGCGTTCGAAATATGAGCATTTCCGGTCCAGATTTCGTCGTTCTCGGTGAGGGGTCAGTATCCATGGCGATCTCTCAAATTCTTGACAAGCCGCTGATTTCGGACGGTTCCCTCGTTAGCGAGCGACTCAATGGCGATTTCCCCCCGAGCCTTCCCTTGCTCAACTGCGATCTGGTTTTTCAGGTCATTTCTCCGAACCATGCTGATTCAACGGCTTTATGGCGGCACCGGATGTTTTGGAACATTTACGGCAAGCTTGGTGGAGCTGACCCCAGGAGTCGAGGTCTTCGCTGGTGTGTGCTATCCTGCCATTCCGACAGGACAAAAGAGATTTTCCAGCAAGCCTTTCGGGCTGAAACCTGTCTGAAAAATTATGCGTGGACTGCGCTTGATGACGGATTGATGAGCATTTTGGGTGGAAGCCAGAATGCGGAAACGGTTTATTTTCATGACTGGAGCGAGCAACAGCGGAGAAACCGGGAAGAATCCAGCCGCGCTCAAATGAAGGCCTTGCTTTCTTCCGGCAAACCCGACTCCGAAATACACAGCGAAGCCCTGGCTCTCGCCGGTCAAGTCTCAGAACTAGCTTGGGAAAATTTCTGTCCTCCTCCCCGCTCTCATGCCCTTGCCAATGCCATCCGGCAATGGCTTCGCGAGCCTGTGACGGAAAACGTCATCCCTTGGATCGCGACGGGACGCGAACTTCTCGACAAAACAAATCTCTGACCCATTTTCCATTATGCCTAACCTACACGCACTCAAGATCCTGATCGTCGAGGACGAGCCTTTCTGGGTAGAGACGATCAAATCCGTTCTCATGGACGAATTGGGAGCGAATGGTTATGCCATCGCTATCGACTGCGTTTCCACCGCAGAGGAGGCCCGGAAAAAAATACGCGATTCAGGAGTTCAACCTTACGACCTGGTCTCCTTGGACATGCACCTGGCCAACCCCGATGGTCAATCCGGGGATGGACTGAGTGTTTTGGGCACGATTGCCACTCATTCCGCCGCTTGGATGGTTTCCATCCTCACCGGAGTGGAGCGGGACAGGACGGTTCGTGACTCACTGGGAGATGAGATGGCTCATAAGTTGCAGGCAGAATTGCGCTCCAGCGTTTTCAAAAAGACCTTTCCGCGAGATCGACTCTTGATTCAGGAGAAGCCCGATCCCGAGGAAAAGGAGCTGATCGAAACTCGCCTGAAAGATGTTTGTTCCATCCTCAAACACAGTCTAGCGGGGCAAAATGTCTTTCAGCGCATCGAACTGCCCTGCGAAGTGCCCAAGCACAAACTAACGGACGGAACTTGGGTGAGCAAGGATTCCAAGGAGTGCAAACAAGCCAAAAAGGACAAACAACTGGTGATGGCTGGCAAAGTGGCACAAGAGGCGGAATGGCACCCGGATACGGTGACCTTTCGCCAAATCCGCTTTGGGTGCGGATCTCTCATTACCCTTGAGGAGTTGACTGATTACAAGGTCATCGAAACCGCCCTCGCCAAGCCCGGCGAAACAGTCCTGGCCACCGAAATTGGGGGAGAGTTCGAAGCTTTTACCTATTCGAATTCGGAACTTGCGGAGAACCAGGATACCGACTACGAATCCTCACTGGTTAGTGGAAGTGGTCAGCAGTGGGACGACACGGATGCCGTCACCCGGCGAGAGTATGTCCGGCAGCTGGCTAAACTGCGCAGTCAAATGAAGAGCATGGACCCTAGCGACAGGCGCTATCAAAAGCTCGTTGAGGATATCGAATCGCTGAGAGTATTCGTTTCCCCGCTTCGGCGAGGACCCGTTGCTAAAGTTCACGAAGGAACTCCGGACTTTGGTCAGGCCAAAAGCAGGGTCATTGCCAATCTGAAGAAATCTGGCCAACTCGAACTGGCGCGCCACCTCGAAAGATTCCTTATCAGAAAAGGGCAATCTCTCTGCTATGATCCAGACGTGACCGTTGTTTGGAATACGTGATTCAAGACACAGACCGTCACGATCAGCTCGGGGCATGTCACGCCGGAAGCGTGACGCCATGTTCCTCGATTACTCCCAATCTCACCTCGCCGTCTCTTCGCAGCAGGACCTGGCATCCTGATGGGCCAAAATCGATCCCGAGTTCTGGAACATCGTCTCGATCCGAGAGCCTCAACGTCTAGGAATCGACCCCTGCGGATTCAAGCAGATACACTCGGCGGTTTTTTACGACGTGATCGGGGCTGAAGTCTTGGCCGAGAGCCACAGTTTCATCCTGCCTTGGCGGGATCATTTGGAGGGAATCTTCCGGTTGGCCGATTCCCTGGCTGGAGAATCGCTTCCACCACTAGGACGGGCGGGTTGCAAACATCGGAACCTTTGTCGGGTCGGCGAAGTGCTTGTCCACGAAGCGGATCGGCAAGACAGCCTCTGTCACAGCCGCAGCTCCTGCCGTCACACCAACCCTACAACCGCCTATATGAATCGCCACTTCAACATCACCACCGCCAAGAAAATCGCCCTTCTTCTCACCGTTTCCCTTTTCGCCATCGTTCCGATTACCCCGGCCCAGAAAAATACCGACTTCAATGCCCCCAGACCGCGCGTGTCTTCCTCCTGGACGACCAGAGCGGCGAAGAGCTTGCGCGCAAGCTCGGCATCAATTTTATTCAAATTGAGGATCTGCTTGATTTCCTGAAGATCGGAGAAATAGCCAAAGCTCGTCCCGATCCCGAACCGCCGAAGCCAATTGGATTCAAATTTCAGAAAGAATACAACTCATCAATCGTGCCCAGTCCATTAATTTTCAATGGACATTCATAGTCTTCCCTAAGCGTGATGGTGTCCAGCGAAAACCTGCCTTCTCCATGGTTCTTAACCAGCGGATGGTGCGGAGGTTCGCCTTCGAAATCTTTGAACCATACTCCATCCTGTTCCCATATATGTTCAATCACGTCACCGGGTTCGACCTGCATATTGCATCGGTCTGAGATCAAGTGCTGTTTGCGCCCTGGAAAGATTTCGTGGAAGCCACCGAAAAAGGATACCCCGATCAGCCGAAACTTTGCTTGAGCCAGAATTCTCATACGAATCATTAGTAGTATAGACACTCTGTATCCGAAAGGAAAAATGCCATTCTTTGGGTATTTGGGGACGCGAATCGCCTAGCCGTGATCAACACCGCCTGAGCGAACGAGTCGAGCTCATTAGTCCGGATGCGCACCCAGTGCGTGGCAAACCGGATAACGGACTCTGTCACGGTCAACCATGCCTTCGTCACGCAGTGATCAGTGAAAGGAGGTGAACCACTATGGGCGACTTGGGATAAACCAAAATATAATCTGAGTAAGACTCAGGGCAGACGGGAGCCCGGCAACAGAATCCCGCAACCCTAAAATTGATGAGGGATAAAGCGAAAGACGATGAGCGTCACGGAGGAGATCGAGAACGTAACGCAACTGTTGTTGAACAAGAGAATCAAAAAGCCAGCCAAGCCAACCGAATAAACATGCCTACCGCCACAACCATGACCGCCAACCCCACTACCGCCATGAATACCACCACTGCTATGACCCAAAATTCCACCACCAGCGCCTACTGGAAGAGTGTCAAGCTCTGTGTCGCCAAGCCTGATGGCTCGGCGGAGATCCATCATCATGATGGAAGCGTCGAGCGCATTGGCGCGGATGGACGCGCCGTGAAGCCCAAGTCTGCCGTGGCATCAGGAATGACTGGATCTGTCACGAGGGAGACTGCCGGCATCACGCCTATCCATCAGATGATCACTGCCATGAAATGCGCCACCATTGCCCTGTCTTGCTTGCTTTCCCTCACCGTAAAGAATGTCCGGGCAGAAGAAAATCCGAAACAGCCCATCACAGAGGGGCTTGTATCTGTGATCATCGACGACCAGACCGGCGAAGAACTTGCCCGTGATCATGGCATCCAGCCGCTAGAAGTAGCCGATCTCGACGGGTTGCTCAATGCCGTCATCCAAGGCCAGAAGCCGGTAAGTTTGATGCACATCGCGGTGGATGAGGACTCTACGGACAACCCTCTCGCGAGAATGCTTTTCCAGCCGTATGCCGGCGGTGCCCCTCCGCAAGCACCGTCCACAAATCTTCCGCTCCGCCAGCTCAGTGAGGAAATGAAGCGCTATAGACTACGCAGGACGGAATGGCAGCGGGGACTGATTGGCTATCGCACCCAGGTGCAAGGGAAGGTTGAGGGTTTCATTCGCCAGATCACGGCGACCCAGTTGGCTGTTTCCGAGCGGTTCGACCAGAAACTGGCGGCACGTAACGGGCGTGATTTCAACCGCAGCGACATCGTAGGCAGCATGGAAATGGCCAACAAACTTCTTAAAGGCGCGGAACGTCCTGTGATCGTCCTGAATACCGACGGCAACGACCTTCCAGAGAATCGTGATCCGCAGCGCAACCCACTTACGCCTGAACAACTTGATCCACGAGTGGTGCTGATCTTCGTCAACACTTCACGCCTTCCCGAGCAGGGAGTTCTGTTCCGTGGCCTGCGAAACGAAGTGCGTCACGCAAACAGTGTGAAGGAAGCCATGCAGATGATGGTCAGTATGGTTGATCCCTCCAAGCCAACGGCTGAGGCCCCCAAACACTAAGATAGCGAATCAGACCCAAACAAGCTCTCCGATACATCCGAACCCGCCAACCACCAACTGCCATGCCAACCAACGACCAAACCACCGCAAGCAATTACGAAGCCGATCTGCTCAATCGTCACAATGCCGGTGAAGCTCGGCGCATGCGCCGCAGTGCCATTGATGAACAGCGGACGGATGTTGAGACGGCAATCTCGCTCGATCTCCAGGCGAGCCGGTCGGAGAAACAAATACGCCGCTATGACGATCCATCCGATGGATTCAGTGATCAGATTGGGCGCGCCAAGAGGGCGCGTAATGCCTCCCGCACATTGATCATTGCCTACATTTTCATAGGCATCATCGATTTCTGGTTGGCGACTCCTGACTTGGTCGAGTATTTTGCTAATAAGGCCATGGTGATGGTTCCGCATGATACCACTGACGTTGCAGCTATCTCCATAACCCCAGTCTGGTTGCGTGCCTGCTTGGGTATCATCTTGACGACCACCTTCCTTTACGTAACTAAAGGTTTCAAAAAGCTAAGCGATACGACTGATCAGCGTGAAGCTATCGCCAGTTTGTCGCCTGGTGATGATCTCGGATACCGCAGTCAGCAACGAATCATCTCGGCAAAGCGTGTTCTGAAGGTTGCCTACATGTGTGTCCTCTTAGGCCTATTTGCCATCCTCTACAGCTACGATGTGGAGCGCGCCCAGATTATGGAAGATGTGCGATCCATGCAGCAGGATGAGTTCGAATGGGACGCATTGGGACTCTCTCTGTCTGGAGGGGAACTCTCTACCGATGAAGCCACTCCGAAGACCGATGAGATCTCGACTGTGAATGCGGATGCGTCATCCGCAACCGTCTTAGCTAAACCTGCCCTCGTGATCTACAGCCTACTCTGGATTCTTCACGGGATTCTGATTCTACTGCCACAATCACCCCGGAATATTGATCTAGGACTCGCTAATTTCAAACGCATCCCTGAGGGACAAAAGGTCGATGGCCTGCGCGAGCGTGAAGGACAAGTCCTGCGCGGTATCCTGCTCCGTATCAATGAGAGTGGAGATGATTACAGAGATGCTTTGATCCGCGAAGCTCAGCCGGTGGCAGCTAGAGCAAATGAAGCAGCGAGGCGCACAGCGATGGAAGTGCCAGAGAACCCAACAGCGGCTGCACCTTCAGTTGCAGGTGATCAGGACAGAGGTGCAGCCACATTCGACGTTAGTGGCGCTACAGCATCCCAAGACCCGGACGACCTTTTTGGCACATCCCACAACAGCACTCCTTCTTCTCGGAGAGATGATGAAGATCCCTATGCTTCCATCTTTGGGCATCCCGCCTGACACACCGCAAACAACATCCATCCATCCATTCACGACCATGAGCGAAATCCGTAGAACCACGAGTATCGAAATTGAGGAACCTCCGACCAGCGAGCGAGGCCTGAGCCTTGCCGACCTGCTGGCTGGTGCCGGTTGGCTGGCCTATGAAGGCACGAAACTCGCGGCCAAAGGAACGATTGCAGGCATGAAACTGGCAGCACATGCGATGCACGCTGCCAATGAGGGTCATCATTCCCCGCTGACTCTGTCAAGAGCCAAACAGATCATCCAAAGCGCACCGGATGCGGCCGCCGCTTTGACAAGTCTGGCGGCTCAGCCTGGATTGGAGATTCCGGTAGCCGAGTCCCAACGCTGGAAACAGACGCTGGCGGCGCTTTCTTCCACCAGCGGAAAAGGCGATGTGTTGAAATTGACGGAAGGCATCATTCGCGGAAGGCAGGAGCGCCTTCAGGCGAAGACCGGTAAATTGGTGGCCGAAGCTTGTCAGGCGATCGGATTTGCTCCCAAGCAACTCAATGGAAGCCCCGG
>Ga0209390_10006874_pt1 | contig 14905 bp, 10 predicted proteins | sample BON01_FD_187212 | JGI IMG/M metagenome (GOLD analysis project Ga0209390, IMG submission 187212) | Freshwater microbial communities from Lake Bonney liftoff mats and glacier meltwater in Antarctica - BON-01 (SPAdes) (version 2) | ecosystem: Environmental > Aquatic > Freshwater > Ice > Glacier... | reverse complement strand
GTTGGCGAGTTCTAAGCTGACCTGACAGACCGGTTCGAAACGTGATTTCATGCGTTATCGAAACATCAGCAGGTTCTCACGGTGGTGGAAGTGCATTGACTGCCGCCACCGGTTTCGACATTAGATAAATAGGTCAAGTGCATCTTGCCGATGTTAAAGACTCGGTGAGGGGGTAGCATGCCAAACGCGGGAACTCAACGTTTAAACTTCAAATCGAACATGATTCTTAGTTGCCTGTCTGTTTTTGCGATTGGGCTGCCGGTTGTTGCTTGGCGATTGTTGCCCATGGTGCCGCCACAGGGCGCTGCTCCGGCTAGCTTGGAACTCGCGGTCACATATCCCGGATCGCTTCTGCCGTTTGAAAGAATCACCATCGCTGAGCCTGCCATTAAGCAGCCGAGGATTTCGCACGTTCAGGTAACGCAACTTGAGCCGAACGGACCGACTGGGGTTCTGGTTTGCGATGCCGGGAAGAATATGGTGATGTTTTACGTTGAACAACAGTGTGGCGGGTGGTCAGAGAAAGTTGTTGCAGCGAATGTCTCGTCGCCGGCTCATGCAACGGTTGTTGATATGAATGGCGATGGAGATCTGGACATACTGATTTCCGTGCTAGGGAACATCGAACCCGATGACGGCGTGATCGGCTCAGTTCTGCTGCTGGAACGGGACGGTAGCAATTACATCCACCGGACGATTCTGAATGACGTTCGCAGAGTCGCGGATGCCCAGCCTGGTGACTTTGATGGTGATGGTGACCTGGACATTGCCGTGGCAGTATTCGGTTATAACCGCGGGCAGGTATTATGGTTGGAGAATTTATCGAACGGCCATTTTCGTGAACACGAACTCCTTTCCGCACCTGGAACAATCCATGTACCAGTTGCCGACTTCGATGGTGACGGCGATTTGGATATAGCCGCCATCGTGACACAGGATGAAGAAGAACTATGGGCCTTCGAAAATCTTGGGGGGCATTTTAATGCTCGCCGTTTATGGTTCACCGTCAATTTCGACCTTGGCAGTGCCGGTCTGCTGGCCGTCGATCTTGACCGCGATGGTGACACCGATTTTATTCTCCCGGCCGGAGATAATCTGGAAGATTTCGACCCGTTTCCTCAGCCCTATCACGGTTGCCTTTGGTTTGAAAATCTTGGTGACTGGCAGTTTGCTGCCAAACGCATCGCAGATTTCGGAGGCACCTATGCGGCCGCAGCAGGTGATCTCGATAACGACCAAGACATCGATATCGTTCTGGTAAGTATGGCCAGAGTTTGGGATGCACCGGATCAGGCCAGTATTGTGTGGCTTGAAAACGACGGGCATCAGAGTTTCAAAACGTGGCATGTGGATTCTGCCCCAACGCACATGGTGACTGTCGATATCGGCGATCTGAATTCCGATGGGCAGCCGGATATTGTCGCAGGAGGCCTGCACATTCGCGGCCCGTACGATCAGACCGGGCAGATCACCAGCTGGCTGAATCGCGGGGAACACGGGCGATGACAGTCATCAGGAACATTCTACTTCTATCGATCGTCGTCGAGCTGGCTGGATCAGGCTATGCGTTGATTGACCGGATTTCACGAATCGCTCCACCGGAAATTGATTCACGCCGACTGGACATCGCTACTGCGAAGGCGTTTGTCGCAATTCGCAAGAATGCTGTAAACGGCGGTCTGGCTGGCTGGCGTCAACTTGCCGAGGCCTATCTGGGGATTGGGCACTATTTGGAAGCTGAGCAGTGCTTCCGACACGCGTCACAACTGGCGCCGGCTGATATTCAGGCTGAATACGGCATGGGATTTTGCCTTGAGCGGATGGGGCAAACGACGGCGGCCATCAAAACGTTTACACACGTCGCCCAACGCGCAGACAAGCAACTTAGAAACACCTGCATGTATCAAATCGGGCGGTGTTTTCTTCGCGAAGAAAATCCCGAAGAGGCTGAGGCAACCTTTCGGCTGATCTCGGATCAACCAGGGGCCGCCTACCAGTTGGCGAAACTTTTGATTCGTTCGAACCGCGCTGATGAAGCAACCGAATTTATTGACAGGCAACTGGCAGTGCTCCCGAATTCCTTGAAGTTTCTTCAGCTGAAACAGCGGGCAGCAATTCTACGTGGCGATTCGGAATTGGCGTCAGAACTTCGAGACCAGGAAGATCGCGCTGAATACAAATTGGTTTTGGAGTACGGCCAGTCATTTATCAGCATGTTTGCGGTTCGCTATGGATTGAGTAGAATTCTGTCACGCGCAATGCAACTTCGAAACAATGGCAGCCTGCGTCAACGGAAGTTCGCGCTGGACGAAGCACTACGCATCATTCGGACAGACGAATTATGGCAATACCGTTCTGTGTATATTGCTGCCGCAAATGTGGAATTATCGTTGGGGAATATCGATACGGTGCGAACGCTGATCGCCGAAATTAAGGCGAACACACACGACGGCATCGACTTACGGGATCTGGAAGCTATGGTCGCGGTCGCTGACGGCGATGACGAATCCGCCTATCAAATCTGGCAACTTGCAGCCAGCATGAGTCCCTCGGCATTCTTGTATCAGCGGCTTGCCGAAACGCGACACAACATCGACGAAGAGTTGCGCCAGACCTACCGCGGCCAACAACTGTTATACACCGGAATGGACGCTTTGCGGGACAATCGTCTTCACGAAAGCCAGGCACTTCTGGAGGACAGCGTCCGATTTCTCCCGGGCAGTGATGCTGCGTTCTTTAATATCGGAGAAGCCTATCGAATTCAGGGTCACGTCAACAAAGCAAAAGTCGCGTTTGAAGAGTGCCTACGCATCAACCCGCATCATTGGCGAGCCATGGCCCAATTAGAAAAACTTATTGTCGAGTGAAAATCAACGGAACCTAAACAGGTGTTTACCTTTTTAACCAAACAGAGAAAGATGGTCTGATGAAGAAGCTCATTTTGAGTGCGAGCTGCTTGAGTTTTGCAATACTTATTGTCGGATGCGGGACCGACAACAGTAACCAATCTGGCGCAGTCAATAAGGGGACAGGTGAGACCGAAGATCCAGATGCCGGCGTCGGCACCGATCCCGAACTGATGGATCCCAACTACGATAAGCAGAAATAGGGACTCGGTTAACAATGTAAACGTTAAGTTCACGCTGCCTGTGGTAAATACTGGCTGTGGTAAATACTGGCTGTCCCTGTAGTCACGTGTTGAACAGGGGACTGTCGTGGTCAACTGTGCCGGTTCGGCTACCCCCGGCTAAGGATGTGGCGAGCAAACATACGCGATTCAACGGAAAAACTCAGGTGGCGTCAGGGATGGTAATCAACGATGAACCATACGGCATCCAATGATACGGCCAATTCGCAAAACACCGGCGTCAGGCACGTTTTTACCGACGACCGTTACAAAAGCTTTGAATTCTGCTGCGTGTGCATGGTGAAGCCGGGACGAATTTATGGAAAGCCCCCAACGACTGCAGCCATGGATTGAGTTCCATGACTGCGGTCGCTTGTCTGACTGATCGTAGCTTACTTACTTAATCGCTCAGAGCCTTCAATCATCAATAACTCACAGCGTAAATGTTCTCACGAACGCTTAGCCTTTTTTATGGCTGGTCCAACGCACCGTTATTCGATTCCTATTAGTTGATCTTGGTAAGTCGTTGGTCTTGGCACAGGAATTATTTCTCATCCGCCTCAATCGGTCTGCTGCCTTCAAATGCTCCCCACATCATGCGTTCTTCGTACTCTTTGGCTTTCTTGTAAACGGCAGCGTCGTATTCTGGATTCGTCTTAGGGAAGCGAGCCTCAACCTTTTGCAAGTAGCTGGTCATCTCGTCGAACAGACGCTTGTGTTCTTCCGGATGCGTCTTGGCGATATTGTTGACTTCGCCGTCGTCCTTCGAGAGATCGAACAGCATCGGGATCTCGGGATGCTCGTAAAAGTGCATCAGCTTGAGTGGCCCAGAGACGACGGCAGAGTGCGGCATACTGCTGCGGTAGTGAGGGTAATGAAAATAAAGATAGCGATTCAGAAAGGCTTCGTCCGGATTCTTGCCCGCCATGTAACCCGCAAGGCTGACGCCGTCGATGGCTTTGAGTTTCTTCGGGTTGCCACCAGCCCAATCGACGAAAGTCGGCAAGAAATCGTAGTTGACGACGTTGCCGTTGAACGTTGAAGCTGGCTTAATTCCCGGCCCTTTCATGATCATGGGCACGCGGATACCGCCCTGCCAGACCCACCACTTGTGACCGTGGTGTGGTTGCGTGAGGCCCGGCGTGAGTTCGAGTTCGTGATGCCTGTAGCCGTTGTCCGAAACCATGACCACGTAGGTCTTGTCTTCGATTCCTAACTTCTTGATGCGGTTAAGCACCACGCCGATACGACCATCAAGGTCTTCTCCCATTCCCAACCAGATCGCCGGGTCGGACGTGCGTTTCACTTTTTCAGCAGTCGTTTTGTTCTTCTTATACCACGCCTGCACCAGCGGATGTTTCGTGTACTTATCTCGCGTCGCTGGCAGGCACTCGCGACCTTCGTGCATGGCGTAGTGTGAGATCTGAAGATAGAAGGGTTTACCGGCCTTTACCTGCTCATCCATGAAGCCAATTGCCTTCGTTGTGACGCTGAACATGAGCTTGGGATCGGTCAGGTCGTCGGGCAGTCGCTGATTGTTCTCTTTGGGAAGCGTGTTGCCTGGATCGTTCGAAGTATCACCGTCATGTAGGACATACCCTTCGTCGCCGGGGTTGCCCCGCATGTGCCACTTGCCGATGTGCGCGCTGACGTAGCCGAGTGGCTTCAAAGCTTCGGGAATCGTGACGGCGTCCTCGTCGATGGTCATGTCTGAAATGCAAGGAATCACCGGAAAGCTCGGATATCCTTTCTCGTCATAATAGTCTTGGCGACCGTTGTTCATGAAGACGGTGTATCCGTTTCGCGGCGAAGACTGTCCGGTCTGAACACAGACACGCGAAGGCGAACATTGCGGCGATGCGTAAGCGTTGCGGAACTTCATTCCCTCGCGTGCCAGTCTCTCGACGTTCGGCATTTGCAGCACCGGCATGCTTGAATTAACCATCGTGTCATCCATCGGAACCGTCGACCCGTTCCACGCCCAGTCGTCGATGAACAGCAGCACGATGTTCGGTTTCTCATGAGCGGATAGCTTGCCAGTGGCCAACGCAACTGTTGCGAATAACATCGCAAGGGCGAAATGTTTAGGTCTGTTCATTGGATATCTCGTTGGTGCATACTTCTTGAGTTTTGACAGTAAATCTCACCAATGATCTTGTGTTCAAAGGCCTCGGTTCGCAGTCTCTGCCACGAATCAACGAAACACATGAGCAACGCGATAAGACCGGAGCTCATTCTTCTTTCTTCAGTGTTCGTTTGAAGAATGGAACGGCAGCGGCAAGCATCTCGTCGAACCAAACTTGCTGGACGGTGAATGGATGCGGGGCGTTTTTGATAACGGTCAGGCCGTTTGGGATTGCAAACTCGTCCATTCTATTTCGCAGCGATTCGGCGCGAGTGCTGGGGTCGTCTTTTTCGCCGGTGATTAGCCAAACAGGCGGATCGTTCTTGTCAAGGTGGACCAGTGGTGATGCGAGTCGGTAAGTCTCGGGGACTTCATCTTGTGAACCACCGAGAAACTGTTGCCAGATGTCGGCAGTCGCGGATTTTTCACGGTTTCGTTCCGAAAGGAAATCCGTCTGACCTCCCATTGGAACGACCGCTTGAATCGCGCTACTGAATTTTTCGTTGCCGCCATCGCCTTCCAGTTCTTCAACACCGGCGGACGTTGCCAACAACGCGGCCAGGTGACCACCAGCGGAGTGACCGATCGCGCCGATCTTGTCAGCGTCGATGCCGAACTCTTTTGCGTTGGCACGCAAGAATCGGACTGCCGCTTTACAGTCGTGAATGTGAGCTGGGAATATCGCTTCGCCGCTCAAGCGATAATCAATGGACGCTGTGACGTAGCCTTCCGCCGCGAGAGCTTGAGCGACTTTGCGATGATTGATCTTGCTGCCTTTCCCCCATCCGCCACCATGAATACAGACGATCGCGGGCAATGGGCCAGCGGCTTGCTTCGGCGAATAGATGTCCATCTGCAAAGTTCGTTCAACGTACTGTGCGTATGTTACATCGAGTCGTTCGTCCAACCGATCCAGCGTGGATTTTGGAATGACCGTCTTGCCATCAGCACGTGCCGGCTTCTTTGGTTGTTCGGTCGCCTGTTCGTCAGCATGTCCTGTCAGTCCAGACACAATCCAAACGACGCTCAACAAAGTAACACGGCCGATGAGATGTAGAGGAATTGTTTTCATGGTGAGATCCAGTTTGGGATGTTGTTTCGAGAGTTAATCATTCGTAAAGACGTCGCTGGTGACGATCAGTTGCACTAGATCTTGCAGTCCGTAACCTTGTGCGGCAAGTTGGTCAGCAATCGCCTCGACGGTCGGTCGGTCTTGAAATCCAACTTCTCGTCCTAGTGCGTAGGTGAGCATCTTCTCGGTCAAACAATGGGCGAATTCTTCCTTCTGTTTTAGTAATAGTATTTTAAGTTCGGCGATGTTTTCAAACGATTCTCCGGTCGGCAAAGTCCCAGCGGTATCGACAGTGCTGACGGCTTTCCCTGTGCTATCACGGTACCGGAGACGAAATGAACCGATTGCATCAAAACTCTCCATCGCGAAACCGCTCGGATCAATCTTGCGGTGACACTCAGCGCATGTGGCGACGTTTCGGTGCTTAGCGAGTTGCTGGCGGATCGTGGTCGCGCCACGAATATCAGGTTCCAGTGGCGACACATCTGCTGGCGGCGGCGGCGGTGGTGAGCCGAGAATGTTTTCGAGCACCCAGATACCCCGAGTGACCGGAGAGGTTTCGACCCCATTGGCCGTCGCCGTCAGAACACTCGCCTGACCGAGCAACCCGCCGCGAAGCGATTCCTTGGGGAGTGAGACTTGTCGAAATTCGTCGCCAACGATTTCTGGTAAACCGTAGTGCTGTGCTAAGTAGCGATTGGCGAACGTGAAGTCTGAATCAATAAAGTTTTCGATGCTCAAGTTCTTGTGGAGTATCTCACCGAAGAACAACTGGGTTTCCCGCCGCATTAACGGCTCAAGCTGGCGATCGTAGTATGCAGAAAACTTCAACGTGTCCGGCGGCCTTGAACCAAGTTCATTCAGGCGGAGCCAACTATTCGTGAAGTTCTCAATGAATGCTTCCGCTCGTGGATCTTTCAACATACGCTGCATGTGGACGATCAAGGTCTCCGGTTCACTGAGGCTGCCACTGGCGGCAGCGTCCAGCAATGGCTCGTCCGGCATCGAACTCCATAGGAAGTAGGACAACCGCGATGCAAGCCTGAACGCTTGCTGGTCTGATTCGCCCGAATCAGGTGGAGTTTCCACATAGAGGAAGTTGGGCGAACAAAGGATCGCTTTGCAAGTCGTTAGATATGCAGTCTCTTCGGATTCGCCGCCGTCCAGTCGTGACTCGAAGAACGTTTGATACCGGGTAATCTCTGATTCCAAAGGCGGGCGTCTAAAAGCTTGAAATAAAAATCGTTTAAGGGCTTGCTTGTTCTTGTCTACTAACAGATCGGTCGCCGAGTCAGGTTTGACCTCTGGTCCTGCGATTTCCATTTGGTGAATTCGCATGCGAGGGCCCTGATAGGCATCAGACAACCAGACGTCGAGGATCTCAGAAGGCTTCGTTGCAAAAACATCTCGCCAGTTGCTGGTCAGCGAATCGGGGTGATGGACTTTCAGAACTTGAATTAAGGATTGCTTGAAGTCGAGCGGTCCGTTGGCGTAGCGAATGACAGGCACAAACCCCTTGTCCATCCACGTGCGGAATTCGTAGACGTTTGATTTGTGGTCTGTGAGAGGTACTGTCGCCACGACCCGGTCTGAAGAATTCTGGCCCGCGGGCGGACGGGCAACTTGCGGGTCGGTCACGATGACTTGCATTTTAATTGGCTCGGTGCGATCGACCTGTAGAAGCTTCGGCGGATACGGGTGCTCGCGGTTGATTCCTTCCGCCTTGACGCGAATCGTATAGTCCCCATCGGCCGGAACACCTTTGAAGCGTCCTGCATAAATGCGTTTCAGGCTTGGGTCGCTGTGAGCGACGTCAACATAGTCCCCCGTCGGATTGACTTCAAAATAGACGAGCGGACGAAAATGATACTTGTCCCGACACATGTCTTTGGCCCGCAATACTTCCGCAATGGGTTGGACCACCGTTCGGATCTGGACGGCTTTGTCGATGCTTCGCGAAGCCGCTTCCAGATAACATTGCAACAGGTAGTCGGACAGAACCAAGTGTTCGCCGATGTTCTCAAAACCATCGATTCGATCGTCTGCCGGGAAGGAAGTGGTGGGATCGAAAGATTCGACATTCACCCCTAGCAGGTCGCGAATCGTATTGCGGTACTCATATCGATTCAGCCGTCGAAACCGAGCGTGGGCCGCCGAATTCAATGATTCGCGGGCGACGTTGAGCTGACGCGTTATGGCAGCAACGAATTGTTTCGTAGCGGCGGACGAAGGTTGCGGTTCGTCCTCGGGAGGCATCTCGCCAAGATTGACGATGTCTAGGATCTCTTGCCATTGCTCAGCAGTCTGCTGATCTAAAAGTTCAGACTTCAATAGGTCAAATCGTCGATCCGCGTTTTGTTCCTCATTACCGTGACAGCGAATGCAATGGGTCTGCAAGTAAGCCTTCGTGTCGAAGTCGGCGTCGGCAGCGATGAGCGTTGAACCTTGCCAAAACGCTGCGATCAACAAACAAACGCGGCCTATGCCACGAATTGACTTAGTAAGCGTGCTCATTAGTTCAATCCCTCCAGCGTACCGGTGCTGGTTCCGAACCGATCGAATTCCACGCCAAAGCGTTGCAACATCGACAAGTACAAATTGCAGGCCGGAGTTTGCGGGCCTCCATTAGCTGGGTACGCCTTGTGTTCTCCGTGCGGGAACCCACCGCCAGCCAAAATCAACGGCAGTTTGCGGTTGGAGTGTGAACTCGCGTTCCCAAGCCCGCTGCCGAATAACACCATCGTTCGATCAAGCAACGATGCATCGTCGGCAACTTGGGAATTTTTCAGGCCATCCAAGAACCGTGCGAGCTGCGCTGTATGGAACTCCTCAATAATGGCGAGTTGCTCCAGCTTCGATTCATCACGACCGTGATGAGACAGATCGTGATAGCCCTTGCTGACACCCGTCAGTCCTGAGTCGCCCTTCCATCCATGAATTGCCATCGAGATGACACGCGTCGAATCAGTCTGCAATGCCAGCTTCATCAGGTCATAGAATAACGCGACTTCCTCGGTGAAGCTGGTCGGCAATTGCTTGGGCAACTTGTAGTTCGACTTCGGCTTCGGTTTGTTCAACCATGCCTCGGATTGCTCGAGCCGTTTTTCCACTTCGCGAATCGATGTAAAGTACTCATCAAGTTTCGTCAGGTCACTCCCACTGATGCGTTTCTTCAATGCAGTCGCGTCATCACCAACCACGTCCAGAATGCTGCGATTGACGGCGAAGGAACCAGCCTGTCGCTTGCGTTTAGATTCCGGCGTTTCCAGGAACAACGCATCGAACATGGATTGTAGCCGCGTGATCGGCGGAATCTCAACGCCGTTTCGCGTCCAGGAAACGCTCCCACCACCAAGCCCCAATTGCATCGATTGGTAACGAGTTTCCGCACCCACGTACTCCGCCGCCCTTTGATCGACGGTGACGTTCCCTTCAGGCTGCGATTTGGCTTGATCGGATTTGACTCCCGACAGAAACGCATGTGTCGCCTGATGCCCGCCCGCGACACCTGGATGATCCAGGTCAGAGAAAACAGTGAACTCGTCTCTTAGTCCAGCCAGTGGAGTCAGCAACCGAGGTAACTGGTAATCGCGACCTGTTTCCTTGGGGAAGAAGTCGTTCGGATAGAGGCCGTATTCCAGCCCAACGCAAACCATTCGCATCGGCGGTACTGCCGAACGTTCTGCCGCCAGCACATATTTCGGTATCGCCATCGATTCTAAGAACGGCAGCGAAATGGCGGCTCCGGCTCCACATAGCAGTTGTCTTCGATTGAGCTTATTCAATTGTGCCTCGATAGAATTAGAATGATGGTGTGGGAATGATGATCACTTGCCAACTTCAGCGACATCGACGGTGCGGATCTGAAGTTCTTTGAAGAACTCATTCGCTTTGAACTTGCCCTCGCGAGTATGTTTGCCTTCGGCCCACAGTGGAGTTGTGCTGTCGTTGGCGTGGCGGATGCGGAGGTTGTCGAGATAGATAGTGAATGTGCCGGCAGTGCCGCCGGTGAAGACGACACCGTGCTTGCCCAGCGGACCGGGTGCGGTGCTCGACAAACCGACGATGCGGTGTTCCCAAACGCTCTTGCCGTCAGCAACGCCGGGGCCAGTGCTCTGATCGCGGCCGAACTGGTCGACGCTGGTGCCCTTCTTGAATAGCGGACCGAAGGGTTTTGAATTGTTGCCTTCGAGTGTCGAAAAATACGGATGTCGTTTTGGTGTGTTGGGCGAAAACGCGATGTCGTATTCGATCCAATCGGTGGCGTATTGCGTGCCGTTCCAGTTCGCCACGTTGATGGCCAGCCGATCTCGCGGTTGTGAGTTTTCGGAAATCGTCACGGTCACTGCAAGCACCTCGCCTTGGGGCATGGCGGGAGCGTGATACTTCGCGGGTGCCGGCCGGTGGCCAATCGCGGCGCCCAACGACTCGGCCCAAACGTCCATCTTTTGGGCGAGCGATCCCACCACGTCGGGATGTGCGTCGGCGATGTTGTTCGCCTCAATCTCGTCCTTGGTGATGTCGTAAAGCTCATTGCGGTTGAAGAAGCGGTGGAGTTTCCACTGCTGGGTGCGGATCGCGTCTTCGTCGCGCCAAATCCAGTAATAACTCTCGATCGGACTCGGCTGACGCTCGCGCAGAGCGGGCCAGATGTTCTTCCCATCAAGCGGGCGCGTCTCCGGCATAGTCGAGTCCGTCATCGCCATCAGCGTCGGAAACATGTCCAGTGCGCCGCAGAGACCTTCCCACTTCGTGCCGCCAACGAGGCCGCCCTTGGGCCAATGGAACACCGTGGGCAATCTCACGCCGCCTTCATAGATGCTGTGCTTGTGACCACGCAAGGGCAAGCTACTGCCGGCTTCCATCGCGCCGTTGTCGCTAGTGAAGACAAAAATCGTGTTCTCGGTCAGGCCGAGTTTGTCGAGTTCCGCGAGGATGGCGGCGACGTTGTTATCCATCGAATGGAGCATCGCGGCGTGGATGCGTTTTTCTTCATCCGTCGTCTCTTCTCTCGCGGCGGGAAGTTTTGCGGCATCGACCGACTTGACGGCCGCCAGATCGTCCTCTTTCGCCTGCAACGGTGCGTGGGCGATGTGAAACGGGACGTAACAGAAAAACGGCTGGTCTTTGTTCTCGCGAATGAACTCGATGGCGTGGCGAGTGACCAAGTCGTCCGTGTAACCGCCGTCCTGCGGGCGAAACTCGCGGTTGTGCCACCAAGAAACTGGCCCGCGGCCTTTGACGGTGCGGCGGTCGAAATAGTCGCCACCACCACTGTAGTAAATCCACGCCTCGTCGAAGCCGTGCGCGTTGGCACCGTGACCGCCTTCGTGCTTCTTGTTGGGCAACCACGTGAAGGCCTCGGTAAAGGCCGCACTGAATTCCGGCGTGGCGGGATCTTCTCCGTTGTGCCATTTCCCGAAGATGCCTGTTCGATAACCGTTGGCTTTGAAACCTTCGGCGATGGTTGTTTCATCCAGTGCCAGCTCACCGCCCACTTCCGGTCCTGTGCCAACGCGGATCGGATGTCGCCCAGTCAACAGCATCGCACGCGTTGGGGAACAGACGCACCAACCCATGAAGTTTGTCAGCTCGACTCCCTGCTTGAAAAGTCGGTCGATGTTCGGTGTGGGCACGCCGCCACCATGCGCGCTGATATCACCCCAGCCGACGTCATCGGACATGATGTAGACGACGTTGGGTCGGTCTGCAGCGGCAGCTGTCGATGCAAGACCGAGGAATAGCAGGAGACAGAGCTGAAGGCGAAAGGTTTTCGTCATGGTTAATTTTCGGTGATACATAAGGTTCAATCTCATTGTTTGTCGCGATTGTATTTGAGTCTTCTCATTTCGTTCTTGCCATCTCTTCGACAGCAGCCTGATAAAGATCGGCGACATCTTGATCGCTCAGTGCTTTGTCAAACATCGCCAGTTCATCGATGCGACCATTCCACAGACCGCGTCCTTCACTCATTGTTCCGAACCAAATGGTTTCAGATTCGCTGCCAGCGATCATTTCACACGGCGTCGATACCGACAGATTACCGTTCTCGGAAATCCGCAACGTTTCGCCGTCAGCCGTCATGACAACATGTCGCCAAGTAGCAAGCTGCATCACTTCATCGCTGACGACGGACTGCAACTCACCATCGCGGTTTCTCACTGTCGCTCGCATTCGACCGCTTTCATCGAGCGACAAACGGAAGCTGCCATCGTCTCCAAGAATGTTGGTTGCCACCGCAGCGCCGGGCGCCGCCTGTTCGAGATACACAAAAACGACAAGCGAGAAGTTTCCCGTATCAAGCTGAGGCGGAGCATCCACTCGCCCACCGCGTCCCGTCGAATTTGCTCTCACCCGCATGCTGCCGCCCTTAAACACGCCCGACGCATGCGGCGGACGAACTCCATCACCCGTTAAAACGATGCCTGTGTGTTGTGGCGGTTCCGCAGCAAGACCTTTGTCGCGCATACCCATTCGGTAAAACGCTACCGGCGACAATTGCTTCACAGTGCGAGCGTAATTTCGTTTCGGCTCGTCGAAGTTGCGAATGAACCGGTCGGTCGCAAGTGAAATGCCCACAGGTTCTGGCGAAAACTTGTCAATTCTCACCGCTTGTGATGTGCGAAGATCAACCGCCATTGCTGTCTCATTCTCTCCGGTGCGGGGTTGCACACGAACGAGCCCATTGAAGACGTGAACTTCACTGGTCGCATTTTGAACCTCGACGGAGAACTCGGTCCCAAAGTCGACCACTTCCGCTTCCGGTGTTTCGACGGTGAAGCCAATCCCCTCCGGCGGCACGTTTGCAGACAGCCGACCGCTATGCAGCACCAAACGCTTACCGCTCACTGCGTCAAATCGAGCAGGAGCCTCGACGTAGACCATCACGCCACCATCAAACTGCAGATGCAAAAGTCCTTGCTGTAGTTGATATTCCCCAGCCGTCAGTTCCGGCTCTTGCCAATTCGAGTCACTCTTGGTCAGTACAGCATCGATTTCGCTAACGACCGTAGCAAGTACTGGCAAGGAGGTATTAAGATCGCGTCCATTTCTAGGCAGCATGAGCGCAATCAGTAGACATGCGGCTGTGACCAACGCGATCGCCCCGATTGCCAACATCTGGCGGGACGGCATAACCGAACGTCCATCTTCACACGCAGTCACAGCGCTTGACTGAATGCTCCTGCGCCGCAGCGAACGCCGCAGGTCAGCATGTAACTCAGCACGCCGGGCATAACGCTCGATGTTCTCAGGTAGTTCCAACCAAGCAATAACTTCGGCGGCTTCGTCACTCGATGCGTCACCATCGAGAAAACGGTCGATCAGTTCATCATTCACCGATATCATGCCTGCTCCGTTGCGAGTCTACGCTGAACACATTCGGCGAGCGCGGACCGGACGCGAGACAAAAGCACGCGAACCGAACCACTTGTCGAATCAATGGATCGGGCAACTTCATTAGCAGATAGTTCGTCGACATAACGCAGATTAAGCAGCCTTCGCGACTTGTCTGGCAACTCGTCAAGGCATGCTTCCAAGGCCTCTCGACGATCACTCCGGCAGTCCGCCTGTCCGGACATCGTGTCGGCAAGTCTTTTCAATAATTCGCCTGAAAAGACTAAGGGGTGGCGACCATTCGCTCGGTAAAAATCAATCACCCGAGACCTGGCGATCCACAGCCCCCATCCGATAAATGGCCGCTGCGGATCATACTCGTCAAATCGCCGTGCAAGTTCCTGAGCAATTCGCTGGACCACGTCTTCGGCGTCATGGAACCTTCTGATCGCAGCAAAGACGTACGCCGAGATCGAAGGCTCGGCATCGAGCCAAACCCGTGTAAATTCCTCTCGTTTTTGATCTTCGTCCATTCAAACTCTACTTCTGACAAGTTGCGAATTCATGCGTGTGCCGCTGGCCACGACGATTCGTTAACAATAATTTCAGCGATAACCCCAAAAATAAAATTCATCCATGATTTCAAGTAGTTCTCCACGCATTTTACGCCGTCGGCTAATTATGTCGGGCACAGCACGTTTCCACGACGGAGTCGCTTCTCAGTTGATTGAAACAACGGAGAAGCTCCATCCGAATCAATAGTCGAGATTAGGTGCTGATTGATGCCGGTCAGCACGACTATCGTGGAAGGAGACTTGCAGGTCTCAGTCAAAGCTGCTGATGAACTGATTAGTTGACGTCATCCTGATCTGGAATTCGCAAGCCTTGGTAGCCTTCAGGACAGTAGCCATCGTGGTTCGGATCGGAAAGCGCTGACGCATATCCGAGGGACTCGAACCACGGGAGGATAAAGCGTGCAGTGCAAGTGAGGATAATGGACAGTAGAACTTTGTAAGTGTCTTGCTCACAGTCACTTGCTGTATTCCGTCCCGAAGCCGCAGAAACTGATTGAACTTTCTGAAACCAGCCACGGATTCCGAAAAGTCCATTTCAAAACACTGTCCCGCTTGGTTGCTGGTAATAGGGATAAGCATTCTTGTTGAAATGTGGGAGCTTTCATTTTTGATATAGAAAAGGAATCCTGCATGTCGCGGCATACGTTGGAATAATGTGCGGTACGTGATTT
>Ga0209390_10006873_pt1 | contig 14908 bp, 18 predicted proteins | sample BON01_FD_187212 | JGI IMG/M metagenome (GOLD analysis project Ga0209390, IMG submission 187212) | Freshwater microbial communities from Lake Bonney liftoff mats and glacier meltwater in Antarctica - BON-01 (SPAdes) (version 2) | ecosystem: Environmental > Aquatic > Freshwater > Ice > Glacier... | reverse complement strand
TCACACAGACAAGGGCTAACGTGGCGCGGCAGCGGCGACAGAGGTGCGCACTATCGCCGGTTTTCCCGGCGTGAAGTTGATACACACCCCGTCAAGTTCGTTAGCGCGCAACGGCTCTTTGGTGAACCCGCAGGCATATGACACCTGTTCCTCAGGGGTGCAGCCGCCACTGTCTAGTTGCTGGCACGACATGCAGGTACCGAAAGGCGACTTACCTCTGTCTCGTGACACCTGCGCAAGCATGCGTTGCAACGCCTGTGTGAAGTGGCCTTGGACAGAGGGGGGTAAAGACTCTGCGGCGCGAACCAGAGATTCAAATGGATCGTCTGCGAGGATACCCAACCCTTTGTCGGTCAGTACAAGCTGCACACTGCGCTTGTCATCCTCTGAGCGCGTGCGTGACAGATAGCCTTGGGCTTCGAGGCTTTTTATAGTCTGCGAAGCAGTGCCTCGAGTCGTTGCATGGAATGCGGCGAAAGCGGACGGCGTTCGCGAGAAGCGGTTGGCCAGCGCAAAGTATCTGAGCGCTGACCATTGCGCTGGCGTTACATTCTCAGCAAGTCCCTCGCCCGACGCAATGCGTCCCAAGTGAAAGACCAGTTCCGCAATCGAGCGGCTGTTCATCTTCATCTCTTTAGCCATGTGGGATCCCCCAAAATCTGTTACCAACCGCTGAAGCGCATCTGTTCACAAGAATCAGACCATATAAGAGTGTACCCATCACACGTGTTTTGACCCTGCACCGTGAAACGAAAGCCTTCAAGACGACCAGCACATTGAAAGTGGCTTGAGCAACGACGCATGGTTGATCATGTGATGTGAGGGTACCTAAGAGCAACACAGTCACGTATTTTTCTAAAGTACTGTGTCACGTTATTGGGGTTATGACGTCCCTCAAGCTGAGACCAATGAAGCCGTTAATGGCTCACTGCAAGCTGTCGCAAGCCACCAACTGGGTACGGTGGAAGCTGTCTTTTGTGCATGCAAACACTGTAACCTATTTGATGCAAAAATAGTAGCTTTTAGAAACCTTACAAACAATAATGTAATATTGTTTCGAAACTATATTTCTTTTTATATTGCTAGTATTACCGTTCTATTTGGTTACTTTGGAGTCTAAATCATGGCAATTACCTTGACTGAAAATGCGGCAAAACAGATTCAGAGCCAGCTTGCAAAACATGGCAAAGGTATTGCCCTGCGCATCGGTGTCAAAACAGTGGGTTGTACCGGCCTGGCACATACATTCGATATTGCCGAAGACATCAAGCCGACCGACCACAGCTTTGAATCGCATGGCGCCCGTGTGTTGGTGGACGCCAAGAGCTTGGTGTTTCTGGATGGCTCACGCATTGACTTTGTCACGGAAGGTCTCAAACAAATGTTCAAATTTGACAATCCCAATGTCGACAACGAATGCGGTTGTGGCGAAAGCTTCAACGTAAAAAAAACCTTGCCTGATACCGCGACCACAGGGACTGCGTCATGAGCACAGTTGCTGATCCTACCGATTTCGAAATGCCCGCAGCATTGATCTTTACCGACAGCGCAGCGGCCAAAGTCGCAGATTTAATTGCCGATGAAGGTAATCCTGAATTGAAACTGCGGGTTTTTGTTCAGGGTGGTGGTTGCTCGGGCTTTTCTTATGGGTTTACGTTCGACGAAATTGCCAATGATGACGACACAACAATGCAGAAGAACGGCGTCTCGTTGTTGGTTGATGCCATGAGCTACCAGTATCTGGTTGGTGCAGAAATTGACTACAAAGACGATTTACAGGGTGCGCAGTTCATCATCAAAAACAACCCGGGTGCGACGTCTACCTGCGGCTGCGGCTCGTCTTTTTCAGCTTAATTTAGGAGCCATCACATGAGCGAAGTAATACAAAACATCGTCAACCAACCGTACAAGCATGGTTTTGTCTCGGACATTGAGTCTGACGTGTCGCCCAAAGGGTTGAATGAAAACACCATACGGATGATTTCAGCCAAGAAGAACGAACCCGAGTGGCTGCTTGAGTTTCGGCTTAAGTCGTATGCCGCCTGGCTGAACATGACAGAGCCTACGTGGGCCAATGTTCATTATCCAAAGATCAACTTGCAGGAGATCAGCTATTACGCGTCTCCCAAGCAAAAGCCAAAGTTGAACAGCATGGACGATGTCGATCCTGAATTGCTGCGCACCTTTGAAAAACTTGGCGTACCGCTGCATGAGCGCATGGCGCTTGCCGGTGTCGCAGTGGATGTTATTTTTGACAGCGTATCGGTGGCGACCACCTACAAACACAAGCTGGCTGAAGTTGGGATTATTTTCTGCTCTATGTCTGAAGCCGTGCTGGAGCATCCCGAGTTGGTGCAAAAGTACCTGGGCACTGTCATACCGAGCGGCGATAACTTTTATGCAGCGCTGAACTCAGCGGTTTTCACCGATGGCTCGTTCTGCTTCATCCCTAAGGGTGTCAAGTGTCCAATGGATTTGTCGACCTATTTCCGTATCAATACCGAAGAGACGGGCCAGTTCGAACGCACCCTCATCATTGCTGAAGAAGGGGCTTCTGTGTCGTATCTAGAGGGCTGTACGGCACCAGCATTCAGCTCCAACCAGTTGCATGCAGCGGTGGTCGAGCTGGTAGCACTCGACAACGCCGATATCAAGTACTCAACGGTGCAGAACTGGTACGCCGGTGATGAAAATGGCGTCGGTGGTGTGTTTAATTTTGTCACCAAGCGTGGTTTGGCTAAAGGTGTTAACTCGCGTATTTCGTGGACCCAAGTTGAAACAGGGTCAGCGATCACTTGGAAATACCCATCTGTCGTGTTGCGTGGCGATAACTCGGTGGGTGAGTTTTATTCAGTTGCAGTGACCAACCACTTGCAGCAAGCCGACACCGGCACCAAGATGATCCACATCGGCAAAAACACCCGCAGCACCATCGTTAGCAAAGGGATTTCAGCCGGCCGTTCGAGCAACAGCTACCGAGGCTTGGTCAGAATGACACCAACCGCGGCCAATGCCCGTAATTATTCGCAATGTGACTCGATGCTGATTGGCGACCAGTCTGGCGCCAACACCTTCCCCTATATCCAAGTGCGCAACAACACCGCCCAGGTCGAGCACGAGGCCTCAACCTCAAAGATTGGCGAGGACCAGTTGTTCTATTTTGCGCAGCGTGGCGTGAGTGCGGAAGCCGCTGTGTCGATGATCATCAACGGGTTTTGCAAGGATGTATTTCAACAATTACCGATGGAGTTTGCTGTTGAGGCAACCAATCTCCTGAGTTTCAAACTAGAAGGCAGTGTCGGATGATTTACCCAGACAGCAACAACATACTTGAAGTGCGCGGACTGCGTGCAACCGTGAATGGCATTGAGATCATTCAAGGTCTAGACCTCACCGTAAAAAGTGGAGAAGTGCACGCGATCATGGGGCCAAACGGCTCGGGGAAAAGCACGTTCGCAAAGGTTCTGGCTGGTCATACGGCTTACGAAGTAACAGGTGGTAGCGTGTTGTTCGAGGGCAATAATCTGTTTGAGCTTGCCCCTGAGGAGCGTGCCCGTGCGGGTATTTTCTTGGCCTTTCAATACCCAATTGAGATACCCGGTGTCGCCAACAGCCAATTTCTTCGCCTCAGCTACAACACCGTACAAGCTCAGCGCGGTCGGGAAGAACTTGACCCGCTGGAGTTCGACGACCACGTGCGCGACAAGATGAAATTACTCGAGATGAGCCCTGATTTTCTTGACCGCAGTGTCAACGAAGGTTTTTCTGGCGGTGAGAAAAAACGCAACGAAATTTTACAAATGGCGCTGTTAGAGCCGCGCTTAGCGGTACTCGATGAAACAGATTCTGGTTTAGATATAGATGCGCTCAGGGTGGTTTCTCAGGGCGTCAACCAGCTCGCCAATCAGAACAGCGCCATGGTGCTGGTGACGCACTACCAGCGGCTGCTCAATTACATCGTGCCAGACTTTGTGCATGTCATGGAGGCTGGTCGCATTATCAAAACCGGCGGTAAAGATTTGGCACTTGAACTCGAGGCACGTGGCTACGACTGGGTCAGCGCCGAGTTTCAAGCAAGCCAAACGCATGCCTTACAGGAACAGGTATGAGTACAGTGACTTCAATTCGACAACCCGTTGCGGATTACCTTGGTGCGCTGCTGGCAGACCATGCCCAATTACCGACCAGTCCACTGGCGCGCATCAACTCGTTGCGGGCCGAAGCTGTTCATCGTCTGGATGATCTCGAGTTGCCTACTGTACGCGACGAGGCGTGGCGTTTTACAGATATTTCGGAGCTGACCAAGCAGTCATTTAAACCGGCACGCAGCGCAACCAGTTTGGAAGTCGACGACGTCGCTCATTTGTATATTGAAGAAGCCCGCACTCGGTTGGTGTTTGTTGACGGCACCTATGCGCCGCAGTTGTCTAGTGTAGAGACAGACAGCGGCTTGGTTGCGTCCAACCTACCCACTGTGTTCACCACACACGCAGCTGCAATTGACGCACATCTTGGCCACCTCGTTACGTTTCGTGACGAGGTGTTCGCTGCGCTCAACACTGCCTTTTTGAGTGACGCGGCAGTGGTCGTCATGCCACGCAACGTGGCACTGTCAGCACCGGTTCATCTGCTGTTCATTGCGACACAAACAGGTGTTGTCACTTCGCCCCGTTGTCTGGTGGTTGCAGAGTCTGGCAGCCTCATGACAGTGGTCGAGGATTACGTTGTGTTGGATCAACCGGGCAGGCAAGAAGGCGTCTATTTCACCAACGCTGTGACTGAAATCGCACTTGAAGACAATGCGCGCATCAACCACATCCGTATTCAGCAAGAGGGTAGTCAAGCGTTCCATATTGCCAACTGTGCGGTATCCCTTGGGCGGGCAAGCAATTACCAATCGGTCAGCGTCACGCTGGGTGCACGGATCTCGCGTTACAACCTTGAGGTGGCCATGGCCGAGGGTGCCGAGTGTGCAGCCGATGGATTGACATTGATCGCAACCAATCAGTTGGCCGATACACATACGTGTATCGACCACGTTCAGCCTCACGGCGTGAGCCGTCAGCTGCACAAATGTATCGTTGGTGGAAGCGCTCACGCTGTATTCAACGGCCAGATTGTGGTGCGCCAGGGTGCGCAGCGCACCGATTCAGTTCAGTCGAACCGCAATCTGCTGTTGTCCGGTAAGGCCCACATCGATACCAAGCCACAACTTGAGATCTTTGCCGACGACGTGAAATGCGCACATGGCGCAACCATCGGTCAGCTAGACGACGACGAGGTTTTTTATTTGAAGAGTCGCGGATTGTCTGACAGTGCTGCTCGCAGTTTGTTGACCTACGCTTTCGGCGCAGAAATCATAGCCCTTATTCCAGTCGCATCACTGAAGCGACGGCTCGAGACGAACGTGCTTGAACAAACCGGTGGTCAATTATGAACGCCATCACGACTGAACCCAACACCGCAACGTTGCCCTCGCAGGGCGTATCAGCATGTGCCGTGCCGGCAGCAGGCCAAACAACAGCGGCGCCCACATTTGATGTCGAACGCATACGCGGGGATTTCCCCATTTTGAAGCTGCTTGTTGACAGCAAGCCATTGGTTTACCTAGACAACGCGGCATCCAGTCAAATGCCGCAACAAGTCATAGACAGATTGGCTGTCTACCACTCAAGCGAGCACGCCAACATACACCGTGGCGTGCATTATTTGTCAGAGACTGCGACCGCTACCTACGAGGCAGCTAGGCGCAAACTGCAGCAATTCATCAATGCGCCTGAAGAGCGCGAGGTGATTTTTACCAGTGGCACCACAGATGCAATCAACTTGGTGATGCACGGCTACGGGCGAAAGTTCATCAAATCTGGCGACGAGATCATTCTGACCACACTCGAGCACCATTCAAACATCGTGCCGTGGCAAATGCTGGCTGAAGAAACTGGTGCACGTATTCGAGTGGCACCGGTTAATGACGCCGGCGAACTGGTGATCGATGCGTATCAAAAGCTATTCAATGAGCGCACCAAACTGGTTGGTGTGACACACATATCGAACGCCCTGGGCAGTATCAACCCAATCAAGGAGATGATCGCGTTTGCGCATTCGAACGGTACGCCAGTGTTGGTAGATGGTGCGCAGGCAACGCCGCACATGCAGGTTGATGTACAAGATTTGGACTGCGACTTTTACACCTTTTCAGGGCACAAATTGTGTGGCCCAACAGGTATTGGTATTTTGTATGGCAAGGCGTCCCTACTTGAAAAAATGCAGCCTTTCAAAGGGGGGGGCGACATGATTTTGTCGGTGACCTTCGAAAAAACCACTTACAACACCATTCCGTATAAGTTCGAAGCTGGTACGCCGCCCATAGCCGCTGCGGTAGGGCTTGCTGCAGCGGTCGATTACATGTCAGCCATCGGCATGCACAACGTGGCGGCGCATGAGGCCGAATTGCTCAAGTACGCGACCTCTCAGATGACAAATATACCTGGTGTACGTATCATTGGGACTGCCCAAAACAAGGCCGCGGTCATATCTTTTACCGTCGACGGTGTGCACCCGCACGATGTCGGAACCCTGCTGAACCAGGCAGGTGTGGCGGTTCGCACGGGTCACCATTGCGCCCAGCCGGTTATGCAGCGTTTTAATGTCCCTGCGACCTCGCGCGCTTCATTTGCCTTTTACAACACGTTGGATGAAGTTGATGTGTTGATTGGCGGTATTCGCGATGTTCAACAGGTGTTTGCATAATGAACACTTCTACATCGCTATACCAAGAGGTCATTCTTGACCACAACAAAAAACCACGTAACTTTGGCCCACTGGTCAATGCGAGTCACCATGCGGTGGGTCATAACCCTTTGTGTGGCGATCACATCAGCGTGTCACTCAGTCTAGACAGTGAGTGCATAGACTGCATCGCGTTTGAAGGCGAGTCCTGTGCGATTTGCAAGGCCTCTGCGTCGATGATGACGGTTGCTGTAAAGGGACAAACACGTGAAAAAGCTGAGATTCTGATTCAAGAATTTCTGGCCATGTCCACTGGAAAACTCGACCTCAACAGCCCGAATCATATCGGCCGTCTAGCGGTGTTTTCCGGTGTATCTGATTTACCAACACGCGTTAAATGCGCAATCCTACCGTGGCACACCTTGCATGCCGCATTCAATTCGCAGGCCAGTGCCTCGACGGAAACCAACGCCGAACTTCGACCCGCTCCCAACGGGGTTGTGTGATGCCACAGCCCAACCACTTAGGAAACAAGATGCTGACAGCCAATCAACTACGACACTACATCATGGAGGGCTTACCCTGCGACCACGTTGAAGTGCTGGGCGATGATGGCCAGCATTTTGAGGCGGTGGTTGTCAGCTCGCATTTCACTGACAAGACCAAGGTGCAGCAGCACCAGTTGGTGTATGTGGCCCTAGGTGATCGCATGCGCTCTGAAATCCATGCGCTGGCAATGCGCACATTCACGCCCGTCGCCTGGACACAAACACCTGTTAAATAACGTTGGAGGCAACAATGACCATACAAGACACCATTCGCCATCAGATCGCCACCAACAGGGTCGTGCTGTACATGAAAGGGACGCCCCAGTTTCCTCAGTGTGGCTTTTCCGGTGCAACAGTGCAGTTGCTTGAGGCCTGTGGTGTGTCGGACTTGACCCATGTGGACGTCCTGTCAGACCCGGCTATGCGTGACGGTATCAAGGTGTACAGCAGCTGGCCAACCGTGCCGCAACTCTACTTTAATGGTGAGTTTGTTGGCGGTGCCGATATCGTGCATGAGATGTATCAGCAAGGCGAGTTGCAACAGTTGATTGGTTCTAACCCAGTTTGATGGCTGTGACATATGTTGTCAGGTTGGTACGCACCAACTGCAGCCGTTGCACTGACCGCACTATTTACAGCAAGAGATTGAACCCGCTATAAGGAGCTGACAATGCCAAAAATTGTAGATATTGAAGACACGCCCAACCCCAACGCGGTGAAGTTCACCCTAGTCGAGCCGCTGACTTGGGGTGTGTCGCACTCGTACGAGAACGCTGATCAGGCGAAAGACGATGAGCTGGCCAGTGCCTTGTTCAACATTGCCCATGTCAGCAATGTGTTCTATGTTGATAAATGGCTCACAGTGACACAAGACGGCGGTGCCGATTGGCCGGTGTTGGTGCGTTTGGTGGCGGTACCTATTCGAGCAGCTCCTGCGGCCCAAGCGCAATCTGCTGCGGCTGTGTTTGCAGCCCGTGCATCGATTGATGCGCTGTGCGAGGCAGATCAAATCCGCCTCGATGCGATCAACACGCTGCTGGACGCGCAGATCCGCCCTTATCTGAAAAGCGACGGTGGAGATCTGCACGTTGTAGCGCTTGACGGCAACCAGCTCAGCGTGCATTACCAAGGCGCTTGCGGTACCTGCCCAAGCTCAATATCTGGCACCCTCAGGGGCATCGAGAACTTGGTTCGAGCGATTGAACCTGACATGGACGTCATAGCTGTCTAAATATGACTGAACAGCCAGCGTCAATCCTGATACCAATGTTGATGTAAATGCAGGCTTGTTAGGTGACGCCAGTTGCCGTCACCTTAACAACAGAGCTCCCACGTTCAGAAGGAATGAAAAAACTATGACTTTTGTTGTGACAGATGCGTGTGTCAAGTGCCGCTATACGGACTGCGTTGATGTGTGCCCAGTGGACTGCTTTCACGAGGGCGCCAATTTCTTGGCCATCGATCCAGAAGAGTGCATCGATTGCGCAGTATGCGTCCCTGAGTGTCCTGTCAGCGCAATTTTTGCGGACGAGGACGTGCCCGCCGATCAGCAAGCATTCATCAAGTTGAACGCAGAACTTGCGCTTATGTGGCCCACGATCACCAAGACCCATAAGCCGCTACCCGACGCCGAAGACTGGAAGGACGTGTCGAACAAGCTGCAGTTTCTGGAGCGCTGATGTGCTGTGAAACTGTGAAGTGCACATCAACGTGTTGTTCAGTTTTTGGGCATTCGAGCTGCAGTCAGCATCACCGTCACCATCACACTGTTGCGCCGAACAGATGCCCAGTCCTCACAACAGAAATTGAAACACCGCATGGCCAGCCGCTTACCACTTGAGGTCACCTTACGCGCCACTGCATATGGCGTGATGGCGCAACACCTGCTGACAATTGAACACGGCACCAACCGTGTGCCTGCCCAATACCGCGTCAGTGACCCCGCTTCACTCAGCCACTGTACAACCACCAGAGAGCCGCTATGACACGTGATATTTCACCCTATGCTGACGAGATAGACGTGTCACACGACAAGCAAAGAGGTCCTTTAAAGACCAAGCGAGACCCGACAGACCCTGCAGCAAGACTGACAAAACCTGACTGGATTCGGGTGAAGGCGGCTGTACCCTTGGGCCGCTTCCAAACGATCAAGGACACCGTGCGCAGCAACAAGTTGGTGACGGTCTGCGAAGAGGCGTCGTGTCCCAACATCGGTGAATGTTGGAGCAAGGGCACGGCTACCTTCATGATCATGGGCGACACATGCACGCGCCGCTGCAGGTTCTGCAACGTCAGCACGGGACGACCGAGCCCGTTGGATGTCAACGAGCCCAAACGTCTGGCACAAACCATTGCGCTGATGAAACTCAACTATGTCGTCATCACGTCGGTTGACCGAGATGATTTGCGCGACGGCGGGGCCAGCCATTTCGTCGCGTGCATTCAGCACATTCGTGCACTGACGCCCACCACCTACATTGAAATTTTGACGCCTGACTTTGGTGGCCGACTGGACCGTGCACTGCACATCCTTGGTAGCGCGCTGCCAGACGTGTTGAATCACAACATTGAAACCGTGCCGCGTTTGTACAAAGAAGCGCGTCCGGGTGCGGATTTTCAGAACACGCTCAATTTGTTGCAGCGCTTCAAAACGTTATACCCCAGCATACCGACCAAATCTGGTCTGATGGTTGGGCTGGGAGAGACAGACGACGAGATGTTGCACGTGCTGCGCGAACTGCGTGCCCACCAGGTGGACATGTTGACCATCGGTCAGTACTTACAGCCTTCAGGTGGCCACATGCCTGTTCAACGCTATGTGCATCCAGATACCTTCAAGATGTATGCGGCAGAAGCCCGCAAGATGGGCTTTCTGCATGCAGCCTCTGGTCCGCTGGTACGCAGCTCCTACCAAGCCGATGAGCAGGCGCATGCGGCTGGTGTGTTGTAGTGTGTACGCGATGCAAGCAATCGTCTGCATTGGCCACCATGGTGTGCGCCGCATGCAAGTCGACAGCACCACGCTCACCTATTCAATTGCACAGGCACTGAATGTCGACATTTGACCGCACGGTATGCGTGCAACGACATCCACCCTTGCCCATTGAACCAGAACACAGGAAACGTCACCATGCAGACGACTGATCAACACGATCAACAGCAGACAGCCAATGCACCACAGCATACAGGCATGAGCGCCGATAAGCTGCCCGGGATACGCCATATTGTTGCGGTGGGCAGTGGCAAGGGTGGCGTCGGAAAATCCACGGTGAGCGTCAATTTGGCGCTGGCACTGCAGCAACTTGGCGCGCGCGTTGGGCTGGTAGATGCCGATATTCTTGGCCCAAGCATCCCCGGCATGCTGGGCATCCCGACCAGTATTGCCGACAATGGGGCGACCATTTGTAAGGCTTCGACAGCCTCATGGTTAGGGCTGAAAGCCGCCATCGGCATGGCCATACGGGCACAGTTGCACACGGGCGTGCCAGCAGTCTTGGAGATGCTTGTCCAGACGGACACGCAAGGCAGGTCTGATGCCGAGCTGACCACCGCTGTTCAAGACCTCTTAGACAAGGAGGTCAATCGATCCATCGCCAACCATGGTGGGAAAATGTCGATTGTTGGGGTGTGCCAAGGAACGCTATACATTGCCATGAGTGGTGGCTGCCAAGGGTGCGCATCGTCCCAAGTGACGCTGAGACAGGGATTTGAAGTTATGTTGAAACAAGTCGCTCCAGACATAGACGCCATAGTGGACACCACCAACCATGCAGCAGGGCAACAGCCTTTCTACCCACGCAATGAACCCGCAGTAAAGCTATGACCCATCCACTGTCTCCGCACGCTTCGCCCGCCATATGCACGCTAGACGATCTCGCACAATTGGCAAACTACTCCCTCATGGACACGCTCAATTGTGATCCTGACGCGACGCACGACGGCGTGGACCATGCCCCACGCCAGGTCTTCTCGGGTCACTATGTGCCCGTCAATCCCACACCTATCAGAGACCCCGAGTATGTCGCGCACAGCCAGCACTTCTTTCGCGAGCTCGGTCTTGCTGACACCCTGGCGGAGTCGGACGACTTCATGCGCATGTTTTCCGGCGACATGTCGCAGGTTCCAGAACCCATGCGCAGGGTGGGTTGGGCCTGTGGTTACGCACTGTCCATCTACGGCACCGAGTACACGCAGCAGTGCCCGTTTCAAACCGGCAACGGTTACGGAGACGGCAGGGCAGTTGCCGTGTTGGAGGCTGTTATCAACGGTCAACGCTGGGACATGCAACTGAAAGGCGGTGGCCGCACGCCCTATTGCCGGGGAGGAGACGGCCGCGCTGTGCTGCGCTCGAGTGTTCGAGAGTTCCTGGCACAAGAGCACATGCACGCGCTTGGCGTACCTACGTCACGTAGTCTGTGCTTGTACGTGTCAACAACAGAGAAGGTGCGCCGGCCATGGTACTCAGAGGACTCGCGCACAAGAGACCCCAACATAATGGTGACAGAGGCTGTCGCCATTGCTACGCGTGTCGCGCCATCGTTCATTCGGGTTGGTCAAATCGAGCTCTTTGGTCGCCGTGCCCGCAACAACGAACACCCGAGCGCGATGGAGGAGCTCGAGCAAATTGTGTTGCACTTGGTTGATCGGGAGTACGGTGGCGTTATCGACAAGCGACTAAGCGTGCCAGAAAAAGTAGTGTCGCTCGCCCGCGAGTTCCGCGCGCGTTTGACAGCGCTTGTTGCAAACTGGATACGTGTCGGTTACTGCCAAGGCAACTTCAACAGCGACAATTGCGCGGCTGGCGGGTTCACACTTGACTACGGCCCGTTTGGGTTTTGCGACGTATTTAACCCGCATTACCAGCCATGGACAGGAGGTGGGCATCACTTCTCGTTCTTGAACCAACCTGTGGCAGCAGAGCGCAATTTCCACATGTTGTGTGGTGCGTTGAAGCCGTTGCTGACATCGCACCCAGACTACTTACCGCTTCTAGAGGATATTCAACGCGGTTTTGCGCAGGTGATGCAAGAACAAATGGAGTTGATGTGGGCCAGCAAACTTGGACTTGTCACGTATGACGCGGCACTGTTCAGTGAACTTGAAACGCTGATGGTGCAAACGTCTGTCGATTACACGGTCTTCTTTCGCGAGCTGTCGAAGGTGCCTGACGACATGGGCCCACTTCAACACAGCTTTTACAAGAACTTGGCGCATGCAACCGATCCAGACGGCATGGACCAGCGTTGGGCGGCATGGTTGGCACAATGGCGCTCGCTCATCTACCTCAAGACAGGCGCTGATGCCGCTGCGTCGCGTTCCCGGGAGGAGATCTCCCAACAGATGAAACGGGTCAATCCCAAATACATCTTGCGTGAATGGTTTGTTGTGCCCGCATACCAGCAAGCGAGCGCAAGAAACTATGCACCCCTGAGAGAATTGCAAGAAGTGATGACTCACCCATACGACGAGCAGTCGACAAAGACAGATGAGACATACAACAAACTACAACCCTCCGAGTTCGCAGAGACAGGCGGTTTGTCGTTTTACAGCTGCTCGTCGTGATGTGCCAAAGACGGGTTGACCTCATTGGGGCGGGTCTGCCTGCACAGAAATCCCCTTTTACCGCCGCGTTTGGCGTCGTCAGTCTGCGTAGTATTTTTCAGAAAGAGCAACGGCTATGACAGATGATCGCAACAAGCCCATGGGCGGTTTGACATGGGAAGAATCGGCAGCAGTGCTAGAAACGAATGCACAGCTAGGCGACGCCCGAGCGCAGCGGTTACTGGCGATGCGCTATTTGCGCGGGCGAGGTGTGCCCAAAGACGTGTCAATCGCTGTTGACTGGATGCAGCTGGCTGCACAACAACATTTTGCCAAAGCGCAGCGCGGGCTGGGTGAGTTGTATGAAAGTGGTTTGGGTGTTGTGCTCGACGCCGCCATAGCGTCTCATTGGTATCGCCTTGCAGCCCTGCAAGGCGACCCTGTCGCAAGCGACCATTTGCAGCGCTTGGCACAGGCTCACACGTCACCAAAAGGTGACAGTCAATCAACACAGCAAGGCCTGCCATGAGCGCCAACGTCATCCCCATTGTTGACCAGCGCGCCGCCAGTCCAGTACCGGTCATTCCGGCTCATACGCATGACCCCAACGGTACGCTTGCTGACACGCGTGGCCGGTCCTTACGCGATCTGCGTATTTCAGTCACAGACCGCTGCAACTTTCGCTGCACCTACTGCATGCCCAAGGACGTATTTGACAAGGACTACCAGTTTCTGCCAAAAAATGACCTGTTGAGTTTTGAAGAAATCGCACGCATGACACGCCTGTTCGTTGGACATGGTGTCGAGAAAATTCGCCTCACTGGTGGCGAACCCCTGCTGCGCAAACATCTCGATGTACTGGTTGGGATGCTGGCTCTGATCAAGACGCATGATGGCAGTCCATTGGACATTGCACTCACCACCAACGCCACGCTGTTGGCCAAGCAAGCCCATGCGCTCAAGGCTGCAGGCCTGAACCGCGTCACGGTGTCGCTTGATTCTCTGGATGAGGCTACATTTCGCGCCATGAACGACGTGGATTATCCAGTGACCGATGTTTTAAAGGGGGTTGACGCCGCACACGACGCAGGCTTTGCGTCCATCAAGATCAACATGGTGGTGAAAAAAGGCGTCAACGACCAGGATGTCGTTGCAATGGCACGCTATTTCAAGGGCAGCGGCCACATCGTTCGCTTCATTGAATTCATGGACGTTGGCTCGTCCAACGGCTGGCGTATGAACGATGTGGTGTCGTCGACTGACATTGTCCGCATGATCAGCTCGGAGATGCCTCTTATACAAGTGCAGTCCAATTACACAGGAGAAGTCGCCCAGCGCTGGGCCTATGCGGATGGCAGTGGAGAAATCGGCGTCATTTCAAGTGTGACGCAAGCGTTTTGCGCCACCTGTACACGTGCCCGCATCTCAACCGATGGCAAGTTGTACACCTGCCTATTCGCACAGTCAGGCCATGATCTTCGCGCGCTCATGCGTGCAGGTTACAGCGACAAGGACATCACTGGTGCCATTGGCTTGGTGTGGGGCCAGCGTGACGATCACTATTCAGAGATGCGCACTGAAGCAACTGCAGGGATTCAAAAAGTTGAAATGTCTTATATCGGCGGTTGAGCACTTGAGCCGCGCTCATTCAAAGGGGGCAGACAAGTTGACGCACTTGCTGAACCGTGTCAAGCGTTCCGTCGGTGAGGCATGTGTTGGAAGCTGTCCCAACAAGGTGACAGTTATGTGACCTGTCTGTGCGGTTGTTAGTGTGAGACGGTGCGTGGATGGCGCTTTGCGGTTCATTTGGACAGAGCCAGCAAGCAATGCGTCATTGCGAAGCCACCCAACACACATGTAATGTTTAATCTAATGAAAAGTAATATGAATCAAATAGTCTTGCTGGAGAAAATCCACGGCAATGCCGCTGCGTTGCTAACAGAGCAGGGTTTTACGGATGTCAGAGAAATTGGCAGTGCCCTGTCAGATGCGGACTTGATTGACGCCCTGCAACATGCAAGCGCCGTTGGCATCAGATCCCGCACACACATGTCCGCCACAGTGCTGGATGCGCTGCCGAATTTGCGGAC
>Ga0209390_10006872_pt1 | contig 14910 bp, 9 predicted proteins | sample BON01_FD_187212 | JGI IMG/M metagenome (GOLD analysis project Ga0209390, IMG submission 187212) | Freshwater microbial communities from Lake Bonney liftoff mats and glacier meltwater in Antarctica - BON-01 (SPAdes) (version 2) | ecosystem: Environmental > Aquatic > Freshwater > Ice > Glacier... | reverse complement strand
GACGAATATCGTGCTCTATTCCTCACAGCCAAGGAAATAGAAATCCTCTCGAAAGGCATTTCAGACCAGGGATACCACTACTACGGGTCAGCAAAGATGATGGCCGGCATCGGCAAGGGATTTGCGGAGTCTATGATCGAGCTTCGCAAAGCGAGCGCGACGAAATAGAAGCTGCCCGGATCACCGTTCGCGTCAGTCCTCGCGCTAAAGCATGAAAAACTATTACTTTATAAGGAACAGTTGGCACTAATTTATCTTTGGACATTTCAATCAAAAAAGTCTTTTTTCGTAAATACAACGTAGGCACATCATTAGCTCTCAACACCTACACTCCACCGTCCAACAGTCGGCAGCCTGTCTGATCAGATAACTCACAGATAAAACCTCTATTATGAAACGATTCTCAAATACATCAACTAGCGCTTCCGGTCCGGCTTTGGTGCGGAGGCGTTCCAGCAACGGCAGGATTTCTTCCGCTGAGTCTGGATTCGCGCTGGTAGTAACATTGATGTTGATGGTCCTCCTCGCCCTACTCGCAATCGGTCTCCTGTCGTTGAGTAGCGTATCCCTCCGCTCAAGCAAACAGAACAGCGCCAAAGCGGAAGCACAGGCAAACGCAAGGCTGGCTCTCATGCTGGCCATTGGCGAACTTCAGAAACAAATGGGGCCTGACCAGCGAATCTCTGCAAACGGTTCCATCGTGACGGAGGTGACTCCCGCGAACCCCCACTGGCTGGGGGTTTGGGATTCATGGAAAGCCGGTGACAACGACCCTTCAAATCCTGACGGTTTAAGCGCTCATTCGACCATCGTCGGAGTTTCCGACACGAATGTGGCCCCCACTTACGAGCCAGATCGGCGGGACCACTTTCGCGCCTGGCTGGTGTCACGCGACCCATCGCAGGTGCATGAACTGGAAAACCTGGAAGAGGTGCTGGATGATGCGACGACCATGCCCGGGACAGGCGCAACGGCGGTTAAAATCGTTGCCGACGGCTCTCTTGGCGAAGGCAGCGACGCCTCACTTCACGTCGCAGTCCCCCTGCTGAACAATGTCGCTGCGGATCGCACCGTCAAGGGTCGCTATGGCTGGTGGATAGGCGACCAAAGTCAGAAGGGCAGCGTGATGGACGACTCCTACGAAAACCTAAGCCTCACGGACGCGCAGAAGATCTACCGCCAGCAAGCGCCCGGCTCCACTGGGACGGCTCGCGTTGCCGGGTTGGAGACGATCGCCCCCGGTGCCAAGCTTAACGGCCTACCCTCCTACAACACCCTGGATCTGGTTACCGTGAATCCGGCTCGCCCTGATGGAATCCTTCCACCCTCAAAGCGCAACTTCCATCATGTCACCGCCACTTCGCTCGGCGTTCTCGCAGATGTGCGCGAAGGCGGACTGAAGCGCGATCTCAACACCCTACTTGAAAGACCTATCGACATCACTGAAACGAGTGATCCTTTCATGCTCTACCGGTTTGATGAAGACGGGCAGGAGCGCGTCCCCATTCAAGATCTTGCCGCCTATTACCAGCTCTATGATGACGATGACGCGTGGACTAACGGACGCCGTGGTGGAATCAGCTACGACTCGCCCGAAATCCCCAATGCTTTGCAAATCAAGGTTCCCGATTATGGCGATCCTTCGGACAAAGAGAAGTATCTGCGTCAATACACCGCACTTTACCGCAACCCCGTGCCGGTAAGAATCCAGTTTCTTCTCGCAGTAGGTGCTACGCCGATTACTCAGGAGGATCGGGATTATGTGCAGGGAAGATACGACGAAGGAAGCCGCTTCTTCCCAACTCCACTGCGCGCAACCGATACGCACAAGCTTCTTCTCGGGGTGATGCCCGTAGTTTCGCTGTGGAACCCAAACAATCTCCCCATGGTGATGGAACGTGGTAACCGCCAGATCTTTAAATTCAACACCCCGCCGATTGCCACCCGCTGGAAAAAGTATCGCTCGGGCGGTGAGGAATACGTGAATGGCTATATCAATCTCAACTATGTGATGAGCGGAGAAGGAACAGGAGATGGCCGAGCACGGCGTGCTGACCCATATCTGGTTCAGCTGAAATTCGCTGAATCCGCCCCCATTGTTTTCGAGCCAGGTGAGGTTAAGATGTTCTCATTGCCTCCCGGCGTAAGCAATCTCCTCAGCGAAGCCGCAGATCAGGATGGAAATCTCATCAGGAGGATCTATGAGCCTGTTAGCGGTTGGGATCCATACGGATTTTTTGTGACCGTGCATTCGGCGCTGCGTTCTAACCCGACTCCAGACGCCTACAGCCTTCCTGGCTCCGGCATGCGACTGTTTTTCTCGGCAGAAGATCAAATTACCTTGGAGGTGGCGACCGAAGCTGTTCGACCAGCTGGCAGAAACCCCTCGGTGATGAACGAAATCCTTGGAGGAGCATTTAATTTCTGGCTGGGAGATTATGATTACGTGAATGGAAATAACGGAACACTTCATTTTCGTAATTATCAGTTTATCAGTCGTTTCGGAGGAGATACAAATGTCGGACAGGGGCCGGTCGCGGAATTTAACGCAGAATTAATGAGCAAAGGGTTTCCTGGTAGCAATAGCCCCATAGCTTTTGATGATTCAGTGGACTCTATTCTTGGATCACAAATTATTGGTGCTACTGAAACAGGTGAGGTTCGTGCGTTCATGATGTTTTCGATGTCCGCAGGGTGTGAGACTAGCTCGAAACACATTGGTGGGTACGGAGGAGGGCGAAGGGTAACCTCACGTCCGTTTCTCCATGGGGCGACCATCGCTGCACCCATCGTCGATCGCGCGGAACGCGATGCGCTCTATGATTATGGCTGGGAGTGGCAAGTTGATCGGATCAATTCGGTTGAAGAGGCAATCCAGTCTGATCCCATATCTGGAAACGCCTTCTTCGGCGGTGGATACACGGCGGAGGCTGGTTCGACACATGTCATCCAACAGTATCTTCCTGTCTTACCGCCGATTTCAATCGCCTCTTTGAGCCACGCACACCTGGGCGGTTTTAGTTTGGCGAATGATCCGGTGACGGCTAGCTCATCAGACAGCATAAATCTTAGCCGCTTTCACACAAACACCAACGAACGGTTCCGAGGAGCTCCGGAAGAAGGTGATTTCCAGCAAGTCACCGCCACCGGAGCTGTGGGACTAGCTCCTCACGTCATGCAGGCAATCGGAAACTCGTATGCCCACCCCAATCTACCTGCCGATAGGGCGTTCCAAAGCTACACGCGTTTTCTGAATCACGATATTGGCGGCCAGGTATTCACGTATGCCGACCACTCCTACCTGGCGAACAAAGCACTCTGGGACGAGTATTTCATGTCCTCGATCACTCCGCAGCTTAGCAAAGTGGAGCTTTTTGGGACGGGCAGCAACCTCACAGCCGTGCAAGTGGCTGAGGAGGTTTTCTTTGGAGACAGGATACTGCCCAACCCACGGATGATCCCTGTCACTACGGGCCTCGATCAAACACAGTTCGATGAACTCAAATCCAAATACGGCGACTACGAGGATGGCTTCGCGGATCAGATTGCCTCCCACCTCATGGTCAACGGTGCGTTCAATATCAACTCCACCTCTGTGGATGGATGGAGAATTCTCCTATCGAGTTTGCGCAGCAAGCCCGTTGCTCATCTTGAAAAAAACAGCAAAACCCTCACGTTTACCACGCCCGAAGGAACCCCTGTCGGCCCAGGCGCACTGCCAGCAGGTGAACCATTGACAACCGACCAGCTTAACAGTGATCCGAATGCACCTGCCGAGCAGTGGACTAGCTGGCGCACCCTCAGTGACGAGGAGATCGACCAGCTCGCCGCTGCCATCGTGCGTCAGGTTAAGCTCAGGGGGCCGTTCCTCTCCCTCTCCGAGTTCGTCAACCGCAGGCTGGAAGGTAACGCGACTGCAGCTGAAGCGGAGCGCTCCGTCAAGGGAGCCCTCCAAGCTGCCCTCGATGATAGCACTGTCGATAGCACTGTCGATATCAACAGCGCATTCCGGAGTCCCAGCCGCATGCTCGATACCGAGCTCGACGGGATGACCGCCGAATTCACCGAAGCGCTAAGTGGCCCCATAGCCTACGGCAGCACCCCATACGTTGATCAGGCAGACATTCTGCGCCACCTTGGCTCTACACTCAGTCCGCGTGGCGACACCTTTGTCATCCGCAGCTACGGTGACTCGCTAGACGCCGCAGGCAATGTAGTCGCCCGCGCCTGGTGCGAGGCCATCGTCCAACGGACCCCGAGCTACATCGATCCAACCGATGCAAATGAAGCCAAGCAGAGCGAACTATTGTCCGAATCTAACAAGCGTTTCGGTCGCCGTTTTAGTATTACGAGTTTCCGCTGGCTTAATGCGGATGAAGTCTGAAGAAGGCGGTAAATTCAATCCCTACACCAATCCATGATAACACCTCGCACCTTCCAATCCCTTGTCGTGGGTTTTTGCTTCAGCCTCACGCTGCTCACGGCAGCCACCGCGCAGCAGCAAGCCCAGGTCATACTCCAGTTCGTATCGTTTCCCCGGTCTGCAAATCCTGGCGCTATCGAGCTGATCAATGGTGAGGGCGAGACGATATTAATTGAGGCTCCTACCAACAGCCTTTCCAAAACCTACCGGGTCAATCGCATGGACAATTGGGTGTTGGGAAAATCCATCACGGATGCCGAGGGGAAACCTTCTTTCAAAGTGTATGGCAAAGCCAAAAGTATTGCGGCTCAAAGCCAGCTTATACTTGTGATCCGTAAGGGAAAGAATGATGCCGATGGACTGGAGCTTTTCCCCTTAGCCAGTAACAGCGAAGGCTTCGGTGGAGGGAAGTGCTTTGTCATGAATGCCAGCAAAGTGGAAATCGCGGGAGAGATCGGCAAAAAGAAATTCGCCCTCAAGCCGCTGAAGCATACTATTATCAAGCCCGAGGCATCCCGCGAAGAAAATAATCGTAAATACAGCAATGCCTACATCTATTTCAGGAAGGACGACAAGCCCGAGCCGTTTTTCTCATCCGTCTGGCGGATGAATGACAAGGCACGCAACCTGGTCTTCATCTACCATGAGCCGCTGAACCACCACCTCCGCCTCCACATCATCCGGGATTATCTCTAGTGGTCTGGGACCGTGCTTTGAAGAGTATATTTTATTCTTCCACGACCCTCCAAGGATTGAAAGTCTTCACGTCCGCAGGGAAATCAGCGGTGTTGCGCGTGACCACGGTGAGCTGATGTACTAGCGCAGTCGCAGCAATAGGACTATCCATCACATCCATATTGAATCCTTTGGCTTCGTGCTTGGTGTAAAGTTTCCCCCAAGACTTCAGGGTCATCGTATCAAGCCCCAGAATTTGCTCAGCAAAGTCACTCATAGGCCGTCACTCGAAATTGATTTTCAGAGTGCTTGAACTTATTGATCGGTCCAGTCCCTGACGAACTTTTCCCAAGCTTCTTTTGTGGCCTCGAGGTCACCTTTGACTTCCTCGATGCGGGCGCGGTGGAAGGCTTGACCGGCGAGGGGAAGGCGGCGGTTGGCGGCGGTTCGGTTGGCGAGTAGCGGATCGCCTTCGGGTGGGCAAAGTGCCTGCACCTTTTCGACGAGGTCGGCAAATGGTTCACCCACGAACCATGACGGTTTGGCAGCGGTGCCTTGACGATAACTTCGCGGGGCCATGTATTCGATGACAGGCCGGTTGTCGGTATTGAGCGGGTAATCTTCGAACAGGGAGCGGGCTTCAGTTAGATTTCCACCGTAGAACAGGAGGATGGTTTGTGGATCGAGTGGGAGGTTCAGCCGATCGAGGTCGCGGTAATCCTTGCCGGTGACCGCAAAGAGCTTGTCGGCACTGCTGTCGATGGTGCTGGCGGGCAGGGTCTGACCTTTTTGATGACCGATGAGGGCCACCACTTCGTCTCCCGGTTGAAAGTTGTGCCGCCACAGCGAGACCTGGTCGAAGACTTCGATCATGGTGTGAGCGATGATGGAAAATTCGTTTTCGGTGAGCTGATAGAGGGGCAACCACTGGACAAAAACACCATCCGCTGTGAGCCGGTTTTTCGCGCGTTGAAAGTGCTCACGTGTGTAGAGACTTCCAGCACCGGAGCGGAAGGGAACGAAGAGGTCGGCATTGACGATGTCGAACTTCTCGTCGGTGGCCATCAGGTAATGCCGCCCGTCCTCCACCAGCACCTCGGCGCGCGGATCTTTGAAAAGGCCGTTGGTGAGATCATAGCTGCGGCCGTCGGGAGCCTGGAAGTCAGTTATGTATTTTTTCGCGGCGGTGATGACCTCGGGCACGAGTTCGCAGGCGACGACTTTTTTCACATTTGCATACTTTGGATCGAGGGCGCTGCCAGCTGTGATTCCAGTGCCCACGCCGAGGAAGAAAATGGCCTCGGATTCCGGGTAAACCATCAGTGGCAGGTCGGCTTGAAATTTCTCCTGCATGTAGGCCCCGGTGGAGCCGAGGCTGTAGTTCGAGTTGATCCTGATAGCTCGGCCAAGGCGATCACTGTCGGTGACCGAAACTGTGCAATCACTGCCCTCCCAAATCTCGATGACGGTTTCCTTCTCCCCAAGTGGGTCGGTGCTTGTGATCGGAAGGCTTCGAGGATCGAGGAAAATCAGATTGAGCAGAATGAAACCGACGCAGGCAGCCTTGGCACCAATGCTTTTGGCGTCCCAGCCAAGTGGAAGCACCAGTGCGGCAAGGATATAGATCAGGGAGATCACTTGCATGCTGCGCCAAATCCCAAGCCAATCAAGGAGCAGAAAACCGCAGAGCAACGCGCCAATAATCGCTCCGATGGTATTCGCGGTGGCGAGGCGCCCGAGCGAAAGCCCCGCTGACTTCAGGTGCCGTTCCTCGACTTTCATCAGGTAGGGAAAAATCATGCCAAGCAGTATGGCGGACGGCGCGATCGTCAGCGTCGCGGTCCGGAAGATCAGCAGGATGTAGGACGGCCAATTGCCCGTGGAGGTGACAAGCTGCATGTCATTTGTCAGCGACAGGAAAATCGAGGGCGTGAAGGAAATCGCGACGGCCCCGGCTAACATCAACAAGGTGAGAACCAAAAATGGCGGAGCGCTCAGCCGTGCGAGCCGGGAACTTATTAAAGCTCCCAAGGCCAGGCAGACCAGCACGACCACTAGGATCGCGGCAAACGTATAGACCGAGTTCTCAAGCACCTGTGAGAACAAGCGAGTCCACAAAACCTCCAGCGCGAGCACCCCGAAGCCGGAGAGCAAACAAAGAAATACGATAGCTTTGCGACCCCCGGCGGATGGTGACTCAACCGAAGCGACTGGCTCATCCCGCAAAGACTTCTTCCCGCTGTTTTTTTTACGCTCCAGTCTGCGCCGCTCCTGCCGCGTCAACTGAACGTCCTTTGTCCCGATCAACTCAGGAGCAGCGCTCGCCATTTCCATGGCCTGCATGGAAACGAGTGCGCTGCCCCGGGACAAGCGGAAGGCAACAATAGCGACTCCGCCCGATACGACAATCGCCAGAATACAGGTCCCGTTGAACCCGAGCCACAGAGGCAGATAGAAGCCAGCAAGAAGGGCACCGATCGCCGCGCCCAGCGTATTGATCCCATACATCAGGGCGGCAGTGGCGGCGAATGTCTTCTGCTCACGGACCATGTATTGCCCGAGGACCGGGATCGTACCGCCCATGCAGAAGGCGGGAGGAAAAATCAGCAGCAGCGAGAGCCCGAACTTAATGAGCAACAACCATGCGCTGGAATCGATGCTCTGATAGATCGCGGGATAGATGGCATGGTAGATCGCCAGAATCACAAAGTAGATCAGGGCAGTGATCGAGATGGCGACCTCCAGCCACGCATACGTCCGCATCGGATTTTTCGAAGTAGAAACGCGCCTTCCGAGCACCCAGCTACCGGCGGCCAGACCGGCGAAAAACGAAGCCAGCGTCGCGCTAGTCGCATGGGAAGTATTTCCAAAAAGCAGACCGATCTGCTTCATCCACAGCACCTGATAAACCAGTGCCGCGAAGCCGGAAAGGAATACGAGACCAAGGGCGATCGCGGTCTTGTTACCTACATTTTGTGAATGCTCTCCCATGTGCGGAGAGGTTGCCTACTCCCCCACTTCTGGCAACTTCATTTCCTCAAACCAGAAGCTCTGGCGGTTGGCCTTCTTGCCGCCCGCAAAATTTAGGAAACCCGTGGCGGAGAGGATGATCTTGCCGTCGGTGAAATCAGAGCGGAACTCGTCGTCAATGACCCGGCCCCAAGGCTTGCCACCCTGACGCTTGCCAACACCAGTCATCGACGGGTCTTGCTTGCGTCGGTTGGTCATGTATTTGCCGTCGATCCAGATGTCCGAGCCATCACCGGCATTCACGTGGCTACGTCCACCAACAAGTATCCGATATGCGTAGCCCTCTTTGAGCGGAGGCAGCTCGACCTCGGCACGCATCATCAGCACTTCCTTTTCCCAGAGAGTTTTAAGCGGTGAGGAACAATCGCAGAAATTCAGATCACAACGACCAGCGAACTCCAGCTTTCCGGCAGTGCTTCCGAACGGAGCGAAGCCAGTTTTCCACCCAGCCGCTTTAGGATCGAACTCCGGCGAGAACCAGTTCTCCATACCTTTCGGCCACTCGACAGGGCGGTAGCTCCAGCCGCTCTCCCAGAGCTTTCCATCCTGTGGATCGAAGCTGTAGTAGTCCCATTCGATCTCTGTTCTCTTCGGGCCGTAGGCTTTCCAATCATAGTCTTCATTGCCTACCCGCTGGTAGAGATCGACTAGGCCATCGACGGTGCGATCCGGCGCGTGTTTCGATATCTCGGCTTTGAGCTTCTCTTTGTTCTCCTTTACATATTCGGGGATCAACTGGCCCTTGAGCAAGGGCACGAACGCCCCCTTTACTTCGGGGCCGAACTGCTTTGAATCCGCCTTCATGAAAATTTCCTGATGCGGCAGGCTTTCTTCGGGAAACCGCTTTTTCGCCACGTTATAGAGTTTATCAAAACCACCTGGGGTGTTGGAGAGATTCGCCGCGATACCATCCAATAAATAGGCCACTCCGTCTGATAGGTCCTGTCCGCCCGGAGCAGCGAGCTCGGTTGGGAAATTGACATACGCCTCACCTAGTACTTTGACCGCGAACTGTTGCACTTCAGGATCAGCCGTTTGCAAACCGCTTACGATTCCGGCCACTGGCTGAAGCGCCACAGCCCGCTCATTATTGGAAATCATTTCGCCAATAACCGGGAGGATCTGTTTGTAGAAACGCTTATCAGTGGCGACCGGTGTGAGAGCGGTCATCGCTCCCTTACGCAGCCACCAGTCGTCGTGGCTGAGCCAGAACGAGAGTCGCTCGACATGCGGCTCGATCAGGACTGGCCGTGCTCGTCCCAGCGCATTGAGTGCACCTTCGACCACCCACCATGACTCTTCCGGATCGTTGATCATGTCGATTACCAGGCCGAACATCTCGTCGGTGATCTGATCCGTCGGCATGCCCGAGCCTTTAAACATGCCGGTGATGCAAGTCACACCAGCCTGCCGTCCACGGGGATCCTTGGATTGGAGTAAGGGCGTCACCAGATGGGATCGACCACTGTTGTTAATGGCGCGAGCGGCTGCCGCCCGGATCCCTTGGTCGATGTGATGAGAGTAGGCCAGCAAGGTCTCGTCGCTCGCATTGGGATCGTTGATTAGTGCCATGAGAGGCGCCGACGCATGGGTGGCGAGTCGTTCCTTTGAAATATCCAGAGCCTTTCCGGGAGCATACTCGCCGGGTGATAATGATAGAAAGACCTCATCCGCCTCGGTTCCCCAAGGGCGCTCTGGCAGACTGTAGGGGATGGAAAATTTCGATCTCGGCGCGCCGTAGATGCGCAAATTTTTAAGCGGGAGCGTGTAGATCAGCGGGATGTAGTTTCCCCATGCTCGACCACTCTTGTGTCCGGTTTGGACGTAATTGACGTTCCAGCCGCTCGGCCAACCGAAGGCTCCGTCGTGAGTACGAGCTAGCTCATACATCCAGCGGCGCCCTTCCATGAAGGAGCGGTATTGATCCGGGCGCTCGTCCTTTACCAAGCCCATTGCAGGCCCGCGCCAGAGTTCACCGATGCCGCCGCCAGTATGGCCGTGGAAAAGCCAGGAGGTGGAGTAAAAGCTTTTCGTAGCGCTGATATCGCGTGCTTTGGCGTAAACCGATTCCTCACCTTCCGGAGTGAGCGCAGCCGCAGCGGCCATTGCAAATGCCAGACCTCCTGTCTTGCCATTATCCACAAATCCACCTTCGGGGACACCATCACCGTAGGCGACATTGCCGTGGCCCGCGAAACGATAGAATTGTTTAAGCGCGCTCTGCAGGGTGAACTCGTCGACATCGACACCGCATTCCTTGGCCAACATGAGATACGTTACGCAGTGCACACCCGCGCCGTTCAGGTGTCCGCCAGCCATATACCGGTAAGGTGCCGCGCCGCGCCCGGCCCAGCCTCCGTTGTAGATGGTTCTCTTAAGCTCGTCGGCCATGCCCTTGATGGCAGGCAGGACGCTCTGGTCTCCAGTCCGAAGGTAGTATTCACAAACCGCGAGTCCGGCATAGCCGATGTCCCACGGGTAACCTGCCCTTTCCGGGGAAAGCTTGTCCTTGAACCAGCCGGTGACCACATCCAGATCTTTCTGCTCGCCGGTGGAAAGGAGGAAAAGAGCCGCGCCATGGTTGGGTTCTTCGAGCTTGCCTAGGAAGTCGGCGAAATTGCGAATGATCTTCGCTGACTTTGGGCAATCCAGCGGCCAGGTGTCACTGTAGGCACCGAGCGCTGGAATTTTGATGATGACCTCGCGGCTCGCACCCTTGGGATCGTCTTTGACCATCATTTTCAGCACTCCGTCCTTCGCTTCCGCTTCCGTGATCCAGTCGCCGAGTATCACCCGCGGGTCGCGATCCTTGAGAACCTTGCCATTGATACTTTCGATGATCTGCCCCTTCTTGAGCTGCCCGGTCGCCCCGGCTGGGGAACCCTCTTCGACGCTACTGATCCGCATGGTGAAGGCGGGCTGGATGAGCTCCAGGCCGATGCCGATGGGTCCGATGCGACTGATCTCATAGCGGGAGCCCTTCGAATCCGGCCATTGGTGGAACTCAGGCTCCTCGGTGTAGTAGGGATCCGTCGCCATGAGGGCCGTAGTCGCAAGGGCTGCCATCGCGACGCCCAGCGAAAATTGTCTCAAACGATTTGTTTTTATCATTCTTTTCTTCATCGACTCTTGCGTTTTAGGGGCGCTTGGGGCGAAGCGCAAGAATTCACCCTCGCCCCGCTCATTTCTTTTGTAATGCCCTGCGCCAATATGGAGAAGGGTGTTTCCTACCTGTCCGCCTGCATCCTTGGCGTAGGTGGAACCCCTTTTTATCAGGCGGAGTCTTCTCTACCGGTCCTCCGCAAAGGGCTTGGAAAGACCCTTCTCCTTATTATTCTTCCGCTGGAGGAGCATATCTTGAGAAAACCAGATTCACCTTGGTTCCCACTTTTGGGACGGTTTCCTCGTTGATCTCCATTCCGAAACCCTTTCCCTCGTATGGATTGCCGCTAGCGATGCCATACTGAATCACCGTGCTCGGATCGGGCCAGATCCCGACCAAGATCCCACTGAAATTGGCCGCATAGAACCGCTCGCCGGTTTCCTGGTGCGCCTGCAAAAATGAACCAGCAAAAACCCATGCATCCTCCGCTTCCACAGTTGCCACAGCGCCATCTTCCGCAACCTCACGACTCTTGATCATCGAGCTCAGTTTGACTCGTTTCTTAGCCCCCTCGGCCTCCCATTCCACTTCAATTTTGACCCGGGAAGCCTCCTGTTTCATGGCCTTTTGCCACCAGAGATCTGTCAATCCGACAAGTTGTGGAGTCGGTTTAAGTCCTCCGAGCAACAAGGCGGCGTGCACCAGTTCCGGCTTGGCCGTTGTGGTGAAAATCGCCTCGTGTTCGAAAGTATCCGGCTTGCAAACCACAAACTCAAGAATTCCCGAATCAAGGCAAACCGTGGCCTCGATCCGGACTTCGAGAGTTTCGCGGTTGACCGTGACACCCGGCAGCTTGATCTCGGTCGCAGTAACGCTTACCTGCTCCTCTAGGTTTTCCGCTTTGACTGGCGCTACCGGGTCGCCGAAGACCAACATCGCGGAACTCCAGAGAAGGAGTCCGTTTAAAATCAGTTTGCGTGATCTCATTTCGCGGGCGCCGCCCAGCTCTCACGGGCTTTTTTAATCTGTGCATCATCAAGGCCGAAACCTTTGAGCACGCCAGCCGCCATCATCTGGTTTCCAGCGGCATTCATGTGCACGCCGTCGCGCGTCAGGAGATTGCCTTTCCGGTCGGCACCCGCTGCGGCGATTTCAGCCTGCATGGCGGCATTCAGATCGGCGAGAAGGCACTTCTTCTCCTTGGCGAGTTCGACCAGGAAGGCGTTGTAGAGTGCCAGCTTCTGGTTGTTCGGATTGGCGGCATCTTCCTTAATCATGGTGGAGGTCAGGATCATGACTTTGATGCCCGCAGCCTGGCACTCATCAACGATCTTGGTTATATTCTCCTTGTATTGTTCGAGCGGCACTCCCCTCGCGCCATGCCAGACATCGTTCACACCACAGCTGAGAGTCATCCAGTCCGGCTCCTTGCTCAGCACGTCCTTCTCAAGGCGCGCCAGCATCTGATTGGACTTGTGGCCGCTGATGCCGGCCGGGATCGCGGTGGCCTTGATGCCGTTCGCCTCCAAACCACTGATCACCAGCATCACATAGCCGCCGGGCTTGGCTCCGGCCTGCGTGATGGAATCCCCCATAAAGGCGATTTTCTCCCCATCCTTGACCGCAACTTCCGCAGCTTTCACCTGTGCCATACCAAGCGCACCCATCATCAGGGCCGCCACAACTGTCATATTTCCGAGTTTCGTCATGCGGGGGATACTCTGCGGAAACCCGGAACCTTTCTCAATCCTTTTCCTAGTCCTTGGAACTGGAAGTCATGACCGTAAAACGGTGAAGTCCGCGCTACGCGGGCGGGAGCAAGAACGTCGCAACCACTGCACGGTGATCGGATGGAAAAGGCGAAACAACAATGTCCGCATTCTCCTTGTCTTCCCCCACGATGCTGACGTTCTTCACCTCCACGCGTTTCCCTCTGAAATAGACAAAATCAATGCGGTCATGGTGATCCTTCGGGTCAGCCGCTTGGGTCACAGGCGTCCAGGTGTAACCGGGGCTCTTCATCTCGTCCGGATGGAACGCCCGCCAAGCATCCATAAAACCCTTTTCCACCATCGCCATGGAGCTGGGATAGGCCACCTTGATCGGGTGACGCCCCGCCTTCGCCGCAGCGGCGGTCCAATCCAGATGCGAGGGCTCATTGAAATCTCCGGTGACAAAAACGGGGATCTCCTTATCAGGGAGTTTCCCGATCTTCCCGAACAGCCCGGCGATTTGCTGCCCGCGCGCGCCCTCGGCGCTGTCAACAGCCTCCCGCTCGGTTTTTATGAAAGGCGCATCGGCGTAGGGGATACCCAGCAGCTGGTATGGCTGATATGGGGCGTGCGCCAAATGCAGGTTAAAGAGATATACATCCTGACCGGACTCCAAACGGATCCTGGCTCCGCCATCGTGTTTCTCAATGATTTCAAAACGCGTCAGGATGGCACCACTGCCATGCCTCATGTAATTCCAGCCCAACAAAGCAGCCAGCTCCTTTGCTTTGCCGCCAACTTCCTGCAACCCGACGATGTCAGCCTCCGCCGCCTGGATGACTTTGGCAGTCTGGGATAAAGGTTGTCCGCGCTGCATGCCACCACGAAGGACATTGAAGGTCATAACCCGGAGGCTCCGCGTCTCAGCCGCAGTTTGTTCGGTATCCGCACGGCTCACGCCGGAAGCGAAAAGGAGACAAACGATCGCGATGGTGAAAACTGAAACAGAACTATCTTTCATGATTGCTGGGAATTGGAGGGCTTCAAGGTGGGCAGGGCATCTACATTGACAATGTTCAACCGCAATGGAAGCGCAGAGGATCTTCTTTACGATGAATTCGCTCGGAAGGACGCAGAATGAGGCGCAGCCTCCGTGGACTGCTACAGCCTGCCTGTCCTCCCGTAGTCTCGGCGAAGGAGGGCTGTAGCCTATCCCCAAGGCAGCCCTGCTCGTCCCGGCATAGCTTCAGCGGCGACGGACTGCGAGGAGGGCAAGCTTAGGTTTCATCGGGCTGTAAATCCGTGCCAATGCCGCCGGGCTCGCAGCAGGGCTGCATTGCCCAAGGCGGCAGCAGGCTGCACGCAGTCCACGGAGGCTGCGCCTCGTTCGGTAAGACAGTCCTTCCCACCACTTTCAGTTACACCCGTTGGTGCGATAAGCTAAACAGGAGGAAAAACAGGGAACAGAGGAACATCCCATTTCTTCAATTCCGTGTATTCCGTGTATTCCGTGGTTGAAAATTCTCATCCTGAGGGCATTGGCTGGAACCACCGGATTCTCCAAGGCCTGCATGAGCCGGAATTGCTTCCGCCCGGAAAGGAATTTTCAGGAGATGATAGGGAAGTGCGCTTTCCCGCGTAAATTCCGCCTGTCACCAGTTCTGACGGAAAAAGCAATTTCCTAGTTATTTATATGAGAAAAGTCCGATTGATCGCAGCGGTATCCACCGCACTTCTGAACATCTATGCCATTGAATCGGCAGTCGCTTCGGACGAAAAGGCGCATCCAGCCCCTGCCTTTGTCGTCCCAGAGGACACCGAGGCGATCTTAACCCGCTATTGCTACAATTGCCACGATGATATGGATCAGGAAGGCGATATCAGGTTGGACAATCTGGCCGAACTGGACACCTCAAAGCGGCTGGATCTTTTAAACCGGATGCAGGAGCAGCTCTACTTCGAGCACA
>Ga0209390_10006870_pt1 | contig 14912 bp, 16 predicted proteins | sample BON01_FD_187212 | JGI IMG/M metagenome (GOLD analysis project Ga0209390, IMG submission 187212) | Freshwater microbial communities from Lake Bonney liftoff mats and glacier meltwater in Antarctica - BON-01 (SPAdes) (version 2) | ecosystem: Environmental > Aquatic > Freshwater > Ice > Glacier... | reverse complement strand
ATCAAGCATGTGGATTAATCCAGAAATGGAGATGGGCACTCAAATATATGTGAGCGGGCACTCACCTTCTCGCCCGTGAGCTTATCTTCGACAAAGGGGATGCGCTCCTCCTTGGACTCGTAGCCACTTTCTCCTGGTTTGAGCCACGACGGCCCTTGATCCGCAGGGTCCTGCCCCATTCCTTCCGGCATGTAGTGCTGCTTGTCTTGCTCTGGTGTGACGGCCCTCCCCTCTACGGTGTCGTCCTTCTGGTCGCACGATTGCGGTGGCGGTGTGGGAGTGGTGTCGGTGGTGGTGCCCGTGCTGGAGGCGGTCAGCGCGCGCCTGGGAAGGACTCGGCCAAGGCCCAACGCTCGACGAAGCAGCATCTGAATCTGTGATGCGGGTGAAGAAATGATTGTGATAAGCATCTGGGATATGAGAAGCAGCACTTGTATGGCTTAGAAAGGGAGCATAAAGCGCGCACGACGGGAAGGAAACTTCTACAAAAAAGTACGTGCCCAGAACTTTGGCACAACAACGGCTTTCGATGACGATTGGACCATCACGGGTCTCAATGTGTAAGACTGTCCAACCACACACAAGCCTTCAGGCAGATTGCAAGATCCACGCCAACAATGAGACCACCCTTTTGCCTGTGATCTCAACGCATCTCAAGCTTCCAATCGAGCCCATGCTCATCTAGCCTTATCATCACCAACACGCATCGACACAGCCGCGAATCCCGCAGCCCGGGCCTCTTGCATTTCATCCATCGCTCCTCCTGCGACGCCGCTAATAGCCCCCCTACGCCCCAAGCCAGCTTCTCGATAAGGTCATGTCGGAAAGTGGCGGGGGTATGTGGCGAATTCTGACACCGCTGCTTATGACGGGCACTGCCCTCGTAATGAAAGCCCTCCTCGACGCAAAGCTCCCGCCCCCATTTCTATGCAGCTCTTGGCCATCGGTCCTTGCTTCGCGCCGCAGCCACGAGGGCGGCCATTGCAGGTAATATGGCCGTGGTGAGGTGTTTGTGCGAGGAACAGGAAGTGCCCGTGAATTCTGTGCCGCCGGAGAAAATAGCTGAAGCCCCTGACTTCGGAGACGTCACGCCCCTCATGCTGGCTCTCGAGAATGACCACGAGGACATAGCCTTGTACTTGCTGTCCCTCGGGGATGAAGATCCTCGAAGTCTCAATTTAGAATGGCGGACGGTTCGCAACACCTCCTCGCTGCTCACGCTGGCTGTCAGAGCAGGTATGGTGAGAGTGGTCGAAGCACTTTTGGGCCATGGTGTCAACCTGCTGGCGAGGGACGCGCAAGGTCAACTGGCCGTCGCAGATCTCTTTGCAGATTAAGGACGGGCCGGAGCAGCAACGGCAAGCAGGGCCACAAGGCGCGGCGGACGGAGCAGCGGTGGTAGCGGTCAGCATGGGCGACCTGAGCTTAGAGGAGGAGAGGGTAGCCGGGGCGGCTAGCAGCAAAGAAGAAGAGGACCGCTTGGAGGAGGAGAAGCATGAATTCTTTTTCGATGGCGCCCCGGATGGACTGAGGTGCTCGGTCGGATTTTGCCTCATGACCGAGGCGGTGGTGGCCATGGATGGATTTTCGTATCAGATGTCCTCGCTGGACGAGCACATTGCACATTGCGCGGCCAAAGGGCAGCCGCTCACCTCGCCGCTGACTAGAGAGCCGATGGATGGGATGTATTTGCCGAATCAGAGTTTCCGAACCTTTGTGAAAGAGTACATTGATCAGCGGGAGAAGGAATGGACTTTGCATTTGGCGCAGCGGCGGCGGAGAGGGAAAAAGGCAAATGAGTCGGGAGGCGAGGGACAGAAAGATGTAAATGATGTAAAGGTGAAAACAAAAGAACAAAGAAAGTACAAATCGCACCAAAAGCAAGGCCGCACACACACGTTGTGCCTCCTCCATACGCTCCCAGACTACGGACATCTGCGCGCCGCATCCGCTTTCTATTGTCGCATGCGCGCTTCTTTTTCTTGCGGAGCTCTATTCTGCACCATCCTCGCTTTCACACAAGCATAAGCATGCTTTACATTACCCCAACCTTTCTACTCCAAAAAGGAAAATAGGGGGAAAAGAGGCAGGAGGTTGGATTCAGACGGCCCGGGCAACGGCTAAGCTGTGGCTTGGACCATCACTCCCCGCGTCTTGCCTGTCCCAACACACATCAAGGCACTGCACAGCAAGGCAAGCGGGTACCCCTGCTGGTCTGTGGGGGACTGAAGGTTGTAATGCAGGTCATGTCTCTTCTCCAGTCGATCCCGTGCTAATCTAGTCTATTCTCCTACAAACACACATCGAAACAGCCCGCAGGTCCTCTGTGCTTCATTCACCCTCCTGTGACGCCGCCCACGCACACCACGCTCAAGACGGCACGCTTCTCAATCACTTCAGCTTACGGAAATGGACGTTTTGCGAAATCTCGACCCGCTGCTCGTTTCGGGGTCCGTCCTCGAGGTGAAAGCTCTCTTGAGGCTTTGGGAGGCCGCACTCAGGCCCACCGATCTATGCGGCCCTAGCTACCGGTCCATGCTTCGCCTCGTAGCCACAAAGCCGGCAAATTACGGCAACATGGCTGTCGTGAGGTATTTTTGCGAGGAACGGGGCGTGCCGGTGAATTTTCTCGGCCGATTGTCAATGTGAGTTTTATTCTATTCAACTCGCCGCTATGCGAGGGGCTCACAATTTCGTTGCTTTTTTCCTGGATGAATGCGGCATAGACGTCAACATGACGACGCCCCGAACAAAGGATACAGTCCTGCACACATTAATAAGCAGCAGGCCCCCGAGCAAAAGAGATGCTGTTCGCTTGCTCAAGTATCTGGTGGAGGAAAAGGGCGCGGATATCAGCCTCAAAAATGCTGAAGGAATAGATCCCCTGGAGTTGGCTGGAAAATCCAAGAATGCTTCCTTACTTATTTCGTCTGCCATGAGGCCCGATTGCCCAGACACGTGAATGGACTGGCCCTTTCGGATGAATGGGGCTCGCCAGAAACGCAAGAACAGGAATTTTATACGGCCTTAATTGCGGCTGACAAGTTGAGGGAGATAATAGCGATAAACATCTTGAAGGAGCGGGAGGCACAGGCCAAGAAGGCGGAGGAGGCACAGGCGAAAGCTGTGTTGGACGCTCAGGTAGCGAATGACAATATGGCAAACGAGGCAGCCATGGCCAAAAAGGCGAAAGAGGCAGAGAGGCAAAAGCCTTGTTTGACGAGCAGGAAGCGAAGGCCAAGGAGGCGACCGCCGCGTTGCTTGCTGAGCTGGACGCGGAGGACCGACAGGCAGCAGCGGCGGCGGCTAAATAAAAATCCAAGAAAAAGGGCAGCAACAACAACAAGGGGGCAGGAACACAGCAGCAGCAAACGGCGTCGGCATCGCCTGACGGCGCGGCTGTCGCAAGGGGCATGGTCGACGTAGCGGCAGAGGAGTGCAAGGCGGACGACAAGAAGCTCGCGCCGCGGCCGCCTTTGGAGATGGAGGACGGACAGGAGCAGCAACGGCAAGAAGCAGCACAAGACGCAGCTGACGGATTAGAAATGGCAGCGGTCAGCATGGATGACCTGAGCTGAGAGGAGAAGGCAGCCGGCAGCCCTAGCACTGCTACGGCCATGCGCAAGGAAGACTCAGTCAGCGAGAAGGAGTTGGAAGAGGAGAAGCACGATTCCTTTTTCGACGGCGCCCCGGATGGACTGAAATGCTCGGTCGGGTTTTGCCTCATGACTGAAGCAGTGTTGGCGATGGATGGCTTCTCGTATCAGAAATCTTCGCTCGACGAGCATATTGCGCATTGCGCGGCCAAGGTGCAGCCACTGACCTCGCCATTGACCGTCGAGCCATTGGTCAGTGGGATGTATATGCCGAATCACAACCTCCGGACTGTGGTGAGGGATTATATTGAATAGATGGAGAAGGAGTGGAGTTTGCATTTGGCGCAGCGGCGGGCCTCGAGGGGGAAAAGGGGCAAGTGAGGCCTTGGTGTGACGCAGCGGCCGGGGGGGACGAGCAAAAAAGGAAGATGAGGTGGAAAGGAATAGAGCTAGAAAACAAATTGTAATCATCGGTGTAAGAACAAAGATGAAACCCAAAAAGAAAATACAAATTCTAAAGAAAAGCAGGACGTAATCCAACCCGTTTAAAACATTAACCATTTATGTTACATTTTTATTTTATTTTTCCAAAACATCAATTCACCCTAGCATCCTCTACCTAATTGCTTCCCAAAAGGCGCTCCAATCCCCCAGTTTGCTGCTGCCCCCCCCCTTGCCCCTGCTTCCCACCCCCCACCGAGGAGGCAGGCCTCCGCACGACCATCACTTCACATAACCTCTCCTGCTGGAACTCCTGAGCAGTAACCAAATCAAGAATAGTCACCCCCTTAACATCATGCAAACCCGCCATCAGCGGCAACAATTGAAAAGTCAGTCTCTGCGTCCCACGGGCCGGGACAAGCCCAGCGTTCTGAAACGACTTCCCCGTCACATACACGCCTTGCATGGCATCCAAATGAAATTGCACCTGGAGCCACAGGTCCTTCTCACTGTTATTGTGCAGCACGCACTCCGCCGTGTACACCTGCCCCTGAACCAACACCCCCGCTCCTTCTCCCTCTCCCTCCTCCTGCTGCTGCTGCTCCTCCTTTTCTCCTCCCATGGAGGCAGTCAAGGGTCGGGCTAGTCGTAGTTCTACAGGTCGCAATGCTGTTGCTGAGTCTGATGAGCAGTGCACACGGGGGCTTAACAAGGTGCCTGCCTCCCCCAAGGTGGTCCGCCAGGAGACTCGAAGCTGTCCTAGTGGAGCACCAGCAGTGAGTATTAGTTGTTGCTGCTGCTGTTGGTATTGGTAAGCTGGATTGCCGTCGTCATTCTGCTGCTGCTGCTGCTGCTGCTGCTGCTGCTGCTGCTGCTGCTGGGTGTCGGGACAGAGGCGATACAGGTACTGGACGATGTCCTCTGGTTGTAAATATACGTGTCGATCAAAAGCCGCCACACAATCCAAAAGGTCCTCCTCCTCTTCACTATCCTCATCATTCCCATTCTCCTTTCCCTCTCCTCCTCCTCTTCTTCTCACTGCAGCCGCCGACGGCACCACCACCGTCTCTGCCCTCAACCCCTCCTCCGCCAGAAACACCACGTCCTCTAACAACAAACTCGTGTGTCGCTCCGTGATGTTCTTCACCTGGGCCTGCAACAGCACTTCCCCCGAAGGCAAGGCTTTCTGAGTCGTCGTCAATGCCACAGGATTGTACACCTTGAATTTAAATCGTTTCATCATCGGCCGTGGCCCCTCTCCTCCAGCACCCGCATTCATGACCGTCGTCAGATACTCGAGCTTGATCGCCAAATAATGCCAGTCCAATTCCTGTAGTACATGCTCCACCACCACGTCTAGATTCTCCCCTGGCCGGAGCTCTCGAGGCCGATCACGACTCACGCCCAACCCACCCCATTGCCCTGGTAAAGGAAGTGGTGGGGGGTCGAGTCCCTCCAAATCCGCTTGTCGTGTAGCGGCCATATTCTGTAAAGGCACCTCGGTGCTTCGGGAGCTCTTGAGGGAGGCGTGGGCTTCGAGGAGAAAGATGGAACAAGGCAAGGTATTGACAATAGAGACGTAGGCACAAAAGGTCTCGCCCAGGTAAATTTTCCCAAACTCCTCGGGCAGGGCCAGGCATGGTTGCAGCAGAAAGTCGGACTGCACCACTTCAGCAGCCAGGACCTTCGGTGTCGAAGTCCCGTTGCCCCCACCGCTGCTGCTGCTGCCGCTGCCGGCGCTCATGCGTCGGTTGAGAGAGGCGAGCTGCGTCCCCACGCCGGCCCCAATGCTGACCTGGTCGTACAACCGCGGCTTGAACAGCCGCCGCACAAAGATCTCGGGGTTGGCCGTGCTGCTGCTGCTGGGCTGCGATTGCTGCTGCTGCTGCTGCTGCTGTTGTGGCGGTAGTGGCGGTGGTGGTGGCGGCGGGCCTCTGTCGCTCATCGAAAGCGGGCCTGGCATGCCTCCTGAAGACGCCATCCTCTACTTGCCCCAGGTCCGCAGGAAAACGTGCCTGTGCGAAATAAGGGGTAAATTGGACGTGGTGAGGTGTCTGTTAAGTCTAAGGCGTGACTGTTGGCGTAGGGGAGGGCTGGACAAGGGACCAAAGAGGGGCATTTGGGAGCGTGGAATATCATCCTCTGGCGATCGACCTGGCAGCCATCATCATCACGGCCGCTTCCATACCCAGGCTGCAGCCAGCCCTGGACCACGCACTCCCACGTCCTCACCACGCCCACTCTTTACCCCACACACAACGACACAGGCATCCTAAAGGACCAGCAGGGGGCGTCCTTCAGTCGGAGGACTCGCCCATCATCATCACACTCCAACCAGCCCTCTTCAATTGAACCACCACTGCCCGTCCCACCACCACCACAAGCGCTACGCCTCGCGCTCTAGCTTCTACGGCTCATTACCATGACGAAGAAGCACCAGAAGGGCAAGCAAAAGCGGCGGCGGTCCGAACGCTGCGAAACCCCCACGGACGACGACGGCTTCCCCACCTCGTCGCCCTGCTCCGCGTCTTCCCCCGCCTGTAGCTGTGAGGGGACTGCTCCACCCAGGTGTGACGACGATGCCTACGACTTTGACTTTCCGCGCGCGGCCAACGCCCCTCGCCATCGAAGCAGCAGCGGCAGCGGTGGTGTCGGCAATGGCGGTGGCGTTGGTGGTGGAGGCCATGGAGGGAGTGGTGGGAAGGCGAACGCGAGCGCAGGTGGTCCCAACCGCAGCGACAGCCGGAGCAAGGGTAGCAGCAGCAGCAGCAGCAGCAATGACGCCAAAAGCGGCGGCGGCAAGAACCGTCCACCCGGGCCGGCTGGTAAGGTGGCAGATTGGGGTACGCCCGAGGCGATTAAGTTGCATTTGTATGAGGGCATTGCGGGGTTATTTGAGGATAATGAGCATTCAATTGGAAGGAGCTATACCGAGGCGGCTTTGGAGCATTGGCGGGGGTTGACTGTGGCGAGGAAGGCGAAGCTGTTGAGTGGGGTGTCAAGGGAGAATGTGTACGATAGCTTGAGGGAGGTCGAGATAACGACGCAGTATCCTGTGGAGGGGGAGCCGAGGGAGGAGACTGCACGGGTGGTGGCGGAGCAATTTTTGCATGCTATGGAGGTGAAGGATGGGATCTTCAAGTTTCCGCATGCGCCGACATTGGAGTTTGTGGGTTTTTTTGCGTGTTTGGAGACGAATTTGTTGATGTCGATGGAGGAGGAGAATATTAAGAATCAGGCGGCGATGGTTTTCTCGCTGTTGCTCTGGCGGCAGTCGTGGTGGTTGTGGGGGTTTATCCCCTCCCTCCTCCTGTTGCTGCTGGAGAACAAGTGGTGCAGAACCGTGCGGGCCTGGATATGGGAAGGGATGTGGCATGGGTTTTGTGGGCGGAGGCGGTGGCAGCCTTATGTTCGGTGGAAGGTCGAGGCCTACATGGTTGCTGCCCTCAGTATCGTCATGTCCTCTCGAGAGCGAAAACGCTGGAATTACCTCTCCATCCTCCTCACAGCAGCGGCGCTCTTTCTGGACTATCAGTCCGCGTCCCCTCAGTCTAAGACGGCCGATTCTAAGGGTTTGATTACTACGAGGCAGCTTTTGTTGCACCTGCAGAAGTTCCTCCTCCTCCTCCTTGCTTACCCAAGCTACGTCGCGTTCCTCACGGTGGGTTTCTACTATTTCCCCACGGCCTTTGTCCTCGTCCTGTCCAGTGTATATTTCCTGGTTGGGTTTGGTCTCTCTTTTTCTTGGAAACTCGTGCATGGCAAGCTCTTGTCACGCTGCCCTAAATGGAGGGATGGACTAGATGCCTGGTGGCAAGAAGGAAGAGATGGCTTGAATCGCGCGGTGATTTTGGCCTTGGTTGCCGTTCTTTTGATCCCTTATACATTTTATTGGAGCTGGTACACAGTTCCGGCGTGGCGGGGGACGTTTTGGCGGATACTGAGTGTGATGGTTGTGACTAATTTGGCTTCTGTGGAGGACTTGCAACGTACCCACACAGCCGCGAAAGAGGGGGCGATCAGTTTCGTGTATCGTATAAGGAGATGGATTAGGACGATGATTGCGTTTTTAGACAAGGTGGAGAGGGGGAAGGCAGCGGCGGAAGCGGAAGAGGAAGAGGAAGCGGGGGGGGTACCCAAGGCCAAGGAGGCGTGGGAGATGGAGGATTAGATTAGGTGTTAGTGGTGAGGTGTTGGTGGTGAGTGGCGGCCGGAGGAAGGAAAGAAGTGAGAGGTTGTATGTATAGTGAAGAGACCTTTTGGGCCAAGGATTTGGTTGAACAATAAAGCAAAGAACGTAAAAACAGAGCTTTTGATGAGCGGGGGTACGAACTAGGTGAGGAATGGTGCTTGCTGGCTAGGTATTGCTTTGGAGCGTAAAGCCTGGCGCCTCGCTTCCTCTTACTTTACTTTCAACAGAAGCTACACACAAGCCAAATGCAGGCGCGACTCACTTAATTCTGCATTGTTTCCGCGCTATTACGTACCTACTTTCATGGAAATGAGGTGGCAAATGAGAAGCGTGTGCAAAAGTGGTTGCGAGGCCAGGAGGTCGTTTAGCTACGTGCCGCCGCCATTGTACTGGCGCCCTGGCAGAGCGCCAGAAATACCACCTGCAGCAAGACTGGCTCGACAGAAAGCGGGACAAACGCTCTCAGTTTGTAGGATTCTATCTGAGGACACCATTCATGCACTAACATATGGGTTCGATATGTTGGGGATGTCGCATTATTTGCGTCTGGGTTTGCCAGACCTCCTCCCTTCGCAAGGAAGTCCATCCTCCTGGACTCGCTCCCTTCTTTCCAGTATTCTTCCTGGGCGCCGTGCTTTATGCAGGTGGGAGTAGCATGTATCACAACAGAAGTAATGGCTTTAACTTTCCAATAAAGTCCCAACACACACCAACTTAGGCACCCCAAACACTTGCTGTCCTCTCCATCTCTATTCCAAGCCATGGCCAGCCGAGGCGAAAGCCCGCCACCTCGCACTCCCAGCAAGAAGAAGCGGGCGCGCACCAGCGTAGCAGCTACACATGCACCCCACAGCCTTCCAATCTTTGTGCTCGACATGGAAGAGGTGAATGGCGGTGGTGAAATTCTCATCTATGGCTGCACGGCCGAGCGCCAGAGCGTGCTGCTGCGCGTGGCCGGCTTTCGCTATAGCTTCTTCCTCGACGTCCCAGGGGGAAACATTACGGAGAATGGCCTCAACCCCGAGGCGGAGCACGACATCCGGGCGCGCATTCGGGGACACGTGGATTTTACGAGCGAGGTGGTGACTCGACGCAGCCTGGTTTTGTACCAGCGCGAGCCGGACACGCTCATGTTGCGCATCTACCCGACCACGCGCAGTGCCACGAACCGCATCGTCGCGGCGTTCCAAGCCGTGGTGGGCAAGCATAATGTGGTGCTCTACGAGACGCAGGTTGATGTCCTGACGCGCTTTTCGTTAGACATTGGAATCCGATGCGGGGACTGGCTGGAAGTGCCTGCCGGTGATGGCGCCGACGGCGAGGAGGACGACGAGGAAGAACAAGCGCAAAGCCGCCGATCCATCTGTGACGTCGAATTTGTCTGTAACTGGGACGCCGCGGAAAATCAAGTGCGTTGCGAAGGCCAGTCAATCCAACTCCATTCCTTTGCCGAGCCGCAATGGAGCGGCCTGCCACCTCTGAAAGTGTTGTCTTTGTCAGTGGATCGCTACCCTACCTCGCTCCCTGATTCCGCGTGGGCGCCAAAGGGCGAGGACTGCCCGGACCCTGTCCGCATGATTGGCGTTGTCTTGACCTACGAAAATGGCGGGACCGTGCCGCACTCGCGCACCAAGGTTCTGCTGCTCAACACGGCAGGATTGGACAAGCTGGAAAGGGCGGCAGCTCAGAAGGGAGCGGCAACGTCGAGGAACTTGGGAGTGGGCGGAGGCTGGGTGACGCGATTGTACGGCAATGAAAAGGACTTGTTGCAGGCTTTCGAAGATTTAGTGTTACTAGAAGATCCGAGCCTGCTCACGGGCTTCGAGGTCGGGGAAGCTTTGCGCGTGCTGCTCGGGCGGGCGGAAACGCTCAAGATGCGGCAGTTTGGGGCCTTTTCCCGGCGCCGAGGCGACAAAGTGTCGGTCAAGAGTCAGCAAAGCTATGGCGCCAAATGGGTCAAGGACAAGGCTAGAATGAGCGCGACTACGAACCAAGAAGGCACCGAAGTGCACTGCCCGGGGCGCGTTGTGCTGGACATCATGCGCGTGGTTCAGATGGGCGAAGCTCTGCGTCTCTATTCGTTGGGGGATATTTCGATGCACGTGCTGGGGCGAACGTTTGAAGTGCTGAGTACAGCGCAATTGGAGTCGTTGTTTGTGGAACAAGACCGCCTGGGCTGGAGCCGCGCGATTCAGTCCGGGTTGAGTACCGCAGTGCTAGCGTTGGATGTGCTCAGCAAGAAGAATGCGGTCGCCGAGTTGGTAGAGGTCGCGCGCGTTACCGGCATGCCGCTGGCATACGTGTATATTCGAGGCCAAATGGCGCGCGTGACCAGCCTGCTCCAAATCCACGCCACGCGCCAAGGTGTCGTCATTCCCACCACCACCGAAGGGCTTCTGGACAAGGCGGCGCTCGCCAAGTGCGCCTTGTTGCTCGATCCTTCTGTCCTGTCTCCATCGAACCCCGAGGGCATCAGCACCGTCGGCCTGCACACAAGCCCCATCGCCGTCATTGATTTCCGAAGCCTTTATCCTTCCATCATGGTCCAGCATAATCTGTGCTACAGTACGCTAGCTAACGACCCCACGCAGCTGCAGAAAGGCAAAGAGGAGGAGGAAGCGTTCACGACCCCCCTTGGCGCGCAGTTTGTGAAGCCGGAAGTGCGGCGCGGCGTCGTGCCCAGCCTCTTGGCCGATCTTCTGGGCGCACGGCGCCACGCCCAGCAGATGCTTCAAGACCCCAGCACTAGCGAGGGCGAGAAACGCGTGTTGGATGCACGGCAGAAGGCGTTCAAGCTTGCGGCGAACGCTGTGTACGGCTTCACGGGCGCTTCGGTTAACAGCCTCTTTTCGCGGGAGCTGGGCGACTCCATATTGGCTTTGGGCCGAGAGTACATGACGCGCGTAATTGACTTGGTGGGCAAGGACTACCCGCAGCTCAAGGTGGTGTACGGGGACACGGACTCTGTCTTTGTCGAATACCCAGGCTGGACTCCCAAGGCAGCCAAGGCGCACTCCCGAGAAGTCTTGACGCCCGCGCTCAACGCTCAACTGCCTGCGCGCGTCCAGATCAAGCACGAGAAGGTCTTGGCGCCGCTCTTGCTGCAGCACATTCGGCGGTACGCGGGCTACGAGAACCTGGACGACGACGGCGCGGCTGGTTGCGGCACGGTTCAGCAACAAGATCGTTTGGAGATCAAGGGCATGGTGAGTGGTTAGAGCGAGGGAGAGATATAGTAAGATAGCACAGAGAGGATATAATTCAGGAGAGATTTATGGGGCGAGTTTGAAAGAGGCGCGATTAGAAACTCACGACACGCGCACAAACTACATACACTTATAATTACAGGAGGCGGTGGCGCGGAACAGCATGCCCTTTCTGGTCGACTTGATGAGGAGCACGCTAACTCTAATTTTGGACTCGGTGAGTGCCAACGGCCAAGTGGACGTGGAGGGCGTCAAGGACTACGTGCGACAGCAAGTGATGGCGCTTATGACGAACAAGCCGGACCTGTACAGTTTGACTTGGACGAAGGGATTGTGGCGGCTGGGAGAGTACGACGCGAAACTACCGCACGTGCACCTGATTGAGAAGCTGGAGCAGCAAGATCCCCGGCGACAGTTTCGAGTCGGAGAGCGTGTGGGCTACGTGTTTGTGCAGCGAGAGGCGGATGCACCATTGTACAAGAAGGCCGAGTATCCACCCTTGGCGCTGGCGCAGAATATGACGTTGGACCTGACGGAGTACTTGAAGCAGGTGCAAATGCCCATGGTGCGGATGTTGCTACTCGTCATGCCCGTGGCCGAGGCCGAGGAACTTTTCAAGCCGGCTTTTCGCGCCGCTCCGGCGGGAAAGATCTCGACCGCGTCGTCCATTAGCCGGTTCTTTGCGCGCAGCACGGGCACGCAATGTATCAATTGCCGGGTGTTTTTGCCTGCGGATCCTGCGAGTGGGGGGAAGGGCCGCGGTGGTGGCGGTGGTCGTAGTGGTGGCGGGGCGGCTTCGGCCAAGCCAGTGGTGCCCTTGTGCGCGTCCTGCAACGCGTTTCCGCTCAAGTCCCTGATTCCTCTTCACGAGAGACTGCGCGCCTGCGAAACGGAGCATCAGCGCGCCTACAGCCACTGCAGCGGTTGCCAGCGTGGAAGTCGGCATTGGGAGGTGTTGTGTCCTAACGAGACGTGCCCTGTCATGTATAAACGCGAAAAGTTTGCGCGCGAGCGCCAAGAGGCAGCAATGAAACTTGATGAAGTTGAGGCGGCGTTGCTGCAGTGCGGTTAGAGACAGGAATGGGTAAAGCAGGGTGAGGGAAGGACGGGCTTGGAAGACAGGGGAGGTGGCTTAGATACGTAAATAGCCAAATCCCACAAAAGTCAATTATCTCTTCTCCTTTGTTCTTTTCTTCTTTTCATTCTCTTTCTTTTTCTTCTGCTTCTTCTCCTGGTTGTTTCTCTTTGTCTTTTCGCTCTTTTCTTTTCCCCACGGCCCGCAAAAATGGGCCTTCTTTTCCCCCCTTTGGCCGTTCCTCTTCAAACTTTCCGCGCTCAGATATATAAAATTCCTTTCCCTCCCTCGCCGTCTCGGTCAAGTGTGTATATGGTACCCGACATTCTTTCGACTTCGATATTCTTGCTGTCACGCTACCTATCCCTCCTTCCCTCTTTTCCCTCCTTCCTTCAAATGAGATCATTTCAATCAATTATCCACATGCATGCAAATCTATCACTGCTTGTGAGTCAAACATCAAAAAGCTCATTATCATTCGTCCTCCTTCCCTCCCTCCTTCCCTACCTTCTCTGCGGGTCACCTGCTGGCCAACGCCGCCGTCTTCTTCACCAACTCATCCACCATCCCTTCCAACCCCGACATATTCTTACTCACAAACTCATACGTCATAAACGTAATCGCCTGCCCGGGCATAATGCGCATCAACCGCGGAGTAATCCCCTTCCACAACGCAAGCACCCCCTCCTCCTTCACAATCACCGGAATTGCATGCCCGATTCCCCTATACTTCGGCACCTGCCCCTCCACGATCCTCTGCTTCTGCAAGCGCGTCTTGACAACATCCAAGGGGTTATTCACCAACGGACCCAACCCACCACTCAAACCCCCAAACAACATACTCTCCCACGGCAACAGCTCACTCTTCTGCTGCTTCTCCAACCAATAAGTCTTGACTGCCTGGTAGGTCGTAAAATTTACCGCTTGATTGATCCCCTGTCGCATCACCGTGGGCACCACCCCCTTATACAGAGCAGAGACCCCCTCCTCCCTCGCCACCAACAAAGCCGTCTGCAACACATTTCGGTACTTTCGTGTCGCCAACTGAGCAGGGTCCGCCATGGAGTGAAATTGAGCTTGGAGACGGATTTTACACACTTCGGCGGGGGTGACGACGAGGATGGCTTCTGTCACCCCGCTGCCGAGGCCGGCGAGGAAGGTGGCGCTTTGCGAGACTTTGCCGTCGGCGTCTGCTAGGTAGCCTTTGTAGGACTCGAAGGAGGAAAAGCGGACGGCCATTTTGGGGACAATGCCCATGTAGACGGCCGTCAAGCCTTTGTAGAGGGCGAGGAAGGATTCTTTTTGGATGATGCGCGCGCCCGTCATAAAGAGGCCGTGGGTGGAGCCGCCGGCTTGCCGGAGCTGCATGCGGGTTTTGATGGTGTCCAGGGGGTGGCAGATGGAGGACTCGACGAAGCCGGCGGCGCCGCCTGCGACGAGGTGGTGGAGCATGGTCTTCTTCTTGGGGGGGGACGTGGCTTTTTGCGTGGGCGTGGGGGTGGCCGTGGGGGTGTCAGGGGTGATGGCGGTGCTGGTAGAGGGAGCCATGGTGCTGGTGGTGGTGCTTGGAGGGAAGGGCTAGCTAGCTGGTAGCGCGGGTCGTCAATCAAGTGCCCGCACGCAGCACGCAGGGGAAGAACGCCTGTTTTGTTTGTAAGGGGGAGTGAGTCTCGTGAGTGATTGATTGATGCTTGTGAAAGAACGAAAGAGGGGGAAGAAGGAGGAGGGCGCCGCCATTCCTTCGATTGACAGACTGATGCTTTGACAAAGGCTCGTGCCACGCTTACAGCAAAACCTAGATGCAACAACAAGACCACCACCACGAGCAGCAGCACAAGACGCTCGAGCAGCAGCGCATGCAAGTGCCACCATATGCGACGTCCTTCTTGCGCACTTGAGGTTGCCGTAGCAGCTGGTCTGATCTCATCGAGGTAGGGGGTGGTATTCCCACCAACCAAGCAAAAATTTTGGAAGGCTGGCGGAAGGCGATTGCACACCCTTTTACCCAGTCAGGGCCGCGTTCTTCTGCTCCAGTTGGTGGATAAAGTCCAGGACAAGCTGCGTGGGCCTGTGGCTTTGAGCCTTGTGCTTTCCTGGGCCAAAGGGGAGGGCGTGAATGGAAGGTGGAGTGCTGTTCTTGCTTCTTCTCGCCTTCGTCCTCGAGACTTCAACTAGGAGACCAAACACCACCAAACACACAGCCCTCTGTCCCGCCCCCCACACACAGACATGTCCAGCAGGAGCAGCAGCACGTGTACACAAGCCGCAGGGCTACGGCCAAAGGCGAGGCGCCGCGTGTTTGCCCTCTCAAAAAAGGCTCCTTCTCGACCTCGAACATAAGTCACTCAACGCGCCCTTTCCCTTTTCCAATCAACACAGACCTTCGACACCCTTCCACCAAC
>Ga0209390_10006864_pt1 | contig 14929 bp, 16 predicted proteins | sample BON01_FD_187212 | JGI IMG/M metagenome (GOLD analysis project Ga0209390, IMG submission 187212) | Freshwater microbial communities from Lake Bonney liftoff mats and glacier meltwater in Antarctica - BON-01 (SPAdes) (version 2) | ecosystem: Environmental > Aquatic > Freshwater > Ice > Glacier... | reverse complement strand
GGGGGGGGGGGGGGGGGGGGGGGGGGGGGGGCTGACCGGGAAACTCATGCCCCCGCGCCCCAAGGGGGGGGGGGGCACGCAGCCACATGGGCGCGTGCCGGGTGCGGCCAGGGGTTCGCGCGGCCGGGCGTGTCTGTGTGTGGCCAACGGCTAGAGCTGTGGATTCGACTCGAGTGAGCAGGTCTTTTTTTCTTCTATCGTCTGCGCTCTCCCTGTAGGTAGGTCGCAAGCGCGCTACGCTCGGCCCTGCCAACGTCCATGGCGAGGTCGGCAACGCGTCCAGCATCCGCACCACCGAGCTCTTGGTGGAACTTCTCCCTCGTGGTCGCGTCCTCGGACTCACCCTCGACGAACTTGAGCATAGAAAACACGATGTTCTTGGTTTGGGGTGGATCTTGCCCAGAAGTTGCACCTGGGCGTCCGCAAACACCTGGCGCAGGTACGGGTACGTCCGCTTGACCAAGAAGCCGCCGCCGCCGGTCTTGCCCTCCGGCACAAAGGAATCTCCGTGCAGACCGCGCGCCCCGTGGAGTGCACCCTTGACTGGCACGCCTCCGTGTCGTCCGACCTGTCGCCTCTGTCACCACCTCCCACCCCCCGCCGGCCACCCACCCCTCGATGCGACACCGGTGCGTTTTTGTACAACTGTATGTACCACCCCCCTCATCACCAGAGTACCACCTCCCATGGGCGCCGGGACCTCGGGTCTGCAAGGCGAGGTGCGCGACCTCGACAGTGTCTTCCAGGCCCATCAGACCGAGTACAATGAGTTCCCGAGCAGCGAAGGTGTGAAGCTGCGTCAAGAGTTTGATAAACACACCAACATGAGCGAGCTCGCCCGCCTCGCCGACCGCGGGGGGACCCCGGGGTTCAGTGTAAGGCCCATCACCGGCGTTGTCGGCCTCGCCGGCCTCGGCCTCGCCGACCTCGCCGGCCTGGGCGCCGGGGTCCGGGGCGCTGGTCTGTCCGATTCCGGTCGGGCCGGCGGGGCCTCGCGTACCACAGCGAGCACAGCATTTGGGGGTGTGGCAAGTGGCGGGCGGTGTCCATCGCCGCTGAGCACCGGCTCAGGCCGCACCCGGCAGCGGCGGCTCTACCCGAGCCAGAGCCAGAGCCAGAGCCAGAGCCAGAGCCAGTGCCAGAGCCAGAGCCAGAGCCAGAGCCAGAGCCGGGGCCAGGGCCGGAGCCAGGGCCGGAGCCGGAGCCGGAGCCGGAGTCGGAGCCAGAGCCAGAGGCGGAGCCGGGGCCAGAGCCGGAGCCGGCTTGCGCTCTTGCCGAGGTCGTGTCCAACGCCGGGTGTGCACGCCCCGTTCCCGTCCCAGGCGAGGCGGGACTTGCGCCCGACGACCCGGTCGTCGTTCGCGCCCTGCTGCACGGCAACTTCGAGCAGGCTGTTGCGCGGTGCCTCTCGCTCGGACGCGTGGCCGATGCGCTGGTGCTGGCGGCGGCGGGCGGGCAGGACCTTTGGGTCGCGACGCGCGACACGTACCTCTGGTCCAAGGGCGGGGTCTTTGCGCAGGTCCGCGCCATCACGCACGGCGACTGGGGCGCGTACGTCGCACAGAGCGCGCTGGGGGCGTGGAAGGAGACGCTGGGCCTGCTGGCCACGTACGCCTCGGTCGGAGAGCTGCGCGCCCTGAGCGGCCAACTTGGCGCCCGGCTCGAGGCGTCCGACGCCGCCGCCGCCACACTCTGTCACATGTGCGCGGCCGACGCGGTCGTGCTCATGATGCACGGGTCGGACCGGCTGCCCCCGCTGCAGCAGGCCGACTGCCCGCTGCACCGGCTGTGCGCGCGGATGCTGCTGCAGGTCAACCGCGGCTACTGCGCCTGCCCCAAGCCGCAGGTGACCAACACTTCGGACCATGTTCGTGCCCAAGAGGCGAGGGCCCAAAATATCGTTCGACACCGCCATTGATACGAATCAACAGTTTCACACGGCCGTGAATCGTGCCGTGAGCAGGTTCAGGCGATCAATGAAACGATTTGAACGGGACTCAAATGTTCCCTTCGGGAAGTACGCAGACGCCTGTCGGGATGAATTCCGGAACGCATTGAGCGACGTCTACAGGGCGCACAACATTGACAGGAGCACACTCGTACAAAAGGCCGAGGCGTTGCTACAAGCTGTCGTGCTTTGAGTTTGTGCCACGCCTCGAGCGCGGCGCACCTCGGGCTTCCAGTACGCCTTTGCGACGGGCAACTGGGGCGTGCAGAAGGGCGGCCCGCCCGGCCAGACGGGCGTCGCGCAGGTCGTGAGCCGCATGACGACCGTGGCGGCCATCGCCAACCTGCGGCGCACCAACACGCCCATCTCGCGCGACGGCAAGGCGCCCAAGCCGCGCCAGCTCCACTGCACCGCCTGGGGCATCGTCTTGTCTGTGTGCGACGCTAACCCTGGGCAGCTCGCTTGGGTGGTCGCCCCCCGGCTCACTCCTCCTCCGCCCCGCGCGCGGGGCCGTCCTCCGGCGCGCTGACCCTCTCCAGCACCGCCAAAAGGAGCGCGTGGCAGCCGAGCGCGTTGAGGTGCACGTTGTCCGCCATCGCCTCGTCGGGCACCAGGCAGTCGGGCGCGCCAAACCCGCGGCAGGCCAGCCGCGCCGAGAGGTCCACGTACTCGAGTGCGCCGTCACCCGCCGCCTCGAGCTGCGCGGGCAGCAGCTCCAGAAGCCGGTTCAACTGGAGGATCGAGTCGCGCCGGCTCGGCTTGGCGCGCCGCGTAGCGAAGAGGCCGAGGAGCAGGATGCGCGCTGCGGGCAAGAGCTGCCGGATGGCCGAGGCCACCTTTTGGAGCCGGTACGCGGTGGCGGCGGGCGTCTCGAAGGCGAGGTCGTTGTTACCGGAGTGGAGGATGACGACGGGATCCGGGCTCTCGGCCGCCGCGCCGAACGCCACGCGCGTCTTGTGCGCGTCAGTGCGCACGCGGTCGCACCCGCGCGCCGGGCGCCGGCCGCCTGCGACCGGCTCGGCGCCGGCTTCGGCCACGCGCTCTAGGAGCCCCCCGGCCGTCTCGCCAGCCAGGCCAAGGTTGACGCAGTCGTGCCAGTTGCACGCGTGCGTCCAGGAGAGCTTTCCCGTGCGCTCGAGGTCGCTCACGATGGAGTCTCCCAGCCAGAGCACCCGCAGGCGCACGTGCGACGGCCGCGGGTGCAGGGCGGGCGCGTGGCCCGCAGATTGGCGCAGGGCCGTGCGGCCCCGTGGTCGGCGTGGAAGACCTTCTTCGACCAGATCATCTCGGCGCTCTCGGGGCGTAAGAATCGGCACACCGCCGGCGTCAAGGCCTTCCTCAAGGACCACGGCGGCGCGCTCTACAACGACCTCGACACCACGTGGACCCCGAGGTGGCGCTTGCCTCGGCCGCTGCCCTTCTCCTTAGGCGGCAAGCGCGGCCAAAGCCAGGGCCGCCCGGCACCGCCTCGGTTTGCATACGCGATCTCAAGAACATATTATGAAAGATGGTCACCGCCCCCACATCCCACGCGTAGAGCTCCTGGGCAAAGGCCCACGCGTCATGAAACATACGCCCGCGCCAGAGGCGCCCGAGCGCGGGCATTGGCTCAAGAGCGCCGGCGACCCTTTCTACACGCTGCTCCCCCGCCCGGCCGCCACGGCCGCCGGCGCGGCCGCCCACGGGTTAACCCGCAATCCACCAACCCCCCCCCCCCCCCACCAGTGGGGGGGTAACATCGGTGCATCTTTGAGACACGGGCACCATCCGTTTGTGTGCGCTCGCTGCGCTGCGCTCGCTGCGCTCGTCGCGCTCTCCGCGCTCGCTGCGCTCGCTGCGCTCGCTGCGCTCGCCGCGCATTCGCCATCGAGGCTGAGCCGGGCCTAGAGGTGTGGACTAGACGCGAAGGGCGCCTAGGACTGGTCGAGCGCCGAGCGCAGCGAGCGCAGCGAGCGCAGCGAGCGCCCAGCACGGTGGTGTAGGCCCGTGCGACGGTATTCGCCGGTGGGTTCAAGGTAACCATGGGCATACGTATACTTTTTTTGTTTACAATTAAACCCTCGCGGGGGGGGGGGGGGGTCAACGTTGCTGGCAGCTCGACCGACTCGAGCGAGGCGCACCCCGCAAAGGCGCCGCAGCCGATGGCGGCGAATGTGCACCCGGCAAAGGACGCCTGCACCAGGCCGAGCGGCATCTGGTGGAACAGCACGCCCGAGAGGGGGCAGCCGCGGAGGAGCAGCACGCGCAGCGACCTGAGCGGGCTCAGCGCGGGCAGCGCGCGCGGCGCGGTGCATCCTGCCAGCTCGAGGGGTGGGCCTCCGCCAATGAGAACCAGCGGCTGATATGGGCAGGCCTGCGTGAGTTCCTCGGCACCGAGTTTGGCTGCACGCACGCGTACGACGGCGTCGTCTTCATCCAGGGCCCCGCGCATTATCGCTACGCCCTGTTCACGCGGCCCGATCAACCGGCCGTTCACATGATAAACTCGCAGCACAGCGAGCTATGGCGCCAGGTCGCGGCGGTGCCGGGCCGCGCGCCGGGCCTCCTCGCAGAGGACAACGCCTTTGCGCAGATGCGCGTCAAGGCCAGCAACCCGGGGTGGATCGGCACGACCGTCCATCGGCTGCCTCGCGCAAACCCAGAAGGCCACGGCGGACCAACTTGGCCAGGATTGGTTCGATCGAAATCGATTTGACAACCGCGGGGGCCGCCGCCAGCCACAGGAGGGCATGGGCGTGCGCGGCCTGCAGCCCGCTCCCCGGCGAGCGGCGGAGTCAGCCAGCGCCGGGTCACGGTTGGAGACCGCCGCGCTGACCACCCCGGGGTCCTCGTAGCTGGAGGTGCGCAGCGGGCACTGGCTCAGGTGGGCGCGAAACGCACTGCGTGGCATTTGCGCGGCTCCGCGCGGATGCCTGCAGGAGGAATCCCTTCCTCGGCGCCCCCGTGGAGCCGCCGGCGCTGAGCGATCTGCGGCTGGTCCGCAGCTTCGAGCCGCACTGCCTGCGGCAGCTGGGTCTGCAGAGCGTCTCCCACGAGGAGGAGCCCGGCACCGAGCGCCCGGAGTTCGACCCGGGGACCCTGGTGGAAGAGCTCCGCGCGTGGGGCAGCTCCATTCGGACCGTGCGGCTGGTAGGTGTCAAGCTTCGCTGCGACCGACTCGAGCTGCTCCTCAACTACCGGGAGGGCCGCGGTGGAGTTTCGGTGCAGGTGCAGCATTGCGAATTCCTACACCCCTGGCCGAAGAGGGGCCTCACGCTGCGCGGCCACCTCGCGCCCAGCCTGACCGAGTGCAGCGGTCCCATGGGCGCGGCCTTGCTCCCTTCAAGAGTGTTCCTCGAAGGGTGCCACACCGTGTCACTTTGTAGGCAAGGATGCCTTTAGGGGGTTCAGGGGCAACCCGCCGACCACGCTGCACCTACCCGAGATGCTCGAGGTCATCGAGGAGTGTGCATTCGACGCTACGCTCATGGTGGTCGACTTCGAGTCGGCGTCGGCGCTCACCCACATTGGCAGTTGGAGCTTTATGAATAGCACCGGGGTCCGGGCAGTCACGCTTCCGGCCTCCATGGTCAACATTTCCGATGACGCGAGCCGTGTAGAAAAGGTGCGATGGGCGGGCAAATTTGCCGGAGCCCGTGCACAAAAGGTGCGCTGAGTGGGCAAATTTTCCGAGCCGTGCCACAAACGGTGGGTCCGAGTCGCCCCGGTGGGTGGGCAAGGGTGGGTGGCACCGGAGCCCGGGGCGTGGCCCGGGGGTGGGCCCGGGGGCGGCGGCTTGGGTTAACCTTTAACCGCGCACGCGTGCGCGTGCGCGCACGCGCGCACGCGCACGCGCACGCACGCGCATGCATGCGCGTGCGCGCATGCGCGCGCATGCGCGCATGCGTGCGCACGCCCGGCCGGGCCGCGCTATTTGTCGTCACAATTTGTGCCGCGCCAGACGGCCCGGCCCCGGATGCCCAGAGTGGGCCTGTGGTGGGCCCGGGGCGGGCCCGGGGTGGCGGTGCCCGGCGCGCGCCGGCAAGCACACGCGCACACGCGTGCATGCAAGCATGCATGGCCGGGCCGCACTCTTTGGTGTCACTGTTTGTGCCGCGCCGGACGGCCCGGGCCTGTGGTGGGCACGGGGCGGGCCCGGGGCGGGCCCGGGGCGGCGGTGCCTGGCGCGCGCTGGCATGCGCACGCGCACACGCGTGTGTGTGCGCACGCATGGCCGGCGCCCGCACTCGTTGCCGTGAACGCACCCGCGCCGAGCGCAGCGAGCGCCCGCGCGCCTGGCCGCTCTGGCCCAGGCGCCCGCACCCCTGGCCGCTCTGGCCCAGGCGCCCGCACCCCTGGCCGTGCACGCACCCGCGCCGAGCGCAGCGAGCGCCCCCGCCCCTGCCCGCTCCGGCACAGGCGCCCGCTCTCCTGGCCGCTCTGGCTAAGGCGCCCGCACCCCTGGCCGTGCACGCACCCGCGCCGAGCGCAGCGAGCGCCCCCGCCCCTGCCCGCTCCGGCACAGGCGCCTGCTCTCCTGGCCGCTCTGGCCCAGGCGCGCGCACCCGCGCCCAGACGTCATCGTGCGGTGGGTCCGGGTCTGGTCGGCGCGCCAGCTGGCGCCATCGCGCCACCCGCCGCCGTCGTGCATCGGGTCGACGCGGCCGGCGAGCCAGGCGCGCAGCTCGATGCAGCGCTTGTTGAGGTCCTGAAGCCGGTGCGTGAGGTCGTCCTGGCCGCGCGAGCGGCTGCCCTCCGAGGCCATGATGGCAGGCCGCGAGATGGGCGGCGGCACCAGCACGCTGCACAGCACGAGGTCGCGCGGGTGCGCTGCGCGCGGCGTGAACCCGAGGCGCACCGCGTCGGCGTCGCTCACATCGGTGAGCACGTTCAGCGCGCTGGCCGGCGTGAACGGCGCCGCCTCGACGGCTGCGCGCTCCTCGGGCGAGGCCCAGTCGTCCACCTGCGCGTCGACGGCCAGGCCGCGGCCACGCCCACGCGCGGACTCTTCCGCTACGCCGGCGCCGCCTACGCCGGGCCGCTGCCGCGCCCGTGGCACGAGGGGGGCTTTGTGACGAGCGGCACGGGCGGCACCGACGACCGGTGGGACCTGCGGCTTGTGACACACCATCGAGTTGGACCAACTCCTCGGCAACGCACATGCGCTCGCCAACCCTCAAACTGACCCCCCCCCCCTCCCACAGTATTCATGCCCCCCCCCCGAATTCGGGGGGTTAGGGTTAGGGGTTCGGGTAACCCTAACCCTTAACCCTAACCCAAGCCGGCGCCAAGCCAGCGCCAAGCCGGCGCCAAGCCGGCGCCTAGCCACAGCCACAGCCACAGCCACCGCCACAGCCACCGCCACAGCCACAGCCACCGCCACGCTCGCTGCGCTCGGCGCTCGCTGCGCCTGGTGCTCGCTGCGCTCGGCGCTCGCTGCGTTCGAAACTTGGCCAGTCCTGGGTGCGCCCCAGCCGGATTTAGTACACAACTCTAGGCCACGGCGTTGTGTCGATGGTGGATGCGAAGCGAGCAAAGCGAGCGAAGCGAGCGAAGCAAGCGAAGCGAGCCAAGAAGCGGGCCACGTGAGCCAAGCGAGCCAAGCGAGCCATGCGAGCCAAGTGAGCCAAGCGAGCCAAGCGAGCCAGGCGAGCAAAGCGAGCCAAGCGAGCGAAGCGAGCCAAGCAAGCAAGTAAAGCGAAGCGAAGCCAAGCGAGCGAAGCCAAGCAAAGCGAAGTCAAGCAAAGCGAGCGAAGCGAGCGAAGCGAGCGAGGACGAAGTGAGCGAAGCGAGCGAGAGCGAAGCGAGCGAAGCAAGCAAAGCGAGCGAAGCGAGCAAAGCGAGCGAGGCCACTGGCTCATGGGGCTCCAGTGACGGATGGAGCTGGTGGCAAAGCTCGGCGTGACACTCTAATGGGCAGGTTGTTCGGTGGCGCTAGGTGCGTGCGCCTGCCCCCCCCCCCCAGGCGCGCGGGTTGGGGGCACCCCGCTTGGGCCCTGGCGCACACGCCCCCACCCCTCGGAGAACCCACCGGGGCGCAGGCACCTTTCACCAGGCGTGTGGGGTGCTCACTGCGCTCGGCGCTCGCTGCGCTCGGCGCTCGCTGCGCTCGCTGCGTTCGGCGCTCGCTGCGCTCGCTGCGCTCGGCGCTCGCTGCGCTCTCTGCGCTCGGCGCTCACTGCGCTCGCTGCGCTCGGCGCTCACTGCGCGCCACGCTCTTCTTCGCGACGCACCTGTCCGGTGCCGATGCGAGCCCTTCCGTTGCCGCGGGTGTAGTCTCGAGTGGCCCGGTGCGCGTGGCGTTGGCCGCGACTGCCCTCGCGCTGGCAACACTGAGCGCGATTGCCCCCGAGCCCAGCGCCGGCTCGCCCGGCGCGGTGCCCCGCGCACTCGGCGCTACATGCGCTAGGGCGACGTCGTCATCTTCAACCGGCAGCCTTTGCTCCACCGCATGGGCATGATCGGCGACCGCGTCGTGCTCGTGCCGGGGCACACCTTCCGGCTCAACCTCTCGTGAGCCAACCCGTACAACGCCGACTTTGACGGCGACGAGATGAACATGCACCTGATGCAGTCGCCCTGCGCCACGGCCGAGGTGGCCAAGCTCATGGCCGTGCCGCACCAGATCATCTCGCCGCAGGCCAACAAGCCGTGCATGGGGCTGGTGCAGGACGCGCTGCTCGGCGCGCACCTGCTCACCTCGACCGGCAGTTAGGGTTAGGGTTCCAGTCGGTCAACCCAAAACCCACGGGGAGGGGTGTCAGATCGCACAACCCGAGGCCTGCCGCGCCGACGGCACTGCCACTGCACAGATGATCACGGACGGCGGGCCCCCACGCAACCTCCGGTGGGTCTTCTGCCCTTCAGTGGCATCAAGGCCGACCTCCTTGGCCACCCGCTGGTGCAGCGCTCAAAGTCCCCCGACCAGATGGCGTGCCAGGTGCACCGGGCCATGACGCACATCCTCGGCCTGCGCGCCGCCCCGGCCTGGCCGATCCGGCGTTTAACCCGAGGCGGAAGCAGGACTCGGGGCGGCGAGGCGGCCAGAGCGTTGGGTGGCCCTGTGGGCGAGGGCGTCCGCGGAGGTATGGCCGAGCCCGATGGCGGCGGAGGGTGCTGCAGCGGCCGAGTCGAGACGGGCGGTCCGGGCGGCGGCGGCGGCGGAAGAAGAGGACCGCTTCGCGCTGGCGGAGCAATTGGCGCTCCTGTGCCTCGATGGCATGACCGAGCGCTGGCGGAGTCGCGTTGGCGAGACGCTCCCCCGGCCGTCTCTCTGGGACCGAGGCCCCTGGACGGCGTTGCACCCCACGTGGCAGGGGGCGGCGATTGGCGGCAAGGCGGCGCTGTTTGCGTGCCTGGGCTTTTACACGGGTGTCGCGCGGTACGGTAGCCTCGAGGTGCTGCAATGGGCGCACGGCCAGTCGGAGCCGCCCCCCCTCTGCCCAGGTGCCTGCGCGAACGCCGCCCTTGGTGGGGATGTGGAAATGCTGATGTGGATGCGCGGGCTGGCCACTCCGTTCCCATGGGGCCCACCACCGGTATTTTACACAGGTGATGGAAATTATCCTGACCCCCACACACACAGATACAGACAGCGACAATGCTGCAGCTCTACAGGCACGACGTTGCCGCTAACGACCCATGTTCCGCAAAGCGCGCACTGCCCGGCGTGCGGGCGCATCCGCCTCGCTGACGCGCGTGCATCACACCGTTAGGGTTCGGGCTCACCCGGCGCTGCAGCGTTAGACCCCCTACACCAAAGCAGGGGCGTGGCTGCCATCGACCCATCGGCGAGCGCTGTTCCGCGCCACGCACACTGCCCGGCATGCGGCTCTCTAACATGCGTGCATCACACCGTGTGTCAGGGACGCGACGATGCGCGAGCTCATTGCTGCCATCCGGGCAGGCGACGTGGACCAGGTCCGCGTTATCCTGCAAGCAAGCATCGGACTGGCAGGCTCCTGTGACGTCATCGCACTGATTTGCGCCATTGAGAATGGGCACGAGGGTGTGGTGCAAATTCTGCTGGACGCTGGTGCAGGACCGAATTCTGTGATTCTAAGCCAGGCGCTGATTTGCGCTAGCAAGCATGGACACGAGGGCGCGATGCGATTGCTGCTGGGGGACGGGGCGGAGGTGGATCTGAAAGACAACCACGGGCAGACGGCATTGCTGGTTGCCGCCAAGCACGGGCAGGCCGGTGCGGTGCGACTCCTGCTTGAGGCCGGGGCTGAGGTGGATTTGAAAGACAAATACGGAATGACGGCACTGATGTACGCCAGCAAGAACGGGTGCGACGTTGCGGTGCGAGTGCTGGTGAAGGCCGGGGCTGAGGTGGATTTAAAAGCCAACGACGGCGCGTCGTCAATAATGTACGCCAGCAGTGTTGGGCACGAGGCTACGGTGAAAGTGCTGCTGGCGGCCGGGGCAGAGGTGGATTCAAAAAACAACGAAGGGCTGATGGCATTGCTGGTGGCTGGCATGCACAGGCACGCGGGTGCAATACCAATGCTGCTTGAGGCCGGGGCAACTTTCGATGCGAAAGACAACACCGGGACGAAGGCATTGATGCGCGCCATCTGGCACGTGGGAGTGGTGCGAGTGCTACTGGAGGCTGGGGCGGAGGTTTATCTAAAAGACAACCACAGGCAGACGGCATTGCTGGTTGCCGCCAAGCACGGGCAGGCCGGTGCGGTGCGACTCCTGCTTGAGGCCGGGGCAGCGCTGAATGAAAAATCCAACTATGGTTTCACGGGGTTGAGGTGCGCGATCCATCGCGGGAGTCTGGGTGTTGCGCGTGTGCTGCTGGAGGCGGGCGCTGAGTTGCCGCTTCTTGGCCCCGATGATCTTGGCCCCGATCAAGTTGGGATGCGGCAGCTGCTGGCACTTCACCGGGACGCGCGGGCGGCGGACGCTGGGCGGGCGCGCAGGGAAGCCGCGGCGAATGCTTTTTTTGCGGCAGAGGCGGCGGCAACGGCAGCGGCGGAGGCGCTTTTGGCGGAGGAGGAGGCTGAGAAGTCGTCGGCAGCGTCGCGGCAGGCCAAGGCGAAGCGAAAGAAGCAGCGTCAGAAGACCCAGCGTGCAGAGGTGGTGTCTGCGCCGGTACAGGCAGGGGGGGGCGCACACAGCGGGTCGGCTCCCTCGGGCGCCGATCCGCCGAGCCATTACTCCGAAAGCCAGGCCGCTGAGGCTGACTTTGCGACTGGATTCGAGGAGGGGCAGAGAACCAATGCCGAAGGAGGCCTGGAGGTGGCCGCGCGTGTGGGCGAGGGTGTTGTTCCGGCTTGTGCTTTGCAAGCGTCCGACGGCGCGGACCAGCGGTGCGGGGCGGAGGAGCGAGATGCGTCCATCCACGAGCCACTGCCGGTCATGACCGTCTCCGCCGACGAAGTGATCCGCGCGCTCGAGGCGGCTGGCTCCGACGTCGAGGTGGGCGAGGGTGGCTTCGGCAAAGTCGTCGCCGCGGAGCTGCCATCTCTGGGGGCGCGCTGGGGACGCGTGGCGGTCAAGAGCGCGAGCGGCCTGCAGGCGGCCGACATCCTGCTGGAGGTGGCGACGCTCGGGCTGTGCAGCCACCGCAACGTGCTGCCCCTCCTTGGCTACTGCTACGACGCGCGGGCCCCATGCATGATCACGCCGCTGATGCACGGCGGCTCGCTCGACGACCGCCTGCAGCTCTCGGGCGGCGCGCGCGTGCGCCTGCACCGGCTCGGCTTCGAGGGCGACGTTCGCCTCAACTGGAAGCAGCGGCTCTCGGCGCTGTGCGACGCGGCGCGCGGCCTCGCGCACCTGCATTGCGAGCGCATCTTGCACCGCGACGTCAAGACGGCCAACATCCTGCTCGAGAGCGCGCTCCGGCCACTGCAAATGGCGCACAGCCCGCCGCTGCTAGTGTACCGCGCCGTCTTGGGTGATGTCGGCTTGGCCAAGGTGCGCGAGCCGACGCTCGGCGGGACGACGCACGCGACGACGCGCAACCTTGCCTTCTCGATGGGCTTCGGCGAACCCGCGCTCCTCAACTCGAACCAGCACTCGGAGAGTACTGACGCCTTCGGCATCGGCGTGTGCATCCTGATGGGCCTGGTGAGCGAGCCCGCGGCCGGCCTGATGAACGACCACGACGTACTACGAGGACGACGTCTGCGAGGCGATGGAAGACGGGACTGGCCCGCTGTTTGGAGCGGCACACGCGGCCGCCGGCTGGCCGTCGGACGCGACCCGCGCGCTGGCGGCACTGGTGCACGGGCTGTCGATTGCAACCAAGAGGAGGCGGCTGCCGCTGCCAGAGGCGCTCGTGCTGATGGAGTTCCTCCTGGGGGCTGGGGGAGAGGAGGCGGTGGTCCCTGTGGTGGTGGTTGGTGTGTCGCGGCCGCTCGTCCCGATTCGCGGCGCTTCGATGCCGGCCGTGCGAGAAGACGAGCCGGACGCTCGTGGCGCGGCTTCGGCACAGCCAGAGGGGTGGTCCGGCGGCGAACTGACGCGGATGGTGCAAAAGCTCGAGCTGGGTGACGCCGATGCGCCGCGCGCTCGGAAGCGCGAGCGCGTGACCAAGGCGTACAACTCGATGATGGTGCGGCTCGAGCGCGCGTACGCGAGGCAGGGCCACGCGCCGCTGCCGAAGGACGAGCAGGAGCTGCGCAAGATCGACCTCCTGGCGCCGGGCCACCTGGGGCGGCTCAACGGGCTGGCGCACACGTTGCGCAAGTGGTGGAACGCGGCGAAGCACGAGCGCAACCAGTGGGTCCACCCGCCGAGCGACAAGGAGGTTCAGCGGCTGGTGAAAGAAGTGATTGCGGAGCTGGACGGGTTGGGCTGGTGAAGGGGGGGGGGGGGGGGGGGGGGTGGGGGGGGGGGGGGGGGGGGGGCTTGGCTTGTGGGGAGAGGTGAGATTGGGGCAGAGACGAAGGACATACACAGGAGACCTTTCGACCTCGAGCTGGGTAGCAGATGTTATACACACAGTGAGATCACGCGTGCGCACACATACTGAAAAAAACTGCGGATGGCGGCGGAAGGGTGGTGTGGGGGCAAGCGGCGCGGAGAGACAGTTGTCGTCGTCGTTGTCTTCATATCGATATTGTATGTGTGAAACAAGGTTCAATATGTATCGCGTATGATGTGTTGTGTTGATGTTGATGCGACGACAGGATTTTTTTGATAATTATTATAACTGTGCTGTCTGTGGGATTGTTGCGCTAGCGCTAGCGTTAGGTTACAAAGTACAACGTGCAAAGTGTAACCCAATACGATACGCGGCCTCCTTAGTGCTTAGTATACGTCGTTTCGTGGCGCCTTACTCTTACTGTTACTGTACGTAGTTGTACGTGTATCGAGTATCGAATACGTCGAATATCGGTCATAATTTACGTTTACGTTTACGTTGTAGATCGCAGATCAGTACGTAAAGGGAAAGGGCTCTCTGGCTCTAAGCTCTGCTATGTACTATATGCATGCAACACACGCTCACTCATACTGCACGCCAGTTCCCGTTGCCGTGCCTACTTTGCAGCACACACACACACGCACGCCATTTGAAATGCCATTTGTCCATTATTCATCTATAATCATCTGCACACGCAATCATACCGGGGCCGGCAGGCCCCCGGAGCCCTGCTGCCGCCCCAGGCTGGTTTTGTGTGTGTCAATCGCCTAGTCAATGATCGCAATCATCGCAATCGCCGTCCCGCAGCTCGTGCTCGGCGTGAGTGCAGGGCATTACAAATCCAGTATTCTCTTTGGTTGCCTCTCTCCGTATATTGCCCCCCTTGGTGTTACGGTTACGGTTAACCCCTAACATAAACCCCAACGAGGCGACGCGAAAGCGAGAGAAGCATCATCATAATTGACTAAACGTAAGACGGGGCATTCATCAGACTATACGACGACGACGTATTAGTTATAGTCGGGACTAAGTACACGACTAAAAGATAAAAGTGTCTCAGTCCCAGAGCTTGGGTTAACCCCAATACGAGTTATTACCGTCCAATCTCTTTAATATTTCTATTATATATATCAGCTAGAAGCTAGAAGCCGGGCGCCGGGAAGGACACACATGCTACACACACAAGCTGATGCCGTACATGTTTTAGAATCCGCGTTGTTCGGGTCAACTCGCCGAACTATATAAGCCACATTATTCCACGCACACACACGGCGCCCTCGCCCCCGCCCCCGCCACTCATCGCCGCTAACGGCTAACCAAGACCGTACTCAGTGACAGGCAGGGAGCACAGGGAAGAGAATGCGCAAAAGGTAAGACGCTATACTGCATACTGCCTAATCCCTTTAAAATTTTAACATATGCTAGCCGCAGCTAGCCGGGACGAAGACAGGACACATTTGCTACACACTATACACACTATAACTATATTGCTTACGTTTTGCTTATAGAATCCGCCTCTGCAAGCCACTCCACGCACACACACACCCGGCGCCCTCACCCGTGTGTTTCAATAAATCAAACCATCAACCATCAAAGATCCTCACACAGAGCCACACACGTACAGGGGCAAGGAGTAGCCGATCCCAGCACTGCCACAGGGGGCGGCAGCAAATAACCCCTGCGTTACAAATCACAAAGTCCAAATAAGTGACAAAGGCTTGGGGGGCTGAAAGCGCCACAACTCTAGCAGCGAAAGTCGACGCTTGTCATCGCCGCTGACCGCGCCCGCACTCGAGCAGATATAGAGGGCAATAATACGCCCGCCTTACCGTACTGTCCCTTTAAGATTTTTCTGTATGTGTATGTAATTGGCAGCCGCTGGTGGCTGTGAGAAGACAGGACACACGACACACATACACATAACACAGCCTTACGTACCGCTTACTATGGGGCCAGGGCCAGGGCTGGTGGCACGTGTCTTGTGGCTGTATTGCATGCGGCTAGCGTCATCGGGTGTTGGGGGTGTGCGACGGGTGCGGCTAGCGTTATTGTATGTTGGTAGCTGTGTCGGTGTCTTGTGGATGTTCTGGATGCGGCTAGCATCATCAGGTGTGGGGGGG
>Ga0209390_10006862_pt1 | contig 14936 bp, 11 predicted proteins | sample BON01_FD_187212 | JGI IMG/M metagenome (GOLD analysis project Ga0209390, IMG submission 187212) | Freshwater microbial communities from Lake Bonney liftoff mats and glacier meltwater in Antarctica - BON-01 (SPAdes) (version 2) | ecosystem: Environmental > Aquatic > Freshwater > Ice > Glacier... | reverse complement strand
TGCGGCGGCAATCGATACGAACGCGGGCTCGAGCACGTCGGGGCGTATGTACACACCTCTCCCTACCCGTTCGATCTCGCCCTGCTCAAGCAGCGCGTATACCTGCTCCTTTCGCAGGCCCGCTTCGCGAGCATCCTCAAGAGTGAAGGCGGGCGCGAGGTCGGTCATCCACACATTCTCCTCCTAACCCTCAACACATGAAGGCTATCTGTAAGCAGTTAGGCACGCAATGGCCTTTGTTCTTTCATTCCCGACTGCCTCGCTCGGGCTACGATGGGTCGTCCAACCGGAGAGCCTCCGAGTGGACGTCTCCGCGGGGTCCTCTCGTTAGTTTGCTCGCCCAAAAGCTTGCTCCAAGGACCCTGCTGTGACAGGGTTCACCGTCTCGTTACGGCGAATGTAGTACTCCCGGGTGATAGCAGGGTCGCCGGCGCCATCGAACCGTCCGGCAACGCCACTGTTCGCTCGACGCTGGCAACTCTGAGCACCTCGGTGACCCAAAAGTCCTTCTCGACGTAAACAGCAGGCATTCCGAGTGCCTCCGCGGTCATACCCACGAGCACTTCGAGGTCATCAGGGTTGTCCCGGAGACGTTCGGTCACGCGACAGCCAGGTCGGAGACGAGCCTGTCGAAGTTCGCTCGCACGGCAACGTTCCGCTCCCCCGCTACCGCGACGCGCAAACGGCTCTCGACAACCTCACCGCCTGCAAGCGCATCACGGACTTTACGCACCAAGGCGCTCCAGCCGGCCTCGACGTAAACCTCGGGAGCGCGCATCAGCTCAAGCAGCGCGATCTCCTTCGCGTTGAGGCTCGCGCGTTCCCGGTTTCGGCGTGCGTGCTGCCTAACCCCCTCGATCGGGTCTGACGTCCACAGCGCCGCAACGTGGAACGAAGAAGGAACCTGCGTGGTCACCCCCCACTCACGCGCGGCAGAGTATCCGGCCGGCCCGGTCCCGGTCTCCCCGAGAACCTCCCGTATGATCTCCTCAACACGTGGCCGAGTCATGCCGTAGCGGGTTTTTACGCCACGGTAATAGAGGCCGCGACGAACAGGCACGAGCTCCCCATTCCGCGCAGCCCTAGATGCCGCTTGACGTGCAGCGGTCGCAGTCCCGGGCAGCCGGCTGACGTGCACGAATGATCGTGCCGATGCACTACGGATCTTGCTGGCTGGAGATAGGACGCTCATGTCACGAAAACTTATAGAAAACGTGACATACGCGCAATGAAAGTAGCGCTCGTAATGAGCGGATACGATGACCGCCCAGATGACCTCTTCCGGCACCCCTCTGAGGGGCCGGAACATCATCATGCGGCGATATTGTTCGACTTCATCGCTTCACTGCAGCTTGAAAGTGACCCGCTTCAGAAACCGCTGCTCGACAGCAAGTGGAACACAAACGACCCTTTGGTGACCATGAAGAACTAAATCCAGAACCGACACAACCCTGATGAAAACTGCATCTCATCAGGGTTTTTCAGTCGGGCTGACGGGATTTGAACCCGCGACCCCTTGTCCCCCCAGTCAAAAATTCGAGGTTCATCGAAGTTCATCAAAGTGCAGATTACCCTAAAAATGGGGCATCTTGACCGCCATGAACCGACACGAACATCAGCGAACGACTTACCTATGGGTGGCTAATTGGGTCGCTAAAGTCAAAATCGTTGTTTCTGCTCTCTGACTAACGTGGATTTTCTATTATCGACTTGCCAGCCATTGCGCAAAGTCTGACTTAGCGTCCCAAGCAGAAAGATCGGGCGAGCCCGCCTCAAGCCAAAGCTTATGTTCGGCCGTTGTGATTTGGTATTCTTTTCGGAGATTTGAAATCGAGTCATCAGGCCTCTTGGAATTTGACTTCTCAGAATTAGACCCGGAGCCTGGAAGAGGGATCTTGGAGAGTCCAAGTTCCGTCCAGCCCACAGAGATAGCCCAAACGAGCCAGGTAATGACGGCAATGGAAACAAGAAACGTGCTGGAGCCAGAAGGGCTGATGGTGGCAAGAAAATAGATAGCAAGAACGACAGTGGCGGTCGACAGCTGAATGAGGAAAATTTTTACGAATGCCCTCACAGCGTGTGTCGTCCGATTGCTTGCTCTTATGCTCTCTTCGAGTAATTCGTTAACATCCGTGTTCATTGTTCCCCCTAGTTTTCGGTCATAACCTTTATAGGACTATCTGCCCACACTCCCACATATAGATTCAATTCAGATCTACTGCACATAATTGAACAGAGACCTAGTGTCACAATCCCAGCAAATAAGGATCCATCCGGAGTAAAGCTCAAATGCTCTTAGGGGTTCGTTTTTTGCATAGTTCGCAGTTCATCTCAAGAGCGTAGACAGATTCGGTTCATTACCGCTTTTGTTATCCAAAGCCACAAGAGGCTCACTAGTGGTGTCCACGCCGACCAATAGACTCTTGCTTCAGTCTGCAATAGTGTGTGGGCAATCGATGCCAACGGGGGGAGCATGGACGAGTACTTAGTCATAGCACTATTAGTCAATACAGCGCTGAGCTTTATTGTCTCTCACGTCGCTTTTCTTCGAGGTAAATCTCCGGGCGCATTCTTCGCATTGTCGTTTCTCGCGAGCTTTCTTGTGGGAATCCTGGTGCTTATCGCCCTCACAGGCAGCGATAATAGCTCCGACAATAGCTCGGACAAAGATCGCATGAATTGCCCATTCTGCGACGAAGCCATAAGTCCCAACGCTAAAATTTGCCAGTTCTGCAAGTCGAATGTTGTTGCGCATTTTGAGGAAGTGACCCAGCGCGATGTGGCCGTCCAAGCCCAAGCGGCCAAAGATGAGGCCGAAAAATCCGCAGCTCTAGAGCTGGAGGAGAGGGAAGCGAATAAACTATCAGAGCAAAGGCGGCTTCAAGAGGCTCAGAGCAGAAAGCTTCTAGTAGCGAAACTGTTACGGAGTCCGATTGCATGGATCATCACGGTTTTACTTGTGGGTGGTTCGGTGGGCACTTTCCTGCTGGTCACTCAGGAGTCCAGACAAGAGACCGAAAGGGTTCAGGCCCTAATGGACTTTGATTGCACGATCTCTCAGGATGCCATTCAGATCAATTTTGAGCCCGATCTCGATATAAACGTGCAGCTGCCACCCGAGTGTCACGTGGGCATTCGGACAGCTCTTGAGCAGAATGTTTATCCATCCGAATTCGGCGGAGATATCTCTATCCGAGTGTTTCTGGATGATGAATTAGTCTCAGATAGACTCAAAGCATACATTCCTGCAAAAACCAACTACTCATACTCAACACGGATCTTGGACCAGTCTTTCCGCGAATACCGAATCGAATTCGGAACCGCGGCCGCGAAGCTGAGGGTCGAAGCAGAGTTTTTGGGCGGCAATCTTCGGTCTGATCTCACTAGCTTGACGGTCGATGTCCTAGACCCTAAGAAGGATCAACGGTTTTTCGACATAGGCGCCTACGATCTTAGTTCCTCATCGTTGGGGTGGACTGATCTGAGTAGTCGCTATGTGGTGGATGAGTTTTTCTTTGACTGGCCCGGAACGCAGTTCGACGAGATTATTGACACTGAGTCATACGGGGATGGTCCGTATGGAAGGGACTACTCCTCTGATGGCCCCGGTGGGGCTGGGAAGCTAACCGTCACGGCTTACATCGACGGCGTGGAAGTCCAGACTGAAAGCACTGACTACTAACCGTGATAGCCCTAGGGTGCGGGCATTAGAGGCTCAAAACGCTTGATAGGCCCCTGTATGAGTTTCTAGTTTTTATACAGCGGCTAACCACATAGGGAACATAGGCCCCCGGGGTTTGAAGTGAACCCCAGAAGTTGGAGCCTCAATAGAGAGCCCTAACTGAAGGGTGAAGTTCATGATTAGGGGTGGGGTAAAATATTCCTGCCTCAAGGATCAAGCACTCCTAGCCAAGGCATCCGCGCAGAGGCGCGAAATTCTTGTTTTCCTGAGTCCACCAGATACTGACTTCTATCGATTTCCCTTGGCCCGGTTATGGGTAGTACAGAGCATCTGGCAGTTCTCGGGTGCAGTCTTCCCACCCTTACTCCAGGCCGTAATGTGATCAGCGTCCATTTCGCTTTGTTTCCAAAGCTTTGATTTATTGGCGTTATTTCCTGCAGCGCACAATAGGCAATTTGATAGGCCCTGGGCTTCAGCTTCACTGGTCTGATTCGTGTAAGTCACCTTCTTGGTTGCCTCGTCAAACACCCTCACCTCTAATAGGCGTGTTTCCATTGAACCACCGAGCACAAACCTCCAGATGCCCTTGCGGCTTTTTACATAAGGGTCGCCGTAGAGCTTCTGCACTTCAAGAGAGATCTTGCCCGGGTCATAGGCAGTTTTGTGGTGTTCCTCATAGAGCCGGCCCCACTCGAGGCCCTTCATTTCACTCTCAACGCTTGTGAATACTCCGGACACCCAGTCAATAACGGTGTTGAAATAAACTTTTACTTCTTTGATGCTCTCCTCGTAGCGGTGACGACTCATGTAGCCACCAATGTTGTCTTTTCCGCCACTAACCCACTCGAGAGCTCTTTCCCAGTAGTCCTGGCGATTGACAGCTCCGCTTACGTAAGCACTCCATTTTTGAATGTTCGAGTTTTGACTATTGCTAAATTCTTCTTTACCAAGCGTCACAAACGGACCCGAGTAAACGGCGTTCAAGAGCTCTTGGCTACTAAGTGGAACGCCAGCAATGTTTATTGTTTTGAACCAATCTTTGATTTCAGATTCTGTGCCCTCGCACTCATAAACCAAGATCGTTGAATCAAGAATCTTCTTCTGCTTATCCGCTGCTAAACCTGAGAAGTATTGCTCCATGCCGCTCTCGTCCTTAATGGCAAATTTTCCAGAGACAAAGCGGCCAAAACTAGTTATACGCTGCTGCCCGTCCAATACCTCGAGTTCGCCCTCGGATACCTTATTGAAGTAGACAAGGCCAAGCGGGTAGCCCTGCAGAAGCGAAGTAATAACCGCCACGTCTCTTTTTCCATCTGCATAGATATAGTTCCGCTGGTATTCGGGCTGAATCGTCAGCTTTCCAGCCAAACCGAATAGTCCACGGCCCTCGAGTTCGTTATATACGAACCCTTTGGAGATCTGTTGAACAGTGTGCTCCTTGAGTACTGTGATCATAATGCTTCCCCTCTATGCCTGATAAGAATTCGTTGGTAGACCTTTTCCAAAATACCTTCTTTGAGTATTACTCCAGATGCATTCATGTCGTAGGTACCCGGTTTTCCAAATTTGTCCTGATAGGCCTGCTTGCATTGAGCACTCGTGTAGACCTTAGTTTTTAAGTTGTATAAATCTGCGTTTTCACACATCCCCTGAATCTCAAACTGTTCCGGACTGTACTTATCCATAAAAGTAATGGGCACCCCCATTACGCCCTCGTAGTCAGAAGGTATCGAGCTGGTGAAAGGGACTTCGATTGCGTCATAGTTATCATACTTACGGTAGCCGACGCCCCTCATTCCTTTATGTTTACTGAACTTGATGTTCTCCGCTTCGGGCATGAGAGAAAGTGGTTGGTGGCGGCGTCCATGCTCAAAGTTCGTAAACCAACATATGCCTGGGACGCGATTGACGGATTCTCCACCCTGTGTTCGCTCGAACTTGTATGTGGGTGCGTACTCAAACCCATCAGGAACTCTGAAATACATTCCATTGTTAAAGTTTGTTGCTCCAAGCCACGTCTTGTTCTCTTTAATGAGGCGAAAGGTTTCCTTGTAGGTAATGGCATTCATGTTGCCGATAATCACAAACTGTTTATTAGCCTCTACGATCCAACCCAGGAAATCCCTGAATAGCGAAAAGGGCGGGTTTGTGATGATGATATCCGCTTTATCACGCAGTGCGGTTATCTCGTCGCTCCGAAAATCCCCATCCCCCTCGAGGTATTTCCACTCAAGATCTTCGACGTCTATTTTGTGATCTCCGGTGTTGTCTTTCTCAAGAGTAAAAATCTTGCCGTTTGAGGCAGTTTTGCCTTCGTCAAACTGCGGGCTCTCTACCTCGAACAGTGTTGGCTGTTGGTTCAAGGTTTTAGGCTTGCTGTTTGGTGCGTAGCTGGTGCTAATTAGTTTCTCGAGGCCCAATTTTTCGAAGTTCTGAGCGAAGTATTTGGTGAAGTTACTCCATTCCGGATCGTCGCATGGCAGCAAGAGGGTTTTGTTTCTAAAAGTGTTCTCGTCATATTCGAGATAGGCATTAATCTCTTTTTCGATGTCGTGATATTGAGTATAGAACTCATCGTTCTTCGCCTTTTTCGCATCACCAAGATTTGAATTTGCCATCTTTTTAGCCTAGCCGCAGTGGGCGACAAAGAAAGCTATGATCGAGCCTCAAAAAAACATCTCTGCCCCCGGACTTTTGGTGAGGATGCAGCTAAACCTGTATCGACAGAGCCTCGCAGAGGGGGACGTTACGATTTAGAGTCGGCAATTCCCAGTCGGGCTGGCGGGATTTAAAACCGGGACCCCTTGTCCTCCTGGTAGCAGGACGAGTCGCCTGCACCTGTCTGACCAGGGTTTTTACTTTTCAAAAAATGTCTAAAGGAATCAAGGTTTGCATGGGCTGCATGGCATTGGTCACTTAATTGGTCCACTTCCATCTACATAGAAGGCCAAGACCCTCACCGCGGCACGCACGAGGCTCCGGGACACGCGTAATCTTAAGGCGATACCCAAAAGCTCTGGATTCGGATCGGACCCTATTCGCGCTTCCCTGACGGGTCCTCGATCATCTCGTCAAGTACGCATAGAAGACCAACGAGATGCATGACAGCAATCAGTGCATTCGCCTTTGTGTACTGGCGCGGGCACATCGAATGAACTGTTCCATGACGGGAGAATTGTATCGGGATAGCACCCCTCGCTTGACCCAGAACTGCTTGTACGGGCCCATACACCTAAGGTAACGAGCAACACACGGGGACAGCTGATGTGGCGCCAAGTTGGGAGGCTCGTGGGCAATGTTCCCGGCGGCGTCGACTTGTTTTCTTTGTAATGCGCCACCGCGTGCTCGTAGCCGTTCTTAATTACGAACTCCTTCACTGCCGTGTTCATCGCGATTACAGCAAGCGCCTGACCAGCACGCCAATGTCCCGTTCTCATGGATGCGGCGACCGCCGCCGCCGATGCTCTCCATTCACCCGTGAGTTCAGCTCTCACTTTTTCAAGCTCGACTTGACACGCGTCGAGGATCGCCGTTTCCTAGTTCTCAATCAGTCTAATTCGTTCCTCGCTTGTATCGAGTTTTAGAAGCGCCTCGAGTACATTATTCGGCGGTAGCCAAGCGAGCGGTAGCCCTTGGTTGAGCTGAAGCTCCGCTAGCGCCTCGATAAACGGAAACTCGATATCAGAGGAACGCCAGTTCGGCGGTAGTGAGTTGAGGAAGACGATGTGCGAGGATTTTGTAGCCTGCCATATCTCTCGATGCCGCTGACGCTCTCCCTTCTGTCACTCTTCGATGGCTTCTCGGGACCCGTGGTTGAGCTGATCCTTAATGGCTCTGAGCTCGTCGAGCACTATTCGAGGCAAAAACTGCAAACGGTCAGCGATGTCGATGGTCTCAGGATCCTGAGCCATAAACTCGGCAAGAGTCGCCTGGCCACGCTACCGCCTCTCTTCAAGGATCTCGCCGAACCATGCCGAGTCTGATCCCTCGTTGTCATTCATCGTCATCGGTCAAATGCTCCTCGCGGCGAGAGCCCGCCATCTCATGACACTTCGTCGCTAGCTAGGTCACCGGCGAGTTGCCTCACCCGCACCGAGGTGTGCGACTGGAGTGCCTCGACTATCGGTCGCAGCGTCCTGATCAGTGGATCGGAGCCACTGAGGCCGACTGCGATGGGAAGCCCCAGCGCGCTGTTCTCGCTGGCGAGGTCTGTGAGCAGTTTCACGATGTCAGGATTGGGATCTGCACTACGCCGCACTGTCCTTGCGAGACCGGCGGCCGCTATTTCGGACACCTCGTGATCGGGGTCCTTGATCAGCGGAACGAGTTGCAGTTCAGAGCCCTCTGAGTCTCCCAGATATAGCGCTGCGTCGCGTCGCTGCTGCTTACTTCCGAGTAGCAGCGACAGCAGTATTCTGCCGCTGCGGCTGTCTGCCGCATCCAGTAGGGAGAGGTACAGGCAGTCGAGCGCCCCACCCGCGTCTGGCACGAAGCTGAGAGGGAGAACTGATTCGCAGGCTTGCGCGCGTGCCGTGGTTACTGCATCACGCAGGCGAGATCGTACGCTCGCCGGCACGGAGTGCGCGTTGCGAGAGATTGTAAGCGCCGCCTCGCGTTTCCGGTAAGTCGCTACTACTGGATCTCCAAAATAGTGGATAAGCGCATTCCATCCGTCGAGGTCGGGAAAGTTAATGATGACCATGGCGAGGTCAGAGGCCACGTCGCGCGAACCAATCACTACTTCGGTCAGTTGTCGACCTTGGTCGGCTTCTACCGCTGAGGACAATGCCGCGCTCACTGCCCTGGCTTCGTCCTGTTCAAGGTTGTCGATCCGTCCCTGGAGAGACGCGAGGGCACCGACGTTTCCCGCTAATAGTTGCCGTCGTACGTCTTCGCGGTTCCCCACTGTCCTAGTGCTGGCAGCAGTAAGCAGCACGTTCTGGTACCAGGCGGGTGCCTCCGAAAATACGGACTTGAACCGGTCGCGATCTTCGTCTGAAATAGTTGCGGCGTCCAGCAGGCGCAGTAGAGAAACCGCGGAAACCTCGTCCTGTGGTCGAGTTACGAGCAACTCGACCAGGCGCGACCAATGCTCAGGGTGGAGGAAATTTTGTAGTCCAGCAAGCGCTTCTAGTAGTGCGGGTACAACTAAATATCGCGCCGATATGCGGCCGCCAAAGGCTTGCGGATCTTCAAGCGCCGACAGCAGGAAGTCCGCGAGGTTGCGGGCGTGCTGGGTCTCAGCGTAAATCCCTGCATACTGGAGAACACGGAGATCTGCTCTGCTGGAGGTCCGTGTCATCGACACCAATCTGACTCGATGGACGAGTTCTCTGAGGTCATCCAGCGGACCTGTTCTGCCGATCTCGGCGATTGCGAGCGCGAGTCCTTTTTCGTCACCGGCGAGGCGCAGGGCGTCGAGTGCGGAAAGCGGATGACCGCCTCGGTCCGACGGGATGCTGAGCTGGATCTTTGCGCGCAGCGATGTGTAGTTCTCGGCTTGGGCAAAAGAACCTGACAGTTGGGCCTGCACAGTCGCAGAGTGCAGAGCGTTTTCTGGGATGTTGGTCGCTCCGAATATCACGCTCTTGTCGTGAGACCAGTTGCGGAAGTGTTGCTTGAAGGCGGCCTCAAGCCCTGCGGATGTTGTTTGCGTTAGCCACCATGATGATGGGTTATCGAGCGCGCTGACCACTGGGCCCACGTCGAGAGTCAGCATTTCAGCGGTGTCGAATATCGCCCACGCTGAGGCAGCGCGGATCGACGATGCCGTGACATCTGCTCCCACCGGCGCGAGCTGGGCGTAGCTAAGCTGGGCAAGTCTTCTCGCTTCCTCGATATCTCCTCTCTCCATTGCTAGATGGGAGCGATGTACGCTGAGCCACGCCTGGTCGACGGAGAATTCCGCCTCGACAGCGAATCGCTTCAGATACTCAGCGGCCTCATCGATACGTCCGTTCTCGACGAGCGCCACGGCAGTAGCGATAGCATGCGCGATTTGGTGTTGATGAACCTGCCCAGATGAGTCAAGGCTCTCTAGCGATTTGGTATCCGCGTGGTAGATCCAATGGTAAATCGCGGCAGCGAATCGCCAGCCCCATTCCTCGTTGACGGCTGCGTCTGGGACATGTGGCACCTCGGGGTGCCTGTCGGCGTTCCGCTCCCATTTTTCCGCCTCTACAGAGATGCAGATGGCGACGGCTTCCGCCCATGAGATCGAGGCCTTCCCACTTTTGTTCGGATGGGGTACAACTAGACGCGATGCGAGGAGGGCATATCTCGCTCGCTGCGAATCAGGCAGGGAGGAGACGTCGAACGACCAACGCGATCCCTCAAGCGCCATCCTTTTGAGTGCCTTCTCCGTGGCTTCGATCCACACGGGACGGAAAGAACGCTCTAGCGGTTGGGAAGCGGGAACGAACACAGTGAACCCCTTACCCTTTGTCGGCTGGATCGTCTCCCGGTTAAGGAACGCCCAGTAGCGTTTGGTGCATTCACCGTTCTGGATCACGAGGATATGCGGCAAAGGATTGTTGCTCCAGTAGTTCGCATGTTTCGCATCTGACTCGCGGAAGATCCAGCCTGGTTGCCCCTCAACCTCAGCTTCCTCTTTGAACCAAGAATCGCCGGTTTTGACCTGGACACCTAAACTGAGAGACATGTCTGTCAGGTCCGTGTCACGGACTTGCACGATGACATCTGTGCCGAGATCGTGTTCACTAACCTCGACTGCGCCCCAGTCGAGGACTTCAAAAAATAGCTTCACCGCTGTCTGCCCTTTGGCACCGAGCTGGCGGTTCTTTGGCTGCTGCATCGTCATAGCTCAATCCTCCCAATCGGGGCGCGACACGGCACTCTGCGACTCGCGAACGAGGTCTTCCTGCAGAATGATCACCGCACCGGATGTGCCAGCTCTGTCCGTCTTGATCCGTAGCCTTGGAGTATAACCCTCACACTGCTGCATCGAGCGCTTGTCATTGACCCCGATAAGTGGACACCTTCGACGAGAGAATGTTCGTTCTAGTGAAGATCCGTCGGTACTCATTCCTGAGTACAAAGACGAGGCCGTGAAGTTCGTCATCAAGACTGGCAGGGCGGTCGCGAATGTGGGGCCCGTAAGCACGGTATCAACGAGGCGTCACTTGGCGGTTGGGTGTCCGCGTTCAAGGCCCCTGACAACACCAGCGAGACGCCACCAAATGGGACGCTCTCGTCTCATCCCACGGTATTTACCTCGGCACTCTCCTGCCACGTAATCCAGCAGAGCCCCGGGCACCAGAACATACCGCACGGTGACACCATGACCTCTTCCGACACCTCTCTGAGGGGCCGGAACATCATCATGCGGCGATATTGTTCGACTTCATCGCTTCACTGCAGCTTGAAAGTGACCCGCTTCAGAAACCGCTGCTCGACAGCAAGTGGAACACAAACGACCCTTTGGTGACCATGAAGAACTAAATCCAGAACCGACACAACCCTGATGAAAACTGCATCCCATCAGGGTTTTTCAGTCGGGCTGGCGGTGTCTAGTGTCAAAACATAGTTGACACCTGTGTAGCGTATCTTCTTCCCGCGGACTCCGCCGCCTGCGCAATGTTCGACGAAACACAACCGTAAGCCCACAAAAGCACAAAACTCAGCTTATTTCTTCGCGCGTCCTTAGTGGACCGAGCAGACCTTGCGCAACCAGCAATGTCCTTTCTGACCGTTGACGACCAAAGCGTTCCCTTCACACCCCCCTACCCCCGGCGCAGAAAATCTTTCCTCGACCACGATCGATTGTGGTTGCTTCCAGATTCTCGACTACAGCCCAGCGAAAATTACTCGGCCGTAACGTCGATCAGCACTTTGCCGACGGCTCCGCTCTCGACCAGAGCGTGAGCATCCGCTGTGTACGCAAGATCGAAACGGTGTAGGGGCAGACCGCTGTCTTCCCCGACGGCCAGCGCACCATCGCCGAGTGCGACGTTGATGGCTTGAGCCGCCGCCTGAATAGCATCGATACCCACCGTGTACAGCAGCACGAACTGGTATCGAACGTTGAGACTGAAATTGCGGCGCACGTCGAGAGTCACCTGGTCGCCACCGTTGTTAGCATAAACGGCGATCGACCCGCGATTGCGGATGACAGCGAGGTCGAGCTCAGAATTCTGGGCGGGGGCAACTTCGACGATGATGTCAACGCCGTCTGGCGCCATCAGTCGAATCTGGTTAACGATGTCGGGGTCAGTGTAGGTGAGCACATGCTGTGCACCAGCAGCGGTCGCGAGGGCAGCCTTCGCCGGTCCGCTCACGGTAGTGATGACGGTTGCTCCGGCCCAGCGCGCGAGTTGGATTGCTGCGTGCCCCACTGCGCCCGCTCCACCAGCTACCAGCACAACCTTGTCGGCTAAAGCGGTCGGGTGCAGTCGGTCTGGCCCGTCTTCAGCCACCGTCAACGCCCTATATGCCGTGATCGCAGGAACCCCTAGGCTCGCACCCTGATCAAAGCTGGCGTGAGTGGGCAGGGCGAAAACTCGCTCCACGGGAAGAACGGCATATTCTTGGCTTGTGCCGCTGCTCGCCCGTTGGTAGGCGGCAAGCGCTAGCCACACGCGGTCGCCAACGCTCACATGCTGAACGCCAGTTCCTACTGCCTCGACGATACCGGCGCCGTCTTGGCCGGGCACAACATCATCAAATGGCAACGCTTGGCCGGGTGCCACACCCCGGCGCGACTTCCAGTCAGTAGGGTTTACGCCGCTCACCACAACGCGAACCCGAACCTCATCGGGCCCGGGTTCGAGCACCGGGCGATCAACGAGCTGCAGTACGGATGGGTTACCGGTTTCGCTGTAGACAATTGCTTTCATGACAGAGGCAACGCGGTTGGGTTGAAAAATAATCCTCACTGTCCCGATATCACAACTCCACGGCGCGCGCATGGTGCGCACGAAGGAGCATATGACGAGCGTGGGGTGGTGATGTTCGAGTGCGTAGAAGATTCGCTGGCCGCTTAGGGTGACGCCGATCGTTTCCCACTTTTTAGCCTCGGTGCCCTTGTCGAGCTACAACAGTTCCGAGTACTTATCGTCGAGCTGGAAAACAGCACCACATCGGAGTTGGAAGAGTTCATGCTGGAAAGCAGGTCTTCTTGATCATTGATTCTCGAAGAGTCATGGTCACCGACCTTCGCAGCAGCGAAACATTCAGTGAAAATCAAATCGAGCCCGCAGTCAGTTGCAGTTACTGGCCAAAACTAAAAGCTCCAGAGAATTCTCTGGAGCTTTAGATCGTGATGCCGGGGGTCCGTTTGTCAAGTATGTCTCTACACATCACACCGTCGGGCTGGCGGTGTCTAGTGTCAAGACATAGTTGACACATGTGTCGCGTCATAGTTTACAGTCCCCGGGCGATTTACCGATAAATCTGGTGCTCAGCTGCGGGTTCGGTGTTTGAAGCGCTTTTGATGTGTCGAGACATAGTTGACACTTTGTTTCATGTCGAAAAATGCACTCATAGTTATGTCAGTTTTGGAGCAGAAAAAGTCGGTCACAGCGGTTGGCTTGGAGTTTGGTGTCACCAGGCAATGGGTTCACGAATTGATCCGACGCTATCGAATTTTGGGATCAGACTCATTTCAACCAAAGTCCAAAAGACCTCAATCCAACTCAAGGGCGCTCACCCAACAAATGCATGGCGAGATATTCCAGCTCCGGCAGGAGCTTCTAGAAAAAGGATTGGACGCCGGAGCACAGTCAATTCAGTTCTACCTAATTTCAAGGCACGCGCATTCTCCGGCGTTATCTACTATTTGGCGGTCGCTGCGGGACCAAGGGCTGGTTCAGCATCAGCCTAAAAAGCGCCCAATTGCCTACCGGCAGCGCTTTGAGGCCGACCAGCCCAATGAGACCTGGCAATCAGATTTCACCCACGTCAAACTGGCTAACGGCCAAGACATCGAGGTCTTGAATTTTCTAGATGACCACTCTCGGTTATTGCTCGGCTGCCAGGCTCACTACCGCGTCACGGCAAGGATTGTGGTTGATGATTTCATGAAGCTTGTTACTGAATTCGGCGCGCCTTGCTCCACGCTTACCGATAATGGCCTGGTCTTCACAGCAAGATTCAGAAAAGGTAAAAATGCTTTTGAATATCTTTTGGAGAGCCTTGGAATTGAACAAAAGAACTCCCGGCCGAATCACCCGCAAACCCAAGGAAAGATCGAATGTTTTCATCAAACTCTGAAGCGCAAGATTTACCGCCCAGCAGAAAACCCTTGCCAGCTATCGGGGCAACGCAACTAGCTTGACGCTTGATCAACAATCATCAATTCGTTTAGCTCTACTCCTAAACCCAAATGCCGAGAAATTCATTTGCACTGGCATCAGGTATTACTCCCAGTCGATGAGCGTGAACATCATGGTTAGAAAGCGCGCTAAGGCCGCCTGCGATTTCGCTGTCTTAAGCCGCATCGGCTCTGCAGCAAAGAGTCCCTGACTACCAAGGCATTGGAATGTCACGTATTGGATGAGCATCAGAAGGAATAGCCGCCAGTGCGCCTAAGCCTGCTCGAATGCACAACCAACGCAACTGACCATTGCTTTCTGGCATGCACCGCCAAGTCCTCATAACGCCGATTCCAACATGAACAACCGTCCCAGCTTGGACATCAACAACCTGGTCGTCCAGACCCATCTGCCCTTCTCCTTCAAGAAAGATGTAGATCTCCTCGAGTTCGCTGTGGCTGTGCCAGTATCCTGCTTCTTGGCCGGGCTCGTAAGCGGTGGCAGTAAAGCCGATGATTTTGCTATCGATTTCATGGTCTACGACTCTTCGACCCTGCTTATTGGTAGCCTCAACAAATCCGCCGAAATACTCACGCCAGCTAGACAAGGGCCCTATGTTGGTGACGCTGAAACTGCTCATGTCAAGAACCTAACAGAGTCAATAGAGTCGGGCTGCCGGGATTTGAACCCGCGACCCTTGTCCCCCAGACACAAGACCCCTCTTGCTTGGCTTGATCACTTCTTTTCTCTACTCATCGCCGCTAAAGGCCCCTTCGCGACAACCGCCCCGCGAAAGTCTCATAATTCGTTGGTCGCTCGGCCTTGCACGCATCTAGCTTGGTTGGATTGCTCGATACACAGTCGGAGGAGTGATGTTGAAAATCTCAGCTATTTCTCCGACGGTCAGCTCCCGTTCGTCATAGAGCTTCTTCACCTGCTTCTTCTGCACCACCGTGAGCTTTGGCTTGCGGCCACCGAAACGC
>Ga0209390_10006861_pt1 | contig 14938 bp, 18 predicted proteins | sample BON01_FD_187212 | JGI IMG/M metagenome (GOLD analysis project Ga0209390, IMG submission 187212) | Freshwater microbial communities from Lake Bonney liftoff mats and glacier meltwater in Antarctica - BON-01 (SPAdes) (version 2) | ecosystem: Environmental > Aquatic > Freshwater > Ice > Glacier... | reverse complement strand
AGGTGATCTAGGGAGGGAGGGAGGGAGGGATGGAGGGAGGGAGGGGTTTGGTTAGGGTCTTGGGTGTGTGTGGAGAGGTAGAGGTAGAGGAAGAGGAGGGTGGAGGCTTGCACGAAGTAGTAGGAGAAACGGAGGAGTGTGACTAGGTCGTCGGAGTAGGTGATCTAGGGAGGGAGGGAGGGAGGGAGGGAAGGGAGGGGTGAGCAGGACGGCAAGGCTTTGAAGGTGGAGCCGAACGCGTTACTGGAAAAGCAAGCGTGGAGAAGGTAGCCACTACGCACGACGACGGAGATGCACAGGGCCAGAGCGGGGCACGCGGCGTCGGGCAAAATGATGACGACTAGCAAGGAGCCCTCCCACCCACCAAATGCAAGCTCCACACGCACATGCAGAGACGCAGACGGACGGACGTACCTTCTGCGCCATGAAGAAGAGGGGCAGCATGACCATAAGGCGGAGATGCACAGGCACACGGTGCGGCACGCGGCGTCGGGCAAGGATGACGACTGGCATGCCCTACCCACCACACCACCCACTACAGACAAGCACACGCGGACGGACACAAACGTACCTTCTGCGCCATGAAAAAGAGGGGCAGCATGACCAGCATTTTGCTGGGGCTTTGCTTGGCTGGGGACATGGTGCTGGTGGTGGTGGTGCTGCTGTGCGATGACGGGTGGTGCTTGGGGAAGGGGAGGCCAGGAGAATGGAGCGCCTGTGTATTTGATGAAGTAAAAAGGGAAAGGGAGAGTCAGAATGAGCCCACTAGCCAGGGAGATTTAGCTTGTGTCGACAGCATGCGCACGTGGTGTGGTGTGCTTGTGCCTGTCCGTGTGTGCGGTGCAGCCACAACAAGAGAGACGCGAATGGCATTTCCTTCTCCGTCGTCGCCCGCGGAAGCACTCCTCATCTCGAATTGGGCGAGTCTTCTTTGAGGCAGGGACAGCACGCACCACTAGGCAGAGATTCTGCTCGTGCTGCTGCTTGTCCCTGTGCTAATGATGGTCGTGTGGGTAGTTAGTCAGTCCTATTGGAGTCAAAGCAAAAAGGCAAAGTACCAGACCCCTCCTCCCGGGGTCGATGATGCTGCTGCCTGCCATTCTTCGAAACCCGCGTCTTCTGTCCCAACACAATGTCTCACACACACACGCACTCTCCCTACTACGCTCCACTGCACAGGCACTATCTCTTCATCCCCTTTTGCTGGACCTCCAAGCGATGACCGACAACGAAACCAAGACGCCACCCTCCCCTCCCCCTCCCTCCCAAATCCCAGCATCATCAGACGTCGACGCCGCTCAGCCCTCTCCTTCTCCTGACCCCACCCCTGCAGCAGCAGCCGCACCAGCACAAGAAGAAGCAAAAGAAGAGGAGCACTTTTTCGAAGCGGAGGTAAAGGCAGCAGATTTTGGGGTGGAAGACCTGCCTGGGCAATTGGAGGGAATGCGTGTCCTGGAACCAGAAGAACGCGATGCAGGCAAAGCCAAGCGCATGAAGGAGAAGGGGAATACGTGTTATACAGCGGAGGATTACGAGGGCGCCTTGGAATGTTATGGGCTTGCGATTAAATTGTGCCCGTTTCAATATGACAAGGAGAGGGAGTTGGCAAGGGCGAGGAGGAAGATGCAGAGGCAACGGGAGGCGGAGGAGAGGGAGGAGATGAAGGTAGGGAAGGAAGGTGCAGCAGCAACGGTAGAAGGCGAAGCGGTGGGTGTGGTGGAGGAAGTGGGGAGCAGCAGCAGCAGCAGCAGCAGCAGTACGACGGTGAAGGGAGGAGGCAAGGAGAATCAGTCTCCCGCATGGACGACAGCAGCAGCAGGAGCAGCATCTCAAGACAAAGAAGGAGAAGAAGAGGAAGCCCCCGAACCCTTTGTGGAGCACAAGGAGGAATGCGCGGTGTACTATTGCAACCGTGCCGCGTGTTGGGTGCACTTGGGCCGCGACCAAGAGGCCGTGGATGATTGTCGTGTGGCTATCAAGCTGAAGCCTGGGTATTTGAAAGGGTTGATGAGAAGGGCGCAGGCGTATGAGAGGTTGGATAAGCTGGAGGATGCCCTGAGTGATTACAAGGACGTCTTGGCCATTGACCCGACCAACAGGGTAGCCTGTGGGAAGGTGCCTGGATTGGAGAAGGAGTGTGCGGTGCGGATGGAGAAGCTGAAGGAAGAAACCCTGGGCAAGTTGAAAGATTTGGGCAATTCGGTCTTGAGTAACTTTGGGTTGAGCTTGGATAATTTTAAGATGCAGCAGGACCCGAATACGGGGTCGTATAGCTTTAGTTTTCAGAAGTAGGGAGGGAGGGAGGGAGGGAAGGGAGGGAGGGGGAGGATGTACAAGGAAAGATGGAAAGAATTCAACAAAGAAGGATAGTTGCAAAGCTCATACGAAGGGATTTTGATTTGCTGTGTTTAAACGACGCTGTGTGTGCGGAAGAGACTGTGCTTATGTATCTTGTGTTTTTGCTTTTCTTCAAAACCTCCCCGTCGGGTTACTCCCCAGCGCACCCGGAGGAAGGGGACTTGGTCCGCCTCTTTCCTTTGACTCCAGCAGGATCAACTAACCACTACCACCACCAGCACCACCGTTAGCACAGGGAGAAGCAGCACCACGAGCAGAATGTCTGCCTAGCGTTGTCGGCGTGGTCTGTTGCTTCCACCACCCCGTCAAAGAAGACTCGCCCAATAATTCCTGAATTCAAACCACCCCGCCTCGCCTTCTTGATTCCCTCCCCTCCCTCCCTCCCTCCCCACCTCACAACACACAGAACCATGGCTTCCGGCTCTCGCTGGGGGTCCCTGCTCAGCAGCGCCACCAATGTGATCAAGGCAGCGGCGGCGCAAGCCGTGGACGTGATGGCTCCCGTTCTACTCGACATGCAGGAAGCCGCGGAATCAGAGGGCTGGCGGGCGGGAGGGGAGGAAGGAGGAGGGGATGCATACGAACGATGGTTGCGCGGCGAGGAGCAGCAGCTACCGGCAGCAACAGCAGCAGTGGCGGCTACTGGGACGGAAGGCCAGGAAGTTGAAACGGAGGAGGAAGAGCAGCAACACCACCACCACCACCAGCAGCAGCAGCAACGACCATACGGGGCGGCGGCTGCGGCGTTGCCTCCTTCTGTCACGGTTCGTCCGCGTGATCGTCGTTCGTCTCTTTACCAGCAGCAGCAGCAGCAGGAGCAACGGGGGGATGGAATGGTGGAGGTGGAGCAGAAAGAAGATGCGGTGCCTTTGCATGCTGCGGACGAGGAAGAGGAGGAAGGGGGGGAGGAAGGGGGGGAGGACATGGCACAAGCCCAGGCCAATCAAAGGGCATCGTCTCCTTCTTCAATGTTGCACAGAGGCAGCAGCAGTATGCACACATCCCTTCCTCTTCCTTCTTCTTCTAGTCCACCACCCTCCTTTCTCCCAGCAGCCGCCAAGCGCTCTCCTTCTCCTTCTCCCTCCCCTCCTCCCCCTCCTCCTCCTCCTCCCCCCCACCAGCAGCAACAACAACAGCACCACCAACGCGAACTCAACCAACTCCGTTTTCGAGTCGAGGCCTTGGAAAGCGAACGGAACGAGTTGGCTCAGACTTTGCACGAACGAGAGAGGTCGCTCGAGAAAAAGATGGGGGAATGGCGGGAGAGGGAAGAAAAGCAGGAGCAGCAGCAGCGCCAGCAGCAGCTGCAGCAGCAGGAGAAGGAGGAGGAAGGCGTAAAAGCCTTTTGGAGAGCAATAGAGGAGATGGGTCCTTTGATTGGTGACCGGAAAGTGAGCACTCATTTGTATCAGCACCTGGCCCGGCTACAGCAGCAGCAGCAGCAGCAGCAGCAGCAGCAGGAGCAGGGAAGGAGGGAGGGAGGGAGGGAGGCGCGGGAGTTGCTGCATCACGCAATAAGGGCAGCAGTGGATGAGAAGACGAGGTTGATTAATGGTTTGGCTGAAGTTTTGGATGAGCGACCACCACCACGAGAAGTAGACGAAGTGCTACAGAAGCTGCAGCAAGCCCTTGCGGAGGGAGGGAGGGAGGGAGGGAAGGAGGAAGAGGCAGAGGAGCTCCGGCAGCGGTGTGCGGCACTGGAGGAGGAAAGAACGCGTTTGTTTAATGGTTTTGCTGAAATTTTGGATGAGCGACCACCACCACGAGAGGTGGCCGAAGTGCTACAGAAGCTGCAGCAAGCCCTTGCGGAAAAAGGGAAGGAGGGAGGGAAGGAGGAAGGGGAGGAGAAGGTTGTGGCGTTGGAAAAACTCTGCAGGGAGCTGGAGGAGAAATTGAGGGAGGCCGTGGTTCCGGCGCTGTTGCAGGCCAAGGAGGAAGAAGTAGCAGAATACAAAACGAGGTGTCTGACATTAGAGGAGGAAATGGCAGCCCTTCGCACGGAGCAGCAGCAGCAGCAGCAGCAGCAGCAGCAGAGGGAACGAAGCGCTAGTATCAGCCCTCGGGAGAGGAAGAAGGAGGCAGAAGAGGTAAGGCGACGCTGTGCTCTGCTGGAGGAAAGACTACAGGAAATGAAGAAGGAGGACTCTCAAAGTGTCACCCCTCCTATGGTTGCAGCTCTGAAAGGAGAAGCGGAAGAATTACAAAGGCGCTGCCGAGGGTTAGAGGACGAACTAGTGATGATGCGACGGGAGCAGCAGCAGCGACAGCAGCAGCAGCAGGAGGAGGGGGCGAGCAGCAGCAGTAGTAGCAGCAGCAGCAGCAGCAGGAGGGAAGAAGCGGAGGAATGGCAACAACGCTATCGGGAGCTGGAGGGTGAGGTCTTGATGCTGCGACAGCAACAGCAGCAGCAGGCGAATAGCAGCAGTAGCAGCGGGGCGCCACTGACCACACCACCGTCAGCAGCAGCGGTAGCAGCAGCAGTAGTAGATTTAGCTCCTGCTCTGGCGGTAGCAAGGGAGGAAGCAGCGCGCATGGCGGCGCTAGCACGCGCGCAGGAGGAAGAGGTGGAGCGGCTGAAGCAGGAGGTGGAGAGTTAGCAGCAGCAGCAACAGCAGCAGCAGCAGCAGCAGCAGCAGCAGCAGCAGCAGCAGCAGCAGCAGCAGCAGCAGCAGCAGCAGCAACAACAACAGCAGCAGGAGCAGCAGGAGCAGCAGGAGCGGCAGGAGCAAGGGAGGGGCGAGGAACTTGCGAGGCTGAAGCAGGAGGTAGAACGCTTGCAGGAGCTCCAGCAGCAGCAGCAGCAGGAGCAGCAGCAGCAGCAGGAGGGGAGGGAGGAGGAGGTGAGCCGCCTAAAGAAAGAAGTAGAGGCCTTGCAGCAGCAGCTCGTCCAGCAGCAGCAGCAGCAGCAGCAGCAAGCTACCGCCGCCGCCGCAGCTGCTACCACAGCCGGCGGCCAGCAGCTGCAGCAGCAACAGCAGCAACAGCAGCAACAGCAGCAGAAGCGTCTGGCGGAAGAAGAAGCAAAAGTACATGCGAAAGATCAAGAGGCGACACAGCTTCGAGCCGTCATTGAACAACAACAGCAGGACCTCGCCCTCCTCCAGCAGCAGAAGCAGCAGCAGCAACAGCAGCAGAAGCGCTTGGCAGAGGAGGGAGCAAAAGTACGCGCGAAAGACCACGAGGCGACACAGCTCCGAGTAGTCATCGAGCAGCAACGAGGGCTGGTCCGAGCAAAAGCGGAGGAATTAGACAAGGCACGGAAGGAAGGCGAGGCGCATTTACGTCGGTTAGAAGCAGCAGAAGAGATGGTGAATGGCTTGGTGCAAGAGAAGGATAGGCATTTGCAGGCCTTGCGCGCGATGGAGTCCAAAGCGAAGGAGCAGGGCATGGTACGTCTTCTATCTTCTTCCCTCCCTCCCTATTCCCCTCCGCCCCCATCCAATCAATTCACTCACCACCCCTCCCTCCCCTCCCTCCCTCCCTTCCTCTCTCCCCCCCAGGCCGGGATGCAGGAGCAGTTGGCCGAGCTAGAAGAAGCGTTGGCAGCAGCACGAGCAGCAGCAGCAGAAGTAGAGAGCGAGTATAAGGCAACAGTGCAGGAGCTTCAGACTAGGCTCCAGCAAGCCGAGCACAGCGCGCACAAGCGCGGAGCGCAATTGGCCGCAGCGCGCGCGGACCTTGGGGTGTTGGGGAGGGATTTCGAACAGAGTGAGACGGCGAAGGGGAATCTGCAGAAGGTCCTCGAGCAGTTTCAGTGGGAGAAAACGGCGGAGTTGAAGCAGATGGAGAAGATCGTAAGAGAAGGAGGGAGGGAGGGAGGGAGGGAGGAAAGGACGGAGGACAGCACTGTCAATTTGACGATAACATTACCCCACTCACCCCTCCCTCCCTCCTTCCCTCCCTCCCTCCCTCCCCTCGCAGCAAGCCAAACAAAGGGCAGCCGAAGAAGCCGCGGCTCAAACACGCGAAGAACACCTAAGAAAAGCCATGCAAGGTCAGATTGACGACGCGCAGACCCAAGCAGTCCTCGCGACCGAAAGCGCCGACCGGGAGAAAGTAAAGGCGAAAGCCCTGATAGACCAAGCGAAGAAAGAGAGTGTGTCATTACGCAAAGCGCTCGACGAAGCTATTTGCCGCTTGCATTCCAATGAGTCCGACGTGGTCCCTAGGCAATTGATAGGGAATTTACTCGTCTCTTACTACAGCCAAGGAAGGCCTAAGGAAACGTTGGAAATAATTGCGAGGACCTTAGTGTTTAACGACGCAGATAGAGTGAGAGTAGGATTGAAGGCGTTACATCCTGATTTGGGAGGAGGGCTGGAGGGAGGGAGTCCAGAAAGGAGGAAGGGCTTGATGGGGGGGTTCTTTTCGAGGGTGGGAGGGGCGATTAGCTCGCCGAGGAAGGAGTATGTCCCGGAGGATGGGACGCTGGAAGGGAAGACGCTGGGGGATTTGTGGTTGGATTATTTGATGAAGGAGACGGAGGAGGAGGAAGGGGGGGAGGGAGGGGAGGAGGAGGAGAAGCCGCTGTCCCCGCCGGATTTGGCGATGTTGCTACGGAGGGAGGCACCAGCAGTGGAGGGGGAGGGGGGAGGGAGGGCGGTCGCTGCTGGTGGGGGAGGAGGAGGAGGGGGAGGAGGAGGGGTGGAGGAGACCAAGTCGACGGTGTTGCCACCACCACCGCTGACATAGGAATGAAAGCATGTATGAAAGTAGGGAAAAGAAAGAGAGGAAAGGAAGAGACCATCAACAAAGGAAAAAGAATGAATTGAATACAATGTTTTACTAGAGCACTAGGAGGAGGGGTAGTACTTTTGTTCTTTCATTTCCTTTTGGACCTTGTATTACAGGCACGCACACACACATAGGGACTTACTTTTTCTCTTCTTTCTCTCTCAAATCATTCTCGATCAAAAGGATATAACTCATCACTAAAATCCAGACACACCATGCACATCTTCTCTTTGTACTTTGACTTTTCTTTTCTTTGGTCGACAGTTCTTGTTTTGTTGTACATCTTTGAGAAACAGAAGCTGCACGTACCACACGTCGCTTTTTCTCATTCTTCTTTTTTCGTTTTTGCTAGCACGTCAACACTACTACCAGAAAGTCAGGCGCCTTGCGCATACCTGCTATGACGATGCGTGTGCGGCCATTCCTCCCCCCCTGCTACTTGCTGCTGCTGATGCTGCTGCTGATGACGCCGCAATGCCCTGGCCTCCTCCTCGTCCTCTTCCATTTCCACACGAGGCGATTCCTTGATCTTCTTACTACCACGCCCACCAATACCACCACCACCAGGAGGAACCAAAAACGCAGCGGGAAGATGCAAAGGCGCAAAGTTCAACACACCCTGGCTTCGAGGCGTCTTGATCAAAGTCAACCCCACCACACATCCAGGACTATGCCCCCCAAATGACACCAAGCCCGCCACCAACCCCGGGCAGGCCACCGCCGTGATGCCCGCGGAGAGGAGCACACCGCAGGCGAGCCACCCGAGGGAGATCACCCCAATGGCAACTTGACCGATGCTAATGACACCTACAGTCGTCCCTCCCAAGGCTACCAAGTAGCGACCTTGATGCACAAGTCCACCTACCGCCAGGACACATTTCCGCCCAACCACCTCATCGGCCATGCAGAAGAGCTCCCAGGGGACGACGCTCACGTCCGGGACGGTGGCGGGGAAGGAGAACCAGACTTGTTGAAGGGTCCAGACACCTGCCAGGAGGAGGGCGAGGGCATAGAGAAGCGTGCCTGCGGCTTGTGGGAAGGAATGCCCCTGGACGCTGGCTTGAAAGGCGCGGATAAATTCCCCCATTTTTGCTTGTTTGTATGCTGTTTTATGGTATGCGTGTTTGTATGGTGTGTACAGTGTCGTGGCTGCTTGACATGTGGTGCGGGAGTGTCGAAGCCCGCTGCGTCGTGCGAAATAAAATGGAAGCCTTTTGCGGCAGTGTATAAGCCTAAAGCCAAGGACGAGGGACAGAGTGGAGAAAGCCCTGTCATCCACGGACATAAAGGGGAAAAGCCTACCACGTATTTGCAAGGGCACAGACCTGAAGCAATAATTGACGCAAACGAGGCCCATGAGGACGACGCAAGCCGAGACGTTGCTTGCGCCAAGGGCCGTTTTAGCCAGCCAGCACCACTTGACCACATGTACTCCCTCAGCATTTTGCCATGCCCACGACATGTAGCATCTCTAGCAGGGAGGTCAAGGCACAATTGTGCCAAGAACCCCTGGGTCTGGCAGTGTTTGTGGTCGGTGAAAAAGCGTGTACTATCTTATGGCCATCCAGCCACAAGCTTCTTTGCCCATTCACAATTCACCCCTCCACCGCAGGCACCAACAGATGCGTGCATGCCCCCCCTTTTTGTGTCTCCCATCTCTTGCTGCCTTCCCACACTTAACACAGCCTCACTTTCCTCTTCCAACCCATCCCATCCCCGCACAATCATCATCAGATCATGGCCAACGCCAAAAACGCGAAGACCGCGGCCAAGAAGGCAGGGGGAGGCAAAGGGGCCAAGAAAAGGGCCTCTCCCGCTGCTGCCAAGGGTGCTGCTTCTGCTGGTGGTATCAAGGGGAGCAAGACCGCGGTGAGCGCGGTTAGTTTCAAGGGTCGGGTGACGCCCAAGAAGCCGAAGGCGCGCGTGCTGCGATTGCTCAAGGCCAAGGAGCCCAAGGTGGTGGAAGGGGGGAAGCAGGCCTTGTTCCTGAAGGGGACCAAGTGCCCGGAACTTTTGCAGACGGTGTTGCGCGATTTGGTACGTGCGTTTGTGTGTTCGTGTGTGGGTGGGATGGAAGGGACGGATGCTGAACGCGATACCTCTTTGGTCCTCCACACTCACCCCTCCCTCCCTCCCTCCCTCCCTCCCTCCCTCCCTTCTTCCACTTACAGACGAAGCTCCTGAAACCCAACGCCAAGATGCTGAGCCGCAAGAATGAGATCCGTCCTTTCGAAGATACTTCTTCCTTGGAATTTCTGATGGACAAAAATGAATGTGCTTTGTTTTGCTTTGCCTCCCACAGTAAAAAGCGGCCTCACAACCTCATTTTGGGCCGGACGTATCATAAGCATTTGCTTGACATGGTTGAGTTCGGATGTTTGTCTGTGGAGGGTTTGGAGAGCTTTAAGGAGACCGAGAAGAAGCGGTATGGGAGCAAGCCGTGTTTGGTGTTTGTGGGCGAGGGCTGGCATCAGGATGTGACGTTGGAGAGGGTGCAGAATCTTTTCATGGGTAAGTCCTTCTATTTAATTCATTTATTCATTTACTTTATTACTTGATTATCTATTTGTTGTTTGTGTGGTGTATGAGAGCTTTAAGGAGACGGAGAAGAAGCGGTATGGGAGCAAGCCGTGCTTGGTTTTTGTGAGGGAGGGCTGGCATCAGGAGACGGAGAAGAAGCGGCATGGCTCGAAGCCGTGCCCGTGCTCGGTGTTTGTGGGCGACGGCTGGCATCAGGATGTGACGTTGGAGAGAGTGCAGACTCTGTTTATGGGTAAGTCCTCTTATTTGATTTATGAGAGCTTTAAGGAGACGGAGAAGGAGAAGTTAGTGGGGGAGGGCTGGCATCAGGATGTGAACGTTGGAGAGGGTGCAGAATCTTTTCATGGGTAAGTGTGAATGGAGGGGAGGAAAGGAAGGAGGGAGGGAGGGAGGGAGGGAGAGAGAGAGGGAGGGAGGGAGAGAGGGAGGAAAGGAGGACTTTCAAGCGTGGAGGGCTCTTCGTGCTTGCTATCTGGGACTGATGGGGGTTTGGAGAATATTAGGCAGCGTCTTTTCTCCTCCCCTTTTTACAGTATTTTGCTTGGAAATTTCTAAATGATCCTCCGTCCCTCCGTCCGTCCCTCCCTCCCTCCCTCCTTCCCTCCCTCATAGATTTCTTCCGCGTGGAAGACGTGACCAAGGTAGCCCTGGCAGGGATCGATGCCCTCACCTCCTTTACTGCCTTAGGAACCGACTCCATCCTCATCAGGAATTACCACGTCCAATATAAGAAATCAGGAGGTAGGGTACCGAATGTGGTCTTGGAGCCGATGGGGCCGAATTTCACCCTGACCGTCCGTAGACATCAATTGGCGGCGCCCGACCTGTGGAGGACGGCGTGCAAGCAACCGCGAGGGGAGGGGGTGAAGAAGAAGGTGAAGAATGAGTCGACGAATGTGTTTGGGGATAAGATGGGCAGGATTCACTTGGGCAGGCAGGACCTGGGGGCGATGAAGGTGAAGAGGATGAAGGCCTTGAGGAAGGGGAGGGATGAGGGGGAGGAGGGGGGGGAGGAGGAGGGGGAGGGCGGGGGGGAGGGGGAGGCGATGGAGGAGAGTGGGGGGGAGGAGTATGATGATGATGAGGGGGATGAGGGGAGCGATGATGAGTAAGTAGGATTTGAGGAGAAGGGTGTGGTGTTGTGAGTATTCGGAGGGTTAGGAAAGAAACAAAAGCAAAAAGCAAACAGCCAGACAGTATTTAAAAGCAAAAAAGAAGGAAGAAAAATACGAGTGTTGTGTGCGTGTGCGGTGCTGCGGGAGGGTGGGTTGGGAGATTACAAGAAAAGATAGGAAAGAAACGAAAGCAAAAAGCAAACAGCCAGACAGTATTTAAAAGCAAAAAAGAAGGAAGAAAAATAAGTGTGTTGTGTGCGTGTGCGGTGCTGCGGGAGGGTGGGTTGGGAGGTTACAAGAAAAGATGGGCTAGGTGCTCTTGTTAGTATGTGCGTGCCTGATGGTTTCCCCTTCTCATCGAAAGTCCTGCTGCCTAGGATAGTATTGCTATTGCTAAAGTTTGCCCGCTGCTTTGTGTGTCTGCGTCTGGAAGCAAAAAAGCAAAATCGACTATGGGCCGCGCATCTTCCAACGTCATCCTCAACCACTTCCCACCACACTGTCTCCACAGCATTCAGGCACTGCGGTGCATGCGTGCTGCTGCAAGGACGAGGACCAGGCGTTCAATCAGCAGTGCTGCCCAAACCAAGCCAGCGCCATCCTTCTCTAATCCCAACCTCCTCCCTGCCTCCCTCCCTCCCTCCCTCCCCATCACAGCGCCCAAACAAGCAAAACATGCCCCGCGCCAAGGCCGCCCCCAAGCGCGACGCCCAGGCGCTGGTGCAAGTGAGTGAGAGACCGGCGGGGGAGGAGGACTTGAGCGATGATGAGTGGATCCCTCCCTCCACCAAAGCACGAGGAGGAGGAGGAGGAGGAGCAGGAGGAGCAGGAGGAGCAGGAGCAGGAGGAGCAGGAGCAGGAGGAGCAGGAGCAGCAGCAGCCGTGGCGTCCAACAAGAAGCCCAAGCAACCGAAAGGCGAAGGCGAGGCCGGGGCCGGTGGCGGTGGAGGTGCGAAGGAGGACGGCGACGAGGAGGAGGAGGAGGAGGAAAGGGAAGGCAAGCAGCAGCAGCAGCAGCAGCAGCAGCAGAAGAAGAAGGAGAAGCCCGCGCCAGGTAAGACCACCACGACGTACAAGGAAAATACGACGACCTTCGACTTCGACCCCGAGAGCATCGCCGCCGAGTACGTGGCAGCAGCAGATGGAGGAGGGGGAGGGACCGGGCAGCTGGGCTTGACCATGCACAATCAGTTGCTGGCGTCGGCGCGCCTGGATGCTGTGACTAGAGAAAAAATCGAGGGGGACATAAAAGTGTATGGCAATACCCCTGGGAAACGGACGACGGTCACCTCCACGTTCAAATTCAATGGGAAGGTCTTCAAGGATAAAGTCCCGTTGTATGAGAGGGAGGAGGTGGTGGCTGTCTTTGCGGCGATTTTGCGGAAGCAATCTACTAAGAGACGGTGAGAGAGGGAGGGAGGGAAGGAGGGCGGGAGGGAGGGGGGGACGGTCATAGGACATGTCATAAGGCTTTGCACTCACTGTCTATCACACATTCTATTTTTCTCATAAAAATCACAGCAAGGCGACGGCTGCTCACGCTTCGGTCAAGGTGGAGGAGGTGGCGAAGCGCAGTCCACCTTTGTTTTGGTCGCTGGTTTGGAGGTGCGGTGTGGGTGGAGGTTCGATCCTTGGAGCCGTGCTGAAAGAGGCTGAGGCATTGATGGCGGCGGGGGAGGAGGAGGAAGGGTAGGAGGAAGGGTAGGCGGAAGAGGAGGAGGATGTAGTGGGGATGGTAGGTTTTGGGGTTGGATGGAGGCTAAAGCGCTGCTGGCAAAGGCTGAGAGGTTGATGGCGGCGGGGGAGGAGGATGAAAGGTAGGGGGAGGGTAGGAGGGGGAGCAGGAGGAAAGAAGGTGATGTTAATACACATATACATAGATAGGTTGGTGCGTGGTGGCCTAGTGTGAGATAAGAAGCAAGCGAGCAAAGGTAGAAATAAAGATGGTCGCGACGCGGTGCACGGCGCAAACGACAGAAGAAAAGGAAAATAAACAGCTTTGGTCCTGGTGCTGGTGCTACCCCTTTCCACAGTCAGGGACCAGCAGGGAAAAGGAAGAGAAAGGAAAAAAAACATGTCATCCCGTAAAAGAAGACGGATGTTTGGGGCGCTTTTCACCTTGACCCTCTTTCTCTCCCTTATTTCCATACCCTCCCCCTCTCCTCTTTTATTTTTACCGTTGATTAATTTATTTCTCACGTATCCAAACACGAAAAAGTACATAAACTTTGTAAGTTGGTCTTGGCATGACAAAATAATTTCGTTCTTTCGAAATTAAAAAACGTCAATGCAGCGAACACGCACCCTCATTGTGTCTTCCAGCTTCCTCTTTACCTGCCTTTCATTCTTTATTCTTTCTTTCCCCACTCACATTTGTGTCTCATTTCTATCTCATCCCGCGAACTTCCTTAAGCGGTTCCCATTTCACAAATCGCTTGGAACCACACTTGATTTACTTGTCAAATTTCTCCTTCTTCCCATCACGATTTCATCTTCATTTTTCACCTTTATTTAATCAATCAAAGCTCCCCGCACTCGGCCACCTCCACCTTCAAACGCTTCACGTCCGTATTCTCAATCTTCCGGACCGTCAACATGGACGCCGCATCAAGCACTTTGCCATAGACCACGTGCTTCCCATCAAGCCACTCGCACTTATTGCAGGTGATGAAAAACTGACACCCATTACTATTCGGGCCGCTGTTGGCCATGGACAGCAAGCCGGGGCCCGTGTGCCGCAAGTCGAAGCATTCGTCGGCGAACTTATCCCCATAAATGGATTTGAGACCCGTGCCGTCGCCCTTCATGAAATCTCCGCCCTGGAGGGAGGACAGGAGGGAGGGAGGGAGGGAGGGAGGGAGGGAGGGGTGAGATGAAGGGAAGACAAAAGTGTGATTGTAAGTCGAAGCATTCGTCGGCGAAGTTGTCCACGTAGATAGACTTGAGGCCCGTGCCGTCGCCCTTCATGAAATCTCCGCCCTGTCAGGAGGAAAGGAGGGAGGGAGAGAGGGAGGGAGGGGTGAGATGAAAGAGAAAAAGTGTGATTTTAAGTCGAAGCATTCGTCGGCGAAGTTGCCGCCATAGATAGACTTGAGTGCCGTGCCGTCTTTTTTCAAAGAGTCCCCGCCCTGCAGTGGTAGAATGAATAATTAAAATAGATAAACGAAAATAAATCGATAAATAAATAAATAAATAAATAAATAAATAAGTAAATAAATAAATAAATAGATAAATAAAATAAACAAAAGCAATAAAAGCCCTACCTGAATCATGATAAACGAAAATAAATCGATAAATAAATAAATAAATAAATAAATAAATAAATAAATAAATAGATTAATAAAATAAACAAAAGCAATAAAAGCCCTACCTGAATCATGATAAACGAAAATAAATCGATAAATAAATAAATAAATAAATAAATAAATAAATAAATAAATAAATAAATAAATAAAATAAACAAAAGCAATAAAAGCCCTACCTGAATCATGAAATCCTTAATCACCCGATGAAAAGGCGACCCCTTGTACCCCATCGGCAACCCACTCTCCCTATACTCCCCCGTGCACAGCTGTCGAAAATTCTCCACCGTCTTAGGCGCCACGTCTCTAAAAAGCTCCATTTTAATGCGACCTGCCGGCCGGTTAGCGATCGAGATATCCATAAACACTACAGGGTTTCCCCGGGAGACGGCTTCAAGGACAGCAGGGTCCGCCATGGTTGCTTAGCGCTGTCGTTTTGTGTGTGTACGTGAAGGGGTGTGGGAGGGAGGGAGGGGGGGCGGAGAGGGAGGAATATGTCTGAGTAAAGGGAGGGTTGGCGGGCGGAGCGAATGCAGCGTTCTCTCACGAAAAGAACTGCAGTGAGGTATCTCTCGTCTGGTTATCATGCCGTTGTTTTGTGGTGAGCTGAGGGCTAAGGATGGCTGCTGCTGCTGCTGATGTGGAAGAAGGAGGGATAGGGTGAGGCTGGCGTTGGCGGAGCGAGCAGCGCCAAAGGCAGCAAAGGCAGATTTTGGGCCACCCTGCGGCTGCCCGCGCCCGGCGCTCCTCGTGGTCAGGGTCGTGATTGTGGTGGTGGTGGTGTTTGAGAGACCTGTGTGTGTGTGTGGCTGGTGTGGTCAAGCAAATGAGTCTCCGCATCATCATCATCATCGTCCTTGCTTCTTCGCACGAAGCAATGCCTCTTTC
>Ga0209390_10006856_pt1 | contig 14951 bp, 7 predicted proteins | sample BON01_FD_187212 | JGI IMG/M metagenome (GOLD analysis project Ga0209390, IMG submission 187212) | Freshwater microbial communities from Lake Bonney liftoff mats and glacier meltwater in Antarctica - BON-01 (SPAdes) (version 2) | ecosystem: Environmental > Aquatic > Freshwater > Ice > Glacier... | reverse complement strand
TCGTCGGGTGATCTGCCAAACATTTTGGGGAAAGTTGGTCGGGTTGCAATGGGATTTGGTGCAGCGCTAGCAATATGCTGCCACCACCAGAGAAATACCAGCCAACGAATACGCTCACGAAACGCGGTTTTGTGTCATTTCCCGACAATTTTGAAGCTGTATTATACATTACAAAATACTTGTATACGAGACATACACAGTGCTCGAAACACTCTTATATCGAGTGTTTGGGACGTCCTCAGACGATACACATGCCTCCATTTTCCGAATAGCTATTGCAGTCTGAACATTTCCGACAGTGGTCGGACTCGTCGGGTGATCTGAGGAAAGTTGGTCGGGTTGCAATGGGATTTGGTGCAGCGCTAGCAATATGCTGCCACTACCAGAGAAATACCAGCCAACGAATACGCCCACGAAACGCGATTTTGTATCGTTTCTCGACACTTTGAAGCTGTATTATACATTACAAAATACTTGTATACAAGACACACACACATAGTGCTCGAAACACGCTTATATCGAGTGTTTGGGACGTCCTCAGACGATAAACATGCGTCCATTTTCCGAATAGCTATGGCAGTCTGAACATTTTCGACAGTGGTCGGACTCGTCGGGTGATCTGAGGAAAGTTGGTCGGGCTGCAATGGGATTTGGCGCAGCGCTAGCAATATGCTGCCACCACCAGGGAAATTCCAGCCAACTAATTCGCTCACGACGCACGAATTTGTGGCACTTTGGACACTTTGAAGCTGTAATATACATCACAAAATACTTGTATACAAGACACACGCAGTGCTCGAAACATCTGATGCGTTTGATAAGTTGTGCTATTTGCCTCCATTTTCATGCATGGACGCACAGATATGTGTCTGTCTGTGTTTATCTGTGTCTGTCTGTGGACATACCACGGCAAAGTCAGTTTGGCGTGCTGCGCACGCCGCAAAACACCGTAATTGCCATTTTTGGGATGAAAATCCAGAAATAGCGTTAACACACTGTCGCCTTCTATAAAATCCCAGAATCGAGTGGAATTCAACATCTCTCCACGCTTACCACAAGAAGCATGACGTCGCTTTCGGAGACACCTTGCTTCGACAAAGGTCACGAAGAACACCTTTGCGTACAGCCACTTTTGTCCAAGAACGCAACCAAGCCGTCTACATCGTCGCAGGAGGCAATCTCGTCGACCGCAGAGGACGAGATGGGTACCACGACGCCGGACAAAATGCCTCCTCTCCCCACGACGCTCGACGTCCTTGCTGATGTCGATGTCGGCAGCGAATCTTCGTCGTCGGAAGAAGATGAGCCCAAACACAAGACGACGGCATCGACAAAGGGTGCTACTGTCAGCGGTGGTGTCGGAGGCATGAAACCCGACGAGGACGAGGATCAGGACGACGAGGACGACGAGGATCAAGACGACGACGATGACGACGAGGATCAGGACGACGACGATGACGACGACGACGTTGACGACAAGGAAGGACAAAAAGCCAAGCCTATGGTAGAAAACTCCAAGGACAAGAAGATGTCGATGAAGAAAGATATCAAGAAACAGGGCACTAAGTCGGCCAAGAAGGATGCCAAGAAGACAGGATCGGGTGTTGGGGGTAAAGATGACGACGGAGAAGATGGCAACGATGGCGACGGCAATAGTGACAACGAGGAGGGAGTTGACAATGTGAAGGACAAAAAAAAGAAGGTTGTGTCAAAGAAGAACAATGCAAAGGGTGCGGCGTCCAACAACATTTCTGTGTCGCAGATGCAGAAGAAGAAGTTGGAGATGAACGTCGCTAGCAAATCCGACGTGAAGAGTGTCGCGTCGACCGCTTCTGGCAAGGCGAAGCCAGTTCCACGTGTCAGGAAGGATTCCAAGGCGGCTGTCGCAAGTGGGAAAGGATTGCCAAATGTTTGTGATGTGTTGGCAAAGAAGAAGGAAAAGAAGGTGGATGTCGCTGGTGATAAGGGGGCAAGCAAGAAAAAACGTGGACGCGAAGAAAACAGCGAGGAGGAGACTGCTAACAACGCCAAGAGTGCTAGGTTGGAGCGCGACATTGAACTGATGATTCTCAGTGTCAAGTCCCGCAGCGCGGCGCTCGATAAGGCCGACAAGGAGCTCGAGAACGCCGAGTTTGATGATTAAATAGGCGTTGTGGCGTTGAGGCGTTGAGAGACTGAGAGGCGTTGGAATGTGTTTGGAAGGGGTGGGAGGGGTGGGTAGAGTGGGTATAGTGGGTATAGTGTGTGTGATGTTTGGTATACAATAAATCGCAAAAATTGACTCCAGGTCGTTATAATTTGAACGGATGTGGTCTGTGTTGTAAGTGTAGAAACTCGAACACAGTCGCATACAAAACATCAAGTGTCGAAAAAACGACAGGCAGATCGTGCGGATTATATAAGCCGTGGATTGGGCCACAGGAGCACACGCGCGGTTACAGCAGTAGCACACGTGACAGTACACTAACATGTTGCCAATAAACAGGTTTCGACGACCAAGGGCACCGGTGGCGACATCATCATATTAGAAGAAGCAGCCTATGTGTCCTCCGGTAGCAGCATGTGTCACTCCACTTTGGGCCTGCAAACATACGCAGACCCCATCCCACACGTGTACACGCTGATTTTGAAAGTGCGACGCTGTCTAGCACCCGTGGGTCTTAGGAGATTCTGTGATGATGGGTCCACAATGTATTCATCCGACACGCGAGACATGGATTGTCTACTGCTAACATCGTCTCATGTTCACTGCAAATGGCCTCTCGCATTGTTGTTTTATGTAATTTTTCTTCTTTCCTGTTTGGATGTTTGAGTACCGTTGGAATTTTTTTGTCTGTGTCATGTCTGAGATGTCAATGCTATATGACTGTCGCACGTTTGTAGACCCTGCTTGTGATATACTTATATGTCTTCCAAGTGTGTTTTTGCAAGGTCGATCTGAATCTCAGTGCGATGGCTTGTTTCAGGATTTTTCTACGAGACAGTGGCGCCACTGCTATGCATTGGAAATACGTCGTTTATTGCAATTTCGACCCTCACGAGCGAGATGAACTTCTACACAGTGCGTGTGTGTGTGTGTGTGTGTTTGTTGGTCGACTTTCTCGGTTATGACATGACATGTGTGGTGTTCGAGGGGCTGAGCCGTGCGTTTCACACAGAAATTGATATCAAAGATGGACCAGCTGACAAACCTGCCAGTCTTCAAGTCCATTCAAATCTCACTGGCGTGCCAAGCTTGCATCGACGCTGAGAAAACGCACGAATGGTCCAACACAACACACAAAACGCCAGCGCCCCCGCAATTGTGTGTGCGTGCGATCTTGTTTGTGCATGGACGACAAGTGACTGTAATACACCCGACACACTCGCAGTCTTCATATGCAGCACCTGATACCAAGATGGCAGGACGCAGACAAGCATCGGCGATTGAAAATTATCATGAGCGACCGTCCAGATTTAATCAATTCAGAAATGGGCGGTGTTGCTTTCAACAGTGTCGACCAATGCTTCAAGCAGTCGCTTTTGAAACAAATGTTCAACGAGACGATTCCACTTCGGATCGAGTTTAACACGCGTTTTTTTGTGACTGTCGACCCTGCGGCCGGCGGCGAGCACTCGGACTTTGCGATGGTGTCGTTTTCGTACAGCCATGGAATTTTCAAGGTAGCGTGCTCTCTGATGGCTCGTTGGCTCGTGGTGGCTATGATAGCATTACTAGTGTCTTGATGTTTGCAAATACCTCGTGGATGCCCTCGACGTTCTGCGTCACGGTGATTTTCTCGAAAAAATGCTCGTCCGAGATGGAGCACAAGATGGATACCGCGGCATGTGGATGTAGTGGTGCAAACACCACAGACTGTCCCAGGAATGGGGTTTTGATGTTCTTAGACAGACTGGCCGTGCCTTTTGGGGCAAATTCGATGTTTTTCTGGAGGTATTTGTCCTTTAGCACCTTGTCAGCGTGGGTTTGCTGGGTGTCGAGTATCCAGTGCCGCATCTTGCAGTCGATTGACAGGAAAAAGAAGAATAGGACAACAATATGCGCATGGCACATTGTGTTATTGTCGAGCTCTTCACTTAGTTTATCGAGGCAGAATACAGTGGTCTTGAAGCGACTGTAGTTGAGTTTGATGTTTGCTATCATCTCGCGCACCAGCATGCTCACAAACGACGAATGCTGCGAGAAAATGATGTAAAATAACACATTGTTCATCTGCAACGACTGTAGTTGAACTCCTGCCGGCGACATGCTTTGTGGGCACCGTGAAAATGTGCACGCGTGCTCATCGTCGTCATGGATGTGTCCCGTTCTTTCGTGTGTATTCTTTTTTTTTGATCGTGTGCACATCTGTGTGAAAATATATCAGATCCTCGGAGCGGAAGTGTTGCAGACCAAGGACCCATACAAGACGTTTGAGCTGCTGAAAGAGCACATCAGAGCGGTGCGCGCGCGCGATGAGAACTACGCGTGCAGCAACGTGTGCATCATAGTTGAGCGAAACTTGGGGTTCGAGGCGGAGCACCTATTCAGAGAGTGTCGTGATACGATACAGAATTCTTCGTTTGTGTGCGAGCCTGGCATCGAGCGCATCGGCGTGCTCACCACACATTCTCGCAAAGTTGCATATGTGGGCGTAATGAATAATCTTTTGCGCGAAACACGCATATTTATTGACCGCGAAGGTTGGGTGGATTGCGGTAAAAACAAGACCACCACCATGTTGCTGGAGCAGCTCAGCTTCTTCGGGTTTGCGTTTACCCGTCCCGAGAACGCCTTTCAGAAGGAAAAGATGGCCATCAGTGGCAAGTCATCGGGCGGCAAGGACGACTTGTGCATGGCGCTCCTGATTGGGCTTTTCTTCGTGGTTGAAGACCGCTTCATTTTGCGGTGATTCGTCGAATCCAGCTTGAATAAAAGTTGTTTCTCGCGGATTCAGCTCGTCGCGGAATTATGCTGTGTCTAGACAAATTGTATGCATCCACCTGGGTTTTTGTTGGCATGTGCGGCTGTGAGGCTTCGTGCAGAATACATCGCTGGACATTTTCCGCAAGGTGTATTCCCACTTGCACTCGTGATCTTTCCAAATTCACACGCTGTACATGCACCGCCGTCTGTCCCAGTATATCCACTGTTACAAGTGCAATCAGTTTGTGCGTCACTTCCCGCTATTGAATATGAATCCACTGGACAAGATGTACATGTACTCTGTCCGGTTTTTGTCTGAAACTTACCCGGAGGACAGTTTTCGCAGTTTTCGTTTGATACACTGGTCTTATACTTGCCGATGCTACACACGGTACATGCACCGCCGTCTGTCCCAGTATATCCACTGTTACAAGTGCAATCAGTTTGTGCGTCACTTCCCGCTATTGAATATGAATCCACTGGACAAGATGTACATGTACTCTGTCCGGTTTTTGTCTGAAACTTACCCGGAGGACAGTTTTCGCAGTTTTCGTTTGATACACTGGTCTTATACTTGCCGATGCTACACACGGTACATTGCAAAGCGTCTGTGCTCCAGGTGGCAAAGAATTCCGAGTCTGTGTAGTTTGTTATGGTGTCTGCAAAATCAATCACCAAATGGAAAACACCACGCGATGTCTTGTATTCAGTGGCAGTGGAGGTGTGCGTACTGGTGTCTGTGAATATGGCGGCCAGGCTAGGATCCACGCAAATTGTGGACAAATTCCCCGGGTCCTGCCATTCGCAACTGTTGAGTTTGACTACTGTTGCTTGCAAGTTTCGGATGAAGTTTGTGTCAAACAACACCGAGATATAAGGGCGTTGGGCGTTGCCAGTGATCACCCATGTGCATTTTGTCCCAGACAGACCATGCATAACACGCAACTCGCCAGAGTTGGACACATTGGGAAACATTGACTGTACCACGGCAGCTTCACACACACCAGCACCAGAAGCAGCAGGTATTGTCGACACACTTGCCGCTGTCGTGACAGTGTCATTATTGTCTACCAGTGTGTATCCGATGTCACACATGCAGTCTGAGACAGATGTACTGCCGGTGGACAGAGTCGAGCTTGTTGTTTCAAAGTAAAATCCATCCACCCGTAAAATGTCATCTTGCCAAGTGCAGCTTTGACACCACGCATGGCCATTGAAATCCTTGTAAGTTCCAATCTCACAGTCATAACAACCTGTATATGTCAGTTCTGGCTGGTTTGCATATTTCCCTCTTGGACAGAGACTGTAACAATCAGTTTCTAATGTGCTTCCAGGTGCGGACATTTGCTGGTTTTCAGTTGGCGACGTGGTCGGACAGTCCACACAGGAGCCCAGACTGCCGTACGTACCAGCCTCACACAAAGAACACGGCCCACCAGGTGGTCCGAACATGCCATTCTTGCAAATGCAGTCGAACACTTGTGTGGAATTCGAGGGGGACACAGTATTGGAAGGACATGCCGCACATGCCGTGGCGCCATGATGCGCCGAATACGTGTTTTCGCCGCACGTGAAACAAGGCGCAGCCCATGCCGCGCCTTGCATGTGTACAGAACTTTTGTGTTTCCCAGGGACACACATTTCACAGCCACGAGACAAGTTGAAGTAGGCAAGGACCACTGGATGGAACCCACCTTGATATCCAATGCTGCAAACGCAATCTTGAATGGTGATGGAGCCACGACTAGTCTGCCAGCTGTTGGCAGGACACAAATCGCAGGCCTGGCGACCTATATCTTCTTTGTATTTCCCATTGTCACACCACCAACAATCAGTCGCCCCTGTAAATCCAGCCAGGCAAACGCAATCCACATGCCCTGCGGATGGTATGGTATTGTCGTGTGGACATATCTCACAAGGCATATTTCCAGGAGTCGCCTTGTATGTGCCTGTAGTACACCTTGTACAAATTCCACTTGCATTGACAGATCCAGTCCACCCAGGATCGCATTTGCATGCAGACACAGAGTTGCTACTCGCAGGCGATTTTGAATGCAAGGGACACTCGAGACATGACACCTGTCCTTCTCCTGATGTGTACTGATTTGCCAGACAGTCTATACATATTCCATCACCGTACGCTATCTTGTGTTTTCCAGAAGAACACGCAGTGCATGTGGGGGAGCGCACGGCCCAGTGTGCGGTGAAGGTAGATAGCTCATCTTGTCTGTGTGGCATCCAAAATGTTACCTTCATGACACCCGTAGACGAGAAAAAAACGGTGTCTTGTACCATATATTTGTCTCCTATGGTGTTGTAGTTTTCCTGCATTGTGTGGTAATTCTCACCGAGTGCGTTGTAATTGTCGGCAACCGAATTGTAATAATAATGTTGAATGGAGCGCATTTTCCTGCGAAGCGTGGCTACTTGTTGTGTTTCCAAGCACGATGCATCGCAATTACCGAGCCGCACCTCATCCCAGTACTCGTCGCCAAGATCAAAAGCTGAAAAGTAGAGCGAAATCTCTGTGTTTGGGTCATTGGTTTTCACGACCCATTGACACAACGCACTGCCCTCACCGACATAAACAACATCCGGCGGCGCCTCCTCATCGTTGCCATACACTGGCGTTTCTTCACCTTCGTTGAACCCCTGAGGTCGTATGCCGAGATCGGAGATATTGCCCGAGACTACACCGGACAGCGGTGTGCAAGCGCAACCCCCTGAACACGTCACACCTGCGGATATAGAGCTGAACCCCGCACTGCATACGCACGGAAAACTGTTGTTCAGCATAGACAAGCCGGCGTTGCATGTGCAGTTGTTTTTGTGGATGCTTTCCTCCAGCGAGCTCGAACGTGCTGGACATACTTCACATGCGATGCCGCCGACAGCCGACGAGTATTTTCCACTCTGACATTTGTCGCACAGACTGGCACCACGCTGGGTCTTATACTTGCCCGTGGTACACAGTAAACACGGTCCGCCGTTTTCGCCCGTCGCCCCTGGATTACATCTGCACACCTTTACGCTTACACCTTGCACGACATCACTGGTGCTGAAAGTAGGACACAGCTCACAGAGCTCAGGCCCAATCGTGTCTTTGTATGTGCCGACAGCGCACGGTGTGCAATCCTCATTGTTGTCTGCAGGGATCACGCGGGTAAATCCAACATCGCACATACACGGGCCAATGTGTGTGCGGGTGTTTTTGCCGTGCGGACAAATTGTACAAGGCATGTTTCCATCCACGAGTTTGGAGGTTCCAATATCACATTGCGAACAGTTTCCGGTCTTATCACCTCCCCTGGTCCATCCTGGGCTGCACACACAGTGCTCCAACAAGCTTCTTTCCCCAGGAGAATTGGTGTGCAAGGGACAGTCAACACAGGATGCGGCGCCAACGTCGATTTTGTATTTCCCTGCCACGCACTGCACACACACGCTGCCAGCTGCGCCCGTCCACCCGGCGTTGCACTGGCACGCTTGTATCGACAAACTTGCAATGGGCGAGACCGAATTTACGCATGCTTGACATTTGAACGCAATGTTTGTGCCTGGTAATACATAGTTTTCATTTCTGTAGAATCCAGCTCCGCATGGTATACACGTGTGTGCTGTGCTGTATTCTGCTGTGGCATCGTCAAAATACCCTGTGTTGCACTGACACGCCAGGATTGTGCTTGACCCCAACAGCGATGTGGTGGAGTGGTCGGGGCAGGGTAGACAAGCCGTAGAACCTTGTGCAGTCTTGTACTTTGCTGCCGGACAATACAAACACGGTGCTCCGTTTTCTCCCGACGACCCGGCATCACACACACAGTCCTGGACAGTAACACCGCCACTTGTCCGTGGTGTCGCATACCCTGGTAACGTATTCGGTGTGGACGAGCGGATTGGGCACTCGAGGCAACTAGTAGTACTGGACGATTTGTACTTGCCAACTGAACACGAAATGCACTCGTGATCGGAGATTTCCGAGGCGAAATAGCCCCATTCTGCAATACACACACAGTCGTCAACGGACACACTTCCAACGAGGGAGGAACTGTTATCTGGACAGAGAACACAGGCTGTGTACCTAGTTCCTTCCGTCACGCCGTTCCAGTAGGACCCAGGAAAACAGTCTAGACACAGCTTCTGTTCAGTGCTCTGGTCGCTGAAATAACCATCGAGACACTCGCAAACCAGTCCCTCGCGCGGCCTACATTCGCAGGTCTCTCCTTGACGTTGCCTGGCAGGACAATCCTCACAAAAGTACCGCCCGCTGTGCACATTATACTTGCCTGCGTCACAAGCTATGCACGGCGGGGTTGTAATACTGTCAATAAACGCTTGTTGTGATATTACATACCCAGGTCCACATGTACAGTCTGTTCCATCGAGTATAGAGATTTGATTTTCATAGCAATCGAGACACGGAGCGAAGTTACCCTTGTTAGATTTGTACTTTGCCGCAGGGCACTGTTCACAGGCCCCTGGGACAGTCGAATTGGCCAGAAACGCGCCTTTGCGGCAAAGACAGTCCCAAAGTGTTTTGCCTCCGGGCATGCCTACCGTTTCCAATGGACAGTTTTTGCAATCGAGGGCTCCGAATTCATCTTGGTACTTGCCAGCTTCACACAGGGTACAACCTTCGTCTGAACTCGACTTGCTTCCCATGCCACAAGAACATTTTGCATCTCCAAATGCGCTCTTGTACTTTCCCACGATACATGAAGTACAGGGTCCGCCGTCTGGACCGGTTGTTTCCGGGTTGCAGCGACAACTGTACAAATTTGCCGCGCCAGTGCCCATTGTTGATGAGAAGTCGGGACAGCGGTCGCATGCGCGAATTTCAGTGTCGTTTTTATATCTGCCTTTGAGACAGGGTGCGCACGCTAATTCTTGCTGTCTGAAGTATTCCCCGGCTGCACATGGCACGCATCCAGCGTCAACACCGTCTGAATCCACCAACCTGACATACCCATGCGTGCATACACACACCCTGCCATTCGGAGAATACCACAAAATCTCCCCTTGTGCGCACGTCGTACATGAAACCATCCCGCTTTCTGTGTTCAGAGTGTTTTCTGGACATGTCAGGCAGATTGATGTCCCCATCAACGCCTTGTACTTACCCACAGCACACGCCTCACACGTCGGGTCAATTGGTTTCTCCTCATACCATGAAGTTTGTTGGTATCCAGCGGCGCAATCACACACGACACTCGACATGTTCGAGTCAGTGTTGGCTGGACACTCCATACACGGGAAATCACCCTGCACGAATTTATATTTTCCAGCAGGGCAGTGCTCACATATTGGTAAGGAAATGTCTCCAGTTTCTGCGAGCGTTGTGCTCAACTGGAACATCCCAGGGTTGCAAAAGCAATCGTCCACTGCGAACGCCCCCTGCAAGCTGTGGGTGTTTCCTGGGCATTCTGTGCAAGCAGTAGCACCAGCCGAAGTAGAGTATGTCCCGGCCTGACATAAAGTACACAACTCGGGTCCTCCAGCATGAAATCGTCCTGCGTCGCAAAGACACTCGGATTCTTCTGTAGCACCAAGACCATACGTAGTCGAATGTGCAGGGCATTGATCACAGGAAGCAAGTCCGGGTTGGTTCTTGTATGTCCCCAGTTCACACGGGGTACACCACGTCATGCCCTGTTCTGGAATGTAGTATTCTCCCACCACACAAGTAGCGCAAACTACATTAAAGTCTTCAAACGTGTGGAGTGCAAAATACCCAGTATTGCAGCTGCATCCAGTACGTTGCGCAGTAACCCCTGCATTTGCAGAGCAGTCACCACATGCTGTCCTTCCCGCGTAATATTGATACTTGCCCGCGACACAATCGTTGCAAATCGCGGGTACTCCGGTGGCCCCACCGATCCCATACGATCCGGCCTCGCATATTTCACATGCCCCGGCCACTGCTGGCGCTTTGAAGCCAGGGTTACACGCACAAGCGCCAACAGACTCCTGTGGTGCGTCTGCATTTTCCTGGCATAGTACACACTGACCATCGAGTTGTCTTGACGCCCCTGCTGCGCACAGACACTCCTTGTTTGAAGTAGACGAGAACTCATTGGTTGGACATGGTTCGCACTGTGCCGAGCCTTGTGTGTCCTTGTACGTCCCAACATCGCATTTTTCACACGTTATTCTCCCCCTCCAGTCGACGCCCTGCGTCTGTGTCGCCCCATAATCACACATGCAGTCGGCTACGGACCAACTGTTTGCGAGAGCTATTTGGTACATTCCACAAGCCAAACACAAATTGTCATAGATACCACCATCGTCCCAGTATTTCCCTACCTCGCACGTTTCACATGCACCGAGATCTGACCGAACCAGTCCATCCTTGCATTTGCATGCTGCATGGTCAGGAACAATCGATTTTTCGTCGTCATCACACTCGATACACACATCGCTTCCACCGGGGCCAGCCCAGCCCGCTTTACACTTACAGTTCGATATTGTATAGCTCCCGGTGGGCGAATTCGTGTTTACTGGACATGTCGTACACCCTGCACTGGGCGACTGTGACGTGGACTCACTCTTGTAAGTACCCGCATCGCATATCGTGCACGGTCCACCAGCTGGTCCGGCCAAGCCTGCGTTGCACAGACAGTCTTGTAAAGACACACTGACATTCACGAGTATATCCACCACGCTTCCATCTACAAAGAGAAAATCATAATGTGTGTGTGTGGACGCCGGACATGATGTGCACTCATTGGTTCCGGCGATATTGTAGGTGTCTCGTGGACACATCTCACAATAGTCTGCGGTGTTGCTGCTGCTCGAAAAGTACCCGGGCCCACACAAACAGTCATTTTCAGACGCACTATTTGACAACGATATTGAATTCTGTGGACATTCCACACAGCGCGAACCTACTTGGTACATATTTGCCATGCAAATACCGTCGCATTCTCCGCTGGGTGTTCTTGAAAACCCGAATTCGCACACGCACTCATCAATTGACACGCTGCCTCTACGTGTGGTGTGCGAATATACAGGACACTCCACGCACGGCTCCTGGTGTGTGGAGTTCTTGTACGTCCCTTGCAAACACGATATACATCGAAAGCTGTCCGGATTGTCGATATAAACTGGAGAATGTCCAGGATTGCACATACAGTCCTTGTAGGATACAGTGCCATTGAGCGAGACAGAATTATCCACACATTGTGTGCACTCGCCCGACCATATGTCGAAAAACTGGTTTGTGGAGCATCTCGCACACATAGTGCCATCGGTATCCTCGGTGTATCCCTCCTGACATTGACACTCGTCGTGCGATACACTCCCCTCCAGCGAGACATAATTATCACCACATTGCCGGCATTCGCCAGACGTACCATGAAAAAACTGGTTTGTGTCGCATCTTCCGCACACAGAGTCGTCTGTACTTTTGGTGTAGCCCGTGTTGCACATACAATCCCAAGAATTGAAACTGCCTTCGACCGTATAGCTATGTTCCAAACAGTCATAACACACAGTCTTGCCCCAGTATGGATTGTACTTGCCCGAGGGGCATGCCACACACATTTTTGCGTCATCGACATGGCCGACATAGGTACCATGTGGGCAGGCTTGACAGTCCAAGTAATCGTATGAGCCAGATGCGATATACCCTGCATTGCATCGGCAATCATCCTTCGACACGCTCCCTGTCACGTTGGACGATGAAAAAGATGGACAATCCAAACATTTTACTGTCCTTTGATACTCTTCGTGATACGTGCCAGGGAGACACACTTCACACGGCCCACCATCGGGTCCACCCGTTCCCGCCAAACACCAACACTGTGACACATCGCTTCTCCCCTGTCCCTCCGTGGTGGAACGGATAGGACATTCCTGGCATTGCATCTGTGTGGCATCATTGTATGTCCCTTTTTCACACTGAGTACACGTCCCATCAACCGTACCATACCCGAGATTGCACGTGCAGTCGGCCGGTGATACACTATCTACAGGAGAAATTTGATTGGCATCACAATTTCGACAAAAATATACCAATTTGTCGTTATCTTCTTCCCAGTAACAAGCTTTCCATGTTTGCGAACAATCTGGAATATACGAATCCAAAAAACTCCCGGCGTCGCAACCTTTACACACACCATCCTGTTCAAAGGCCCATGCCTTGCAAAGACAAACAGTCGTGCCCGACGCATTGGCATACGAGTCGACTGGACAATCATTGCAGGCTCCCGACCCAGCAGCAGATTTGTAGGTTGCAGGTGGACACGCAGCGCACGTGCCTGAACTTCCCGTGTATCCAGCATTGCACTCACACGCCGTTATAGCTGTGCTCCCATACACAGAATTCGAATTATCCGGACAGAGCAAACAGGAAGTGCACGACTCGGTCGTTGCACCACTGCCACCTCCGCATGCCCCATAAGCCCCGTCAACACACGCGCACAGATTGCCATTGCGTTTGTCAGAAAGCAGGTTACACTCGCACGAGGATTCTGTGGATGTACAAGGTGTGCATATGCCCGCTGCAGTGTCTAGTGTGAATCCTACCTGACACACACACTGCGTTATGCCAACACTCCCCTGTCTAGAATTCGAATCAACTGGACAAGGCAAACAGGTATCAGGTTCCACACAAGCAGGCTGGGTCTCGACTTCCACGTTGAATGGACCAATAATACTTTTTCTGTCTGTCGTAATTGTTCCTGTGAAATATTTGTTGTAGTCATGAAGCAAAACCCATTCATCTGTGTCCATTTGTTTGGCCTCCAGTGTCCACGCGATTGGATCATTATTATTATCTCGTGGGCGGTTACCTTGAAGTTTTTCGTCTGATGTCACCCACTCATATGCGCTTATTACTGCAGGATTACACAATTCCAGGGTTATTGTTTTTGGTCCATCCCACGCTATGGCACTCCATTGCTCAAAGCTTGTCGTAATATCACCATCAGTCAGTTTATCACAGGATCCGGAATAATGATCCAAGCATCCACAAACGTTGAGCAGGCGGGGACCTGCAGCAGATGTTTCAAAAAAGCGCATTTCTGCTAGATACATATAGGACGCAAAATTATATCGTAGTCGTCGCACTGTAAAACGAAATGTGTCACTTTTCTTCGGAGTGCATGAACTGTAGCTCCCTGCTGTGCATACACAAGGTCTGGCGTCATCAATACACGAATGACACTGCAGCACAAAACTGCCGACAAGACACAGAAAAATAGCAACCAGTTTCGTTTTTGATACACATAGTAGCCGAGACAGCATGCGTCGAATCCAGTGATCCCACCAACGTATCTACGTGTCATATATATACACAAATACCACAAAAAAATGTTTGTTCGTGCCATTGAAATTAAGATCAATGTCAAGACAGAGAGCAAGAACAAAGGCCCCGGGTGAGAATGAAGACACGAGCGACTACGAGTCTGATAGCGAAAATTTATTACACTCCCTAGACAAATTGTAAGCATCCAGTTGGGTTTTTGTTGGCATGTGCGTCTGTGAGGCTCCTTGCAGAATACATCGCTGGACATTCTTCGCAAGGTGAATTCCCACTTGAACTTGTGTACTTTCCAGATTCGCACGCTGTACATGCACCGCCGTCTGTCCCAGTATATCCACTGTTACAAGTGCAATCAGTTTGTGCGTCACTCCCCGCTGTAGAATGTGAATTCACTGGACAAGGTGTACATGCACTCCCGTCTGCGTATTTGCCACCTCCACACAAAGTGCACACACCACCACTTTCACCAGAGAACCCTGCGTTACACTCACACGCTGTCATTGCTGAACTACCCATAGCAGAAGAAGAATTTTCCTGACACGCAATACAATCGCGGGTCGCCTCTGAGATCAGGCTTCTTTTACGCACGAAAATGCAACTGCCTGTCAATACCAAACAGTCAGGTTCGACTGAATACTGCCACCACAGAATTTAGCATCCGGACTGTGTGGGTATGAGTTCAAACGCGTCACGTTCGTATTAATCATATCTATGAGTAATAAGACATCAGAAGACTCCCAAAAGTCAACAGCAACGAAATTGATCATCCTACCCAGACAC
>Ga0209390_10006855_pt1 | contig 14951 bp, 9 predicted proteins | sample BON01_FD_187212 | JGI IMG/M metagenome (GOLD analysis project Ga0209390, IMG submission 187212) | Freshwater microbial communities from Lake Bonney liftoff mats and glacier meltwater in Antarctica - BON-01 (SPAdes) (version 2) | ecosystem: Environmental > Aquatic > Freshwater > Ice > Glacier... | reverse complement strand
AACGAGCAACATACAGTTATCTGGCAAGCTGAACAAGCATTTGTGCCGCCAATCACTGAACCATAAACAGCGCGGCGCTTAAGCACCATGGGGGCTTGGGTGGTTTTCCTGTTACTTCAGCCTTTGCTGTCATGCGCACCTCCGGTCATACGACTCATTGGCAGCTATGGCTTTCCATATCCGAAACCCGTTGAAACGCGCATCCCGCGCGTCAAACGTGCCGTCTTGGTTGCTGTCAAACACCTTGGCCAAGGCTTGCAAGTCGGTGTCTTGCTCCGGTGTCCATTGCGCCAACGCTATTTCTTTGCTCTGCGTGATCTGACCATCTCCATCCAAGTCAATCACCAACAACCCGTCGTCTGCACCGGCCCACGCCGTGCGCTCTTTAAACCCATCGTCGTCAAAGTCAAAGTAGGTCGCACTGCTGCTCAAGGGCTTGATCTCTACACCGTCGCCGTCTAGGTCAATGATGATGGGAAAGCCCATGCCATAGCCATAGCCGGCGTCATAGCCAACACTGCCACTGCTACCGCTGGAACTGTAGGCGTTGGGGTTGTCTGTTCCCGCATTGCTACCTGTGCTACCACCATAAGACGCACTGGAGTCTCCGCCAGACTCTGATGAGCCCGATGAGCCCGTCCAGCCTTGACTGCTGATCAGCGAGCCTATCGGGTCACTCGAGTTATTGGCATCCGCTATGGCTTGGCTGGACACGCTGGAGCCTCCTGCACTGCCTACACCCTCCTGGCGCAACAACCGCGCCTGCGCTTGCGCGTTGATCTCGGCGGGTGTGCTGGCGCTGTACGCGCTAGCCGTGTCTGAACGAGCCGCCAGCGTGGGCGGCACTGCTGACAGCCTAGGGTCATTAAAGCCCGCGCCTCTGTAGTTGAAAGGCAGGAGGCTCGCCTGCAACGGCGTGCCCAAGCCTTGGTTGCCGTAGTTGGGGTTGTTGGGGTTGGAAGCAGTTGGTTGCTGGGATTTGGTTGTTAGATTGAAGCCGTATTCAATCACTGTGATCCCCACACCGGCTGCAAGGCCCCAAGGGTTCGATTTGTAAATGCCCATACCCATGCTGGCCAGATTGCCCGCCAAATTGGCGGCTTGGGCACCGGTGATGCTGAAGGTCCCAGTGGTTTGGTAGTTGTCGTAAACCTTCTCACCTACGTTTAGAACACCCCAGAGGCCAATAAATGCCTGAACAGGCCCATAAGACTTGCCTGCCATGGCGAACTGGCTCTCCACCGTCGAGGCCACTCCCTGCGCTGTGCCGGTACCTGTGTTGACCAAGCCCAATTGACCATTGAAACCACTTAATACATTAACGACTGCGTTGCTCATCTGTAGTTACCTCTGCTCATGCGAAAAAAAATTGAAAGGAAGCCTAACGGCATCAAGAAAAAGACACCAGTTCCAAAGAACCACAAATTAGGATCGCTGCGGCTCACCACTGCGTACGGCACAGTCAACCCCAAATTGGGACACTCCACCTGCCAAATGCGGTAGCGTGTCCACAAGGTGCCCACCGGAATGTCGTACCACACTGTGCCCCTGCAACCTACTAAGTTGCGGTTGAATTGACCGAGGTTGCGGATAATTCCTCTTGGCGGTTGCTGCCCCAACGTGTTCAAAAACACCGGGAACTCCATCGACATGTTCACGCCCTCGCGGGTTTTGAGGGTGACGTGAGGGTTTTCTTCTCTCGTGGTGTGGATGGTGCCCTCTACCAGCTTGAGTTGATCAAAAGGCGGCGGTTCACGGTTGATGTAGGTGGTCACCCACGGGTGAAATGCAATCAACACCCAGGTTGTGGTGGCCATAGCCAAACTTTTGTAAAACTCTTTGGGCAACTTGTCCAGCGGCTGCGAATACGCATCGCCATACACCCACCACTTCCAACTGCGCAGGCGCACGCGCCATGGGGGCTTGGGTGGTTTTTTTGTTGCTTCAGTCTTGACTGTCATGCGCACCTCCGGTCATACAGCTTTTAAACAGGAATACTTTTTTAATCTAACGTTGATTAATAAATAATACTTAAGAATTTTTAAGTGATAATTTCACTTCATAAATACTTCTTAAGTAATATTTGCATGAGGCTGCTACCAACTCCAGATTTTCGATCCTTGGCCGCCCAGGTACTCGCTGTCGGCCTGTACGCTACAAAAACATCTAGCATAAGCGCCTGTTTGATCTGTCTGTTTGCGTTGTGCGCTGGCACCTCTTGGGCTCAGCCCGCCCCCCCCGCTCAATCAGCTGCCGAAGAATATCTACGCCAGCAAGAACGCACATTTTTGCTACGCGCGCAGCAAGAACAGGTCCCTGACGTGCGGGTAACCTCCCCCGCTATACCCCCCAATCTAGAACGACTCACGGCAAACGAAGCACCATGTGTGAGGGTCAACAAGATCACCTTGATTGGCGATGCCGGCGATCAATTTCAATGGGCTTTAAGCGCAGCCAACCAAGCCGCCGACGGTACTGCGGATAGTCCAATAGGTCGCTGCCTGGGGACAAGTAGCGTGAACTTGCTAATGCGACGCATCCAAAACGCCATCCTCGCACGCGGCTATGTTGCTGCGCGTGTGCTCTTAGGGACGCAGAAAGAGTTGGAACCAGGCATCCTCCAACTCACCTTGTTCCCAGGGCGTATTCGCAATATTCGTTTTGCCCCTGATACCAGTATGCGAGCCAGACACTGGAACGCTGTGCCTGCCAAGCCAGGCGATTTGCTTAATTTACGCGACATCGAACAAGCGCTCGAAAATTTTAAACGTGTACCAACCGCCGAGGCAGATATTCAGATAACTCCCGCTGAAGGCGCTGGCATAGCGCTAGGTCAAAGTGACCTGGTCATCAAATGGAAACAAGGATTCCCCTTTCGACTCAATCTTTCTGCTGATGACTCCGGCACCAAAGCCACTGGCAAGTACCAAGGCAACGTCACCATTTCCTACGATCACTCGTGGACGCTCAATGATCTTTTTTACCTCAGTCTGAATCACGATATGGGCGGTGGTGATTCTGGTGCACGAGGCACAAGCGCGCATACAGCGCACTACTCAGTGCCCTTTGGTTATTGGTTGCTGGGATTCACGACCAGCAGCAACAGCTACCAGCAATCTGTTGCAGGGGCCACTCAAACCTACCTCTATAGCGGCGAGAGTCAAAACAACGAAGTCAAACTCTCGCGCCTCATCTACCGCGATGCCGTCCGTAAAACCACCTTATCCCTGCGCGGATGGACTCGAACCTCCAAAAACTTTATTGACGATACCGAGGTGGAAGTTCAGCGCCGCCTTATGGCCGGTTGGGATTTGGGCCTGTCTCACCGTGAATTCATCAACACAGCCAAGCTGGACTTGAGACTTAACTACCGCCGTGGCACGGGTGCATTCGACTCCTTACCAGCACCCGAAGAAGCCTTCGGTGAAGGCACGTCACGGCCCAAAATCACTACCGTCGAAGCACAACTTAACGCCCCCTTTTCTTTGGGCGAACAACGACTGCGCTACAACGGCACATGGCGGGCGCATTACAACGGTACCCCGCTGGTACCGCAAGACCGTTTTGGCATTGGTGGGCGCTACACCGTTCGCGGCTTCAGCGGCGAGAGTCAACTCTCAGCAGAGCATGGTTGGCTGATTCGCAATGACTTGAGCTTTGCAATTGGGGAAACAGGCCAAGAACTTTATTTGGGTGTGGATTATGGCCAAGTTGGCGGCCCAACTAGCCAAACCTTAGTCGGCACCCGACTCAGTGGTGCGGTGCTGGGTTTACGCGGCAGCGCCAAGGGATTCTCCTACGACGTATTTGTAGGGCAACCGATCCATAAACCGAGTGGATTCAAGGCGGCTGATGGCGTAGCCGGTTTCAGCGTCAATCTGTCGTTCTAAAAGTCATGCAATCGAAACCCACGAACCAGGCCCCACTCGACATCATCGCCCCTGGCCTGATCGAGCAAACCTGGAGCGAGGCCGATGTGCTGGGCAGCGTTGTGTGGTTGTGGATGCATTCACCAGCGCACCGAGACATGCCCTTGCACACCTTGTCTGCGCTGCTGCTACCTGCCATCAAGTACCGCCAGTTCATCTTAGTAGCCCAAGACGGGCGTGCCGTGTTTTACCTATCGTGGGCCAACCTAAGCCTAGAGGCCGAGCAACGCTACTTGCAACAGCACCCCACGCTGATGGCAGATGCTGACTGGAACAGTGGTGATCGGATGTGGTTGCTCGATTGGGTCGCACCCTTCGGCCACACCAGAGCAGTCCATCACCTGCTAAGGCGGCAGCTTTTCGCCAATCGGTGGGGCCGGATGCTGTATCACCGAGGCGATGAGCGCGGCATGAGGATCAAAACCATTCAAGGCATGGCGGTGCTGCCCGCCGAGGTGCAAATGTGGTTTGAAACGCATCCTGTCGCAGTCGTGCCCACTCGAAACCGAAACCGAAACACTCTAGAGGAAGTCAAAAGCATATGAACAAGACCGGTTACCGCATCGTTTTTAACCAAGCACGTGGCCTATTGATGGCGGTGGCTGAAACCATCACCGGCCAAGGCAAAACCAAGGGCGAAACCTCGGCCAACGCAAGCACACCGGAAAGCTCTAGCAGCGAGCCTTTGATTGCCACCGTGCGCACCCTGACCTTTAGTGTATGGGCCATGTTGGGAATGGTGTTGTCCCCCAGCGCCCATGCGCAAATCGTCGCTGACCCGAGTGCGCCTGGCAACCAACGCCCAACGGTGCTCGCCGCACCCAATAACGTTCCTCTGGTCAATATTCAAACCCCAAGTAGCGCTGGAGTTTCGCGCAATACCTACAGCCAGTTTGACGTACAGCAACAAGGTGCCATCCTCAACAACAGCCGCACCAATGTGCCAACCCAGCTGGGCGGCTGGGTGCAAGGCAATCCGTGGCTGGCCACCGGCAGCGCCCGCGTCATCCTCAATGAAGTCAGCTCCAACAACCCAAGCCTGTTGCGCGGCTACGTTGAAGTAGCCGGACAACGTGCCCAAGTCGTCATCGCCAACCCGGCGGGCGTCACCTGCGATGGTTGTGGCTTCATCAACGCCAACCGCGCCACCGTCACCACCGGCACGCCAGCCGTCAATGGCGGCAGCCTAGAGGGCTACCGGGTACAAGGTGGCACCGTCACCATTACGGACAATGGCATGGACGCCAGTACCACCGATTACACCGACCTGATTGCTCGAGCAGTGCAGGTCCATGCGGACATCTGGGCCAAGCAACTCAAAGTAGTTGCCGGTGCCAACCAAGTGAGTGTGGATCAAACCAGTAGTGATGCCAGCGCGACCAGCACCCTAGCGGGAGCAGGTGAAGCCCCCGCCTTTGCGATTGATGTTGGGCAACTGGGTGGCATGTATGCGGGGAAAATCTACCTCGTCGGTACTGAAGCCGGTGTCGGTGTCAGCAATGCGGGCAAGCTGTATGCAGGCGTGGGCGAAGTCATCATCACGACCGACGGTCGATTCGAAAACGCCGGTCGAGTTACCAGTACGACAGACACACAAATCGACTCCGCGCGAGGTATTCAAAACAGCGGCACCATGTATGCCCACGGCAATGCAACGCTCAACACACGCGGCAATATAGACAACACCGGCACGGTCGCCGCGACAGGCAATACCACTGTAGCGGCAACTGGCGCAAGCAGCAACATCATCAGCGCCAACACGTCCGTACTGGGGGCAGGCGTGCAGACCGACGGCAGTTTGGGCACAGCGGGCAATTTAACGGTCAATGCGACCCAAGCCCTCACAGCACAGGGGCAAAACTTAAGCGGTGGCGATCAAGCCTTAAGCGCACAAGCCATCAACCTCACTGGTAGCCAAACCAGCGCCCGCAACCTGATGGCGACCGCAAGCAATGGCGACATCAATCTTGCGAGCGCAACCGTAGCCATCGCTCAAACGCTCACGGCCAGTGCCAGCCAGACCCTGCGCACTGACAACGCCAATATTTCAGCCACCCAAATCAACGCCACCGCGCACGACTTATCCAACGTCCAAGGCACCCTTATTCAAACGGGCAGCGGTGATCTAACTCTGAACCTACCTGGCACGCTCAACAACACCCAAGGTCGCATCGCCACCAACAGCACCAATCTGAATGTAAGCGCCGCAACACTAACCAACACCGATGGCAAGTTGGAGCATGCGGGCATAGGTGCTTTGAACATTGTTGCGCCCACACTGAGCGGCACACGCGGCCAAATCACCACCAATGGCCTGCTTGATGTCACCGCCACTTCCACCACACTGGACGCCGCAAGCACCACTGCAAAGCAGATCAAAATCAACAGCAACACGCTATCGAATCGGGGCGGCACCTTGACGCAAACGGGTAGCGGCGCAACCGCGCTTGCTGCAAGTACGCTGCTGGAAAACACTGGCGGCACGATTGCTAGCAATGGGCATACCACCCTCACCGTGGGAGCCCTGACCAATCAAGGCGGATTGATTCAAGCTGCTGGCCCAACCGCCTCAAACCTGACCCTCAATGCAACGGGCAACATCGATAACCGCAACGCCGGAAAAATCTCAGCCAGCGGCACCACCACAGTCACTGGCGACAGCCTGAACAACACCCAAGGGCAAATCACCGCCGCACAAGCATTAAACACAAGCACCACGCAAGCTATCAACAACAGCCAAGGCTTGCTCACAGCCAACAACCAGGTCACGTTAAGCGCAGCGCAAATCAACAACAGCGCTGGCATCATAGGTTCCATTCAAAGCGGGGCAAGTGTCACGGCCAACACAGGCACCATCAATAACAGTGATGGACGCATTGAGGCAGCTCTTGCTGCTAGTGTCTCAGCGCTTGGCATTAGCAATACCGATGGAACGATGACCGGCAAAAGCGTGAATCTCAACAGCAATGCACAAACCTTGGACAACACGCGCGGACGGCTGACCGCAAGCGGCACAGGAGCCGCTGACACCTTAAACATTCAAACGGGTGCGTTAAACAATGACCATGGCTTGATTCAAGCGACAGGCGCGCTCACTGTCGATACCCATGGCCAAACCCTCACCAACACCAACTCTGGAACCAGTAGCGGCATCGTTGGTCAGAGCACAGTTGACTTAAACACGGGTGGCTTTACCAACCAAGCGGGCTATGTGGGCAGCGGTACCGGACTCACGGTCAACAGTGCAGCCATCACCAACACGCAAGGCGGCATTTTGGCCAGCAGCGCACAAGCTGCGCTCACCGCCAGCAGCTTGAACAACCAAGGCGGACAAATTCAGGCCCTTGACAATATCGATGTCACCCTGAGCGGCACACTCAACAACACAGCCAGCTTGGTGCGCTCCGGTCAAACCTTAACGGTCAATGCCAGTGCCATCACGAACGCCAATACGCAAGGCGTGGACTTGCCAGACCCTGCCGGTAGCCAGGGCCTAGAAGCTCAATCCGTCAGCCTAAGTGCCAACCAAATCAACAACAGCCAAGGCGCGATTCGTGCCAACAACGACGTCACGCTCACGAGTTCGGGCAGCATGGGCAACAGCCAAGGTTTAGTTAGCGCAGGCAAGATGCTGACAGTGCAAGACCTAGAAGCAACTAAAACGCTGGCCATCACCAACACCGACGGCACCTTGATCGCAGGGCAAAACTTGACTGTGGACAGCAGCAGCCTAAGCGGCGATGGCGCATTGCTCTCCCAAGGCGATATGACCGCCCTGCTCACGCACAATTACGCTCACACCGGCCAATTCATCGCCAATAAAACCGCCAGTTTGGAAACCACAGGCACGCTTACCAACCAATCGACTTTACAAGCCGGCACAGCGCTCACACTCAAAGCGGCCACCATTGACAACCAAGCCAACGGAACAATGTCGGGGCCACAAGTCAAACTACAGGCCACCGACAGCCACACCCTGACCAACCGAGGCTTGATCGATGGCCTAGAGACCATCATCGAAACGATCACGCTCAACAACATAGGCACAGGCCGCATCTATGGTGACCATGTGGCTATTCAAGCCACGACTGTCACCAACGATGGTGAAAACGGCGCAGCGCCTGTCATCGCAGCGCGAAACCGATTGGACATCGGTGCTGTCACCATCAACAACCGCGAACACGCCTTGCTATTTAGTGCGGGCGATCTCGCCATCGGCGGCAGCTTAGACGCCAGCAAACGCGCCACAGGCAGTGCCACCAACCTCAACAACGCCAGCGCAACGATAGAAGCATTGGGCAGCGTGGATATCAATGCGAGGCAAATCAACAATACCAACGAACACTTCAGTACGACCCTAGACACTTTGGCTTCACAAAGCATTAGTGAATACCAAGGCAGCGGCTCGCCCAATCGCTATACACCTGGCACGCCTGGTGTTTACGTCTTCAACGACGAATCCGATCATCTGCACACGCCCGAGGGCAATTATGCGAGCTGGTCAGCCTACAACTACACCCGCAACACCACCGAGACACGCGTAGCAAGCTCAGACCCCGCGCAAATTCTCTCAGGCAGCGCCATGCGCATCACCTCTGATACCTTGATCAATGACAAGAGTCGCATCGTTGCAGGCGGCACGCTCACAGGAACGATTGCCACACTCAACAATACGGAAGTCGCAGGCGAGCGCACCATCACTGATACTGGCAGTGTCACCTCCTACTGGCGCAACCACAAAAAAGGGCGAGATAACACGGGCAGCACCAGCGCTGGCTACAACCCCGCGGTCACCATTCAGGCCATCTCTTTAACGCCCACGGTCTACCAACAAAATACCGCGCAAAGTGGCACTGGCACACAGATTTCGGCTCTTACAACGGCTACGGTGAATCAATCGCCCACGGCAGCAGGTAGCGCAACTCCGACTATTAACAGCGGCCAAGTCATCACGCCCATTACCCAGGTGGCAGCGCTCAGTAGCAGCAGTGCCAGCGGCCTCGCTACGGTGGTGCGCAGCGGCGGCGTTAATACCAGCTTGCCCAACAACAGCCTGTTTGGCGTCACATCCAACCCAACCACGCACGCCCTGATTGAGACCGACCCGGCATTCGCCAACTACCGCAGCTGGCTCAGCTCAGACTACTTGCTCACCGCCCTGTCGATCAACCCGGCCTCAACACAAAAACGCCTAGGCGATGGCTTCTACGAACAAAAGCTCATCCGAGAACAAGTAGCTCTTCTTACTGGCAGAAGGTTCTTAGACGGCTACGCCAACGACGAAGCCCAGTACCAAGCGCTCATGAACAACAGCGTGACCTTCGCCACGGCACATAGCCTGATTCCCGGCGTGTCTCTGTCTGCGGCTCAGATGGCCCAACTGACCCGCGACATTGTTTGGTTGGTCGAAAAAGACATCACGCTTCCGGACGGCACCACAACCAGAGCATTGGCGCCTCAACTCTACGTCCACGTTCAAGAGGGTGACCTGCAAGCCGGTGGGGCTTTGATAGCGGGCAACAGCGTGAACTTCAACCTCACGGGCGACTTGACCAACAGCGGCACCATCGCTGGGCGCACCGTCGCCGCCCTCACCGCTAACAACATCAACAATCTCGGTGGCCGCATCACAGGCCAAGACGTTGGCATTGCAGCGAGGGGTGACCTGAACAACATTGCCGGTGCCATGGTCGCCAGCAACAGCTTGATCGCCAGTGCGGGCAACGACCTCAACGTCATCTCCACCACGCGATCACAAAGCAACGCCCAAGGCACCCGCACCAACATCGACCGTGTGGCGGGCCTGTACGTCACGGGTAGCGGCGGCACGCTACAAGCGCAAGCTGGGCGCGACATCAACCTCAACGGCGCCGCCATTCTCAATGCGGCGCTACCGCCAGCGGGTTCACCCGCAGGCAGCACCACGCTGCTTGCCGCCAACAACCTCAATTTAGGCACAGTCACGCAAAGCGCCAGCAACCGCATCGTCTGGGATGGCAACAACCGCCGCCTGGACACCAGCCGTACCGACGTGGGCACCGCCATTCAGACGCAAGGCGACCTCACCTTGGCTGCGGGTCATGACCTGAACGCCACAGCCGCCAACGCTGTCAGCAGCCAAGGCGCGTTGTTGGCCACGGCAGGCAACAGCGTCTTTCTCACAGCTGGGCAGGCCAACCAAACCGTAGACGAGGCGCACCAACACAAAGGTCGCTCCAGCCTCTTTTCAAGCAAAACGACCACCACACGCGACACGCTGGATCAAACAACGGCGCTAGGCACAACGCTGTCAGGCACAACAGCCACCGTACGGGCCAACCAAGACATCCGCGTCGTGGGCAGCAATGTGGTCAGCGACAGCGGCACGCTACTGGCCGCTCACAACAACATCAATATCGAAGCCGCAACCAACACCACCGTCGAGACCCATCTCAAGGATGAGAAAAAATCGGGCATCTTCAGCGGTGGTGGCATTGGCTTCACTATGGGTACCCAGCAACACAGCACAGACCAAACAGGCACCACGAAGACGGCAGCGGCCTCCTCCATCGGCAGCACACAAGGCGACGTGAACTTAAGCGCGGGCCAAGCCTACAAACAAACCGGCAGCGATGTTATGGCGCCAGTGGGTGATGTCAACATCGGCGCACAAAAGGTTGATATCCAAGAAGCCAGAGAAACCAGCAACACCCAAGTCGAGAGCAAGTTCAAGCAAAGCGGCTTAACGGTGGCCGTCACAAGCCCAGTCATCAGTGCCATTCAAACTGGGCAGCAAATGCGCCAAGCCGCCAGCAATACCAGCGATTCACGCATGCAGGTACTGGCGGCAGCGAACATCGCATTTGCAGGCAAACATGCCATGGACGCCATCAAGGCTGGTCAAGGCACCACCATCAACGGCAAAGACAACCAGATGCCCACTGGCAAAACCAATCCCGATGGCACAGCGCAAACCCGTGATGCCAATGCCGCAGACAAAGTCGGAGGCATCAACATCAGCCTCAGCGCAGGCAGCGCCAGCACAACCACGCAGACCAGCGATTGGGCAAGACAATCAACGGTTGCTGCGGGCAACAACCTCAATGTCACCGCGACTGGTGCAGGGCAAGCCAGCGACATCACCGTCCAAGGCTCAACCCTTCAGGCGGGCAATCGTGTGGCGCTGAACGCCGCGGACGAGATCAAACTACTTGCCGCTAAAAACACCACCGATCAGCGCAGCACCAACAGCAACCGCAGCGGCAGTCTGGGCATCAGCATTGGAGCCGGTGGCTTGGGTGTCACCGTTGCCGCGAGCCAGGGACGCGGCAACGCTGATGGCAGCGATGTCACCTGGACGAATACGCAAGTGAGTGCAGGCAATCAAGTGGCCATGACTTCGGGTGGGGACACCACAGTCAAAGGCGCGGTAGTGGAAGCGTCGCAAATTTCCGCCGCTGTGGGCGGTAACCTTAGTGTGGAGAGTTTGCAAGATACCAGCCAATTTGCAAGTAAGCAAAGGAGTGCCGGTGGTAGTTTGACGGTAGGTGTGGGCGTGAGCGGCAGCCTCAGTGCAAGTAAGAGCAGTGCCAATAGCGACTTTGCGAGCGTCACTGAGCAAAGCGGTTTGAAAGCTGGAGATCAGGGCTTTAACGTCAACGTTGCGGGCCATACGACGCTGACGGGCGGTGCCATTACCAGCACACAAAAGGCGATTGACGACGGTGTGAATCGTTTCGCCACTGGCGGCACGCTCACCGCCCGTGATATTCAAAACCAAGCCAGCTATAGCGCCAAGAGTGTGGGCGTCAACTTCGGTATTGGCGTTGACCCCAGCGGCAACCTCACCCCGAGTGGCACCAGCGCCGGCATAGGTACAGACGGCGGCAACGCCAGCAGCGTGACCACGGCGGCGATCAGCGGCATCACCGGCAACACAGCCGCGCGCACTGGCGATCTAGACGCCGGCATCCAAAAAATCTTTGATGCCGACAAGGTTCAAAAGGACATCAACGCGCAGGTGCACATCACGCAGAGCTTTGGCAGAGAAGCCAGCAAGGCGGTGGGGGACTACGCCAAGACCAAACTGGATGAGGCAACGGCCAAAGGTGACCAAGCAGGGATGGATGCATGGAAAGAAGGCGGGGCCAGCCGTGTGGCTATGCACGCGGTGGTGGGTGGGCTCACGGGCGGTGTGCAAGGGGCGATGGGCGCAGGCACCAGCCAAGCAGTGATTGACCAAGTGGGGCAAGCGCTCATTGACAGCGACATGCACGCACAACTCAAGCAAGCATTGGTTTTGGCGGCGGGCACGGCTGTAGGTGCGGCTACGGGTGGTGCAGCTGGTGCCGTCACGGCATTCAATGCGACCGACAACAACTACCTGTATCACTACAAAGGCAAGATAGTTGCGCGGGACAAGAATGACAACGACAAAATCATCAACCTGACGGACAACGACTTGCGCAAGCTGGCCGCAGAAAATCCTGAAGTCCTCAACCAGCTGATTGCCGGTATTGGCAAAACCGATGCGCCGATAGTCGTCAAAGACAGCTCGGCGCAAAGCATGGGCACCAGCAGGGTTCAAGACTTGAACACCCCAAAAGACAGAGCAGACATTGCCAAGGAGAGCGACATGGGCTACATAAATATTAACGAACAAGCACGGGTGTTTGTGCAAACGGGCATGCAAAACAAGCCTGAAACTGCGGCTGCCAGTGCACAGGCGCTATCGCAGGTTCTGGGGGGCGTGAGCTCGGGCTACATCAACAACGGAACGCAAGGCTTGGACAAGGATGTGGGCGAGTACTTGCCCAACAGTTTGAGCAAGAAGGATGTGCTCAATGAGTACACCTACAGAACGCTCAACGCACAGGGGCCGACGCTGATCGCCACGCACAGCGCGGGCAACGAAGACGCGCGAAAGGCGCTGCAAGCGGGGGCTTTGTACGGCAAGACGTATGAGAACCTGAGCTTTGTGTCGCTGGGCTCACCGGTGAGTAACAGCATCATGCGCCAGAGCGTGACAGGCTCAGGGGCTAACTATCTGGGCCAGGTCAATGACTGGCGGGATCCGGTGACGTATAGCAAGTTATTTTTGACAGGCTTAGGCGTGAGTGGTGCAGTTAGTACAGTTGGTGCAGTTGGTGCAGGCAAGTCTATTTTGGCAGGTCCAGCAGCAGCAGCAGGACCTTGGGGGTGGTTAGTTATAGGAGGGGGTGCAGCCGCTACAGGGTTGCTTGGTGCGGGAAAATATGGTGTTGAGAACTATCATCCCTTCCCGCAATACATCACCAAGCCTCAATCGCAGTTGATCATGTTTGATTGGCTTAAGAACAACCCGCAGCGCAAGTGACCTGCTGACATGGGCTACATAAACATTGACGGACAAGCACGGGTGTTTGTGCAAACACTGTTTGGAACGCCCTGCCCCCCGGGCAGCTGGCAAGAGAAACTGATTGAGGCGTTTGGAGGCACCCACGACATGATTGGCGGAAAGCTGTCGGGCTTGTATGACGAACAAGGGAATATCAAGCGAGGGATGAGTGCAACAGAGCGTAATGCCTATGACGCGTATAGCGCCGTAGCTATAGTGCCTGCAGCTCCATTCGCCGCAGCTGAAGAATTTCCGCCGGAAGTGTGGAAAGCTATTGGCATTCTTCTTAAAACAGGACAATGATCATGCGTTACTTATTTTTAGGGGCTGCGGCCTCATTATCGCTATCGCTTGTAGGTTGCGGAACACAGGTACTCAGTGGTGCCGCAGCAGAAATATTAATGTACCCCACCCCCTACGGAGCCCACTGGATTAAAGAGGGGATGACGAGGGAAACACATCTTTCAGATTGGATTCAATGTGGCGGTAGTGCAGACTTGGGTGATGGCGTTGAAGTTAAATCAGGAATGACTAATAAGGAATTTTATGATGGCCTGCGTGCTCATCGAACGCACATTAGGAGTTGCATGGATTCGAGAGGGTATGCATGGATCGAAACATGCGACCAGCGATGCCTTTGAACTTTATTTTCAGATCAGTCAGAACCCGCACCTACGACGCGGGCAGCTGGCAAGAGAAACTGATTGAGGCGTTTGGAGGCACCCACGACATGATTGGCGGAAAGCTGTCGGGCTTGTATGACGAACAAGGGAATATCAAGCGAGGGATGAGTGCAACAGAGCGTAATGCCTATGACGCGTATAGCGCCGTAGCTATAGTGCCTGCAGCTCCATTCGCCGCAGCTGAAGAATTTCCGCCGGAAGTGTGGAAAGCTATTGGCATTCTTCTTAAAACAGGACAATGATCATGCGTTACTTATTTTTAGGGGCTGCGGCCTCATTATCGCTATCGCTTGTAGGTTGCGGAACACAGGTACTCAGTGGTGCCGCAGCAGAAATATTAATGTACCCCACCCCCTACGGAGCCCACTGGATTAAAGAGGGGATGACGAGGGAAACGCGTTTGCAAGATCTTGCGTCATGTGGAAACAGTAGATCTCTGGGCCCCGGTTTTCCTGATGCTCTTATTCGAGAGGAAACGCTATCGACGGACGCGGCGTCACCTCGCTCCTACAACAAAGATTTAATTGACAACCCACAAGCTGAGGAGAGATTAGGAAAAAAAAGAATGCTCTGCATGCAGGCAAAGGGGTACCGCTGGTTAGACAATTGCGACATTAGTTGCCTGTACCCCTAGCTGGCAAGACAAGTTGATTGAAACATTTGCGGTCACAAAGCAACGCCCAAGGCACCCGCACCACCATCGACCGTGTAGCTGGCCTGCACGGCCCGTTGAGAACAAGCCAATGTGTGCAGCCGAGTCAACTTTGGTCGATACGCTGTGCGTAACAAACATGAGGGTATATGGCAGGCTGCACCACCAGCTGTGCGATCAAGCTGGTACTTTTAACGTTGCCATATCGATAACAAAGCGGTATTTCACATCGCTGTTGAGCATGCGGTCGTATGCCTCGTTCACGTCCTGCATCGGGATGATCTCAATATCAGCCGTGATACCGTGGATACCGCAAAAGTCCAGCATCTCTT
>Ga0209390_10006848_pt1 | contig 14955 bp, 18 predicted proteins | sample BON01_FD_187212 | JGI IMG/M metagenome (GOLD analysis project Ga0209390, IMG submission 187212) | Freshwater microbial communities from Lake Bonney liftoff mats and glacier meltwater in Antarctica - BON-01 (SPAdes) (version 2) | ecosystem: Environmental > Aquatic > Freshwater > Ice > Glacier... | reverse complement strand
CCGTTTCGCCATGTAGATAGTCCAAAAAAGGTGATCCATCCGGAAAGGTTTTTTCAGACCATTCTTTCTCTGCATCTTCCGCGCGCAAGCCATACTTCCAAGGGAAGGTCAGCGTGTCTTTATTCGCACAATAATACTCAACATGGCACTGAGCACAGGCAAACGAGCGCATTTCTTGACGACTGGCGAGCATGTTGGGATCATACGGCGCTTTACGATCCCCCCGCCGCCAGCGTTCGATACTGGGAAAAATCGATGCATCCCCCTCGCCTTTGGCGAGCTTGGCAATCCCGAGCATGAAGCCAGGCCGCGTCACCCGCAGCTTCATGTTTTTAGGATCATGACAGTCAATACAACTGACAGGATGCACATCATCGAGAGCGAAATGGCCTTCCGGCAATTCCTGTCCCTCAAAACCACCCAGCGGGGGCGGATCAAATGGAGCCGCTTCCACTGGACTCGATGCATCCGTGCCATCGGGCATTTCAGAAAGTAATTTGAGCACTTCATGATACGGCTTCTGACTCAATTCTTGGAAACCACGTATCACTGCTTCTCGCTGAAAATCGGAGGCCAGCGCCTCATGATCGGCAGGTAATCCCATCGCTTCGAGCCCTACCTTGCGGTAAAGCACATTAACCGAACCATGACAATGAAGGCAGGCACCCGCTTGCTTGCGTTTGTTGACGCGTTCAGTCACCACCTGATCAAAAAGCATATAGGCATGGCCGCGAGCCTCCCGATAATCGATACTAAAGGCATAACCGGCATACAAGCGCTTGAGCCAGGGATCTTCGTCGAGTTTACTCTGCGGCATCGCACTGCTTCCACCATAGAATTTATCGCCGGCAGTTTGCACATATTGGTCATATTGATGTGGCCAGTTTACTGCCCAGATCGCTGGGTCGGTGCTCGTCTCATCCAGCTTTGCTACTTCCAAATACGGACTGCGAGCATCGCTCTTGTGTTCAAACATCGTGACCAGCACATACAGCACAATGACCGTGCCCAGTGCAACGCCACCAGCGAGCAGACCAAGCCAGATCGGTCGGATAAAACCGAAACAATTCGACGGGGAAGAAGTTCTCACGAGGAGGGGTTGTTTGAGTTTTATTTTCATAACAGTTCGGAAGACAATAGATGTAATGGAATAAACTAGCGCTGAGCATGGCCCGGAGAGGTATGGCAATGGACACAGAGAAGCATTTCACCGCCGGGATCCACCGGTAGCATCTCATGCACAAAATCCTTATGACAATGCAGGCAGGCCTTCTGCGTCACCCGTCGATTACGCGGCTTAATCTGAATAGGGTCTGGATAGAACCCTGTGGTGAAAGCCAAGGAATGAAAAAACCCATTATCAACCTTCGTGACCCACTTACCGACAGGGTGATGACTTAGGTGACAGTCATTACATGTCGCCACCGCATGGTGACTCGATTGCAACCAAGAGTCGTAGTGATCCTGCATCACGTGGCAATTGGCGCAGACCATTGGGTTATTACTCAGATAAGCCGCGCCCTCCCCATAGCCAAAGGTAAAAATCCCTAAACCTGAAAAAACACCGAATAGGAGCACAATAATGACATAGAGAACACTGGAGCTAATCAAAGCAGTGCGAGGTGTCATGCCCATTAATCGTCGGAAGTGCTTCACCGATGAATCACTATGAAATTTGATGCTTAAAAATCAACAGAAATCTTCCAAATATTTAAGACTTCGAAGCTTAACTTTTCTACCTCTTTTGATGCCCTCCCATCTGAAACTCCGAACGATACGGCTTGCTTTGTGCCGTGATAGAGCTGCCTGCTACCAGTTTGCCCTCTGTTTATTTGCACGGATATTCCGCCTCTGACACACTCCACTAAAGACAAGTAAACGCCAAATCCGCGTCCTCAAAAGGGCTTTCCGAGTCATTGATATGTGGGTGTCCTATAAATTCCTAAAAATCATGAAACATTGGGCCAACCCTATCAGCTTGCCGACCCTATCAGCTTGCCCTATCAGCTTGCCGCGAGGATCCTGAGCTTAGAGAGTTCTGCAATAAATGAAATCCTTGACTCACGAACCCGTGGGAACTACCTTTCGAATATGAAATACCAAGAGCGAATCACTATTGATTCATGCATCCGCAGCGGCAAGCCGTGCATTCGAGGCACGCGTATCGCTGTGGCCGACGTTTTTGACTATCTTGGGGGCGGCATGACGGTTCCCGAGATCTTGGATGATTTCCCTGACCTCGCACCCGAAGACATTCAAGCATGTTTCGCCTTTGCCGCTGACCGTGACCGACGCTTAAATTTCGTTTCACATGAAGTTGCTGTTTGACCTATAAGCAGTGGCTATGCAGGGGGCCGAGATGGGGGTCGGGGCCGACGATGCAGAAAAGCACCAGTCCACGCATTCTAACATTTCAGAAGCTACCCACATATTATTCAGGTCAAAAATTATCATTATTTTTTTGTGTATTTGCGTGGACTGACTCCGCTGCGAAGCCCACCTGTTCTCTTTTTCCGACTGGTTGCCGTCGGATCGGCAATTTGATCCCCAAGGGAATCGATGACGATTCACCGTTGAGCAAGTCGACGATTTTGTTTTGTGCGAAAGTGGCTTCCATCTGCTCCACCACATCGTTCATTCCGCAACCTGCCTAGCTGATTGACTCAAGTAACTACTAGATCTAGTGTTTGAGGCCATGTCCTTGAGCGAAAAACGGCCCTATCCGAAGAATTTCGAGGAATTCCTGAACTGGTTTTCAACAGAAGATGAGTGCCTGCACTACCTGGAGAAGATTAGATAGCCTGGTGGAATCCGCTGCCCATCCTGTTCAGGAGAGTCAGGCTGGCGAACTGAAAGGAAGTTGTGGCATTGTCTGGAAGACTGAGAAAATAGACCCAGTTCACCGCCTACCATCTCTGCGCCCCTGCGCCTGTGCGCGAAAATGACAGATCAACAGCCACCCCAATTAATCTCGCGCAGAGGCGCAAAGGCGCAGAGCTTATGGATGTGTATGAATTCGGTAGCTATCAAACTGCTTGGGCTTGGCTACATAAACTGCGTAGCGTCATGATCGGCCAAGGAAGGGAATTACTCAGCAAGCTGCGGAGTCTTTCATCACTGATTATATCCACCCATCGCGGCATGCTGTTTTACCGATTGGTGCAGCAGTCGGTGACGACTCGACCGCTCTCAACAAAGGATCTTTATAGTCCCAAAACACTAGATGTAGGGGGCACTTGAGTGAATCAGCCAGGCAGGATTTGTTTTGTGGTTTGCGAGCGACCGGGTTCCTGCACCAGCCAAATGACAGCGCGCAGCGCATATTCCGAAGTGCGAGAAATCAATTGCATTGCCTAAATTTGGATGTCGGTCTCTGATTTGGCAAGCCCATGTATACTGTCACCCATCGGAATTTGGAGAAAATGAATACGTAGCCTCTACGTTAACCAAGAAAGAGAACAAATATGAAATACTTCTACATACCAATCGCAGCTATTATACTATTTTTCACAGCCTGTAAGGAGAATCACGACACCCATCAAGGAAGTCCTGATAATCACATTGAAACTGGTGAATTGCAGATCACTCTAAACGATGGTCAAAAATGGGAGTTGGACGATCACACCCAGATGATGTTCAAAGCTATGACAGAAAGGGTTGACGCTGGCGGGGATATCAATGCGGTCGGAAAAGGCCTAAAGTCTGATTTAGATAAATTGATTCAAGGATGTACGATGACCGGTGAGGCTCATAATCAGCTCCATGCATTTCTGACACCTTTTATACCTGCTGTTCAAAAACTCTCCACAAATGGCTCAGCCGAGTCGTTGAAGACGGTTGAAGAACTGCTCCAAAAGTATCCCAAATACTTTGAATAGAGAATGGGGTAACGACGCTGTAATAATCTCCAATACGAAAAGTAAGCGCATACTTACAATATTATCGAACAAATCGCTGACAGAGTAGTCAAACTAAGTATGAAAGAATCCAAAGTCACAGTTCAATGGGAAGCGGGCCTCCACCTACGACCAGCGGCAAGATTGGTGAAGATGGGAAAAGACGCCAAATCCTCGATCTTGATCGAATCTGGCAACAAGGTGGCCAACATTAAAAACATTATGTCGATCCTCATGCTCTGCGCGACCATGGGCACCACGCTGACAATCGAAGCCAACGGCGAAGACGAACAGGAAGTCAGCCAAAACATCGAGCAACTCTTTCTAGGTATCGACGCTTAAGCCGCAAAGCACAATGCCGTGGAGATGTGCCCATTTCGGCTTATTTTGGATCGGACACGCTAGAAGCGTGAACTACTTTCCCCCCTTCGCTGGGGGAGACGTGCTTCGCTCTACGATCTAGGCAGGGCACCGCAAGTCGCAATGCCATTGTCACAAGTGAAGCCCTACGCTTCAGTTCGTAACGTGTCCTTAGGCTCAGCCTGCTCGACTGGTGTCGTCGCAGGTTCAGGCGCGTCATTAGCAGCCGTCAGCGGTGCCGAGCGAGGTGCAGCTTGCGGCGGTGCCGATCGAGGCTTCGCTGGGGCAGGTTCGGTATCCATTGCGCTGCGAATATCCTCTTCGATGCCGCTAGTCGCTTTCTTAAATTCGCGCACGGCTTGCCCAAAAGACTTAAACAGTCCTGGTAATCGCTCCGCACCAAATAGGAGCAAAACGGCAAGAAAGATCAGGATGATCTCTGGACCATTGATGTTCTCAAGAAATGCAATTGTATTCATAATGTGTAGGATTGAGACAGTGAATTGATCAAAAAGTTCTCCCCCCATTCAACGAAATAACCCGTATTTCAAGATCGCATAGATTGCGCGCACGCCATCGCGCCAGCCGATCTTTTTGCCCTCATCGTAAGTGCGGCCGTAGTAAGAGATGCCGACTTCGTAGATGCGCACCTTGAGCTTGGAGACTTTCGCCGTCAGCTCCGGCTCCACCCCGAAACGGTTTTCCTCAATGGTGATCTGCTCCAGCACCTCACGGCGGAAGAGCTTATAGCAGCACTCCATGTCCGTCAGGTTCAGATTCGTCATCATGTTGCTCAGCATGGTGAGAAATTTATTGCCCAGCATGTGCCAGTAAAAGACCACCCGGTGCGCGCCCCCGCCCATAAAGCGGGAGCCGAAAACCACATCTGCCTGACCCCGCAAGATCGGGCGCAGCAGCCCCGGCAGCTCTTCAGGGTCGTATTCGAGATCCGCATCCTGAATCGCGACGATATCGCCCGTCGCCTCGGCAAACCCCGTCCGCAGCGCCGCGCCCTTACCTTGATTCACAGTATGGTAGCATTTTTTAAAGATCGGCTCGTTGAATTCCGACTCCAGTAGCTCACGCGTGCCATCCGTCGAGCAATCGTCGACCAAAATAATTTCTTTGACCGACATCCCCTCGACCGCACGCACACGGCTGACGATCTCATGCAGCGTCTCGCGCTCATTGTAGATAGGGATGACGATGGATACTTGCATGATTGAGAATCAATGAGCCAAATGTTCCCGCGCAGAGCAACTGTTAATCCCAATTTGAAAGTGACCCAAACACTACTTGCCTAAATTCACAAACCCCTGAATTGTGTCCCTCCGCCTATGACCTTAGATCATCTCAATCAAACTCTGACTGCATTGCTGGAGGCACGAGTTCGGATATTGATCGCTGGTGGGCTTGCGGTATTGGCCCACGGACACAGCCGAGTGACGCACGACCTAGACATCGTCCTAGCACTCGACCTGAACAATTCGACCCGCGCAATCAACACCCTCACACAGCTCGGCTTCCGCCCGCGTATTCCAGTCAATGCCTTGGATTTCTGCGACCCGAAAAAGCGAGCCGTTTGGGTCGACCAAAAAAATCTGATGGTCTTTTCCATGCTAAACGAGCAGATGGCTGGGTTTGTAATCGATATCTTTGCCACAGAGCCCTTTGACTTTGAGACTGAATGGGCCAACGCAGCCCGCATCAGTCTCCCAGGCTTTCCAAAACATCTACCATTTGTTTCAAAGTCGACACTGCTTGAAATGAAGCGTCAGGCTGGTCGCCCCATCGACCTCGACGACATCAAGCATTTACAGCACATCACATGACCAATACATCCAACACAGACGACCCGTGGCAAGCAGGGAGCTTCGAGGGTTGCCGAATTGCACAAACAAAAGAGGTTTCAGAGCGCCCCCTGATCGAGCGCTTGCGCTGGGCCTGCGAGATGTCTGAAGTCATCCGAAAACGCGATATAGTCGCCGGCCGCACCCCTCCCGCATCCAACGCAGATCGGTATAACTAGCCAACGACCGCAAATGCCTGCGCCCGCCATCTCCATCGTCATCCCCCTCTGCAATGAGGCGGCGACCCTGACGCCACTTTTTGAAAAGATCGCAGAAACGATGGAAGCCCATGCCCTCGGCGACTTTGAAGTCATCTTTATCGACGACGGCAGCACCGACACCTCCTGGACAACCCTGGAAGCGCTCAAAACTGCCCACCCCGAACAAGTCGTGGCAATGCGTTTTCGCCGCAACCACGGCAAAGCCGCCGCGCTCTCTGCCGGATTTGCCAAAGCCAAAGGCGACATCGTCGTCACAATGGATGCCGACCTCCAAGACGAGCCCGCCGAAATCCCCAGCTTCCTCGCCAAACTCGACGAAGGCTACGACTGCGTCTCCGGCTGGAAGCAGCTCCGCCAAGACCCCCTCGCCAAGACCCTCCCCTCCCGCTTTTTCAATGCCGCCACCCGCGCGGCCTCCGGCGTGCAGATCCACGACTTTAACTGCGGCTTCAAGGCCTACCGCGCCGAAGCCGTCCACAGCATCGAACTCTACGGCGAGCTCCACCGCTATATCCCCGTGCTCCTCGCAGCCGAAGGCTTCACCACCACCGAGATCCCCGTCGAGCACCACCGCCGTACCCATGGCGTCTCGAAATACGGCTGGAAACGCCTTTTCAAAGGCGCCCTCGATCTGATCACCGTAGTCGTGCTGACACGCTACCTGAAACGCCCCGGGCACTTTTTCGGCGGCTTCGGACTGCTCAGCGGGATGCTGGGATTCCTCATACTAGCCAGCTTATCCATCGAAAAATTCGTCTTCGGTCACGGCATCGGCCAACGCCCACTCCTACAATTTGGCATCCTCCTCGTGATCTTGGGCGTGCAACTCATTTCGACCGGCCTGATCGGCGAGTTGATCAACTTCAACAGCAAATCACAAAGTCGCAAAATACCAAAGATAACTGAACAGCTCTAATAGATTCTTCAATCATTTCCCAATCAACGTAGCGTGAAGCTTCAGCGAACGTTCACCGCACGCGAACCCTAATACGGCAAATGTTCGCTAAAGCGTCACACTACGACCAATAGCCCAAAAGCTTTAGCCCATCATGCAATTCATCGACATCAAAGCCATCCACGCACACAGCGCGTCCGAAATCGACGCAGCCGTGGCCCAAGTATTTGAACACGGTCGCTACATCAACGGCCCCGAAGTGTACGAGCTCGAAGCCACCCTCGGCCAGTTCCTCGGCGGCTCAAAGCCCCTCCATTGCGTCGCCGTGGCCAGTGGCACGATGGCGCTGGAAGTCGCCCTACGCGCCCTTGGCATCGGCCCCGGAGACGAAGTGATCACTACGCCCTTCACTTGGATCAGCACCGCCGAGACCATTGCCCTCGTCGGCGCCACCCCCGTCTTCGCCGACATTGAGCCCGACACCTATAACATCGATCCCAAAGAGGTCGAAAAGGTCATCACCCAAAAGACCAAGGCCATCATCGCAGTCAACCTCTTCGGCCAGATGGCTGATTACCCCGCCCTCGAAGCCATCGCCGAAAAGCACGGCTTGAAGATCATCGAAGACGCCGCTCAAAGCTTCGGAGCCGAGCAAACCGGTCGTAAAAGTGGCACCATCGGCGCAGTCTCCTGCACCAGCTTCTTCCCCGCCAAGCCACTCGGTGGCTATGGCGACGGAGGGGCCGTCTTCACTGCCGATCCCGCACTTGCCGAAGCCCTCCGCGCCATCACTAACCACGGCTGCAAAGAGCGCGAGTCACACTACATCCTCGGCACCAACGGCCGCTGCGACAGCCTACAAGCCGCCATCATCCAAGCCAAGTTCGCCAACTTCCGCGACGAAGAGATCGCCCTGCGCCAAAAAATCGGCGCACGTTACTCCGAAGCCCTCAAAGACCACGTCGGCACGCCCAAAATCCACCCCGGCAACACCCACATTTACGCCCAATACACCATCCGCCCACGTGACCGCGACAGCCTAGGCGAAGCCCTCAAAGCCGCCGACATCCCCAGCGCCGTCTATTACCGCAAGCCTCTTCACCAGCAAGCCGTCTTCGCCCAACTCCCCTGCACACAGAAGTCCTTCCCCCACACCGAGAAGGCCAGCCGAGAAGTCATCAGCCTGCCCTTTCATCCCTACCTGAGCGAAGTCGATCAGGATAAGATCATTGCCACGATTTTAAATCACACAGGCAGCTAAATATAAACTGTAGGGATGAAACACATATTCGCCCAACTGCGGCAATTCGCGGACTATTCATCTGATCTGGGTCGGGTACTGCGTAACGTGAGTTGGGTCAGTGGCGAGCGTGCGCTGCGACTATTGATAGGGTTAGCCGTGACCAGCGTCCTTGCTCGCTACTTAGGCCCACATGACTTCGGGCTATTAAGTTTGGGTTTGGCTATCGTTGCCATCTTGATGCCTTTCACTGAACTGGGGCTTCAAGGCATAATAATCAAAGCACATGTTGAAGAGCCCGAGCATTCAAATCTAATAACTGGCACGAGCTTTATCATGCGAATTATCGGCGGGTTTGTCACCGTCTTGCTTGCAGTCGGAGCAGCAAAGATACTCTCCGACAAAGACACAAATCTAGTGCCTATAGTCACAGTTCTATCTTTGACAGCACTTTTTCGCAGCACCGATACATTCAAGCATATCTTCGAATCTAGAGTCTACTCCAAGCCGATCATTATAGCCGAATTTTGCAGTGCCATTTCAGCCAATGCATTCAAACTCATCGCAGTAGCGAGCGGAGCTTCACTCCTAACCTTCGCGATGATACATTCAATAGAAGGCATCATCACCGCAGTTGCCATCGTCGCAGTATATCGAAAATACGTAGGTGAACTATCCAAGATACGATTCAGCCTTTCAAAAGCAGTCGAATTACTTAGGAAATGCTGGCCACTAATACTCGCTTCACTTGCCGTCGTTATCTATATGAAGATCGACCAAATAATGCTGGGGGTGATGCTTGATGAAACAAACGTCGGTATTTATGCGATCGCAGCCCGCATCAGTGAAGTCTGGTATTTTGTACCTGGAGTAATGGTGTGGTCGACATTTCCTTTCCTCGTAGAAGCAAAAAAGGAAAATACGGAGTTTTATATCCGCAGATTAATACGACTATTTAGAAGTGTGATATTTCTTGCGGTATCTGTCGCCTTGGCAATCAACCTATTCGGTAGCCCAATGATTAATTTATTGTTCGGCGAACAATTCAATCAAGCATCTGGCGTGCTTTCGATCCATGCTTGGGGCGGTGTTTTTGCTGTCCTAAGTATCGTGACTCGCTACTGGTCGATAAATGAGAATTTACAACACCTTGAAATCATAAGGACTGTCAGTGGTGCCATCATCAACATATTGCTCAACTTATTATTAATTCCGAAATATGGAATCATGGGTGCTGCCTATGCTACATTACTCTCGCACCTTTGGGCGGGTTTCTTATTCGACTTCACTCATCCGGCTACACGCAGGTTACTCTATTATAAAATTCAAGCAGCCATCGTCTGGCGTAAAGTTTAATTTCCCAACGTGACTATCACTTAAAGGATGAGTCTATTTTTTTCCTTACAACTTCCCAAATATTGTAATCGTTGAGGATTTTCCTACGCTCGACTCCGAGCTGATCTACCATCGCTGAATCAATTGGTTCTTTTATAATTTCATTAATGTCTGCGGGAGAACTATCTAATCCAATCACCCGGTAGGTGTCTTCGCTGAAAAATTCACTAATATTCGGACAACCCCAATAGATCGGGATACACCATGACAGATACGCATCTGCCAATTTTTCTGTCCAATAGTTTTGCTGCCTCGAATTCTCAAGAACCATGGTATACTGATAAGGCAATAACCCAGACAATTTACAGTTACTGTTCTCGCCCAGCTCCCCCTTGTAATGGTTGCCGAATCTTATTTTACTATGCCCCCGACCGAATAAGTCCATATTCGAAGCGATTTGGCCGGACGGGAACCATCTTCTACCGTAGAGAGATTTGATAAAATTATTCCGGTGTCTGTGTTTAGCTGAAACGATACAACTGGCAACACGAGATTTGACGGGATACGCCATTTCCATCAACTCGTCGTAGGTTTTCGATAACCACCAAACAACACCACAGTTCCCTTCACTCCATTCCAGAGAATCTCTGAAAGAGTTGGGGCGCGTTTCTTCTATAAAATCAGGCTCCCTCTTAATCAGAATCGACCGAGTTAAATCGACCTCAACGCCTGCTTCTAGCCCTTCAAGCACAATGATCACATCAGCCTCATCCAGATCAGTGACGCCCTTCAAGTCCTTCCAAATGCCTGAACAGCCCGGTGTCTGCCTCCTATATCTCTGAAGGATTTGATCAGGAGACTCTCCCCAATTACAGAAAAAAATTATATTTATCACGTGATTTTTTTGATTCTTTTTAAATCTCGGAAGTCTTTGCGCTCTCCCCTTTTCTTCTTGAGTTTCTCAACCACACTTAGGGTGCTAAACTTGACCCCGTATCTATAGAAATGATTTCTCGGATTGTGCACGATGTCGTCGACGTTCGTATGGTAAAGACCCAAACCGTATGCATTGTGAGATTGAATCAATTTGTTCCCTACGAGTTCTTTTGGGTTGGAGTGCAGGTAGTCGATATCTTTGCACTCTTTAATACCATATGCAGACAGAACTGAGCCTGCCGAGATACAGTAATCTTCGGGCTCAAGTCCAGATGCTTCGATCCATTCGATAAATTCACTGAGGAGTCCTTCGAACCTTGAAAAGAACTTTCGGTTAAAATGATTTAAAAAATGAATACTGTTATCGTTGAAAAAGCATTTGCACAACCGGACTGTTTCCTCGTGCGTATCATTAATATGCGCCGAATGCTTTTGAATCTGATAGATTGCTCGAATTTCGTCCTTTAGAGAGTCGGCCTTTTCCTTCGTCTCTAATTCCATCAAAAAAATGTGTGTGGGTGCCATTCGACGAAAAAAACCTGAGCTCTGATAGCAAAATTTTGCCTTTGCTGCATAGCCTGCGCCCCGCTTTCTCTCCGCCCACTCTTCTTTGAAGTAGAGTTCTCTCATTAAGTTTATCGCACCGGTCGAAGAGATATCTATGGATTTCTCATAGATAATCTTAGAATTTCCTTCAAGTATGCGCCTGACATCCTTGATTCTTCCAAACCTTGTTGCCGACGGGTACAGGACAACAACTCTGGTATTCGGTTTTAGTCTCGCATATTCTAGCGCCGCTCGATCCGCATACTCTCTCCTCAGTCGCCCCCTCCGAATCAGGGACTTGAAAAACTGCCAAGAGCAATCCAGTTGCCCATCTCTCACGTCTGCGCCCTCAAAAAAACCTACCCTCTCCGAATGGACTAGACAAGCCGCCACTCGATGCCCTCCGTTGAGCAGGAACTTGGAATCTTGGATGGCAACCAAGGATTTACCTTTGTCAAACCCGTGGCTTTCAATGTCGTCCAAAAGATGACAAAAGTCTGACTCATACGATTCGAAACTGTTTTTATTAGGATCGTCGTATTCAGTAAATCCATTCCAAATCTTCAGATGATGCCGGTACATCTCAGTATAATAACTGGTATCCCATCGGCGCTTACGTGCGAGACCATAGAGGTATTTAAAAAGCACATCGAATCTGTTCCAATGCAATAATTTGACTGCATCTATCTCGTTTGTTTCTAATTCCATCTAATTCATCCAATCGGTTTGAGGTAGCGTTAATGCATCGCGCAGCCTGAATCAGCCAAAAAGTTTTCCCCAAAAACTGTCTTTTTTACCACCAATGCTTTTGCTTATAAAAATCTCATCGATTTTGATTCGTTTATGGCGTCGGTACCCTTTCTCTTTTAAAAACTCCCTCAAGGCTTTGCTCCTGTAATTATCTTCAATCACTAAAACATCAAAAGTCACTTTGCTGAAATCGATACTTTTCAACACATCCAGTTCACTCCCCTCGACGTCAATTGAGATGTAGTCCACATGGGTAATACCCATCTCGTCAAGGACATCCGCGAGCGGAACACACTCAACCATGACTTTATTTACAGATACGGTCTTTTCATTTCCTGAAATTTCTTGATCGATTCGCTCCAAATGCCGTGAATCATAGTTTTCTATAATTCCACTCAACCCTTTACCGTAGCCTTCGATATCCATAAACTCAAGGGACTCGCTAGAGTGGTGAATAGCCTTGTTTAAACAAACACAATCTCGGTTCTTTGCTAGTTTTTGGAAGCGCGTAGGTGAAGGCTCAACGCATATCCCCGACCAACCCAATTGTTCAAAATAGAGGGTGTTACTTTTATCAACGCCATCATCGGCTCCGACCTCGATGAAAAAACCATCGTCCCGAGTGGGGAAAAATTTTCTCCTCACATACTTATCTTGTCCGTACTGGCTGTAGTATCCGACATCCGCCTTTATATTCTCCATCGTCGTGATTAGTCCTTTTTCGATTAATTCATTTCGAGTTTTGGAATTCATCTTACCCACGTCGATACGAGTCATGTCCCCCCTCACCACACTCTGGACATGATCAATTATGAAACGCTTGTTGGTAGAGTATATATTATAGCCATCACCTTTGGCCAAGCGTGAACCCTTAATTTCAAAGTCCCATGGGGTGTAACCTCGTTCCAAATATTTAAGCAAATACTGCTGACTCCAGACGCTGGGCTGAACGGCAATCCGATACTCCGCTTTCTGCTGTAATTTTATAATATCATAGCTACTTCTTTCATTCACTATCTCGTTTCTTGCCCGTGAGATACCAGCCGACAGGCCGAATCGTCCAAACTTATCATCACTCAAGCAAAAATCCATGCATTCTTGCAACAGCTCCAGGTCAACATGATCTACCAATATTTGATCTTCCAACCAATAGATGAAGTATTCTTCCCCAATCTTTTCGAAAAATCGCCTCAAATCGCCCGCCCACATCTTCGCCCCACCCGTTTGCCGCCCCAACGACACAAAGCTGATATTGGAATCGAGTTGAAATTTTGGTTTCTCGTAGCCAATCAGAACCACTTCCTGCGTGGCGTCTCCCCAGAATTTATTAAACAGGTATTGCCATCTTTCAACGAGATGGATGTGGCTGTTACAAGTGGAAAGGTATATTTTCATCGCTGCTGGCAGTAGTCGGGTTTTACTTACTTTCGTTGATCGATACAACTAAACTTAAATCAAATGGCGAATCCATCTCTTAGTCACGAATTAAAGGCTAATCGATCACAACAAATCATGAACTGTGGTTCAAATTTCACTACCCCGCTGGCATCCGTAATTCTCCCCGCTTACAACGCGTCCGCCACAATTGCTGAAACTATACAGAGCGTCTTGGCGCAGGATTTCGAAGATTTTGAGCTGATTGTCATCAATGATGGATCCACCGACGAAACGGACAACCTGATTCGGTCTTTTAGCGATCATCGGATCGTGTATCAGAACAGAAGCCATCACGGACTAGTCAACACCTTAAACCACGGTATCGCGACGAGCCGCGGCAAATTTATACTTAGAATTGATGCCGACGACGTCGCCTATCGAAAGAGGTTCAGCAAGCAGATTGCTTATCTTGAGCAAAACCCCTCTGTAGGCATCCTCGGCACACAGGCAGTTGCCATCGATATGTCAGGTGAACAAATTGGAATAGGTCGCAAGCCTCTTGGTTGGCAGGCTGTCATAAATTACAGTCGCTTTGCATGTCCAGTGCTACATCCGACCTACTGCGTTCGAAGGGAAGTATTTATTAAATTAAATGGCTACCGCGACCTGCCTTCCGAGGATTATGACTTTCTCCTGCGCGCATTAGAGATGGGCGTTCAGATTGAGAACTTACCTGAGCCGCTCATAAAATATCGTGTTTCCGGAGAGGGTATAAGCTCCGGCAATCCGGAGAAAATGGAAATAGCCACGCGCCTACTTCAAAAAATGCACCGTAACAGGCTATTAGGAGAAGATGAACAGCCTACCCTTGACCGGCTTCTCGCACTTGAACGTAAAACGAGCCCGTGGTTTCGCCGAGTCATTGGCCTGCGAAATCGGCTCATCGAGGAGTCAAAGAGGAGGAATGGCTTGAGAGGAATTCTAGTAGAGTGCGAAATTGCGGCGATATCATTACTCCACCCCGCCGTACTAAGGAGTAGCTACCGTCTTTACCAAGCAAGGAAATACCTCCCACGCGAACCGATCAATCTAGACGGCGATGAATGAAGTCAGAGGATGTCTTTCCCAGCGCACCCCAAGCTAGGTGCTCTGGGAAAGGTAAGATCTCTGCATTTTCAATCTGGGAGATCATTGCTCGTAGCATCGATCTCGAGTCAGCAGGTTCGCACCATCCAGAATAGTTCGCAGGGAACCAACTTTCTGCGTCGCCCGTTCGTGTCACTACAATCGGCTTACCTAATGCTAAATATTCCGCTAGACGTGCAGACTGTGAATACCGAACCTGAAGACTCTGGCGATAAGGAATGAGCAAACAATCACAAGCAGATGCCCAACGCGGTAAATCTGATTGGTGTAGCATACCTAGACCCTACTCGAAAAGCAATTTTAGTAGAATATTTTCCTGATTTAGGGTGTTGATCTCTACTTTTGGAGTAATGTGGATTGCTTTAAACAGCGTTAGTTAATCTTTTAGCACTTCCATGGCTCA
>Ga0209390_10006843_pt1 | contig 14972 bp, 6 predicted proteins | sample BON01_FD_187212 | JGI IMG/M metagenome (GOLD analysis project Ga0209390, IMG submission 187212) | Freshwater microbial communities from Lake Bonney liftoff mats and glacier meltwater in Antarctica - BON-01 (SPAdes) (version 2) | ecosystem: Environmental > Aquatic > Freshwater > Ice > Glacier... | reverse complement strand
GTAGTTAGAGTACGATACACCCGAACGTAGTCGTATCATCATATCGACCGTGTCGATCTTGGCTACGTTCGAAACATCTTCGAGAAGGTTAAAATGGGTGGGACTGATGCCCCATACATTCGAAGGAGCCATAGAGTCGCATTTGAATCCCATACTGCCCAGAAATGTGCTGTGAAGATACAGAAGCTCTCGCACACGATGGTGCAGTGCACCGTTGTACAGGATATGTGTAATGTCTCTTGTGCATTCGGAGAAAATGTCGTAGTCCTCCAAGGCAACGATGGGCTTCAACTTACAAAAAATTCGATGTACCGAACATTTTCCATCAACCTTTTGGGCAACGGAACATGGGCACTGCTGGTTCATGTTGCCTACCGTGCGCTGGCCTGGGTCAAGAAAAAGCACATCCTCAAAACTTATTGCCGACCTGCTTTCGGTATCAATGTCGACGTTTTGCCACACAGAGCTTGTGGACAGTTGCGACCTGCGAGCAGGAGCATTGTGTTGCTTGGTTTCGCAAAACGCCGAAGCTTTTGACACATATCTTTCGTCATACAGGCCGTGCAATGGGTTGTTGTCGGCATACCGCATGATCCTACGAATGAGATCGTTGCGCGACATTTGTAACGTAGCGTTACTGTTGTTTTGCATCGACATGTTAAATGGTTTCCATTCGTTGCCCCGTTGAACATACCCCAAAAGGAATTCTAGTGTTTGGCGGCGACCCAATGGCGTGTTGTCAGAGTTAGTAGATTCTGTGTTGGTTTCGATATCGCCCGGGTCGTCGTATTCGACAGTAGCGTGCGTTTGAATGTTTGTTCGCATAATCGACTGACACTGTTCCATTATGGACAGCGCATCGACGGAACGTGTAAACGGGAATTTGTACTGTTGCGAACTCGACTCGTCCTGCTGCTGTTTGCTATACGCAATCGAACCCAACACGTTGAAGGAGACGTCCGAATCAATCGCGGCGAAAGCGTCCTCGTTGTACCGCATAGTAGAGTTTTGGAAGGGGTCGGTCGAAAATTGGGTGATAACCTGTGTATTTCAAGTCCTCTTGTTATTACAAATATGGACGACCATCGACGAAACCAAGAGAGTCCTAACATCATGTGTTGATACAGACGCACATCAAAACGGCAGCATGCGTTTTTAATGAGCGTCCATGGCTATATGTATATAGGCACCTGTTTTCTCTCACACAAGAGACAACGAGATGCTGAGCATTATGCAGGACAAAATGAAACGGTCAGCATCAAAACCAGACAATGGCACGCACCAAGTGGCATACGCTGGGTCTATTTGTGCACCTACATGTGTACCCATTGCAAATCTGTCGGCACGAGAATCGTTGGTACTTACCAACGCTCTGCGGCTATTGTCTCTTGTCTTTGACACTTTGAAAATAGACAAAAATTGCGGACTCGATACGGTGTACGAGTACCTCGAGTATTCCTCGTCGATCAAAAACGACGAGGAAAACCCCTTGTACGTTGCACTGTGCGAGGCGCTGGCCGAGAAATAAAATACGCACCGAGCTATTGTAAAGAACGTCTACTTGGATGGTGTTTATGCTCTGCATCAACATCATGAGAAGTTCCGACCCAGAGATTTCAAAATTGATTTCGGGGATGGCGGGTTCAAACGTGCTCTCGCCCGGCAAACATTTTCCTGCCACTGCGCAGCACTCTCGCCACAAGGTCCCCGGCTTGCAGCCGTAGTTCATGATGTTGGTGAAATTGCTCTGGATTTTCTCGATTTTTTCGCGAATCTTGGCGGCAACCATCACGTTGAGCGCGTTTGGACTGCTCACAATGTTTTTCTTAGCATAGGCCATCAGCCCGATCCGAGTTTCTGTGCCGCACGTTTTTTGGAAAAATCCAGACCCCTCGACGTCTTCGGCATATCGATCGTATACCATACTTCCTTCGCATGGCAATTCGAACTCTCTTGATGTTCCCGACGCGTTTCGCGAATACATCATAGGCTCAAGCACCATGTTGGTATCAGTTGGAGCAAAAAAAACGTGATCGTATGCTCCCATAAAAATGCAATCCATGTGCTGGTGCAAAAGGTCACCTTCGCCAGTGATTAGATTCAGGTCCAGTTTATTCACAATGTTACTGATCTTTGTAGCACTCAGCTCCCGGTCCACGCTTGCGAAAAAGCTGCTGGCACATTCTTTCACGCGGCTGTATTTCTCCAGGACAACCGTTTCCTTCACAGTATTCAGGGTAATGTCTCCGGATGTCACCTGGAAAAGCTCCACAATGTTGCGCTGTATGGATTGCTCGTACGCCAGCGTGGTCATGGGTATTTTGCACTCGCTTCCAGTTTCGTCCCCGCAGAACCCTTCAATGTCATCTTGCAGCTGACAGATGCGCACCCCCGGATCGCTCGCAAAAACGGCGGAAGACAGGAACTCACACGCGTCCGTGTGTCGCTGCACATTCACATCTTCCACCTGTGTGTATTGAAAGTATGCGAAGATGGAAACCTCTGTCGATTCCGAAAAGGTGCTACTTTCAGGCAGCGCCAACGACCTGCTTTGTTCGAGAGCATTCATGTGCGAAAAAGACAGGACCATGCACGCCTCGATCCTGTTTCGGGTAGGGCCATTTCGCAAACACGAATGCACAGGTCCATTCACATCTTCACGCAGATACAGCTCTGCATCCGCTTGAATCACCTTCATGTTGCCGCTTGTAATAAACGCACTGTCCTGCACAATGTGCTTGATCAGCTCCGGTTCGTACGCTCCAAATATTCCCTCGTCCCATTTTTTGGCGTTGAAATTTTCTCGGCAGCGAGTGAGCACTGCGAGCGGAGACACACTGTGTTTGGTAAAGTGTGAGTTGAACTGGGGGAGGTAAACACGCTGTCGCTCTCGTAAACAGTCGGCCTCGTTTGTCCTAGAGATGCAATCGATGTAGTCTTGTCCGGCGGAATGCAGGTCGTCAGCAAGCTCCTCTAGCGAGAAAGGGTTGTACACAAAAACGGTGTCGCCCTCCATGTTGACGTGTTTCTGGATACCGGTGCACCAAAACGCCCCGTCTTTTATGCGCGAGTTGCGCACCCGACTCTGCACACGGAACGGCGTATCACCGCATGCACATGACAGCACAAAGGCAAAGTCGGTACTCGCCGGACGACACTTGTCGCTCTCGACAAGACTGCACAGACGCGCTAGCGCATAGATGACGCCGAGCGAAAAATCGACAAGAGCATTCATGTTGATAATGAGCATGATGCGCTGCATACTGCTCGCCAACAGTATGGTGAGGGCCATATCGAATTGGAATTTTGAGGGAATTACGCTTTGCTTGTTGATGTTCATGGTGGTGTACGTATCGCCAATTGCGCCTGACGTAATGCGGTCGCGTACAATACTCTCGTCGTTCTGTGGCTGTGCACTTTCGGCGTACTCATTGTCGATGCTGCAAAAATCCGTGTCGCCAATGTTGTGGTTGACAATCTTGATGTACCCGCCGGTGAATTCGGCGAAACGCGTCAGGGCGCACATGATAAAGCGAGTGTTGCGGTAAAAAAACATGAGCACCCCCAACAGGATCTGGTGGACGGTTTGCGTGACAGCTGACACGATGGCCGTGTTTTGCAGCTTAGTTCCTGGGGAAAAAATTTGCCTCACAATATAGGTGCTGCTGCCCAAGTCCTTGACAGAAAAACCCTGACTATTGCCAATCACTGAGGTGTAAATCGTCATGATCAGCGCGGGGAAAAACGCAGCCAACACGGCAGACAGGTCCTTGTTCTCGCACATGTTAGTGTTGAAAATGTTTGAAATTCCCTCCAGGTTGATGGGCTCCCGACGGGATCCTTGCAGCTCGGCAATCTGCATGATGGACATGGCAATCTCCACCGCCGCAAACCACAGCGCGTTTCCCTGGTAAATCGCAATTTCGCGGTACTCTTTTGCCATGGTGCCCATAACACAAAACACATTGTTTGGATTGACCACAGTCCCGACACAGTTGACCATTGCACACTTTTGGGCCATGGTGCAAAAGTTTTTCAGCTTTCGCCCGTTGCACGACTGGCACGACATGTAGTTGCATTCAGCGTTGATTGTAGTTTGGACCATTACGGCGAGTCCGTTTGACTTTACAATGTTGATGGCAAGTTCTGCGGGGATTGTGTTTTCGAGGCGAAATTCGGCGGCGCCTTCTTTGCTCGGCAGCCAGAATACATACTGCATAATCCAGTTTTCGGTGTCTGTTTTGCGCATAGTGTTGGTCTCAAGCAGCGTGTACATGATGGTGCTATCGACTTGTGTGTTCAGTGCCATGATGATGCTACGGTATATTCTCTTGGTCGTGCTGCGGCCCTCGTAATCCGACGTCTGAGACTTGGAGGTCCACAGCAGTTCGATTCCCGAGTTTCCCGAGTTCATGCTGTTTCGTTGCGTGACAGTAAAGTTGACACGATTGTTGGTGTCAAAGTCAAACACAATGCGCTCAAGCCCCGTTCTTTGCAGAAGAAAAATGCTGTTGTGGTCTTGGCTAACCAGTATTTGTTCTGTCCTGGTGTCCGACAGTGTGGAGAGCAGATTCCACACCGTGTTAGGGCGAGACTTTCCAGAATCGCTCTTTGCTGCGTACATGGTGCATTCGTGCTCTCGGATCGACTCGTCGTTCCGATTTCTCTTGCGCACCAACCGCATTTCCAACTCGGCTTCGCAGGTGAAGAGCTGGGTGCTTCCAGGCACACGGTACTGGATGTATGTATAGTACATGGCCAGAATCGTGTACGGAACAAAGTCGTCCATGATTTCACGGTCAGGCTGTTGCCCTGGCAGAATCACGATTTTGTAAAAGTAGCCCGAAAATGACGAGGTGCTGTCCCCGTTCTCGAGGAAAGTATATGGAATACTAGCATCTACCGTGGGCTGGCAGTTTGCAGCTACGCTGGAGGAGAGTTCGGCGCACACCGAGTCGGACTTGATTCGATCACTCCGAATGATCGAGTCGGTAAGCACCTCACCCCGAGAGTCAACCACAATTTCGAGAATCGTGTTGCTCTGTGACAATTTCTCGAGATACACCACTACGACGGCACCCTGTGTCATTGCATCCATTGGGACAAGAAATATTTCCTGCACCACATATTTCTCGGCAATATTATCGTCTTCGGGGATTCCCAGCGTCGTCGTCGTGTCAAGCATCTTCTGTGACACCAAAACAATCCCAAATGTAGTGTCCGAGTAGCAGAAAAAATACATGCTCCACGGCAAAAACTGCCCGCGACTCCCACTTTGCAAGGGCCGCCCCAACACGACAATGTAGCGGTCGCACTGGTCTCCCCGCGCGGGATACTCTTGCACCGCGAGAGGCTCAAAGATTTCGTTAAGCCCCGGGATCTTGGCCTGCCAAGCCGGAATGAAACTCATCAGATCGCCGCGCAGAGCGCCGCGGTTCGGACGCAGCACACCGTGTTTTTCAGACTCGAACATTGCAATTTCTCGCCCGCATTTCGTCTGGCAGGTGGGCAGAAACGCACATTTTTTGAAAAACGAAATGGGGCGTGGCACAATCGTTACCACTTCCAGACTGGTGTCATATTCAGTACATGTCGTCGTGTCTGTCCTGTCAATCTGCATAACTTTCATGAGATACAGGGGCACGTCGGAAGCCGCCACCAGCGCTTTGTCCATATGAAAAATGCACTGCAACGGAATCTCCAAGAGCACGTTGCGAAACTGCTTGATCAGGATTGAGCACTGCTTGTTCAGGACGCCCGCGCCCTGTATAAACATAAAAAGCTCGGGCCTCAAGGTCGCCGGTAGCTTGTACATGCACTTTTGCTCGAAGAAGTCGAGATTCGTGTTCAAAACGCGCGGGTCTATGTTGCAAATACACTCGGTAAGAGCGCTGAGAGTCACCACCGACGACACAACCTGGACTATTGCGTAAATGCCTTCGAAAACTGCCGCGCACGTGTGGAAAACAGCCATCCCAAGAGGGGACGCAGCATCTCCTGTGAGGAGCGCATACTCCTGACAAATCTTGTATTGTGACCCCAGTGGTCCTGATTTCAGAGTTCCCGTCGCAATCGAATCGAAAATCAGGTTGCTAAAAGCGAAGAACACAAACTCCTTTTCCTGTGAGCCCAGAAATTGGTTCTCCAGCTGCTGTATAATGTACTTGAGAAAAATCTCGTCCACAAAAAACGACAGCGAGTAAAACGACGTCGTCATCACAGTGAGCAGCACCGACATTCCCGCAAACACTCCTCTAGACACTGCTCGGATGATTCCGTCTTTGTACCCAGAGTCGGGACCAGCCATTACCACAATAGAGTTGGTCGCCCAGTTCTGGAGGTCGGTCTCGAACCCGAAAAGAACGCCGAAATAGCGCACCGTCGCGTAGGTAAGAGAATCAAACGAGCGGTCCATGCGCACGAACATGTCCTGCAAGTGGTAGGTCGATAGCGGATGGTACTTGCAATTGTCCAGAGCGTAGTGGTTCATTTTCCGCCCGTTGCACAGCTTTTCTTTAGAAATAATTCCTTCGATGATTCCAAATACGTTGAGCATGTACGAGTTGGTCAGAAGCAACACGGCCTTCAGCGACAGTTGCGTCGTCAAAGCAATGTACGTACCATACGCTGGTACTACCGAATCCGACGAACACAGCAAGCTGTACTTGCTGTCTGCTAGAGTGGAAAACTTTCGCAGCCACATGACGTCGCGTCGAACTTCGTAGGTTTGAAGATTGATAAAATAATGCACGCTGCTCGACTGCATCGGGGGCGCGGTGTCAGGCCACGCTGTCGTGTTCATACCGGCGACATGAAGGAACTCCCCAATAGGCCCGCGCTTGATCGTAAGAATCATGTTCATGTCGTTCAGATACGTTATGTCTTCAATAAAGAGATTGATAGGCGAATTCGACGATTTCAGGTTGCAGACGTTTCGCAGGTGCCAGAAAGCATCGTTTTCCGACATCAGGATCTCCACCGTGGTGTTCTGAGTGCACGCCCGCACCACACGTTCCGAGGTTTCCATGCGTACTCCCATGCGAATGTCCTGCGAGCACCTCGACAGCGGCTGTGTATAGAAAATGCGCGGAGTTTTGTAGCACGTCGTGCACTCGATCGCCAAAATCGTGCCGACCTTGTTTTCGCTCGAGCATTCGTTCAGCGTGCTGCGGAGTGGCAATAAGTTTGGATTGACGCCATACAATATACCTGTGCGGGTCTGTGCTGCTGGGTTGCGAGAGCCAAACACGTCCATTGTGTCATGCGGAATCACAATTCCTCCGTGCACGGCCTGCGCCTTTTCCAAGAACGAAGCACGAAGCGACGGAATGTTTGATAGCGTGTCCATGATCCGGTACTGCGAATGCACGTCAGATGTCAACGTTTGCACCGTGCTGGTGAAAATGCACTTGGTTCCGTCCAATTCACACTTTTGCGTGAGCATCTGATTCCCTGCGAAAATGTACGGTTGGCCAGATGCCAGCATCGTGGGCACAGGGTAGTCGGTGTGTATGTTCCACTCCTGTTGCGCCGACTCTTGCAAGGGCACGACCTGGTTTGCACAAAACTCGACTCCTCCTGTGCAAGTCTGGGCGCTTGCGGCGGGAAGCAGAACGGAAGAGGTGAACTTCGAAAACGTGCACTGGTAGTTGAGATCGGACGTCTGCTGTTCAGTTGCGGCAATGCCATATTTCTGCAACGTAGTGAAGTCGCTCGACCTCAGGCTACTTTTCATGATGATTTCTTGTCCGTCAATCTTGTCCACCGTTGTCGAAACGCAGTTTGAGTTTGCTATGTACACGCCGTCGATGAGGGTTTTTTGGTTGTAGAGTGTAATGGGCGTGGTGGCGGCTCCTTTTTGGTGCAGTCCCACGCAGTACGGGAAACACGTCTGGTAGATCGAGTTTCGAATGCACTGTACTTTCAGTTTTACGTCACGCCCTGCCGAGGGTGTGGGACAGAGCGGCATGACATAGATTAGTGCGTCGACGTTGTTACACTTTCTTGGGTCCAACTCGCACTCGCGAAACGACGAGAACCGGTCAGCGCGGCCTGTGTCTTGGTTCACGTCGGAAGTCTGTGAAGGAAACGTAATAGGCTCCACGGAAATCCTCAGGTATTCGCATCGCAGAAGCATGCGGTTGGTGTTGGTTTCAAACTGGATTGGGATATTTGTGTCAATGCTGCTAAGTTCGTCCTCATTTACGATGCCGTTGAAAAGTGCGGCGCTACACGAAATTGTTACTCCTCCCACAACGTTGTTGTCACACCGACACCCCAAGATGCTAGTTCTCAGATCTCCTGTGACGTCCGTCGCCAAGATGTTAGAAGCAAAGTCGATAGACGCAAAGCCGTGCTTGGTGTCCATCGACCGTGATCCGAAAGCATTCGACACCCGCAACACCTCCTCCACCGTCTGCGCTTTCATGAAAATCACACCATTCCCATCTGTAATTGCCATGAGCGACTCGCTCACGGGCAGAATCCGTGTAGTGTTGTGCGAGAAGAAGCTCGTGACATTGACGCCAAATAGTTTTCCCGTGTTTCTTTGCGACATCTTGCAGTTCTGGATGCTGTCGGCGTCGCGGTCGAGGAAAAACGACAGCACAAGCAGGTGTGCGATATTGACCCAGTTGTCCACCAGAGCCCCCATGGACTCGACAGCGCGCAAAGCATACCGGAACAACGGGAAAAGATCGGGGACACATAGTGCCGTCGACAGCTCCAGCTGGTGTGCACACCGACACCGCAATTGCGTAATATCCCACGTCGTGTAGCCGCCGGACAACACGATGTTGATCATGTTGTGTGCAATGACATTGATGTGCTCGTCGTAGATAGGATAGAAAATCAACCCAATAAAAGATGCTGCTGTCGGGCACAGTGAAGACGCGAGCGTGTGAAAACTGGTGAACACTGTTTTTAAGGTGGTAGTGCTGGCAATTAACTCAATGTCCCGGAAGTCGTTATCGAAACACCGGTGGCTGAGCGTGGAAAACATATTCGTGTCCATGGCCCGCATATCCGCAACAACACGATCGTACTGGCACTCTTTGAAGTTGACGGTCATCCATTTGGATACGGCCACTCCGACGGTGATGAAGAGGTTGCCAAACTCGGAAACCATAGAGATGAGATTTTTGCGATTGGCCTCGTCGTCCACGAGCAACGAAACGATTTCCATGATACCTCCGGCCACCGTGTCAATCACCCAGTTGTAGCACGGACTGACAAGTTCAAACACAATCTTGAAAATCCAGCTACCCTTGCGAATGTATTGGAAGTAGTCTGACTTGATGAGAAACCCGTCGTAAAAGTCAATCACCCCTTTCAGAACCGAGTCCGAGTTGGAAGAAATGAAACTGAGGAAAATCACCAGGAAAATAAAGGGAAGCAACACGAGAAGCTTCTGCACAAGCAGCATCGCAAAATCAAGAACGATCGTAAAAGTGTTTACGATAATGTTGATAATCGTCTCAATCACTAGGGGAAGGATCTTCCCGTCATGCTTAATTGGACCCTGCTTCCCGGTGCAAACAATCATGTACAGAGGAGTTGCGATAACGACGCTGATGATGTTCACAACTTTAACTCCGAGGAACAGAGCAAAGTATACCAGACATATCATGAACACGTCGTCGTACGCCTCCACTGGACGCATCGCTGCTACCTCTCGTCCAGAAGCAGTGAGTTTTCTTTTATATACCAGAACGGTGTACGCTGGGCATAAACTGCAACGTGCCCGTCCACACGGTGTTCTATTCACGAGATTTTGCCGGCGAAACACGCGAAACCCCGGTTTTATTTCAGGGGCCTTGCACGAGAAAACTCTGGAAATGTTTGCACACGATGCGGGCAAAAAAAATCATGTCTATGCGGTTTATCCTATATATAAGCCACGTGAAGCCCCTGGCATACATGCTAACTTTGTGCAAAACAAGCTTGAAATATGTCGTGTTTACCACCTTCGTTTTCAGTGTGCTGTGTTTATTTGTTGGAAACTGGACACCGAGTAACAATTTCTGCATGGCCAGCCCGTGGAAATACGTCGGCCCGATGCAGCAGACTTTCCAGTACTCTCAACCTCCCAGCTCTGTGGTCGGGCCAATGGGGTCTGTTATTATGTGGATCATCGTAACAGGGTTTTTCCTGCTTTTTGTTTCCTGCTTTTTCGGGGGAGTGTGCATTATCGTGCCCGACCACAGTTTGGATATAAAATACACTTCATTTGCCGCCGTGCACGCCCTGTTGTATTCCGCATGGGCGGTGTACGGAATGGTTCTGTTTTTCGGAACAACGATTCCAGAGACATGTATTAACTATGATCACGGAAACAATCTTGCTTACATTTTGCTGGGATTCATGGCCTATTACAATCTTGCACTCGTCCCTGTAATCTTATTCACCGTCACACGTCTTTATTGGTCGAGACATTGCTGATGTCAGGCGCATCGACGTGTTGCCGTCGTTTACTATACAGTCACGAGTGAACGGGAAGATAATAGTGATTACAGTTTACAATACTCAAATGCATAGCCGTACACATAAAATGTCAGCATGAGGGTGGGGTCTCGTCGACTTTCAGTTCCTGGGCGCAAGGTCAAGATTTTACAAACGTCCCACGTGCAAGCGTTTTACGCCAATGTTGCAACGAGCAGTGCCGGGCGCATTTTACATGCTGCCGGGATTTTCTTCCTATATAAGCCCATGCATGCTCTTCGCTCGCTGCTCTTCGGTGATGTCAGATTCGTACAAGAAAAACGCACTGTACTTGTACATTGTGTATACCTCAATGCTCTTCGCTGCCATCAGCATTTTCGCCATCAACTGGGACAAGAGTGTGAATTTCTGCTCGCAGCCCACCTACAGTCTGAAAACCCCCAAAGCCTGTGCAGTAACGGGAAAACCCGTTGACTGCACCTGGTTCGAACACGTAGTAGACGATGCCGACGATATGCTCCTGTCGTCGGGGCAATATGTAACATGGGTCTCTGTGTTTGGCTACAACTGTCTGGTCGTTGCGCTCATCACAAGCGTTTTTGGGTACGCACAACGTGAGATCCCTGCACACGACACCGACTATTTCCTGTACGTGCTGCTCGTCGAGGTACTGCTGTACTCGTTGTGGGCAGTATACGGAATTACGATTTCGTTCAGTTCGCGATTCCCACAGGAGTGTGCACATTACAAACTCGGCAACAACTTGATGTGGATTATTGTTCGCTTCTTCTCGGTCTACAATTTGGTGTTGGTGCCATTCATGCTGTACAATTTGGACTGGCTGTGGAGACAGAATTCTGTGCAAGATATACAGTGTGCTGTGTATGATGAGCAGCCGGCAGAAGAGCACGAGTGAACAAAAATCGAACTCTCTACAAAAACTGATATGATAGACACATCTGCCCAGCCGTGTCCTGTAGCATTGAGAATTTAAAACTAGAACAAAAGTAAATGGGTCGTGTCCACGGTATTTCTCATTTCCTCGTGCATATATTCTATTTCGGGTGAATTTTTTCGCGCCCATGAAACCCTATTTTTGGCGACTAGTCCATTTTGGGATATTTTGGGGTGAAATTGTCTATAAATATCCAGCGTGGTATCACATTCAGGTATCACCGGTACCTGCCACGATTTCGGTATATCACTGGTACGTGTGCATGCCGTGCTGCTGTGCCGGAAAACATGATAAGACAACACTACGATATATATTACCGAGACTTTGTTTTCGCCTATGTCGTAGCATATTATAATACTTGTAGCTACGCAATGGTATTGCAATTATTATATCTGTGTGCCTTGTATTGACTCAGCCTGCGATCTGCAGCGATGGAGGGTTACATCGGAGTCTTGAATGTTCTCAACGTCTTCAAAAGCTGCATTCTTGATTGCAATGAGAAGTTAGTGATGTGCGTAAATGCTTTGAACAAGGACAAGGGCCATTCTACTAAAGACAAGTCGAGGAAGGTGGCTTCCAATGTGGTGTCGGATGACGATGATAAGAAGAGCATGGCGATGAAAGCGGCCGCCGTTTATGTCAAGAAAAATACCAGTACCAAGCAGTCGGATATGGGCAGCGACAGCGACAGCGACGCTGACTTTCAGCCACCGTCCACCAAGGCTGTCAAGTCGAAGAAAGTTTTGTTGAAAAACACCGACGAGCAATCCAAGACGAGTGATGATGCTGTGGAATCCAAGCCTGCCTCCAAGGTCAAGGGCATGTTGGTTATGGGAAAAGCCGTGGGCAATGAGAATGAGATGAACACTACAAGCGACGTAGAGACGCAGGTCACTTCCCCTAAAAAAGAAAACTCCTTTATCAAATGTAATGATAAGGCAAAGGGGAAGCAGGTCGACAGCGACAATGAGATTGAAAATGAAAGCGACAGTCAGCTCAAGAAAAAAGACAAGCGCAAGCGTCGTGACAAGGCGCCTTTGAGTGGAAAAGGAAACAAAAAATCTGCCCAGGAAAAGAACGACGGCAAGGGCAGCTACGGTGAAGGCGGTAGTTCGTATAGGGATGCCAAAAAAGTCGGGAGTGATAATGAGGTAGAAAGCGAGAACGAGGACGATTTTCAAAGAATCAAAAAGAGCAAGATCAATGGAGAACTGTCAAAGAAGGAGAGTGCTCCTCTAGGACTGCCCATTCACGTTTCGACATTGAATAGGGAGAATGGGTTTCCTGCCGACAGCGACAGTGAGATCAGTGACGATGAAGTTGTATTGGCCGTTTCATAGACACGACATTTTTCCGTTGGAGATTTGTTTACTCGTAACATGCTTAAGCGTGTATGCAATGTCAGCACCGCTGGTCTATGTATCAAGTCCCATGTCCATGCATAAGCAAGTTTCAAATTTCCATGCATCCTGATTCATTGTTATTCATTTAATAAATACGATTCAAAACTCGGCGGCGTGATATTTCTTAGTATCAGATTGTTGATGCGTTTTCTGACGGGGGATTACAAGTGTTTTTGAAAAGCATGAAACAAAGGCGTTGACGCCCGACTCGGTCTTGCGAGTTCAAATGAGTTGATCTACGCCAACAGGGGAGAGTCGGAAAAAGTTTGCCGCATTCGTCGCCTGGATGTTTTTACACTGGAGGAGTTCATAGAGACACGTAGTGAGCATGCACGCCTCAATGCGGATATGCTTCCATTCGCCGCTTACAAATGACGTGTATGTGTAATCAGTGTCGACGGGAAATCCCTGCGTTAGATTGAAACTCTCCAACACGTCTCCAAGTGTATACGAAAGGCTCGTGAGAATGTCTTTGTACACGACGATGTCAATTTGGCAGATGTAAATCTCGACAGGAATTATTACATAGCAGTCAATGATTGTGGTGCATGCGTCGGTTCGCTGTAGCGTGCCTTCACACAACACAAAATCGTTCTTGTAATATCTGCTAATGTGTATATTTACGTCGGTGGAGCTCTGCTGCCAGAATGGGCAACCCTGATTTTCCACAAGATGGTCGGGCAGCGTCAGTCGCTTTTCCCTGTCAAGAGCTTGGACCCTGATTCCCAGGACTCGCTCAAAGGTTTTCAGGGTGTCGGCACGCTGCTTCTGGCTGTGCATTTCGTCTTGTAAATAGCACGGGTGTGTGAGTGGGCAAAATTCAGTCACGTGTTGGTGATAAACATCGCGCAACGCCCCTATGTCGATAAAGTTCTCATACACTTTGCACCCACGGCTTGTGCACAGACTTTCGGTTGGTGTAGAAGACATGCAGTCCTTCAAACAGGAGGTGCGGCGAATCTCCTGTTCTATTTTCAGAGTATCCACTTTACGAAACAATATTTATTTTTGCCAGGGAGATGCATTCAACACTCAGGTAGATATAGTCAAGGACAACCATTGAGAAATATCAGAAACAAGAAACATATGTACGTATAAGTATATGGCCTGAGACACTCGCGCTTGCCTGAAATCTTTCTTTTCTCAACGGTTATTTTTTGACCCTATGAATCAGAATCTTGTGTCTAGTATCGATATGCCTTCGAGCATTTTTGGAGAGCCTGTCAAACTTGACGCACCTGACAACCTTGCGAGAAAAAAAATTCACGACAATTGCATTTGCTCGTAACGAGGACAGTGTTATTTTAGGCGAAAATGTTTCGAAAATTGCCTTTGCTCGTGGTATTTCGGTCGATTCTGTCTTTAAAAGGCAGAATCCGACGCACAACACCGTTTCAAAAACAATCGAGAGGACCGCGCACGCGACAGTGTATGTTTTGAAATGCTTCAGTTCTTGGCAGAAAACAAAACTCGCGCAGCTTACACTCTGGCAAGTCTTTCAAAGACTGGTTCGGTGCCTGGTACTGGGCAGCGCGTTTCTTTGCGTATCAACAAGGGTGTGTATGGCTCGAAGCCGCCAATGTCACTTGGTAAAGCTGGTCTCGGACAGTCGACATGTAGTGCGACGCAGGAGGCGCTGTCTTTGTCTGCTGGCGGACATGATGTGGCCAGCAAGAGCTACGTCTCGGACAGCGAACTTGGACACAGTTTCGACGTCTCGCCGTGTTACGGCGACGCTGTTGCCAGTATCGACCACATCTCTGAGAGTGAAGATGAACCGGTATGTTTTCCGGCTTGTGTGGGTAACGTGTGTTTGCATGAACAGTGTTGTAATGGGATTTTGAAATTTTTTCAGGACAACCCGAACCAAGAAGGTGTCACCACGTGCGGATCTAGAGCGAGGAAGGATCGCTTGGCGGCGGCGCGCAGGAAGAAGACTCAATTAAACAGGGAAAAAAAAACCTTAAATGAGAAGGAGCAGGCGGATCGTAACGAAGGGTGTGACGAAGCTGCTGGCAACAACAGCGGTGAAGGGCGTAGGAGACGCGATGGAAAAAAAGAGGACAAGGACAAGAAGGAGAAAGAAGGAAGTGCGCTGGAAGAAGAGGAAGACGAAGAGGAAGACGAAGAGGAAGAAGAAGACGAAGACGAAGAGGAAGAAGAAGGGGAAGGAG
>Ga0209390_10006834_pt1 | contig 14988 bp, 10 predicted proteins | sample BON01_FD_187212 | JGI IMG/M metagenome (GOLD analysis project Ga0209390, IMG submission 187212) | Freshwater microbial communities from Lake Bonney liftoff mats and glacier meltwater in Antarctica - BON-01 (SPAdes) (version 2) | ecosystem: Environmental > Aquatic > Freshwater > Ice > Glacier... | reverse complement strand
TTAATATATTTGATTTGCTGCTCTGCCACTTTCAATGCTTTTTCTCCCAGTTCTTCGTCTTTTATTTCATAAAGTATTTTTTCGCTTAGGTATTGAACCAATAAATCTTCTTTGTTCAAATCAAGAACTTCCGCAAGTTTCACAATCTGTTCTTTGGTTGCTTTTCGTTCGCTTCTTTCAATTTTGCTAAGTATAGCCGTGTCAATATCCAGTTCCGCAGAAACGTGCCTTAAAAGCAATCCTTTTTCTTCTCTTTTTTCTCGAAGTAGTTCGCCTACCAACTTGCTATTTTTCATTTGTGAAATATCAATTGATTAATTTGACTTGACAATATTTGTCAAATATAGGAAGTCTTCTTTTATGATTTAAAAAATTGTCTTAAAACTTTTCAATATTCTGTTGAGCGATGGAAAGAAATGGCTCTTTTGGTTTTTTGAGCGTTGGGTCGTGTGACGGGAAAAACCAAATGTGCCATTTGTGCGGTGGGCTTTTTACACTGAGCGATAACGGTTCTCAGCTATACGCAGGCAGGGATTTTAACCACTGAACTTCCTACGAAGAACTGAACTTTAATTTTAACACTTTCCTGTCCTACGAAGCACGAAATCCCTGCTTGCGTATAGGTGATGTTATGCCTTCGCCCTTCTTTTTTGTCGTCTGTTTTGTTGTCATTTCGTGTCTGTCTTGGTGCGTTGGCTTGGTGGCTCTTTTGCAAAACTTGGCTTTGTGTGGCTGGAAAAAACTGCAAATGTGATACCAAAAGCGTTGGCTATTTCTTTTTCATTTGTCCAATTTTAGGAACGATTGTAATTAAAAATCTTTGGTTTGCTGTCCCGATGTCTGGCTGTGTCCGTGGAATACCTTTTTCGCCACTACCTGCAATTATTATTTCACAGTTTTTTAATTTATCCAGCCCGATGTTGTTTGATTCCCAAAACTTTGTCAATGACTGTGCTCTATGAAAACTCAAATCTTCGTTACCACTCCAATTGTCTTTTGATGCTTGTCCCTCAACAACAATTAAGTATTTTATATTATCTTCTTCGGGATATTTTAAGATTAGATTTTTTATAGTCTGTCCTGCTTTTAAGAGTTCGTTTCTCTTGTCGGGAACAATTTTTGAAATTTCTGCACTACCTACAGGATATAGAAATTGCATATTTAAAATATGCTTTTTATTTACTTCGTCATATTTGAAATAGGTCGTATCAATATTGTTAATGGTCTTTTCAATTTCTTTGATTCTATCAAGTTCACGTCCTTTTTCTCCAAGTTCTCCAATGAGTTTGTTTTGCATTGTATAAACCAAAACAAATAAAACTAACATCACAAAGAATAGGCTCGTCATTAAGTCTGAATAGCTTAACCAAAAGAAGTCTCTCTTTTTTTCGTTTGATTTTGCCATTTTATTTCTCTGTTATTATTTCTATTTTGCTGATTGTAATTTTCAAATCTTTGATTGCATCAATCAATGCCTTGTTGGTTTCAATTGATTGCCTTTGCGAATCTTTGAAGTCATTACGCATATCAACAATCTGATTCTTTAAAACATTAAATTCATCTTTTTGAATTGAAGAATTTTCAACAAATATTTTGATAGCGCTTTGTATTTCGTTGATGCCTGTAAAGAAATTGTTATTGCTACCGATAAATGTTTGAATTTGGTCTGTTGAAGTTTTGAAATAGTTGTTAAGTTCTTTGTAAACTTCCTTTATATCTTGGTTTAATTCATCTACTTGTGTTCGCCATATTTCACGGTGGTCATTAATAGTTGGGAAGTGCTTTTCTAATGAATCTTTGAATTGTTTTTGAAGTTCAATAGTCGCCACCGAGTTATTGCTGATTGCTTTTAAGTTCGTATTGAAGTCTATGAATTGTTCAATTATGGTATTCATTTCATCAGCTACTTTCTCCGTTTTGTCAACGTAACCGTTTAACCCTTTTTGATAGGTCTGAAATTTTTCTAAGTGTTCTGCCGATTCTTTTAAGTCTGCAAATACTTCGGCTATTTTAGTTGCTGTTCGTGTAAGACTTAATTTATTTATTTCCTCTAATACAGATTGTTGTTTGCTCAAATTCTCATTAAGCAAAATCCCTGAATCTTTGTAATCGCCCATGTTTTCTCCAAACTTTATAATAAAGTGGTTTAAAACATCTTTAAAACTTCCAAGTGATTTTGAAACACCAATATTCAGGAAAGGCAATAATTCTCTTTGAAGAAAATCGTAATAATGATTTTTATCGGTATCATTTTTATAAGCGGCTGGCTTGTATATCAAAGCTGTGCTAACAACAGTAAATACTAAACCTACCAAACTGGCAACCATTGCAGCTATAACACCATGTAATAATTGCCCAATGCTATCAGATGAAATTGTAGTTGTTGTGTCTGCTGTGGTCGCTGAAAAGTCAATACCAGATAACCCAATGATGATACCAACAAAAGTTCCTGCTAAACCAATGTAAAGCGGAACATTTATCAAGTTGCCAATTTCATTATCTACTTTCTCTAAATGTCTTTCGCATGTGTCTTTTAAAATTCCAAAATCTGCCGATGCTCCTTTGTTTTTGCACAAATAAGCATTTGTAGATTTAATTACTTCTGCAAAATGTGAATGATTTGTTTTTGTTGTATTCGTAATTTCAAGCAATTCAACTTGTTCTGAATCTTCTGTTTCATCAATTATTTGAACTTCATTTGAAAGTGTGTCTAAATAATTGTCGAATAATTTGGGGTCACTTAAAATGGTTTTTGTTATTAAGAACCTCTGAATTTTAACATGCTTGAATGAACTTGGAAAAAACAACTTATAAGAAATTATTTTCTTATATACGTTGGTAAATACAAACACTTGCAAGCCAATTAATGCTGCTATAAATATAATGTCAAATGTCATAATGCTTACTTTTAAAACAGGGTTGTTTGATTGTTATCGTTAGTGTTTTTCGCTTTTGTTGTTTTTTTCTTTTTCAGTTCTTTCGGTGGTTCTTTTACAATTGTTCTATTCTCCCTTTCAATAAGTTCTTTGTATAAATCTGCTTCTTTGGGATAGCTGTTTTCTACATAAGCCTTCACTAAAAAAGCATGAGATAAAGGCTCTTTAGGATTAAGAACATCACAATTCGTTTCATAGTCTAATAGAACAATGTCCTCCTTTTGTGATGCTTCCTTTAACCTTTCAAGTATTTCCGAAACTTTATTTTCTAAAACCCACAAATAACTTGGTAAGTAAATTTGAATTCTCGCATCAATATAACTTAATAGCTCCGTTCCGTTTATTCCTTTTCTGTGTCCTAATGGTTTACCAAATTTGCGAACGGTTCTTTTGATATTTTTCATTGTATCATTACAGAACATTTCTTTGTCTATATCTGCACTTTCAAAAACTTTTAGAGCTTGCCAAATTCCCTCAACTGATTTTGCAGTTTCGTTCTCTGAAAATGGTATTGGTATTTCTCCATGAGGATAAAATGGGCTTAATTTCACTAATGCCGTTGGTGCTTTAGAAGTAACATCAACAATTTTGGCATTTGGATATTTTTCCAATAATGTTTTCTCTTTCTTCTTTCTGTTTTCAATGTATATCATTAGGCAAAGTCATTAATGTTAGTTATGTGTTCAAGAGGAATCCAAGTTTTTACAAGCACTTCTGCTTGATTAAAGGGTTTTTCATCATCAGATAATTTATAATGTTTTACACGTTGTGCTTTTTTTAGAATATCAAAACGAACATTTTCTAAGTCACTAACTTCTTTGCCAATTTTTGGTTTGTAAGATGAAAAGGCTGCTGCATTTTTATCTGAAAATTCTGTGTTTTCAAAATATGCTACTTCAATGTCAATATCTAACCAAATAGCATTAGAAATTCTTCCGTCTTTCTCAGCAATAAATAGCATCGGATGTTCTTTATTGAAAGCTACCCTGACGAAATCTTTCTTTCCGTTGGTTGTATCGTTTTGTCTTGAACCCATACTACCACCAGGCATAGGAATTACTATATTATTCAAATCGCAATAGAACCAAGAAAATAAACCACCATTTTCTTTGATTGATTTTAAGTTTGATTGGTCTGTAAAATGATAAAATGCAGTTATGCCATTTTCTTGTAGAACCTTTTGGAAATCTCTCCAATTGGCTTTTTTGTCTAAAAGGGCTTTTAATCTATTTGCTTTGGCATTTAGCTTTTCTTCTTCTGCCTTTTTTAGAATCGCTTCTTGTTCTTTTTTGAGCTTTAATTCCGTAAGTCTTTTATCCTCTTGTTCTTTTAATATTTTCGCTTGTTCTGCTTGTCTTTTAAGAAGTTCTTCTTCTTGTCTTCTGAAGTTTTGAAGTTCTTTTTCCTTGTATTTTTCTTTCGATTTGGTCAGTCTTGCCAATTCCTTTTGGAGGTTTGGTTTTATAGAGCTGGAAAGTAGATTTATTAGTGTTTTGGCTTCTGCAAGTTTGTTTTGATTGATAAGGTTTTCAAGAGTTGATAGTTTTTGCTTTATCTGATTTTTATAAATCTCCTCTTGTTTTTGTTTTACATTTTCTCTCGTCGTGTGTCTCCGAAGTGTTGATTTTTCTGTTAATAGCTTTTCAAGTTGCTGAAACGATTTGTCAAATGCAGAAATAGAGATTCTTGAAAGTTCAATTTTATCATCACTTTTATTTTTGTCCAAAAGATTTGATAAAAACTCAACTCGTCTGTCAATTGATGATGTGTCAGGATAAGTTGCTTTAATTATTTGAGATTTTTGAAAGTTTAGCAAGGTCAATTTTTCTTCTAAACTGCCAAGTTCTGCTTCAAGTTCATAGAACTCATAAAGTCTTTTCCGTTTCTTTTTTATTTGTGTGTCGTTACTGATTTCAGTTTGCTCTTCAATTACTTCAACAATACTTTTAGCGTTTTCAAATTCAGAAATTGTTTTTAAAATTCCTTTTCGTTCGTTTTCGTCTTCAGTATTTCTTGCCTTTTCTAATATCTCTTCTTTATTGATTCCTTTTTTTATAATAGCCTTTGCACCCTCATATATTTCAATAGTGGATTTAGACTTCTTTTTTTTAAAGATGCTTTTTATTTTTTTCCATATGTCTGCAAAGAACCTCATAATTCTGGTTGTGGGTTGGGGCAAAAGCAAATGTGGGTCGGCTTGTGCGTTGGGTTGCACCTCTTTTGATTTTGCCGAAGCGTTGGCTTTTCTTTCCGTCATATTTCTGTCGTTCGTTTGTTGCACTGTCGTTTTTTTAGAATGAGGCATAACGTTTTGCGTGTATGAGAAGTAGCGGATTTATAAGCACTTCACTTTCAGTTTAGTACTGACTTTTATTAAAACCGCTGACCTTAGATTTATCACTGAACCCGCTATTTCTTATACACGCTGTTATGGGCAGGGCTTCTTGGTTTTATTTTTCATTTTCCAAAATTCCATTTTCAATTAGCTTGTCAACAACAGGTATTAAATCTTTTACGGCAATTTTACTCTTTTCTGAAATTGTAATTAAATCATTCTCTCCGTCAGATAGGTTAAGTATCCACATCATTGCTGTTACGAAATCTTGCGTTCCTTTTTGAGAACCAAGTGTCGGATATAATCCTCTTTTTCCAAGTTGTGGTTCGCAGAATGGCATTTTGTTAATGTATTTCTCGTTTTTCTCTATAAGTTCAATAACTTCAAGATACTTCGAAACGGATTTCTCCATTGCATCAAATGAAACAAAATCCTTATTGTCCGCTGACGTATGGTATTCAGGGTATTTACCATACATAGTTCGCATCAATGAACCTACTGGAAGATTAAATCCAGGGGAACAATATTGTCTTTCATCGCTACCACTTGGAAAGAAGTCAACAAGGTTGAATTCACTTTCTGTTTGGTTTAAAATTGTTTCAACAGCTCTATCAGGCAGGCTATTTCCAATTCTACTCCTTTTATATGTGAACTTTCCATCATCACCAATGCAAGTTATCACAAAGCCAGCGGCTAGATTATTTTTCCAATATTCACCTTTAATCGATAGGCTGTAGATGCTTCCTATTGTTTCGGGAACGAATATGAATCTATACGTATATTTAAGGTATTTTTGTTTTTTAAGATGATTGTAAATAAATGCGGAAACTAGTGGGCCAGATAATTCATTACTTGCTAAGGATGGGTGACATATGTAAGTTGAAAATAGAATTTCATTATCTGATTTGCCCTTTATAACAGATTCACCTATCGTCATTGAGCCATTATCATCTAAGGAAGAATCAATAAAAATTTCGTAGGTTTCGTTCTTATCAAGTCGTATAAACTGATTATGCGATAGGCAGAAACCCCATCGTCTTTGATAATAGGATGTCAGGTACGGAATTAGGTCTGGTTGGTCGGGTAAAGTATATAAATGAGGTTTTAACTCTTCAAATGGAAGTTTTCCTTGAAATGGCTCGGAGTAACCAAGTATGTGTAGATTATTTTCTGAAAAGTCTACAATTTTATTTCCTTTGCTGTCTTTAATCCAAGCTTCATTAATATTCCACTCAGGAGGCACATTCCAATCAAAACATTGTGTACCACATGGAACCTCAGTTATTTCTAAATCTATTATTTCAGATAGAATTTCAAGAGATTCCCTGTTGCCGTTGCCTGTAAGGCTTCTTGTTATAGGCCATAGCCTATCAAAATACATTTCAATTTCTTTTTTCATAGTGTAAATGTTTTAGGAAAAAGAATCTTTGCTTCTCCTGTAAAAATTAGATTTTCAGATTCTTTATAACATTCTGTCAAAAAAAGACCCTGACTTTTATCATTATCGAAACTAATAAGTTTAGCTTTTGCAATGATAATATCACCAATAAATGCTGGTTTAAGAAATTTAGAAGTTTGCGATAAATATATTGCTCCATTACCTGGGTAAATAGTGCCAAATATTTTGGAAAACATACTTACAAGTAAAACACCATGCACAACTTGTTTTCCAAAAATTGACTCGGATGCATACTTTTCATCTATGTGAATCGGATTATTGTCTTCCGATATTCGTGAAAAATCTAAAACATTATCAAGTGAAAATGTTTTAGAAAATTCTGTTTCATTACCAATTACAATTTTTTCCATTTTTCTATTTTTCTATTGAGTAAAGAAAGTTTATGGCATTACCACTTTTTATAACTTTATCTGTTTCATTGAATAAATCATTCATTTCAATCGTACGCATTCCATAACCCTCGTCAGGTTTATCACCTTTATAGGCACCAATTTTCCATAGAAAATCCATCATCCTATTTACGTCAGTTTTTATACCCTTTTCTAAGTCTCTTACATATAATGAATAGGTTTTGACTTGTTCATTGTTGTTTTGATCAATGTAGGTGCCAGTGAAATCTTTGAAGTATCTATAATCTGCTAAATTATGCTCTTCTACAAAATGATAAGAAGTCATAGAATTTTGGTCAGAAAGTCCAATAACTGCAATTTTACCATTCAGTTCTTTTAATTTCGCAAAGGGTGAGTCGTCACCATACCCACTTTTATTATCTATTCCTTTAAATTCATTTGATAATTTACCAACTACTGAAAATGAATATATTGGATGTCCTGTTCTAACAGCATTTTTTTGACTTCTACCAATCTCAGTTAATGCACCCATTTGAGAAGGTGTCTCATTGAAATTGAAATATTTGGCTTTAGGAAAGTCAAAGTTGTAAAGAGGTAATATTAATGTTCCATCATCCCCCAATGTCTTTATTAATGAGTCATAAATCAGTTTAGGTGTTATTATTTCTCCATATTTATCTTTCAATTTAAGTAAAAGTCTTTTTAAAGAAGAGTGTACAAGGACTGTATTGCCTTTTTTCATTCCACATCGGTTCCAGTTAATTACTAAATCGTCAATGATTTTTTCTTTCATTCTATTCTCCATTTTATTTTTAATTTGTTATTATTAGTTGTGTCGTTTTTAGCCTTGCCCATAACTTACTTATTGCCATACCTTTTGGATGTCTATTTGCCCGATATGGACAAGTATATGCACCTTTGTGATCTTTTATTTTTTTTACGATTACTTAAATGGTCTTCTAATCTTTTAAAAATTCACCTTCTTTTCTTTCCATCGTACCCACAGATATAATCGAATTCTTTTACAAAGCTTGAAACGCTGCATGCTTCAGCATTTTATCGCTCAAACCGATTATCCAAGAACCCAATTCTGAAATCCAATTTCTGGAAGACGATCCTTTTTCTAGGAATATAAGATCAAAAGGCTGTTTGCCCTTTCTAATACCTGCGTCTTCATATCCAAAAGATAAGGCAAAAAATGGATTTTTAGTACTTGTTATTTGGGTCTGCTTTAATTATTTGAAAAAATTGTTGGGTGACGGGTGTTGGATGTTGGGTGACAGATGTTTGATGCCGGGTGACAGATGTTTGATGTTGGGTGCTGGATGACGGATGTTGGGTGTCCGATGTTTGATGCTCGATGCTGGATTGCCGATGTCTTACAGGCCTATTTGAAATATTTATTGATTGATATTTTAGTGTTTTCTGCTAAGTTATCTGAATACGCGAAGCGTTGTTTTAGAGTTGAAGGTTTTCTAGCTACGGATTTACTTTTTCTGGTTTTCCGGTAAGTTTATAGGCTTGAATCAGGATTTTAAGCGGCAAGCCTAACAATACGGAAAGGTTTCGGATCATATCAATTGTCAAGGCTCTTTTCATGTTTAGCACAAGGCTAACAGTTGTTTTACTGCCAATGGCTAGAATCAAGTCTTTATCCTTAAATCCTTTTCTCTCCATTGCTTCCCTAATTGCATCAATGGGATCGGACAAGGCGATCGGGTTCTGTTTCTTTTTGTATTTATCAATTCAGGTAACCAACAACTCTACTTCCATTCCTTCTGCACTGTCAGCATCTGCTTCAAAAATCTTAGAAAGTCTTTGCACCTGTGTTCTAGTATTCCTGGGCTGTAGTTACCATCTTTTCCCACTTCATGATTTCAATTTGGTTTACGGATTAAAATTGATTCATGCATTCCGCATCAACTTTGTCATATACTGAGTGGGTGAGGGGGTTCGGATGAATTTGATAAAGACCCATTGTCTTGGGAAACTTATCTGAACTATCAATCTGTACTTGTTTCTGGCGATGCTAAACAGCACCCGAGTATCTTTTATTGGATCAGTATCTGAAAAATCTTCTAAAACGTCCAAAGCTTTTAACCAATTCGCATATTTGGTGATGGATATCCATGTTTCTAAGCTTGATTTGGCATTCGGATGCTTTTGATAAAACTTATTCAGATTTCTGACAGCTATGATTTTTCAAAGCAAGTCGTTTCAATAAACTTCAAGAGATATTGAAAAATTTTCAAACTGAAAACAAACTGTTGTATTGCAGTACCTAAAACATGGAATAATTTAGTTTATCTAAGAATCCCCTTTTCTTGATCATAAAAGAAATCCGTATCAATTTTCTTCCCATTTCTTCCCAATCCTGCACCATGAAGAATAGGTTTAGCAAGTTCTTGAATTGGTAGAACATACAATCTTTGGGATTCGAAGGTTTTCTTCCGATTCCCTAGACAATAAATACAAATTGATCTTTGTGTACTGCAAACCGCCTGAAATAAAAACGCCTTGCAGCATCACCGCTGGGAATTTACAGTAAGTAGCTAATGGAAGGTCTTCTCTTTTCAGGACTAGTTCGTAAATGCACGGACTTACGATTAAGTTAAGCAAAGTAGCGCTCAGCAAACCTCCCAGAATAACCACAGCCGTTGGACTCTGGATTTCATTTCCCGGCTCTCTACTTTTCAAAACAGACGGAACATAGCTAAAGCAGTCATAGGCGCAAGCGTGTAGGGGAGGGTACTAGGTCCATGAATAGCTAATAAAATTCAGCAGAGGTCATTTTAGCTAGGGGAAAAAAGCCATAAGAACTAGGGAGGTTTCACAGATTGGTGAAGGATTGAACATCTTGTGAAATGAAAATCTGTCTGCCGACAATGGTAGGTTCGATAAGGAGCCTTTGTGTAGGCTTATCTTAAAAGTAATGGAACGAATAGCTGGTGTAAAGAGCTGCTATTCTATGTATGATGAATCGCTGTATACTATCCCGCGTACTGCCTGTCCCGAGTATCGGCGTACGCAGCTTGTAAGACTGTGTGCTTGCCAGCGTAAGCTCAGCTTGTCAGAGAGACCGGACTAGGATATGTACTCGATTGGTGGTTTGGCTTTTATATGTATTTAATCAATTCTTCGACTAACTTAAATACCGTTGTTGATGATTCTTCTTCTGCATAATTCGTATGGTCAAAAAATGCATCATTTCTTTTAGCTCTTTCAATTGCTAAATCTCTTCTAACTTTATTTATTTTAGTGTCAATTCCCTCTAATAACTCAAATATTTCATCAGTAATTATTTTCGAAGACTTTCCGTCATAAGTTATTCCGAAATCTTTTAACAGTTCGTTGATTTTATCGTCATAATCATTTCTATTCATTCCCCCACCTTGGTGGTCGTTGAAATGAAGTATTATACAATATTCAAAAGCTTGATTTGAATAAGCAACACCAAAATTATTAGCTTCTGCAATTTGAACAGCATTGTTAAAGTCGGTATTGCTAAAGTCATCTTTGTCAAATACACACCAAACTTGTTCGTATGTCCTTTCTTCAGATAATTGTTTTGCTCTATTGACTAAAGATACTGTATTGTATCCTTCTCCTATTGGCTTAATTGTAGCAGTTGATAATTTAAATTGTCTGAAATAGGACGGTTCTGTATTTTTTCCCTCACAAACAATTAAAATAGTTGGTTTCTCTAATTTTGAAGGTTCATTTCTATCTAAAATGGGTTCGTCCCTTCTACTTTTTTTTAGATTTTCTAAATGCTTCTTTCTTTTAACAGTTTGGTCTGCTTTTTTGTCCTTCATTTTCATAATCTAATCTTGTTGAATTAGATTATCGAAATATTCTAAATAAGGAACTGCTCCATATTTACCTCTGATATAATTATCTTCAAAAGGGTCATTTTTTCTTACATCATCTGATTTGAAATCAGCCAATGAATAAAGTTTACCTTCCCCAAATTTATTTTTTTCAGTAAACCATACTTGGTCTCTTCTAAATAACCCTGAACTTAATAAGTTTGTATCGTGCGTATTGAAAAGTAATTGTGCGTTTTTAGGGTTCTTTTCTTTCGAGTTAAATAATGAAACGATTTTGCATACTAAGTTAGGGTGTAGCTTAGCGTCAAGTTCATCAATTACCAAAGTGTGACCATTTTCTAATGAGTCTAATACAGGTCCTGTAAGTGCAAAAAATTTTCTTGTTCCAAAAGATTCATCACTGTCCAACGACAAATTTACTTCACCTACTAGATTATTATTATCGTCATATTTCTTGTGTGAAGTAAGTACGTCAGAAAGAAATTCGGCACCTTCATCTTCCTCAGATTTTTTAATAATAAACTCTTTTAACTCTTTCGGCATATCATTGGGAAGTTTTTTCAAGTCTAACATTTCTACTTGAATAGCTTGAATCCCCAAGTCAGCTGCCTTTAACAAGTCTAAAATCTTAGCTTTGAAATTTGAATTTTTAGCTTTATTGATTGTATATCCTTCATAGCCACCTTGCTCAGTTTCTGCAATTGTTCCAATGTTTTTAAACCATTCAATGATATTAACTGATGTTTTTTCGTTGAACTGAGCAGCTACAGATAGCAGTAATGCATTATCTCTAATTAACTCTTCTTTTACCAATGTATTAACTTTTTGAAAACTCCTTTTGTGAGTTTCAAAATTTTGATAATCACGATAGAATAATTCAATTTCTTTTGTCTTAGGTTTAGAATATAACCATTCCGAAACAACAATTTTATTAGTTACTTCAAAGCCATATCTGTATAAAATGTTTTTATGGGTAAAGATTACTTCAAATTCACTTGGCTCTTTTTCTGAAATTGAATTTAGTTTAAATGGTTCGACATAGATTTTGTCTCCCTTCTGACTATCCTTTGATGAAGTAATTACAAATCTTTTCATAAAGACTAATGCTTCGATAAACTTACTCTTACCGCTGGCGTTTGCCCCATAAATCACACAGCTTTTTAGCAACCTAAGATTATGATCAGTGTCTTGGAAAATGTTTTCATCTTCTCTTGTGTCTTTATCATAGTTTGAAGCAATAAAACTAAGTGTAGCCTTATCTTTAAAAGTCCTGAAGTTCTTAATTGAGAATTGAACTAGCATAATAAAATTGTTTTTCGTAATTATATTGCTAAAATAGCTTTTATTTTACAATAAAACGAATTTTAAAATGGGTTATTGCTGTGGCAACTAGTCGATCTCAGTTTTTCAGCTTGCAGGTAACTTACTTATTGCCATACCTTTTGGATGTTTATCTGTCCGTTGGTGATGGACACTCATGTTTCTAAGCTTGATTTGGCATTCGGATACTTTTGATAAAGCTGAATCAGATTTCTGACAGCTATGATTTTTTAAGGCAAGTCGTTTCAATAAGCGTTTAGAGATATTGAAAAATTTTCAAACTGAAAACAAACTGATGGATTGCGTTACCTAAAAAATGGATAATTTAGTTTATCTAAGAATCTCCAACTCCGAACGCTACTATAACTTTATCTCGGGTGAGAAGAAAAGTATATGAATCTATGCACTTTTACTACCTCAAAACACAACCTATATTCGAGCGAACCGCCGTATGAAGCCTATCCCAATTTTTATTGGGAAGACCCGTACGGCGATAGCTATCGGCAGTGCTCTGACTCGCAGACTATAAGCTTATAAATCAGGGACGTCTACTAGACTGTGTATAGTTACTTATTCAATTCATAGCGGCTTCCAAGAATTCCACTTTTTCATTCCATTCATTTGTATCTATAAGAAGATTTAAAAAATCATCTTTTACAGATCCAAATAAAAAGACATTATCCAATTTTCCATCATTATGGTTCCAAATTATATATTCCAATTTAGGGTTTTGGGAAGCTGAGGCAGATCACGACTTTCAACTTTGCGGTGTGCTGAACTTCATAACCGATTATTTTCTGTTAATTGTTCTGGACATAGTTACACTGCTTTACGAATCTTAATTTTCGCATTTATTATCTGAATTCAAGAGTTAATAGTAGATAAGAATATAGTAATCAGTACAGTTATGATATTTTACTCGTTATACATTTTATCTATAAGCTCTTTGTACTTCTTCTGAATGACTTTTCGTTTTAACTTTAAAGTTGCTGTAATTTCTCCCGCTTCGATACTAAATTCCTTTGGTAGCAAGCTGAATTTTTTAATTTTCTCGAACACCGAAAAATCTTTTTGTAAAGCTTCAATTCGCTTTTCAAACATCTCTTTAATTTGACTGTTGCTAATCAATTCCTCGATATCCTTGTAAGCGATTTTATGCTCAAGGGCATATTTTTTTAAATTCTCGAAACTTGGAACAAACAATGCAGTTACATATTTCTGCCGGTCACCTATCACTGAAATTTGTTCAATAAAGGCATCGTTTATCAATGCCAGTTCTAGTTTTTGAGGTGCAATATATTTTCCGCCAGAAGTTTTCATTAAATCTTTTATTCTGTCGGTAATAATTAGATTCCCTTTTTCATCTATCATTCCAGCATCACCAGTTTTAAACCAACCGTCTTCAAAAACTTCGGCAGTTTCTTTTGGTTTTTTATAGTACCCTTCCATTACGCCAGGGCCTTTTACCAAAATTTCATCGTTTGCTCCTATTTTTATTTGAGTGCCATGAATCGCTTTTCCAGCAGAATTGAATTCGAAATGCTTATATCCAAATAGCGAGACAGTTGCTGTAGTTTCAGTTAGGCCATAGCCGCATTTAATGTTCAAACCAAAAGAATGAAAAAAGGATACCATATCTGCCGCTAAAGGTGCTCCTCCACAAGGCATGAATTTTATACGTCCACCAAAAACTTCTCTTAATTTACTCAACACTAACTTATCTGCGATTTTGTGTTTCAAGTTTAAAACCAATGGTACTTTTATATCATTTCGTTTGTATTTGTTATGATAGGCGTTTCCAATACCCAAAGCCCAACTCGCTAATTTCATTTTGGCGGGGGAAGCTTCTTTTCTTTTATCTTGAATTACAGCAAAAATTTTCTCGAAAATACGTGGCACTGTACACATCACTGTTGGTTTTACCTCTATTAAAACCTTGGCGATTAACTTTGGATTTTGGTTGAAATATACTTTTATGCCTCGGTGCAAACAAAAGAAAACCCAGCTTCGCTCATAAATATGACTCAACGGCAAAAAGCTTAGTGAAGAATCTTTTTCTGATACATCTAATTCAAAATCGTGCGCTACCAGTGACTGTATAAAGTTTGTATGATCTAGCATGACTCCTTTTGGTTCTCCGGTAGTACCTGAAGTATAAATAATACTTGCCAAATCGGTTGATTCGCATTCCTGATATCTTTTTTGAAGTTCTGCTTCAACAGTTTCACTCGTATTTAAGACTAAAAAATCATTTAAATGAATGGAGTTCTCGTTTTTCTCGATCTTGATGTCTTCGGAAAGACTAACTATGTATTTTAAATGGTTATTAGTTTTTGAAATTTGCAGTGCTTTGTCATATTCTGCCTGAGCACCCACAAAAACCAAATTTATTTCAGCATCGTTGACGATATATTCAACTTCGTTCTTTGAATTTGTTGCATAAATAGGAACTGTCACCGCCCGAATGCTCATTATGGCAATATCGGCTATAATCCATTCAGGCATGTTTTCAGCGAGTATGGCAATATTTTGATGTTCCTTTATTCCATAATTCAATAACGCTTTTGACAGGTTTTGAATTTTGTCCCCAAAATCCGTCCATGAAATTCCAACCCAGATGTTCAATTTGTTATCCTTGTAATAAATCGAATTTTCCTCTTGATATTGCAGTACTTTGTTTCTTATTTCTCTGCCAATATGATTATTGTCCATTTATAATTTTGCCTTTTGTGTTTTAAAACCTCACCTAGTTGTATTG
>Ga0209390_10006833_pt1 | contig 14988 bp, 13 predicted proteins | sample BON01_FD_187212 | JGI IMG/M metagenome (GOLD analysis project Ga0209390, IMG submission 187212) | Freshwater microbial communities from Lake Bonney liftoff mats and glacier meltwater in Antarctica - BON-01 (SPAdes) (version 2) | ecosystem: Environmental > Aquatic > Freshwater > Ice > Glacier... | reverse complement strand
CTTAATGGGTACCCGCGTCCCTTGGCCGCTGCCCACTTCGCTACCCACAAATAACCCCATCCCCCAAATCCCCCAAATCCCCCACAATCTCAACGCCCCCCTCCCCTGGGATCACCTGGACACAGGTATCGACAAAAAGTGGCTCCAAGACGACCTAGAACGCGCCCTCGCCGCTGGTATCGTCCCTGACTGCTCATTCGATAGTTGTTCCCATTGCGGCGTGTGCGGCATCGATTTCGGGCATAATGTCATCGTCCCACCTCTACCCATTCCCGAATTCACTGGACAATTCACGCCCAATACCAACAAGGTACAGCGATTGCGAGTATGGTTTGGCAAAATCGGCAAAATGTCCTTAGTTGGGCATTTAGATTTGGCACGTTTGTTCGATCGAGCCATCCGCCGCGCCAGTATTCCCGTTACCTATAGTGGGGGCTTCCATCCCGCTCCCCGTATCATGATTGCCAATGCTTTACCATTAGGCTCAACCAGCACGGGTGAAATCGCCGATTTTGAACTCACTACCATCATGGACGAGGCAGAATTTCAATCCAAATTAGCAGCGCAATTACCCGCAGATATCCCAATCTATCGAGTAGAATCTGTCGATCTCAAACGACCCCCTGCTTCTACGTTAATTACTCAAGCGGAATATCTGATTACTGTTTTATCGACTAGCGAAACACCTCCCCAATGGGAATCTTGGATCGCGGCGGTGTTAGCTAGTCAAGAAATTATTCAGAACAAAAAGTCTAAATCTGGCAAGAATACTCAAATCAATTTACGCGATCGGTTATACAAATTGGAGTTGGAACCCACCCCCAGCCACTTCTCTGAGGCGAGTAGTATAGAGTTACGATATGTGGGTAGTTGTGCAAATGATGGAACATTGTTGCGTCCAGAACAGATGGTATTTATGTTAGAACAGGTTTCGGGGGTGGAATTACAATTGGGTATTATAGAGAGAACAAAATTAATTTTAGATTAGTAGCTCGAGTGTAAATTCCTAAGTAATCTCAATATTTGAATAGCTCATATCGCTACTTTTATTGGGATCGATAGTTTCGATCTGACGTAATAATTATATACCTTTATAATCAAAGAATTATTGATGCCGAAGAAGCCTGTTACGATTGGTGAACTACAATTCGATTCAAGACTTGAGGCTAAAACATATTTCACAGAAATCTTGAATAAATATCCTTTAAGTACAGAACTTATCGATCGTGAATTTGATGATGTGATGTCACTTCTGCTTTGTCATCCGAGATCTGACGAAAAACTAGGCTCTGGTGTAAAGTCAATAAAAATTAATCGAGGACTATACTCTTCAAATAGATGTTTTCACATATTACGCACTGATGGTTCTATAGAAGATTTCAGTATCGGTAAATGTATTAATGGAGATCATTCTCCATTTCATAAATTTTGTATAGCTTCCCGAAAAGCAGTAGAGGTGGATTTACGAAATTTTAAATTAGGATACTTTAAAGAGAATGGTAACGATGATAAGGTTGTATGCTCTGCTACAAAAGAAAAGATTAATTTTGATGAATCTCATGTCGATCATCGTGAGCCGTTGACATTCTCAGTAATTGTTTATTGCTTTATCAAAGCAAACAATATCGATCTGAGTAGCGTTGAATACTTGAATGAAGGTACGTATGGAAATCAATTTAAAGAAGATAAAATAGCTGAAAAATTTAGGATTTGGCACCGTGATACTGCAAAACTAAGAGTAGTGAAAGCGAGGATGAATCTAGCAAAATCTTACTTAGGCAGAATCGCAAGCACAAAAGCAGACAGAACATTGTCATAACCATTCAGACTAAGGAAATAAGGATGAAACTATGCAAACTAAACTGCTGGAAAGGCTTTCCACTGATGATTTACAAATCATCCTCAAGCATCTACCAGAAAGGATTTGAGCTGAGACAATCGATCTGCTGAAATTGAATACTCGACCTAAATATTATTGGGTTTGCTCGATCGATAGGTTTCGATCGCCAGAGATTTAATAAATGCTAGAAGTGTTAATCTAATAAAAGATGCCTGGGAGAAGCATATATGTTACCTATTACTGAAGAGATTTATACATCGGTCATTCAGACTCGATCGCCAATAGATAGATTGTAACTGGCAACATTGATTCTAGATGGATTAAAGTAGAATGTCTCAGTCATTGACATTAGTGATAACTGGGCTGAACAAGATCGATCTGATATTACTAATTTTTTGTTGAAATATGCAGCTTCTCTGTTTCAAGCAGAGGAGAAGATCGAATCGTATAATTACGGTATAAACTATGACAGAACTGCTTCAATAGGTAATAGCCCAGATTGAACAACTGCCAATCGCTACTTATTTCCTTTGATATTGAAGACAGTTTATAATAGACAGGAAACTACTCGATCGGGTAAATTAAAGAGGCTGTAGAAAATTTCGGTGTTAAATATGATAGAACTGCTGCGACTTACTATAAAAATACATTAATTATTCGCTGGATTTATCACTAACCGCACGAACGATTCGCGAAAGCTCATACTTTTCATCGATCGCAATCCGATTAGGCGAACCACTGATAATTCCTTCATAGTTCCGGAAGGAATCCTTGATTTCTGCTCCATCCTGACTGATGGTGTATTCATGAATACCTTTATCATGCCAAGAACCCCGCATCTTAAATACGTTGATTGCTCGCGCCATTTCTCCACGAATTTCTACATACTGGAGCATCAAAATTGTATCGGTAATTGTTGAAATATGGGAATCAGTGATTGAATTAGATCCCATAAACTGGTCGGAAGTATTGGTAAAGAATCCAGTGATTTCTTCCTGCTTGGCATAACCTGTTATCCCAATTACAAACTGTCTAAAAGAGTTATTACTCACTCCTCGCGACAAAGCTGAAAGCGAATCGACCGCAATTCGATCGGGTTTGAATTCGGCTATTTCAGATTTAATTGTTTGTAAATGATCTTCTAATCCAGCTGATTCTGGATAGGTACAGAGGATTTTGAGTAATCCTTTTTGCTCCAATTCTTCCAAATCAACTCCCCAGGAAGAAGCGTTCCGTGATAGTTGCGCGCGCGACTCTTCATAAGCGAACAAAATTGCCCGTTCCCCAGCCAAACAGGCTTCTTGGATAAATTTGCTCACTAATAGAGTTTTGCCTGTTCCTGTAGCTCCGGTAACGAGGATGATCGAATCCTTGAAATAGCCGCCACCACACATCACGTCTAGAGCTTTGACTCCAGATGATACCCGCACATTGGAAGACTTCTGGGTGAGGCGCATTGCCCCCAATGGGAAGATATTGATGCCGTTGTTGGTAATCGTAAAGGGATATTCTCCCTTCATATGGGTAGTACCCCTAAGTTTGAGGATTTCGATCGTCCGACGGCGACGTTCTCCTTCTAGCACATTTCGGACGATCGCCACGTTATCCGAAACAAATTCTTCAACGCCAAATCGAGCGACGGGGCCATATTCTTCGACGCGCTCGGTTGTCATAATAGTAGTGGCACCCATTTGCTTGAGTCGTGCTACTAGCCGAAAGATTTCGCGTCTCACTACTGAGGCTGCATCGTATTGTTGGAAAATCGCAGTGACAGAATCGATCGAGACGCGCTTGGCTTTATACTTAACAAAGGCATACTGAATCCGTTCGATCAAGGCAGAAAGATCGAAACTACCAACTACCTCTTGCCCATCTGGATCTGGAGAAGCATCGAGGATAAACAACTTACCATCATCGATCGACTTTTGAAGATCCCAGCCAAAACTATACGCGTTTTTGATAATATCAGCAGGTGATTCCTCAAAAGTTACAAAGATACCAGGTTCATCAAAGTATTGAATCCCGTTGTAAACAAACTGAACGGCTAACATGGTTTTTCCAGTTCCCGATGTGCCACTGAGGATCGTTGTTCTACCAGCGGGTAAGCCACCATGAGAGATGTCATCGAAACCTTCGATCATGGTGTGGATTTTCTGCACACCTAAAGGATTTACCGGACGTTCTGCTAATTGATTGGTACTAGTCATTGCGGGGATTTGAATTTTTTAACTAAACAACTAATTCAACTCGATCGATAGACTAGATGGTTATAACTGCTAGGGTTTGAGTCTCTAGAAATCCTCTTCGCGTTCAGACAGTTCTTCATATAAAAGATCCAAGCCAATCAACACTTTTTCTCGATCGGATAGATCGCCAATAATTTTTCGTACTGGTAGCGGTAAAACTTTCGAGAGTGTGGGAGTCGCTAAAATTTTATCCTCTTCTGCTAGTTGAGGGTTTTTGAGCACATCAATTACTTTAAGGGCATATACGCCTTTAAATTCTTCCTCTAAGATATTCTTTAGAGTTCGGAGTGCCCGGACTGAGTTGGGCGTATTTCCAGCCACATAGAGCTTTAGGACGTAAGTTTTCATTAATGGAGTCATAAATTAACCTACAAATTGTCAAGGGTGAAATATTCAACTCGATTATTTAAGCTTGCCATAGCTTCTTTACCCATGCAGCATCTTGCCAACACCTAGTTTTAGATCGCTATAACTACGAGATCTCTCGCGGTACCGATCGACGATACATTTCACATAGATGGGCAATGATGTCAATCAGAGTGAGGCGGTAGTCTAGCAAGATCTCCTCACTGCGTCCTTCCAATTTTAACTGGTTTGAGAATTCCTCCATCAATTCCATGTGAATCTTGACAATCTCGGAAACAGCCAGATCTCTAAAAAATACCGAGCTGATAAATTCATCGATTTTGATATCGATCTGACTACTATCGGCAAAGTAGTCGAGGACTATTTCTCGGTATTGAGATTTCAACTGTTTTAGTAGCTCTTGCTTCTGTTGCCTGTCGAGATACCGGAAAAATTGGTTGGGGATCCGTCTGTAGTAGACTGCTAGATGTCCCAGACGCTCATTGAGCTTGTGTGTTAGACGACTTTGTTGTTGGAGCAGAAAGTTTGGTTCGCAGGCGACTTTCGCCTCAATTTCGGGCTGAGGATGCTCGGATGCTGACACGATCGGAGTTAGGTTCAAGAACTTGGCAATGGCTTTATCAATTGCCACTGTAATGTCGCACATCTCTGTTACTGCCAAAATTACTTCAGATGGCTGATAAATATAACTACTAGATCCGGCAAAGTTGGTAGCTGTAATGTTTGTAGAATTTGGCAACCTGTTGGGAATCAATCTATGAATGATAACTACAGGTAACACTTGCCCACGATGGTAAAGATGGTTGATGACGGGTAGTAGCTGGCGATCGGAGTAAAATACTAAACAATCTAGCTCTGGCTCGACCATTTCCACGTTTTCTAAAAACTCTGATTGGTTAGTAAAATACTGGAGCGTATAACGTTCGGGACTCAGGTATTGACTCAACAACGGAAATAAGTCCGCAGAGTCAGCTAGAACTGCAATTATGAGAGAACCAGCCAAAATAATTTACACTCGCTAAAGGTGCCAAAAACGTTACAGCATTTCGATCGAAGTACTAGCAATTAAACAACATCCATTCTAGTTCGACAGGTTGAGGTGGAATAGATAGCCACATCTAGCGATTTCATCAGATAGATGGTTTCAAGTTGAAAATAGTTGCTACGCCAATAAATATAATCTTAATATTTATTTTATAAATATAGCATAATTAGTTCCCAGTAGAGAAACCACAAATTCTAACCAACAGTAATCCGCTGGTAACGCTCTAATCAAAATAATTACAATCGGGTAGTAGCAATCTCAACAGATCGGCTTACCCAGTAACAAGGCTAATTAGCCAACGCCTAAAGGCAGATAGCTTTTGAGATGAGGTTTAAATCCCGATCTCAAAAACAAACTTATTACTTATTACTTAATCAACCAGCTAGATTATTTATAATTTTAAAAACTCAGTATTAACTTTCGATTCTCTCGATAGAGCAACCTTTCCCGTACGGGCAATCTCCTTAATCCCAAATTTTTGTAATACTTGAACGATCGCGACAATTTTACCAGGATCGCCGACTACTTCTAGTGTCAGGGCATCTTCAGCAGCATCCACTACTCGCGCCCTAAAAATATTCGCGAGTTCGATAATTTCCGATCGATGGGCACTGCTTGCATTAACCTTGAGCAGCATCAATTCTCGTTCCACACACGGAATATCTGTAATATCCAATACCTTAAGGATATTTACTAGTTTATACAACTGTTTGGTCAATTGCTCGATCGAGTGGTCATCGCCATCGATCACCATTGTTACGCGCGATCGACCTTCTTGTTCGGCGGGGCCAACAGCTAAACTTTCGATATTAAAGCCCCTGCGGGCAAATAATCCCGCAATCCGAGTCAGTACTCCAGCTTCATCTTCAACCAGTACAGATAGAGTATGTTTCATGTTAGTTAGGTCTTAGGTCTTAGGTCTTAGGTCTTAGGTCTTGGATCTTAGAGGTAATGGGAACGCAAGCCTAACTCCTAAAGCCTAATATTGTCCCACAATTTTTCATCGTCACAAGCTTAAAAAAATTTATAGTCATCTTCGTCTTTAGTCACAAATAACCTACATAATAGGTAGGGTTTATGTTTTTAGATGGAGTATTGCAATCATGGGTTTCTTACAGAAGATCTTTGGCATGAAAAAACCAGCAGATGCTAAAGTCAATCCTGCCCCTGCGCCTAAAGCCACAGATCCTAAGACTGGTGGAAAAGTACCTCCAGAACGGCTCGGACTCAATGGCGAGTACGACCAAAGCGGATTGTCCAAGCGTGTTGCGCTAGCTTTTGATGAGGATGCGTCCGTTACGGATGTAGATACTCTATTCGTCGCTCAAACTGGTGGTAGTGTGGTTTTAAAAGGTTCTGTACCCAGCCAAGAAATTCTCGACCGGATGGTCGAGCTAGCCAGTGGTGTGTCTGGTGCTACTGATGTCAGGATCGACCAAGTTACTGTTGGTTAATCGGTAGTAGGGGGTGGGGGTCGATCGGATCTAAAGTTTTTGGGTTCAGATCTGCTGCTTCTACCGCCGATTGTGGGTAGTGCCGAACTGCTAGTGCATCGAGCCAGTTGCGAATCGTTTCATTTACGAGTTCGGGCATTTCATCATGGGCACAATGCCCAGCACCTGCTAAATTAACCAGCTCCAGTAAGGGATTTAATTTTAGCAATATTCCTGCTGTTCCTTGCGGAATCATCCGATCGTCACTACCCCAAAGTAGGAGCATCGGGATATTCATCTCTGGTAGCAGTTTGCGAATATTCGGGGAAAAATTACTACTAGTCATTCCCTGCATAATCTTCACAAATGCAGCGGGGGCCTCCTGTTCTCGCGCTGGAGTGATAAATAGATCGACTAATTCATCTGTGACTCGATCGGGATTAGCATAAGCGATTTTCGCCCATATTTTAGCGACTTTGGGCTGGCTGACGACCCGAAATAATGTGTGTAATAGCGGCGGATTTAGGATGACGCGTTTGATGCCATTGACTAATGGTTGAATCGATCGCGGAATCATCTCCTGTTCGGCGGAGAGATCTGGTAAACTGACCATCACTAGACTAGCTGCCATCTTTGGGTATCTAGCAGCGGCTACCAAAGCCACCAGGGAACCGATCGAGTTACCGACCAAAATCAGCGGTTGACCAATAAATGTCTGCCAAAAATCGTAAACTTGATCGACCCACAAATCGATATCGTACTGAATATCAGGCTTCCGCGAACCGCCCCAACCGACGAGATCTAGTCCATAGACAGTATGGTTGGTTGCCAAAAACTCAAAATTGTGCTGCCAATGACCGATCGATGCCCCGAAACCATGCAGCAATAATACTGGGGGTAAAGTAATGCGATCGTTGCTACATCGCTGATAAGTATATCGAGTCTGCCAACCCCGCCACACCCAATCTCGCTGATTTCCTACTTTCTGATGCCAAGTCCGTAACATACAGTCTCCTAAATGCCTGTCAGTCCTCAATACCTTAAAAAGGTTACATAAGCTTAAAAAATATTAACTTTCGTTCCCAATCTTGAGATATTGGGTAAAATAGTTGTATCAAGCTAAATAACATCTAGTTATCTAGTTTAGACTGATTTTACAGCTAGCTGTAATTGAGGATAACCAGACCACTTACCCACCAGAAAATCCCATAGCTATTAAATCCCCCATCATCGAAAAAAGACGCACCCGCGATCTTCCTCAAATCAACGAACGTATCCGGTTTCCACAAATTCGCGTCATCGGCACCGATGGCGAACAGCTAGGCATTCTCACGCCTCAAGAGGCGCAGGGGATTGCCGATGAGAACGGACTGGATTTAGTGCTTGTCAGTGACAAAGCCGATCCACCTGTATGTCGGATTATGGACTACGGGAAATATAAGTTTGAACTAGAAAAGAAAGCTCGCGAAGCGAAGAAGAAACAGCATACTGCGGAAGTCAAAGAAGTCAAAATGCGGTACACGATCGAGGAACATGACTACCAAGTGCGAGTTAGTCAAGCCGATCGATTTATTAAATCTGGCGATAAAGTCAAAGCTACCATCACATTTCGTGGACGTGAGATCCAGCATAGCGATCTAGCCGAAAAAGTCCTCAGACGGATGGCAAACGACCTCCAGGAAATAGCTGAAGTTCAGCAGTTTCCCAAAAAAGAGGGACGTAACATGATGATGTTGCTTTCGCCCAAAAAAGTCTAGTCGCTCATAGATCGACTACCGTCAGGTAACAGATTGATGTCACCGCTGAAGTGCGGATGAAAGCAAAGCAGTAAGTTAACAAAAAATAACATTTTCAAATCTTAATTATTGGTGATTAGATACTTATCTAACCACCTTTTTAATGTGCCATAACCGCTGTGGGTGTATAGATCCCCGTCGATGGTACACATATAAAATCCTCTTATCACGATCGTCACAAGATCGGAACCAAAACTTATGCACTTACTGATATAGTTAGTTTTAACAAGAAATCTCAACTGGTTCCTGAAGGTTAGGAAATTTATGGCTTACGCGCAAACTCAAACTCAGGCCAAGACTGGGTATAAGGCTGGTGTACAAGACTATCGTTTAACTTACTACACTCCTGACTATACCCCCAAAGATACAGACTTACTCGCAGCTTTTCGGATGACTCCTCAACCTGGAGTACCCGCAGAAGAAGCTGGTGCTGCTGTAGCCGCTGAATCTTCCACAGGTACCTGGACGACTGTTTGGACTGACTTGCTCACCGACTTGGATCGGTACAAAGGTCGTTGTTACCACATCGAGCCAGTTCAAGGTGAAGACAACCAATATTTTTGCTTTATTGCCTATCCTTTAGATTTATTTGAAGAAGGTTCTGTTACCAACATGCTTACCTCATTAGTAGGTAACGTATTTGGTTTCAAAGCGATTCGGGCATTACGTTTAGAAGACTTGCGTATTCCGGTTGCTTATCTCAAGACCTTCCAAGGTCCTCCTCACGGGATTACCGTAGAGCGCGATAAATTAAATAAATATGGTCGTCCGTTACTAGGTTGTACGATCAAACCTAAACTCGGTCTGTCGGCTAAAAACTATGGTCGGGCAGTTTATGAAGTTCTTCGTGGTGGTCTAGACTTCACCAAAGACGACGAGAACATCAACTCACAACCATTCATGCGTTGGCGCGACCGTTTCTTGTTCGTTCAAGAAGCGATCGAAAAAGCCCAAGCAGAAACTGGCGAAATCAAAGGTCACTATCTCAACGTGACTGCGCCTACCTGCGAACAAATGATGGAACGTGCTGAGTTCGCCAAAGAAATCGGCACTCCGATCATCATGCACGACTACCTCACTGGTGGTTTTACAGCCAACACTTCACTAGCTAAATGGTGTCGTGCCAACGGTGTATTACTGCACATTCACCGCGCAATGCACGCAGTAATCGATCGTCAAAAAAATCACGGTATCCACTTCCGCGTGCTGGCGAAATGCCTCCGGATGTCTGGTGGCGATCACCTTCACTCCGGTACCGTTGTAGGTAAACTCGAAGGCGAAAAAGGTATCACCATGGGTTTTGTTGACCTAATGCGTGAAAACTATGTAGAAGAAGATCGCTCACGCGGTATTTTCTTCACCCAAGATTGGGCTTCTATGCCTGGTGTCATGCCTGTTGCTTCTGGTGGTATCCACGTTTGGCACATGCCTGCACTAGTCGAAATCTTCGGCGATGATTCCTGCCTCCAATTTGGTGGTGGTACTGCTGGACACCCATGGGGTAACGCTCCTGGTGCAATGGCAAACCGCGTCGCACTCGAAGCTTGTATCCAAGCACGTAACGAAGGTCGGAACCTGATGCGTGAAGGTGGCGATATCCTCCGTGAAGCTGGTAAATGGTCGCCAGAACTAGCTGTTGCCCTCGAACTTTGGAAAGAAATCAAGTTTGAGTTTGAAGCAATGGATACTCTGTAAAATTAGTGGATAGTGAATAGTGGATAGTGAATGGTTATCGATACTTAATAACAACTCCCTATTCATACTTCATTAATTTCGATAATGGATCGCAAACAAGTTGCCAAAGCTACGACCAAAGTTATCTCTAGCTACTTGACTTATCAAGCGGTGCAGACTGTTTTGGCTCAATTGATGGAGACAAATCCCACCCTCGCACGGTGGTTGCACAGCTTCTCCAGTCGATCGATTCTTCAAGATGGCGAAGTCTACTTACTCGCACTCCTGGCAGAAAACCAGGAGTTAGCCTTCCGGATTATGACGGTGAGGGAGTATCTAGTCGAAGAAATCATGGACGATCTGCCCGAGATGGTGTCTCATGATATTAAGCACAAGAACAGTCAGCATCGCAAGCAACAGCTAGAGAAGCTATCGCAGCTATCCACGACCGAGCCGAGTAGTCCTCTCGAATCATCATCTGAGTAACTCATCGTTGCCAAGATACATCCTCATCTCAACTATATTTAGCCGTAGAGCAAATAGAAATGCAAACTTTATCTTTCGAACGTCGCTTTGAGACTTTTTCCTACTTGCCACCATTGAGCGATGCTCAAATTGCCAAGCAGCTTCAATACATGCTCGATCAAGGATATATTCCTGGTGTTGAGTTCAGTAAAGAATCTGAGCCTACCCAGCACTACTGGACCCTCTGGAAGTTGCCATTATTTAACGCAACTACTACTAACGAAATCTTAGCTGAGGTTCGTGCTTGCCGGAGTGAGTATGGTCATTGTTACGTTCGTGTTGTGGGTTTCGACAACATCAAACAGTGTCAAGTATTGAGCTTCATCGTTCACAAGCCATAGATTGGGAAAGTGAACTAGTGATAGCTCTAAGTTTTTGGAACTAATATTTATTTGGAGAGCAGAACATTAATTTCCTGCTCTCTTTTTTAATTCAATTGCGATCGGCTAAAATTGCCAAGCTCACTTATAAACCGAACCCATATAATTACCCCATAATTGAGCTGCCTGCGCGCTACTTCCTTGGGTGGGTGAATTATTATCATTGCCCAACCAAACGCCAGTGACTACTTTGCGATCGGGAATAAAGCCGATAAACCACAAATCCACGTTATCATCTGTCGTTCCGGTTTTGCCTACTTCTCCTAATCCGATTGCGGCATTTTTGCCAGTACCATTAGTGACAACTGAGCGCATCATCGTTGTCAGCGTGTCGGCTGTAGCAGCAGATAGTACCCGACTCGATTGGAAGTCCCGATCGTGGTCATACATCAGCCTACAGGTGCGAATTTGCTTGAGATCGCAATTGCTCGTATCGTATACTCGCTTGATGACGCGGGGTTTGTGCCAGATCCCGCGATTGGCAACCGCTCCATAAGCTCCCGTGATTTCCAGCACATTAACTACGCTCTGCCCCAAAATTACGGCGGGTACTTCATCAAGTTTCGACTTAATCCCCATTTTAGCTGCGGTTTCTAGTACCTTTGGCAAGCCAATATCTCGCGCTACTCGCAGGGCGGTGACATTTTCTGAGAGCGTAAATCCTGTATACATATTTGCCGCACCTGAGGTACCACGATTGCAACCAGGAAAACGTCTACCCCCCCACGACAATGGATCGCAGGAATAGGTCTTTGCCGGCGATATACCGCCCTCGATCGCCGCCGCATACCCAAACAGTTTAAATGTCGATCCCGGCTGGCGTTGGGCATCTACGGCGCGGTTGAATTGACTCTTCTGATAGTCGGCACCACCAACCATCGCTTTGACAATTCCAGTTTTACTGTCGAGGGTGACGATCCCACCTTGAGAAAAACGATAGCTACTGCCAGCATTAGCCACAGTTTGGCGCAGTGCGGCTTCAGCTTTTGCTTGCATTTTGAGATTTAATCCAGTTTCGATCGCAAAATTTCCTTCTTTAGCTGTCTCAGTTCCCAAAATTTCCTGGAGTTCTTGAAATACATAGCTATAGAGGTAAGGAGCTTTGGTATTACTACTCGGCGCACAGGCTTCAGGGCGATAATTTAGCGTCGATCTGCGTGCCTCTCTGGCTTCTAGTGAAGTAATTACGCCTGTTCCGAGCATTCTCGTCAGGACTAAATTCCGCCGTTCGATCGCTTTGATACCTTTGCGCCCTTGTTTATCTTCAACACAAGGATTGAAAATATTTGGCCCAGGTAGAATCCCCACCAACATCGCCGCTTCAGGGAGAGTCACATCGCGGGCTGATTTACCTAAATAATGTTGTGAAGCATCCTCAAATCCATGAGCATCATCGCCCAAAAATACCCGATTAAGATACGTTAATAAAATCCGATCCTTGCTATATGTGGCTTCTAGTTTTAGAGCTACGACTGCTTCTCGCGCTTTGCGGGCGAGATTATCTTCACTTCCCACATACGATCGAAATAAACTCCGCGCCACTTGCTGAGTGAGTGTACTGGCACCCTGAGTTAGCTTACCCCTTTGCCGTCCAAGCACAATTGCCCGTCCGACTCCCCACGGATCTATTCCAAAATGCCAATAAAAACGACTATCTTCGGTAGCAATTAGGGCTTTGGGTAAGTAAGGAGAGAAATCTGCCAGATTTGCTAAGTCTTTATGTGCGCCGACTTTGGGCGGACGTAGGGGTTCTGCTAGATCCTCAGCATATACCATCACTGGTCCATTGGCATCTGGCAGCGGATTGACACTGATTTTGGTAGATTCTACCATGACTGCCAGTAATAGCAAAGTCAAAAGGCTGCCTGTGCCATACAATCCATACCGCAGGATCTGTAGATATGCAGGTGGCGGATCGAGATAGACTATTTTAACTGCTGCTTTGAGTTCTGGAGGGCCGAGAGTAAATGTATCACCATCTTTGAGCGTAATTCGATCGACCCGTTTTTTGCCACGATAAATCCCATTTGTCGAACCTTCATCTTTGAGTAAAAAACTCGTACCCTTCCTTCTGTCGCGACTCAATGACAAATGTACTTGGCTGACAACTTCATTGCGCACGACAATATCGCAAGATTGGGAACTCCGCCCCAATACATATTTTTCCCCTAACAGTGGAAAGGTATCAGGCTGTGGGGCATCGGCATCTTGAACTAGCAGTTTTGGGACTCTGGCATTTGGTTTGAGTGCCAATCGGGTAAAGTTAACTTTAGTCCGATTAATAACTTGAGTGAGTTGAGCCAGAAGTGTCTTTTTTGGTGGCTGAGAAGACATTTAGGGTCTGGGGTTAGGGACTTAGCAGCTTGGGGCGATTGAACCATTGAGTATGTCTATTTTAGCCTACGCTGCTCACTACTATAAATATCCAAAAATCAGGAGGCTCTGATGAGAATCCTCCTGAAGTATTAATTAAATTTCATCGCATCTAACCTTAGCTAGATAGTTTCGATCGTCGCTGCTACTTTTACGCCGGAGTTGTTGCCATTTTTATCGCTACCAGTCGGACGAGGCTGAATCACACCGAAACCCCCATGATTGCGACGATAAACGACATTAACTTCTCCAGTTTCGGCACTGCGATACATGTAGAAATCATGATCGACTAGTTGCAACTGAGCTACAGCTTCTTCGATCGTCAATGCAGACATCGCAAAGTATTTAGTCCGAACTACCTCTGCGGGTAATGTCGCGGCACGATTGTCTGTGAGATTATAATCTAATAGTTCTAACTCTAGCTCTAGATCTTCTCCTAGATCCTTTGATAAATCTGTCCGATCTTTCTTGGTAAAATTGCGCTCTTTATACTTACGTAATTGGCGAGAAATCTTGTCGGCAACTAAGTCAATACTTGCGTATAAATCTTCGCTGGCTTCTTCGGCACGGATCGTTACACCATTGGCATAAATCGTTACTTCAGCTACTTGTGATGCAGCAATCCGAGGATTTTTAGCAACTGATAGATTAATATCGATCTCGGTTGTAAGTTGTTCAAAATGGCTGACTGCCTTTTCGATTTTTTGATGCACATAGTCGCGGATGGCATCGGTGATATCGATGTTCTTACTCTGGAGCACAAGCTTCATAAGCATCTCCCACTGGATATGATGTTGTATTTAAGGTTGAGATCGGCAGAAAAATCGTGGAAACTTTTGGTTCTTCTGTAGCGAATTTTACTTACTATGATAACCGGACTTTCCAATCAGTGCTTGACAGTTTGGATTCAGGTTTTATGAATGATTATCCACTTTTTGGATAATGTAACTACCTCACCTTTTGTGACTAACTATACATTAACATCTTATTGAGCGATCGCAACATTAGTTCGATTGTCTAGCCCAAATACTTTGCATTTTGTGACATTCATTCAGATCTGGCATAGTAACCCATCTCCTTTACAATTATTGTGAGCTAGCTGACATTTCAGGGGATCGGGGATAGAGAGTTTGTTGAAATGAGAATTTCATCATTGGCTCATCGATAATTTTTGTTGGCGCATCTCAACCCCTAGTGCGATTCGTTTCTAACTGAATCACGGTAATCAATCCGTACATAAGTTAGACAGTGCAAGGCTCCTAGCCCCAAGCTGAACTTCAAGATAAATAAGGGTGTAAGTCCCTTCCGCC